>Ga0105046_10005692_pt1 | contig 19700 bp, 15 predicted proteins | sample MAT03_FD_78385 | JGI IMG/M metagenome (GOLD analysis project Ga0105046, IMG submission 78385) | Freshwater microbial communities from Lake Fryxell liftoff mats and glacier meltwater in Antarctica - MAT-03 (megahit assembly) | ecosystem: Environmental > Aquatic > Freshwater > Ice > Liftoff... | reverse complement strand
TGCCGGAGACCTTGTCCTCCAGTCCGCGGAAGTTGTAGTCGGCCCACAGACGGGCCACGCCGAAGTACCGGGACTCGAACCCCGCCCAGCGGTAGCTCGTCGTTCCGTCCGTCGCCGTCTCGATGGTTCCGCCCGGCAGGTTCCGCAGGGTCATGCTCATGGCGACGAAAGCCACGATGAGCATGGCCCCCACCACCGTGACCATGGACCCGGTGCCCGATCGGACCACATGGCGGGACACCGGACCCTCGGCTGCCGGCGACACCGGTCCCGGCGGAAGCTCCGGCGGTGGCGGAGGAAGGGCTGGAACGGCCGGCGAAGGGCCGACGTCCGACGTCTCCAGTGACGAGCCGCCTCGCAGTGAACTCACCCAGACCGGCTTCGGACCGGGCAGCGCGTGTGCGCCGTGCGCTGCGGCCAGCACCATGGCCACCATCCCCACAGCGCCGACCATGGTGAAGAGACGATCACCGGAGGCCATGTCATTCGTGGTCACCAGCACGACCACTGCAGTGATGCTCAATGATCCGGCGACGCCCAGTCGAGTCCACAACGGCACAGCCCGACCGGCGCCGAGCGCCACCGCCACGGTGCCGATTGCCACCGCCAGACCGATCACCACGCGAGCGGCGTCGCTGGCCATGGCCAGGTAGGGCCAGACCTTGCCGGTGCCGAACTCGAAGACGAACCAGATCCACAGGAGCGACACCACGGCGGTGCCCCAGCCCCGGTTCTCGAAGAGACGCGACAGTGCCCTCCAGACGGTCACGACCAGCAGGTACACCCCGATCGCCGCCAGGAAATAGATGCACAGGTAGTAGAGCGGGAGCACGCGGGCATTCCAGAACCGCATCTGCGGCATGTACCGGAAGGCCGCGGCGGCGCCGACCATGATGGCGGTCAGCGCCCAACCTGCTCTGAGCCTGGATACCAGCGAGAGCAGGATTCCCATGGCAGCCAGGACAAAGAAGGCCTTGCCGTGCAACATGTCCGGATCCGGTGTCGTGGCCCCAGCGGTGGAGATGTGCGGTGCGAACGGCAACAGGTAGCGCCAGAATTCCGTGGAATCGAAGAGCCCCACGTTCAAGGACTCCGCGGTCTTCAACGGGCCGAGCTTCTCCCAGCCCATGTCGTTCAGATAGGTGGAGAAACCGTAGAACGGGAGGTACCAGAACGACGCCAACATGCCGGCGACGACCCCGGCCGCGGCCGTCTTGGCCACACCCCGCCACGAGCCGTAGACGACGATCAGCACGATGGCACTTCCAGCCACATAGAACATCGGGATGGCATGGCACAGGGCGCACATCGCTCCCAGCGCGGCCGTCGCCGCCATGGAACCGCCCTCACCCTTCACCAGCCGGGCCAAACTCCCCAGGAAGAACAACCCGAACGTGATGGAGATCGAGAACGCGAACTCGCCCGCCATGGTCGACGCGATGTTCCCGCCGTAGATGTGAAAGAGGGTCCGATCCATCAAGAACGGAACGGACACGATCGCCATGAGTTCCGGCCCACCGAAACGCAGACCGAGACCTCGTCCGAGCCACCATGCACCGAAGGGGAACATCACCAGGCCGGAGACCGCAATGAGCTTGAAGGCCACGTTGTACGGGACGTCGATCATCAGCACGGTCGCCAAGCCGATCGACCACCAGCCGACCACCCGACCGAGCTGTGAGCTGATCCGCCGTTGGGTGACGTACGCCAACCCGAGCGCCGCCGAGATGGCCACGGGGGCCAGCCAGAGAGGCAGGAACCCGACGTCCAACATCACGATCGCCAGCGACGGCACGACCATGTAGAAGGTGTAGACGGGGAACCCGTTGTACCAATCAGGTGTCCACCCGCCGACCCGGAAGTTGGGGAGCAGGTGGTCGCGTAGGTAGGCGGGACCCCAAACATGGGATCCCATGTCGCCGCCCGTAGGCGTGGTGTTCCGGAAGATCAGTTCGGGGTGCACCACCCAGAAGATGTATGCGCAGCAGCAGGCCACAACGGCAATGGAGAAGCCCAGGCGCAGCCAGTCTCGGGGCTCGCTGTCCAGCGGATCACCAGCGTCGGATTCCGGCGTTCCGGGGCCAGGATCGCCCGGCCACGACGAGACGACGTCGGGCAGTTCTGTAGCGCCGGCCGGCTCGGGCGACCCGTCCGGCGAGCCGGTCGGGTCGGCCACGGGCTCCGCCGGAGGTACGGTCGGTGCAATCGCCTCGAGGAGGCTCCCGGCGTCGGACGGTTCGTCGTGCGTTTCCATCGGCGTGCAGCGGGTGCGGAGTCCCTCCCGAAACCATACAGGTGATCCGGTGACCGGAGACATCGCCGCCAGCCATCACCGACTGCTGAGATCCCGCCGGTAGCGGGTTGGCACCGCAGAGATGTCCGCCAGCACACCACCGAGCGCCACGGACTCGCCCCGACGGTGCCAGCTCCGACGATCACAGGCCGAGCAGCTCAGCATGACCAGCGGCTCGCCGTCGATCTGCAGCTCGATCTCGACCAACTCGTCGCCGCAGCCGGGGCAACCCACACCTCCGGTCGGGCGCAGACCAGGACGGTCCGCTGTCGGGGCTGGGAGGGGCTGAGAAGTATCGGGAACAGAAGTCATGGCATCGCAGTCCTGGATCGGCAACCCGTGCCCATCGTCGGATCTCGGCCGGAGATGAGTCCGACCGCGCAACAGATTGGCTGCGCCGGCCCAATTGATCCGTTCGACCCAGACCATGGGGGCCGATCGGACCGGACCGACTGGGCCATCCGGCCCAGACGGCCGCTGCCCTCACCCCGGAATCGGATGCCTCAGAATGAGACGACCTCAGAACAGGTGCAGCTGCCAGACCGCTATGCCGTTGAAGGCCATGTGGGCGACAATGGCCGGGCCGAGCCGCCCGCGCCAGGCGGCCAGACCACCGAAGATCAGTCCGGCAACGACCAGACCCGCGAGCTGCAGGTTCTGGAAGTGCATCAGGGCGAAGATGGCGGCGGTCACGACCACCGCCGCCACCATGGGCAACCGCCGGCCGATCGCCCGTTGGATCAGGCCGCGGAAGAACAACTCCTCTGCGATGGGAGCCACCAGGACCACAGCGATGACCAGTAGGAGCTTTGCCGCGGTGGTGGCGGCGGAGTCCGCCAGCTCCCTGGCCGGATCGTCCAGACGGTCCAGCGTCTCTGCGTTGACCACCAATCGGTAGAGGATCGGGAGCACGAGCTGACCGGCAACCCCGAAGGCGAGACCGATCGGAACGTCGAGCGGCTGGATCGACCACCCAAGTTCCGCTCGAGGACCCGACCCCTTCCGGGCCGTCACGACCAATGGCACACCGATGTAGGCGGCCCACATGGGCAGGCTGAGCAGGACTGTCTGGGGAAGCGTGATCGGTTTCGACGGACTGACGAGCAACGCCATGACGAATGAGCCCGCGAACGCCAACGCCATGGCGGCCAGGATGTCGAACAGCCCCCAGCGGCGCGCGGTAACTGGGGTCTCGGGGGCGATCACGTCCTCAGGCCACGCTGGCACGAGCGGCGAACGTGGACTCAGTTCCGAACTCGGCCGACTGAGCGGGCGACCCGATAGGCGCAGCCGGAGCGAGGGGATGGCGCTCGTCACGCAGTTCCCAGCCCCGAGGCACACTCACAGTCCCGGCGTGGTGCTCGCACAGGTCATGGATCATCGGATGCGACTCCTGGGCCAGTTCCGCGACCCACACGATTCTCTCCGCATAGGAGTAGGACAGCGTGGCGGACGCCGGTCGCGAGCAGGCTGGTCGAGCGCAGGTCCGCACCCCCAGACCCTAGCGATAACCCGGGCCGACCCCATGGATCTGGCGGATGCGATGGGGAATTGTCGGCGCAGGCTCCTAGTCTGTCCAGATGGCAACCGAGCCACCTCCGCCACCCAACCCGCGTCCAACCGGACGCCTCGACCAGGGACTCCCCCGATGGTCATTGTGGGTGCTGTTCGCCGTGCTGGTGGGCCTCCTGCTGTCGTCGGTCATGCTCGACAGGTCCCCGGAGACCACGGTGACCTACACCGAGTTCATCCAGTCGGTCGAGAAGCGAGAGGTCAAGAGCGTCGTCAAGACCAATCTCGAAGCAACGCTGACCGGCCGGTACAACAACAACGAGGCCTTTGCCACCAATGGGCCGGTCGAATTGCCCGCGAACGACGTGGAGAAGATCCGTGCGTCGGGTGCCGAGCTGGACTTCAAGGACGCAGAGCAGTCGGTGATCGGCCCGCTCCTGCAACTCCTGTTGCCCATCGGACTGATCATCGGGTTCTTCGTCTGGATGCAACGTCGGGCCCAGGGACAGATGTCGGGAATCATGTCGATCGGACGATCCCGCGCCAAGACGTACTCGAGCGAGAAGCCGGCGACCACCTTCGCCGACGTCGCCGGTTACGGCGGCGTCAAGCAGGAGATCCGAGAAGTGGTGGATTTCCTGAAGGAACCCGACCGCTTCGCAGAGATCGGCGCCAGGATCCCGAAGGGCGTCCTGCTGGTCGGCCCCCCTGGAACCGGCAAGACCCTGATCGCCCGCGCTGTCGCCGGCGAGGCTGGCGTTCCCTTCCTCTCGGTGTCCGGCTCGGACTTCATGGAGATGTTCGTCGGTGTGGGCGCCAGCCGGGTCCGGGATCTCTTCGAATCCGCCCGAAAGTTGGGCAAGGCGATCATCTTCATCGACGAGATCGACTCGATCGGCCGCAAGCGTGGCGCCGGCCTCGGCGGTGGGCACGACGAACGTGAACAGACGCTGAACCAGATGCTCTCCGAAATGGACGGTTTCGAGGCGACCGAGGGAATCGTCATGATGGCGGCCACCAACCGGCCGGACATCCTCGACCCCGCACTGCTTCGACCCGGTCGCTTCGACCGCCAGGTCGTCGTGCCGCTGCCCGAACTCGCGGACCGTCGCCAGATCCTCGAGGTCCACGTCCGCCACAAGCGGATGTCCCCGGAGCTTGATCTGGACATCGTCGCCCGCGGCACACCGGGGATGTCGGGCGCTGATCTCTCGAACCTCGTCAACGAGGCGGCGTTGCATGCCGTGCGCAACTCCCAGCAGTCCGTGAGCAACGACGACTTCGAGTACGCGCGGGACCGGGTCCTCATGGGACAGCGACGCGAATCCATGGTCCTGTCCGATCGAGAGAAGGAGCTCACCGCCTACCACGAGGCCGGGCATGCCGTCTGCGCCGCCGTCCTGCCCCACGCCGACCCGCTCCACAAGGTGACCATCCTCCCCATCGGAATGGCGCTGGGGGTCACTCAGCAGCTCCCGGCCGAGGACCGCCACTCCTATGACCAGGACTATCTCGAGGACTCGATCGTCGTGGCCATGGGTGGCCGGATTGCCGAGAGTCTCGTCTTCGGCGTCGTGTCGACGGGCGCCAACAACGACCTGGTCGTCAGCACCGAGCGTGCCAAGAAGATGGTCCGCGAGTGGGGAATGAGTGAGAGAATCGGGCCCATGGCCTGGGGATCCCAGGGGCAGGTGTTCCTCGGCGACGACCTGATGAGCACCCGTGACTACTCCGACGACACGGCACGGGTCATCGACGAGGAGGTCGAGAAGATCCTCCGTCTCTGCGAGGCCCGCTGCCACGATGTCTTGACCGAGTACCGGCACTCACTCGACCTGGTTGCTCGAGGATTGCTCGAACACGAGACGATCTCCGGCGCCGAGGTTCATCGTCTGGTGGCTCTCGGCCGCCAGGATGCTCCCGAGGTCCAACTGCCGCATCACACACCGGACTGAGCTCGCTCACGCCCGCCGGACGATCGGCCCCACCCCCACCGCAACGCCATCTGGCGTCGCAGTTTCAGTCCTCCACGTCGCCGTCGGTCGCTGCCCCACATCCGTCGGGGACCGAGCCGGGTTCTCGGAGTTCGGCCACAGCGCCCCAGAGATGGGTGCTGCTCACCGGACCCACGAACGAGCGTCGCACCACGCCCGCCGAATCGGCGATCGCCACGATCGGGACCGCCTCGATGGCGTAGCGCTCATGGAGGTCGGGTCGCGTTCCCACCTCGATGTCCTGGACGGCCACCACAGCAGACTCGAGCAGCTGACACTTCGCTGCGACATCGGCGCACGAGTGACAGGTCTCCGAGGTGAACGACACGACCAACCACGGGGCTTCCGGACGATCGAAGTCCGAGCGATCGAGCTGGGCCGGAGCGTTGTAGGCCCCCGGATTGGAGGGCGGAGCTGGTTTCCGTCGTTGCAACAGCATGGCGAACAGCACTGCGAACAGCACCGCCAGCCCGACCACTACGAGTTTCTCCATCACCGCTCGAGCGTGGCGTCAGGGAGGGATCCCAGCGGACCGAGCAGGTCCCGGGTCGGCACGGCGGCGCCGATCCAGAAATCGGCCAGGGTCGACGAGAACGCCCGGCGATCGACTGTCACAGGAGAAGTCGACGTGATCAACAATGCGGTCGCCACGTCGGGCTGGGCCAGTGCGCCAACGTCTGCGGTGATTGTCCGACCCCGGGGCACCTCAACCTCGATCGATGCAGTGGCGTCGACGCCGGAGGCCAGAGGCCGGATCGTGACGACCGCAATCGAATCGGCCGAAGCGTTGGAGAGGCGCACGATGGAGCGTCCGGGCCCGGCGGCATCGACACGCGGCACGATCCAGCGGCTCGATGACGCCACCGAGCCTGTCGAGTTGCCCAGGCCGCCCTGGAGACCCCATCCGTTCGACGCGCCCACCGCTACCAGACGAACGACGACCACGCCGTCCGGGTCGTCGGTCTCCACGGTGACGCTCCGCGCACCAGCCGGCGGGATCCGCGATTCAGCGGCGAGGTCGACCACGAGGTAGCGCCGCGCAGGAACCGTGAGGTGGAGCGGCTCCGGATAGGTGGGTGGGTCGCCCGCATCGGGTCGAACGGCGACGTCGACCTCGAGCGGATCCCCCGACGGGTTGAACAGCACGACACTGTCGTTGACCCCGTCGAGGCCCTCGGAGTCAGCGAACAGGACCTGAGACGACGGCGCATCGATCCCGGGCTGGATCCGGAGACCCTTGGGCCCCGAGGTCCCATCGGAGACCTGAACCAACTCCGCCACCAGACGCCCACTCCGGGCCACAACGCTGGCGGAGAACTGATCCCGACGCTGGGCTTCCTCACCCAACTCGACCACCCGCGTGGAGCCTGCCGGCACGACCAGACCGGACAAGGCGCCGGGAACCCGCACGCTCGAGTCGGTGGAGACGGTGATGTCCAGGCTGACGTCGGTTCGCAGGGGGTTGAACAGCCAGACCAGGGCTGAGCCGCCGCGTTGGCTGTCGTTCGCCGGGAAGTACCAGGTCGCTGAAGTCCTGTTGGCGCAGGCCGCATCATCGGACGATCCATCGAGCACCATCCGATGGCTCACGGCGATGCCCGTCGGACCTTCGATGAGCACTGAACCCGGTTGCGCACCAGCAAAGGTGGACTCGTCGACCACCGTGACCGCCAGCGCGGGAAGTGGTACCTGAACCACGACCTCAGCTGCGTCACCGGGTGGTCGACTGGTGACCTGCGCACTGGTGTCGCGAGGTGAGGGATTGGCGATGCTCACCGTGTGCGAACCACCGTCCGGCGCGCCGGCGGCACAGAACCAGGTCGACATTCCCGCCCCGCCTGTTGGGGCGCTCGCCACGGGAACAGGCGTGGCTGGTTCCACGTCGTCGTCCGAGCCCGGGGGTGCACCAAGGCCAACGACCAACCCGATAACCAAGGCGACCACCGATCCAGCGACCACACGGCGGATCACGGCGCGCTCGCCACGGCGTCGTCGTCGACAGGCGATTCCACGTTGCCACCCGACCTCGGAGGCACCGGCGTCCGGCCGGAGGCGACCACCACGAACATCACCCATGCCAGGAGTTGCAGCAGCAGGACGAAGTGGTCGGCCACCGAGCCCACTTGGGTGAATCGGGCGGCCCCACCACCGGTTGGACTATACGTCTGAGCCCAGCCCGTGCCCGAGGGTGCGACCACTTGCCCGTCGACCCGGAGCTCCCACGCTCGGCCCTGGAACCCGACCACCAGATCAGTGGGCCGAAGCCGCCCGGAAAAGGTCGTCGGGGCACGACCCCGCGACAGGACCGGCTCCCGCGGGCCGGCCCGGGCACCGGCCTGACCGCGGATCGGCTCGGCCAGCTCGGAGGTGAACACCGCAAGACCCGGCGACACCGCCACTTCGCGCAGGTCGAGCTGATCGAGCAGAACCTCGCGAACTCGGGCCACATCCACCGAATCGCGCCGTCCGGGCGGACTCTCGATCACCACGATGTTGCTGATCGAGAACTCGGCCAGCTCTGCTGCGCCCCGACGGGTCCGATCGTCGAGGATGCGCTCCCAGGTTCGGACCAGGGCCCGCTCACCTCGACCAAGTTCCACTGGGACTCGATCGTCCACCGTCGGCATCGATCCGTCGGTGAGACCGATGGCCACTCCGCCCGTGGTCGCCAACGGGCTCATGGGCAGATCGTCGGACACGCCGATCCAGAGGGTCCGGAAGGTCGGGAGACCAGCCGAGTCCAGCGTGCTCAGCGCCGCCGAAGGGTCACCGACAGGCTGCTGCCATCGACCGTCGGCGGCAGCAACCAAAACAGGGGCGGCCGCCAGCACCGCACCAACTGCGGCAGCGATCGACACGAGTTGCCGCCAACCGAAGCGTCCGGGGGCAACGTCGATGGTGAACGAGTCGACTCCGACTCCGACTGCCCAGGTCGCCCCCAATACGGCAGGAACGGCCAACATCGCGGCGGGAGGAACCAACGTCCCCACCGCCCATTGGGCCCAGGCCGCCAACGCCCACCATCCGGCGATCGAGATCCAGGCCACAACGGCCCAGCGGGCACGCCACCCACGACCGATGACCAGGGGAAGCAGCGCCGCCACAAAGGTTCCGAGAAGCGCCCAACCACCAGCGGTGATGCCAGTCGAGGCGGCCAGGAGATCGGACCACTTGATCTCCTGGCCCCGCTCCACGAAACCGAGCAGCTCGGCCCAACGATCCGATGCTCGGAGCAGGACCAGCAGGGACGGAATCAGGGCCACTGACGCGACGCCCATCCCCACGAAGGTTGCGACGGCAACTCGACGCGCCGCCGCCGCCGGACCACTGACCAACAGGCCCACGGCCACCAGCAACCCGCACACCAGCACGACGGGCGCCACTCCGGGCGAGATCGCTGCACCTCCGGCGATCAGCAGCCCGAGCTGCACGCCGTGGCGAATCGACGACCGGCGGACCCGGGGTCCGAACGGCTCCACCTCGGACGCGGCCAGCATCCGGCCGAGCGACCATGGCAGCACGGCATACACGGTGAGAGCCCCGAGGCGGCCTTCGGCGATGGCGTCGTGTGGGGCTGCGGCTGCTGCGTAGACCAGCGTCGCCACGCCGGCCGCCCGGCCGGTGAGTCCGCGCCGCAACTGGCGCCACACACCGAGCGGTCCGACCAGGAGTGGAACGAGCACCAGGAGCAGGCGCACGAATCCATCCGAGCCCAGCGTGAGCGCAGAGAGCACCGAAAGTGCCGGATGGAGCAACGGCGACGCACTGGCGTGCCCGAGGCCCGCGGGTCGCCACGTGTCCCACCAGCCTCGTCCCAGCGCTGCGGCATCGCCCAGCGGAACCATCTCCCGCACGGTGACGACTCCGCCCGTGATCAGCCCCCTGCTCCCGATCAGGACGATGAGGAGGACCAGCACCGCCACCACGGGCGCTATCGGGCCCGAACCACTCGACCAGTCCGCCGGAAGCCCACGGGCCGCCGCCAGCGCGGCGGGAAGTTGCTGACCACCCGCAGAACGCAGACCCCGGAGGTAGGAGTTGAATCGAGCACTCCCGCGCATCTGGATGCTGTCCCGATCGAGTCGATCCCCTCGGCTGAGCGCCTGGGCCCGCCGTCGGGCGGCGAATGTTCTCGGCAGGTGGACCAGGTTCCAGCCCCAGGCGTCCAGGATCTCGCCCGCCCGACGCAAACGCAGCCCGACGAGGTTCGCCACCAGGTCCACGATGGACAACATCGCCGCCAAGGGCAGGATCAGAGCCAGTCGACCGCCGGACTCACACGTCAACAGAGTCGCCGTCTGACTCCGCAGGGCAGTACGACGAACCCCGCGTGACGGGTCGGCGAACGCCGACAACTCGCGGTGCCGCACGACCGCCTGACCAGCGACCACCGTCCGCGCGCCCGCCACGTTGGCACGCCAACAGAGATCGAGCTCGATACCGACCGGATCCACAATGGTCGAGAATCCCCCGAGGTCCGCGAACAGATCGGCTCTCACCAGCATGGTGGCACTCGAGACACTGGCCACATCGGCCACCCCGTCATGTTGGGACTGGTCGAGCTCCCCGGGTTCTGCGATTTCCGCGGTCGCCCCGAAGCGGTCGACTCGGGCCCCGACACTTCTCAGCCGATCCGCCTGATCCCAATCGACCAGCTTGGCCCCGACGATCCCGGCGTTGGTCCGAAAGGCATCGTTGACCATGGCCTGCACGGCGTCCGGGCCGAGCGCCACATCGTCGTGACAGAACAACAGGAACACCGCTCCCTCGACCGTCCCGAGGGTCTCGTTGGCCGCGCGGGCGAACGTCGTCGCCTCAGGAACTCGTCGGATGAACGCGCCTGGAGCGACAGCACCGACACGGTCGGCCAGTTCCTCGGTGGATCCGGCGTCGACCACCAGGATCGACAAACCCGGGTAGCCCTGGCCGGCCAGGCTCTCGAGGCAGGTCTCAAGCCACGGCCCGGGGTCTCGTGTGGCGACCACCGCGACCACCGCAGGGACACCCTGTCCGAGCTGGACCTCGCCAGCGGCGGGTTCCGGGGCTTCGGTGGGTTGGTCGGGGTCGTTCTCGGAGGTCGGGTCAGTCATGCGGCGGGCGTCGTGGGACCCTCGAATCGTAGTCGCGTCGTTCCTGGATCCCCTGGAACCCGGGGGTGATCGGGCGTCGGCGCTCGCCTGCCTACACTCGCCGGATGTCGATACAGCCGACCGGCGCCTCCCAGCGAACGAGATCGACGTGCTGGCGCTGATCACGGGAGCCAGCGGCTTCGTGGGACGTCATCTCCGCCAGCATCTCGAGTCATCTGGCGACGAGGTCGTGGGCACGGACCGAGCCGATGGCGGCCCTGATCTGCTCGATCCCGAGGGGCTTCGCGCGCTCGTTGGATCAGTCGCTCCCGACGTCGTTTACCACCTGGCAGGCGACGCCGACGTCGGCGGCTCATGGAATCGTCCCGCTGACACCTTCCGCGCCAACGCGGAGGGAACGCTGCATCTTCTCGAGGCCTGCCGAGCCGCCGAGGTCCGGCGGGTGATCGCCATCTCCAGCGCCGACGTGTACGGCGTCGTGACCCCGGGCGAGCTGCCACTCACCGAGCAGAGCGAGCTGCGCCCGACGTCCCCCTACGCGGCGTCCAAGGTCGCCGCTGAGTACCTGTGCCTGCAGGCCTGGCGCGGCTGGGGCCTCGGGGTGGTCCCCGTACGGGCCTTCAACCATGTGGGACCCGGCCAGTCTCCGGCGTTCCTGGCACCGGCCATCGCTTCTCGGATCGCTGAGGCGGAGGAGCGCGGCGACGACGAGATCACCGTCGGGAACGTCACCCCGGCTCGTGACCTCACAGACGTCCGCGACGTGGTGCGGGCCTACCGACTCCTGGCCGTCAGCGGTCGGCCGGGGATCGTCTACAACGTGTGCTCAGGGTCAACGCTGACGGTTGAGGAGATCTGCCGGTTGCTGATCTCGGCGGCGAAACGGCCCCTCCGCCTGGTTCCCGATCCGTCGTTGCAACGACCCGTGGACATTCCGGTGCTCTGCGGAAGTCACGAGCGCCTGAGCACGGACACGGGTTGGCAGCCGTCGATCCCGGTCGCCCAGAGCCTGGCGGACCTGCTCGACGACTGCCGGCGACGTCGCTCCTGAGTGGATGTTGGAACCGGCCTAAGCTGGCAGGACCATGCCTCGACGTCGCGCCCTGATCACCGGAATCACCGGACAGGACGGTTCCTACCTGGCCGAACTGCTCCTCGAGAAGGACTACGAGGTTTTCGGCATGGTGCGCCGGTCATCGACCGTGACCTTTGAGCGGATCGCCCACCTCCAGGATCGGATCGCCACCATCCAGGGGGATCTCCTCGACCAGGTATCCCTCATCGAACTTCTCCGGGAATACCAGCCCGAGGAGGTGTACAACCTGGCGGCCCAGTCCTTCGTCCCCACCTCGTTCAACCAGCCCGTGATGACCGGCGAGGTCACCGCTTTGGGCGTCACCCGCATGCTCGACGCCATTCGACTGGTGGACCCGGGAATTCGCTTCTACCAGGCGTCATCGTCGGAGATGTTCGGCAAGGTCGTCGAGGTGCCACAGACCGAGGCGACCCCGTTCTACCCGCGGAGCCCGTATGGCGTTGCCAAGTTGTACGGCCACTGGATCACCATCAACTACCGCGAGTCCTACGACCTCCACGCCAGTTCGGGGATCCTCTTCAACCATGAATCGCCGAGGCGGGGCCTCGAGTTCGTGACTCGCAAGATCAGCCACGCTGTCGCTCGGATCAAGCTCGGCAAGGCGACCGAGCTCCGTCTGGGCAACCTGGATGCCCGCCGGGACTGGGGATTTGCCGGCGATTACGTGGAAGCCATGTGGCTCATGCTCCAACAGGATCAACCCCACGACTACGTGATCTCCACCGCCGAGACCCACTCGGTGCGCGAGTTCTGCCAGGTTGCGTTCAGCCACGTCGGACTGAACTGGGAGGACCACGTCGTCATCGACAAGTCCTTCTTCCGTCCGGCCGAGGTGGACCTCCTCATCGGGGATCCCGGTCTGGCCGAGACCAGCTTCGGATGGAAGCCGAAGACCTCGTTCGACGAACTCGTTCGGATGATGGTCGACGCCGACATGGACTTCGTCTCGGGCAAGCTCGCATCGCTCGGGTGAGCCACGGGCAGCTGAGTAACGGGCAGGTCTGCGTCATCGCCGGCGGGGTCGGCGCCGCCCGCCTGCTCCGAGGGCTGCAGGACGTCGTGTCGCCCACCAGGTTGACCGCTGTCGTGAACGTGGGCGACGACGACATCATCCTCGGGCTGGCGATCTCGCCGGACCTGGACACCGTGCTCTACACGTGTACCGAGGCCATCGACCCGATTCGAGGGTGGGGCCTGGCCGACGAGCACTGGCAGGCGATCGAGGCTGTCCGGGACATCGAGTCGGCGAACGGCCGAGACGACCTGGCGTGGTTCGGCCTGGGTGACCGGGACCTGGGGACCCATCTGTGGAGGACGGCCCGCCGGAACGAGGGGGCGACGCTGAGCGAGGTCACGGCCGAGCTGAGTCGAGCGCGTGGACTTGCCTTTCGCCTGCTGCCCGCCAGCGACGACCCCATCTCGACTCGCCTCACGACGGTTCGGGGCGAGGACCTGGCGTTCCAGGAGTACTTCGTCCGCCAGCACCACGACGTCGCCGTGACCGACGTCAGATTCGTCGGGTCCGACGTCGCCCGGGCTGCTCCCGGAGTCATCGACGCCATCACAGCGGCCGATCTGGTGATCATCGCACCGTCGAACCCCATCGTCTCTATCGGTCCGATCCGAGCCGTCGTCGAAATCGACCAGGCACTCCGGGCGGCACGACACAAGACGGTCGCCATTTCGCCGATCGTGGGCGGTGTTGCGCTGAAGGGCCCCGCCGACAGAATGTTGCGCGAACTGGGACACAGTGCCACGGTGACCGGTGTGGCCGGGCTCCTGACCGACGTGGCCGCCACGCTCGTGATCGACGAGGTGGACGCGCACCTCGTCCAGTCGGTGGAGCAGGCCGGTTTGCGGGCTGCGGTGACATCCACCGTGATGATCGACCGGGCCGCCGCCGCGGACCTCGGCCGATTCTGCCTGACCATCGGAGCTCTCCAGTGACCGGACTGACCATCATCGCAGTGGAGGGCATCGGGGAGATCACCCGCGGTGTCGACCTGGCTGGGATCATCTGGGACGCAGCGGACATCCAGGACCACGACGTGCTCGTGGTCACCCAGAAGATCATCTCGAAGGTCGAAGGGGCCATGGCCGCCGTCGACCCCGACGACCCGCTGTCGCACAAGCCCCTGGTCGAACGGGAGTCGGTTCGGATCCTGCGGCGACGAGGTGAGCTGATCATCAGCCAGACCAAGCACGGCTTCGTCTGTGCGAACGCCGGGATTGACCTCTCCAACGTGGACCGCGGGACCGCAGCGCTCCTTCCCGACGACCCCGATCGGTCCGCCAGGCGCATCCGTGACGCCATCCTCGGTCGGCACGGTGTCGAGGTCGCGGTCATCATCTCCGACACGTTCGGACGTCCCTGGCGCCGGGGCGTGACCGATGTGGCCATCGGATCCGCTGGTCTTCGCCCCGTCCTCGACCTCCGAGGCACCCACGACGCATACGGCCGGGAGCTCCAGGTCACCGAGGTCGCCATCGTCGACGAGATCGCCGGGGCCGCCGAACTGGTGATGGGCAAGGCAACCGGCGTCCCGGTGGCCATCGTGCGAGGGATCGACCCCGGGTGGTTCGGTTCAGGCGGCGTCCTGGACGAGATCGTCAGGGCCCCGGCCGATGACCTCTTCCGATGAATGGCGTGCGCCGGAGGGCATCAGGTCGCACCGGACCGCTCTTTCAGCTCGATGAGCGGCCGCGTTCCCACTCGATCACGGCTCGAGTCCCGGCGTCGATGTCAGTCCACGCTGCCCAGCCCAGCTGAATCCGAGCCCGGGCGGCGTCCAACGCGGATCGATCGAGCTCACCGACCCGTGCAGGGGCGAACAGCGGCTCGGTCTCGACACCGGCGGCCCGGGCCATGGACCAGTAGAGGTCGATCACCGAGACTTCCCGCCCGGTCCCGATGTTCATGAGCAGACCGTCCCCCCGGGTGGCAGCACGGACGAAGGCGTCGACCACATCGTCCACGAAGACGAAGTCCCGGGTCTGCGCGCCGGAGCCGAAGACGGTGCAGGGCGCTCCGGACAGGAGTTTCCCGGCAAAGATCGACACCACGCCGGCTTCGCCGTGGGGATCCTGTCGGGGGCCGTACACGTTGGCCAGGGCCAACGACGAGAAGGCCAGTCCGTGGAGCTCCTGGTAGGCGATCAGGTAGTCGGTGAAGACCCGTTTGGTGATGCCGTAGGGCGAGAGCGGCCGCAACGGATGCGCCTCGGTCACGGGCAGGTCCGATGGGTCGGGTTCGCCGTAGATGGTGCCGCCCGATGAGGAGAAGACCAGCTTCCGTGTCCCGGCACGTCGAGCCCCCTCCAGAACGTTGATGCTGCCGAGTACGTTGATGCGGGCGTCGAGCGCCGGATCCTCGACCGAACGACGCACGTCGGCCTGGGCGGCGAGGTGGTAGACGACCTCAGGACTGCGCCGCTCGATCAGATCCCCGAGTCCCTCCGAGCAGATGTCCATCTGGTGGAACGTGAACTGGTGGTCACGATTGGAACGGGCTGACGCCAGGTTGGCAAGGCTGCCGGCGCTCAGGTCGTCGACCACATCGACCGCGTGACCCTCCGCGAGGAGGCGGTCGACCAGCGTGGAACCGATGAAACCCGCACCTCCCGTGACGAGAACCTTCATGACCACTCCTCCTCGGCAGGTAAGACACCGCCGTCCAATCGATACCCGTCCGGGAGCACCTGGCCGTAGCCGACCACGGAACCATTGCTCACCGAGCTCCTTCTGCCGATCACTGTTCCGCCGCCGATGACCGAACCGGACACCTGACAACCCGCGCCAAGCCGGCACGAATCCATGACGACCGAGCCGACCACCGTGGCGCCAGCCTCGATCACCGCGCCTGCTCCGACAACGGAGTGGGTGACCACAGCGTCACGGTGCACCACGGCCGTGGGATGAACCGCCACCCCTGACTCCCGCCTGGTCCCGTCGATCAGGTCCAGGTTGGCCGAGAGGTAGGTCTCGGGCGTGCCGGCGTCGACCCAGTAGGCCTCACTGCTCACTGCCCGCACCGCGCCGCGTTCCACCAGCACGGGGAAAACCGAACGCTCGATCGACGTCGGTAGGCCGGCCGGGATCAGATCGAGGACGGAGGGTTCCAGGACATAGGTCCCGGCGTTGATCCAGTTCGAGGGTGCCGATTCGCGTGGCGGCTTCTCAACGAACGCCGAAACGCGACCTGACGCGTCGGCCACGACAACCCCATACCGGGACGGATCGTCGACCGGGGTCAACGCGATGGTGGCCGCTGCGTCCGAGGACTGGTGAGCGGTCAGCATCCCCGCGAGATCGAGCTCGGTCAGGACGTCGCCGTTGAGGGCGAGAAAGGTCTCCTCGAAGCCCGCTGAACGAGCGGCGAACGCAATGGCCCCCGCGGTGTCCAACGGCTCGGGTTCCACGGCATAGGTCAGGTCCACACCGGCACAGCGCCCATCGGGGAAGGCCGAGGTGAAGGCCTCCGGCCGATATCCCAGCGAGAGCACCACCCGTTCCACGCCGGCCTCGCCGAGGTGTCTGATCACCCGCTCCAGCATCGTCTCACCGGCAATGGGAAGCATCTGTTTGGGAGTCTTGAGGGTGAGCGGACGAAGGCGGGTTCCGAATCCGCCGACGAGCACGACTGCCCGCATGCTCGCCGACTACTTCGGCGGAGCCGTGGTGGTGATCGCCACCGTGGTCTCGGGAGCGACCGTCGAACCCGCTCCGCCGTCCGCCGGAACCGTGGTCGAGGTGGTCGAGTCGGTCTCGGCGTTCATGGCGTCGACGCTCGGCAGCGGGATCGTCTTGGTTCCCTTGGGAACGAGCGCCAACGCGAAGATCTCACGGTCCTCGACGATCTTGGTGTCACCGAAATTCGACCGGATGATTTCCGGGTCCGTCTTGTCAGATGATTTGGGCGGCCAGAGGTACAAGACCAGCTCCGAGGCCTTCTCCTTGCCCTTGTCCTCGCCCTCGGTGACCGTGCAATTCTTCGAGGGGTCCAGCTTCGTGCCCTCGGACAAGGTGGCGACGGTACCGTTCGTGCCCTCGGAGAACGAGATCCCGACCCGATCGAAGAACTTGCCCATCGTGGCGTTCTTGCCGGTGGAGGCCGGGGTTGTGGGGTTGACCGAGATGAAGCCCGCACCCCATTCGATTCCCGAGAGATTCGACGTGGACGAGGAGTTGGTGATGTTCGACAGGTACTTGTCGCAGTTGTACACGTCGAACGCCGCCCTCCAGTTCGCTCCCTGTTGGGGGTCGGCGCTGGCCGCGTTGATCCGGGAGTCCCGCGCGAAGAACACCGCGAGGCTGCCGAACAGAATCACCGCCAGTATGGCAAGAGGGAAGCCGAGGGGCCGACGCGTGCCCGCGACCCGGGTCGTCCCGGCACGCTGGATCCGCTCGATCTTCTTGGCAGAGGATGGCGAGGTCATACGGGCGGACACGGTAGCGCAGGGGGTGAAGTTCCCTGAACCCGGGTCACCTCCGAGCCGAAAGAACCCGCTCGAACAGGCTCTCGTACGCTTCGGCCACAGCCGCCGGAGACAGCCAGGACTCGACCCAGGTCCGTGCCGCGGCCCCCATCTCGGAACGCCCGGCCGGATTGTCGAGCAGGTCGCTCAACGCAGTGGTGAACGCTGCGAGGTCGTCTGGCGGCACTGCAATCCCACACTGTGCCGCGGTGAGCATCCGGTCCACCTCCGACCCGACATCGATCGAGGCCACACAGGGCCGACCAGCTGCCAGAATTGCATACGTCTTGCTGGGAACCGAGGAGGCCGCCAAGCCCGGCTTCAGCAGGACGCAGTGGATGTCGGCGCTGGCCAGGACCTCTCCCAGCCGTTCCCGGGGCTGGTACCCCACCCAGATCAGGTTCGACATCCCTGCGCCGCGTGCCACCAGGGAATCCTTGGCCGAACCGGCACCGTTGACCACGAAGACGACCTCGGGAACCTCGGCGAAGTGGGCGGCGGCGTCCACCATCAACTCGACCGACTGGCTGAAGCCCAGGTTGCCGGCGTACATGACAACCGTTCGATCCCCCAGGCCGAACTCGTCACGGTACGGAGTGCGACGGTCCGACGGGACGATCCGCTCGGTATCGACGAAGTTCGGGATGATCTCGACCCGCTCGGGTCGGTGCCCGGCGAGCTTGGCCGCCAGGTTGCGACGGAGGTCCTCGCTCAACACGGTCACCGCGGCGCTGCGTCGATATAGGAACCGTTCCAGCCATGTGGCCGCGGCAATGACCGGACGACTGGTGATGGCGCCCACCTCCACCGCCACATCGGGGAACACGTCCTGGATGTTGAACACCAGCGGAACCCGCCAGCGCCGCGCCGCCAGCCAGCCGCTCACCCCGAGGACCAGCGGGGGCGACATGGTCAGCACCACGTCGGGCCGACCCTCCCCCGGGGCGCGACGCAAAGCCGCTACCAGGGCCAGGATCGTGAATCCCAGGAAGGAAGCCGCACGGGCCAACAGGTTTCCCTTGTCCGAGGGGAAAGGATGCAGGCGCGTCACGACGCCCCACGGGGTCCGCTCGCGGCGCACCACCCGACCTTCCCAACCGGAGTCGATGGCGTGGTGCCGGTACCAGGGCAAGGCCGTGACCACATGGATCCGATGGCCCAGATCGGCCAGGCCAGCCACGATCGAGTCCATGACCTCCCCGGTCGGCGCCACATCCGGGGCGAAGTGAGGGCAGATGACAAGAACGCGCACTGACGCTCGACCATAGCGCCGGCCGACCAGACTGACGATGTGACAACGCGCCGGCCACCCCGAGTCATCGCCGCCGGCACCGCGACCGGTTCGGGGACGCGGGTCGCGCTGGCGGCGGTCCTCACAGGCGCTCCCCCTGGAACGACGGTGGTGGTTCCTGTGGATGCTTCGATCGACGGCGCGGAGCTTGGACCCGACGTGCGCCTGATTCGCCGTGGCCGAACGATGTCCCTGGTCGGAGAAGCGCTGGGTTGGCCCCGAGGGCATCAGGTCATCGGGTTCTGCGACCGACTCCCACTGGTTCCGACGGGCGCCTCGGACACGGTGCTGGTCGTGCAGAACCCCCACCTCTACGAACTGGACCACTCCGCATGGCCCCTCTTGATGCGGTGGAAGCTCGCTGCGCTCCGCTGGTGGGCACTGCGGTCCGCCCGGACCGCCGATCGGGTCATCTGCTCGACGTCGGCCAGTCGCGCCGCGGTCATGGCGGCTGCTGGTATCGCCGGGGTTCGAGTGATGGTGCGACCCATTCCAGCGCTCGGCGTCTCCCGATCCACGCGAGCGATCACCGGCCCGATCAGAACGGCCGTGCTGGTCGGCGACATGTACGCCCACAAGCGTCATCACGAAGCGATCGCCGCGCTTCAGCTCTTCGCTTCCAAGGAGGGGCGTCGAATCGAGGTGCTCCACCTGGGCCACCGAATCGATCTCACGGCGGGTGCCGACTTCGATCGCGCCGTGGCCGCTGCGACCCACCTGGACGTGAAGTGCCTCGGGTCGGTCCCCCGATCCCAGGTCCTGTCCACCATGGGATCTGCTGACGTACTCGTTCTGGCGTCGAGCACAGAGACCCAAGGCCTGGCGCTGGTCGAGGCCCGGTCGATCGGAACCGCGGTGGTGGCTCGATCGATCGGCCCCTTTCGAGATCTCGCAGGCATGGGCACCGCCCTCGTCGATCCCGACGAGTTCGTTCGGGGCGCCGCTGCGGC
>Ga0105046_10005690_pt1 | contig 19703 bp, 14 predicted proteins | sample MAT03_FD_78385 | JGI IMG/M metagenome (GOLD analysis project Ga0105046, IMG submission 78385) | Freshwater microbial communities from Lake Fryxell liftoff mats and glacier meltwater in Antarctica - MAT-03 (megahit assembly) | ecosystem: Environmental > Aquatic > Freshwater > Ice > Liftoff... | reverse complement strand
GCTGTGAAGGAATCCTGTTTCGCCGGTCGCGTTGTTTACATTGGCTATGCCAAAGCCCCCGTCGAATATGAAACGAAGGCATTCGTGCAAAAGGAACTCGATATCATGGGTTCGAGAAATGCGTGTGTGTCCGACTTTAAGAATGTCATCGAACTTCTTCGCTCCGGAAATTTTCCCGTTGCCAGGTCCATTACAAAAACCGTCCCGCTTTCTGCGGCCCCGGACGCGATGAGGGAGTGGGACAAATTTCCGCTCCAATTCACCAAAATTCAAATCTCGTTTTAGATGCGATCGAAAGTTGCTTCCCCGAAAGATCTTCTTGAAGGGTTGTCCTTTAAGTTGGTCGTGGCATGCAATGTGAAGTGCGGGCGGGGATGGAAGCTGCCCGCCCACTCCTGGCCAGATCATCGACTGCTCCTGGTTCGTGGAGGGTGCGGGAGTGTTGTGCATGCCACGGGGGAGTTTCCTTTGCGCCGGGGACAGTTTATTTTTGGGCTCCCCGGTGAAGTTTACGGCGTAAACCAGAACGAAAAACGCCGGCTCGTTGTCTCAGTGTTGCGATTTGAAATAGTGCACGCACGGAATGCTAACGCTGCGATCCCGCCCGGCTTTCGGAAATCGCTTTGTATGGAGCCTGCCGCTTTTCCTCTGCTGGAGCAGTTGGTCATGCGTATTGCCGAGTCCATCCAAAAGCTTCCCTGCCCGGCTGTGGGCGCAAGCGATGCCATCTTGCGCTCCATCCTTTGGCTGCTTTACGAAGATTCGAATCATCCCGGTGCGGCAAACACCGGACAGATTGCATTTCAGGAACTGAAGCCCGCTCTCGATTTTCCGATGACGGTTGGTCAGCACGAGCCTTCCGTCGGGGAGTTGGCGCGTTTGTGCGGAATGTCTTCAAATACTTTTCGTCGGCGAATGCAAGAATGCTTTGGTCAATCACCGATGCAATTCCTGCTGCGTCGGCGTATGGAGCGGGCCAAGCAGCTTCTCTTGGAAACATCTTACACTGTCGAGGCGGTTTCAGTCGAACTGGGTTATGCGGAGGTCTCGCACTTTTGCCGACAGTTTAAAAACGATATTGGGATCAGCCCTTCGATTTACCGCACGTCCAACATGTGATGAAAAAGTGCAAACGGTGGGGGATTAGGGCATGGTGGACTTCGGGGAGTCTGCTAATTTCAGGGTAATGAAAAACACCGCTCCCGCTGCATCATCTCACAAACTCACTGCCGAGCAGATCGCGCACTTTCACCGCGACGGCTACGTCGTTATTCGATCGCTCATTGATCCCGATACGGTGGACTTCGCGATGAAAACCATCGATGACTTCATCACGGAAAATCCGGACAAGGTATTGTATGAAGATGAAGCGCTCAAAGGGCGCAAGCCTGCAGAACTGACAGTGGAGGAACGTATTTTCGCTGTTCGTGGGATTCACCAGCAGGTGTATAAGGATGAGCGCTTTCTCAAATTTGCGAGCTATCCGCCGCTCCTCTCGGCGCTGACCTCTGTGCTTGGGCAGGATATCAAGGTGTTGCAGGACATGGCTCTCATCAAGCCGCCGAGGATTGGTTCGGAAAAGCCCCCGCACCAGGATGCGGCTTATTTCGAGATCGAACCGCACGATCAGGCGGTGGGAACCTGGTGGGCTCTCGACCGTGCGACGCCGGAAAACGGGTGCATGTATGTGTGGCCGGAAACTCACCGACTGCCCGTGGTGGAGCATACCAAGATCGAGAACACTTTTCATTTGGTTCTCCCGCCTGAGTTGCTCGACGAGTCGCGGAAGATTGCCCTGCCCATGGACTCCGGGGACGTTTTGCTCTTCGCCAGCCGGGTGTTCCATTTTACCCCGCCGAATCTCTCTGATCATCGTCGTCGTTCGCTGCAAATTCATTACGCCAGTTCGTGCTGCCGGGTGGCGCCCGGCAAGAACGCCCGCACCTACACTCTCGTGCATGGCGAGTCTAAACCGCAGGGAATATAGATCGTGCCTAATGTAGTCTTCCATGAACACCCATCGCCACCAGCGATGCCTTGACGCCATTGCCGGCCGGGCTGTTGACCGGGCACCGACTTATCTGCCTGGGATCGCATGCAGTGTGGCCTCGCAGATCCTCGGGCGGCCTGCATATACAGGAACGCATTCGCTCCACTTTGCCGAGGTCCTTGCCTGGTGGAACGGCGATGCGGCACACGCGGACTTCGAGGCGAAACTCAAAGAGGCCCTTGTTGCCATCCATCGCATGCTGGACATTGACGTCTATCGCTTCCCGTGGCGAATGAACGTGAAGCCATTTGCGCATCACCGGAACTCCGCCGGAGAACGTGGAGACGATGTTCTCGGTTCGATAGGTTGACTACTCCGGTTTTGCGCCGACAACTTCCTCGCCTTGAGATTCCTATCGGTCGGAAAGACACAAGAGTCTGGCTGCATTAGCATAAAGAATCTTGTCAGAAATATCCTCAGGCAATCCCAACCCGTGGAGTTGATAAGGAACATGGGAGCGTTTGAACGGCGGGGAGGTTTGAATTTTACTGGAGGTAAGGAACTCGATGTTTGAGTCGACGAAAGTTGATGTCGTTTCGACATAGCGCTTTTCGGGATCGGCCCCGTTGAGAGGAATCTCTCCCGGTTGGTAAAGGATTTGTGCCTGCTGACCGGTTGGCACGTTCGTATCGTCGTAAATAATATCGGTGCCGAAGAGTATCCGCCCGGGATATGCGGTAACGAACTCCCGTGCGTGCGCGGCGCGGCGCGCGGTTCTGGCCATATCCGGAAGCCTAGCCGATAAGTCGTAGAGCAGGTTGGGAAAGCGATCCAGATCCTCCGCGGCGGCATCCAGTGAGTCGGACTTCTCCCCGGTGTGAGGAAAAATGAAGGTCGTGCCGGGATGCCGGGAAACCATTTCCAAGCGGTCGCCGAGTAACTCGCAAGGCGATGGCAAATTCTTAGCATAGTAGGTCCACCACGAATACTCGCCGTAAAGAACGCCATTCCAGAAGTTCAGGTCGTTCACGGGCTCCCAAAAGCAGGGAGGGTCGGCTGAGTGAATGAGAGCCGGAAGTCCGAGTTCGCCGGCTTTTGACCAAATGGGGTCTAGCAGGGGATCATTCGGACGCCAGAATGAGACATCCGCTTTGCGATAGGAAAGGCCGAGTGCCTTGTAAACTTTCAAGCCCCTCATTCCAGCTTTCGCATCGGCCTCCATCTGCGCGGCAGCCTCCTGCGCGAACCCGGGTTCGTTGATGCGCTGAAAATCCACGTTGCCAAACGTAATGAACCGGCCGGGATATTTTGCGAAGGCATCGAGATGCCGCAGGAGGCCTTCGCCGAATCCATCGTGCCAGGCAAGGACAACAGACGCTTCGATCCCACATCGGTCCATCACCTGCACCGCGAGATCGGCGTGATGCGGGAACACGTGGGTGTGGGTGTCAATGATCCGGCGCATTTTTAGTAGTCAAGATTTTCGTAGAATTCGATTTTGACCGCTTGGAAAAATTCCGACTGGCGGGCAAAAAGCTCTTCGTGTTCAGCATCTGCGGAAAAGGCTTCGAGCGCCTTTTTGGCCTCGTCGAGAGTGGGGAAAACGGCTTCCCAGACGAGAGTGTTGCACGGCTCCGCTCCTGAAATCGGCTTCATTCTGCGACCTTGGGGAAGGTCCGGGCGCGAGTGTTCCAACGAGGCAAAAAGTCGCTCCAGTTCGAGGAATTCTTTTTCTTTGCGAACGTCGAATTGCTGAAGGATGCGCATAGTGATTGTCATGGGATGGTTTGGTTAAGAAAAGCTGAGACAGGTTGGGTCAGCGGGATTTTCTGGTTTTCCGCAAAATCCCGGAGCACTGTGCGGTCGATTTCGGGATGGATGGTATGCGGACTCGTGACCGACAAGGCTGCGGCCAGCGCACCGATCTGATGGGCATCGGAGAGGATCAGTCCCGACGTGAGTCCGGCCAGGATGCCGGAGAAATGGGCATCCCCGGCGCCTGCTGCGCTTTGGACGTCGACTTTCGGCGAAGGAAGAAAATGCAGGCGTTGGCCGTCAAACGTCCAGCTCCCGAACGCCCCGGCGGTGATCGAGAGTCGGAGTGCGCCCGACCCGATGGAGCGCACGACGTCTTCGGCGATGGTCTGCGGTGTGTCGGAATGTGTGTCGGCGAGTCGGGCCGCCTCATCGAGGTTGATGGCCAGGAGATCCACTTGGGAAAGCAACGCGCGATTCTTGACGACGCTCATCTCTTCCGAGGAAAACGATGCCGCTCGGAAAAACCCGTGTTTTGTTCCCAACGCCAACAACTCAAGGCGCGCCTCCAGCGGCACTTCGGGCACGGCCAGCGCGATACCACGTCCGGCATATTGTTCAAACCACGGGATCGCTTTGCGAATGTCTTCCGCGCCCACCTGTCCGCTGGCCGAATCGCTCACTGTGAGATTGCCGCCCGAGCCGTCGGGATAGAGCAGGCAGATGCAATTGAGCGTCTGCTTTCCCGGAACGATGGCCGTGCAATCAAGGTTCAGCCCGGTGCTACGCATTTCGTTGAGGAGAAAGCGTCCTGTATCGTCATCGCCCACCTTGCCGATTGGCAGGGTTTGAAACGGCTCGCCCATGAGCCTTTGCACATAGTGAGAAATGATGTGGAGTTTGCAGTAATCCCGCCGATCGAGAAACCTTCCGCCCCGGCTTTCCTCACGTCCGAGGGTCTGGTCACCTTCGATGGCAAAAAAAGCCCCTGTGCCGATGCCTCCGGTGCCGATCAGGACATCATAACTTCGTGGCGTTTTCGCGGAGGAGTTCATCGTTGTTCAAAGACCGAGATCCCATTCCGGATGCAGACTGATCGGATGGGTTGCGGTTTCCCGCGTGGCAGTGACCAATGCATCCGAGTGCTCTTGCAGCAGGGTGATGGGATATTCCGGCGTGGGCTCGCTAAAAAGAGCGACGCGCAGGGCGGTTTGTTTCCATGCTCCCGTGTCGCTGAAGAGCCGCACCTTCTTTGCGGAAAGGCATTCCTTTAAACCTAGCGTCACCGACATGGGCGGCACGAATTGGTAGGCGCACCCGAACGTTCGCTGCGCCAAGGCGATGATCGTATCGATGTTGTTATCCTGGACCCGGACGGTGCTTGACCGGAGTTCCTCCAGCGAGACTTGGCTGAACGGATGCCGGCGTGCCTGATTGTAGGCGATGTGGCCATCCTGCCCCCAGCCGCCGTAGGTGATGTCGATTGGTGCGCTGAAAATCTCTGCGGCGATAGATTCCGTGTTCGTGGCGGTGGGCCAGAACCGGTTTTCTTCGCGGACAGCCAGCGCCCTATCGATGGGGCCGTAGAACTCCCGTTCCATGAACCCGCGAAAGCTGTAGGGATGGGCGCGCGGCAGTTCTCGGCCCTGCCAGTTCAGACATTCGTCCATGTGAAAAACCACCAGATTGTTGAGACTGATGCGCTCATGGTTGATCAGATCGGCAAAAGGCCGATACCAGCAAGCCGGACCGCAGGGGATGATTGCGCGGGTCGTAAAGCTCTGCGCGTTGTTCGTTGCGATCACGTCCGCCAGTTCGCGCGCCATGAGTTGTCCCATGGCTGTGGAATCCGCGCAGAGACGGAAAGGGACTTTGCGCGCAGAATGGTTTTCCAATTCCAGGGTCGGCACGCGGCACCAGTCTTGGAGGATTTTGGCTGGGATGGTTTTCATAAGTTGATTGGGCGAAGTTTCATGGATTGCCGGGTGCGAGTGGATCTGTCTCGACAACCAATAGCGTGTGCTCCCGGACCGGACGAGGGCGGAATCTCATGCCGTTGGATTTGACACGAAATTTCACGTCCTTTCCGGAGAGCGGATCATAAATCCGGCGCACATTGGCATTGGCATCAAGCGTGAGGAAAAATCCTCCGATCGGGATGTCTTCGTTGAGTGATTCAAAAGAATGGCGGTCCCGTCGGTCGGCGATGAAGGGCAGCATCTGGATGATCAGGTGCCCGTCTTTTTTGCCCACGGTGATTTCCAATTGGCCCGGCGCGTTGGTGCGCACGATTCGGCGCGGGAGAAGTCTGCCCAGAAGATTGCGGAGTATGGTGCGGTGGGCATGGTAACCGACGGCAAGATAGGCGGCGAAAAGCGGTTGCGCGAGGACGACCACTTTTTCGCTTCGCGTGGCCACCACCGCTGGTCCGGCATCCTGGGTGTCGGGCCCGTGAAAGTGTCCATAGAAATGCTCGCGACTGCGCGGGAAGGAACTGGTGCGAGCCATCGCCCAAACTTTGCTGCCGCGTGCGGGTTCCAAAACAAGGCCCGGCGCATGGACGTAATGCGCCATTTCTGGAAGGCCTTCGGCGAGTGCCCGTTCCGCAATATAAAACGAGCCGGGATAGTCGCTAGCGGTTGCGCCTTTGAGACCAAGCAGCGCGAACCAGCGGGCGGCGAAAGGAGCCGGAGTGAGCACCGCCCGGGAATCGATCAACAGTCGCCCGCCGTTTTCCACAAAGGCTTCCAGCTTGATGAGTTCGTCTTCGGAAACCGGGGGACTGGCCACCACAAGGAGTTGCAGTCCTTCCCAGCTCATCGTCGCATCGATCACATCCCACTGAACGTGTTCTTCCGTAAAAAGTTTTGCCGCACCGTAGAGCGAGTCAAACAGCGAAACTCCCGACGCTTTCGAAGCGACCATGGCGGCGCTCTCCACACCGTGCGGCACCAGAATGGCGGCCTCCCGGCACCGCTCCATTCCTACGCACCACGGCTGCCTCGCTTCCAAAAACGTATAAGCCTCGCGGATCGTGTCATAGACCCCTTGTTCCAATTTGCCGTTGCAGTGCAAATGGTCACCGATGCACGTGTTCGCGCCGATCATTAGATGTGTGGCGACTTGAAATTTCAACTGTCTCGGCGAAACCACTGTGCCGAAATCTCCCCAGTTTTTCAGGAAGCGGCCAGTCATTCCCATGACGGGAATTCCGGTATTCCCCAGGTAACGCCCCAGCAGCGGAAACGCGAGCCAACCGGTCTGAAAGGCGAGGGTCTCGGCATAAAATTCCGAGACAACCCCCCGGGCTTTTTCCGCTTCGCCGAACGCATTGTAGCAACCAATTTCGAGTCGAAGACCGGGTCGGATCGCGTCCATGCGTTGGCGCAACTCATGGGCAAACCGGTCGTGGGTCGCGGAGTTGAAGCGCGTATGAGCGGTCTCATCCTCGGGGTCGAGGCCCGCAGCCCGCATCAGATCAAGGCACTTGTCACAAAAGCAGCTCCCTGGCAGGTAGCCCGCCATGTCGATGAAGATGCCGTCCACCGGATAGCGGCGCAAACATTCCTCGAGGTGTGGAAAAAAGAACGTCTCCACCCAATTGCCACGGTTTGGGCAGAGCCATCTCCAGTAAAGGTCCGAACCGTCCTGAAGGATCTGGGTGTTCGCCGGGCTGGCATCGTGGAACCGCGCGACGAACTCCGGATGCGCGTCCGCAAAGACCTCGTCGACATTCAGGCTGAAATACGCGAGCACAGGCAGCTTTCGGCTCGCCGCCTCGACGGATATTTTTTCCAGCAAATCAAATGATAACCCGGGGTGGCGCGTGCCGATTTCGGTGTTGAAGTAGGAATACCCGTGATGGCACTTGGCGAAAAAAGCGAGCGAGTTGACCTTCGCTGCCTCCAACGTATCGAAGAAGGCGTGGGCATCGAATTGATCGCCGACGGTGACGCCATCCGGCGTGTGGAAGTCGAGGTGAATTTGGCGGAGAGAATTCATATGGAGGTCGGGTTCATCAACTGGCAGCCATTAACTTCCGCACTTTTTCCGCTGCCGGCCGAAAACTTTCGCGTAGAAAGATGTCGGACGGATGCTTAGGTCCGAACAACCCGAGCAGAGACTTTGTGGTCGCTTCGATCCTTTGATAGGACGCGCGGTAAATCTTATCGCAGTTTTCAAAAGACGAACCATGGCCGCCCAGGTTCAACGTTATGCCGAACGGGATGACATTTTCATAGGCGGTCAGGTGTCCCTCGTCTGTTCCGGGAACGCTGTGATTGGAGATGAGCAGTTGGAGGTTATCGACGCCGCCGCGGGTTTGAATGGAATCACCGGAAAACAGAATCCGTCGGCCCTTCCAATCCAACCAATACCCCGCATGCACGAGGCAATGCCCTGGCAGAAAAACGGTGTGGATGGCCGTTCCATGCCAGTCCAGCGGCTGCTGGCGGGTCAATACCACATCCACCTGGCAGTGGCTCCAGTCCAGACCATACCAAGGCAGCTGGCATGCGTAAGGATAGGTTTCGGGGTGCGTGATGACATCGGCCACGGGAAGCCACGCACCGAGACGACATGCGGGGTAGCGGGCTTTGAGCACAGGCCAGAGATCGTAGTGATCACCGTGAAAATGGGTCACGAGTGCGAGATCGATTTTATTCAAACCCGCTTCCGATTCGAATCGCTCCAAATCTGCAATAAAGTCCTCCTTGCGCCGGGGATTTTCATAGTCGCACGGGCCAGGGTCGATCATAAGGCCTTCCCCCGCCGGATTGATCAACAGGATTACGTTGCCGAAATGGGCTGCCATTTGGAATACCGAATCCCCATGATCGCGATAGCGGATGGGCGCGGGCTCCTCGACCCATGGGGCTTCGGGGAGATGGGTTTGCGTAAACACCTCGATCCTCGAGGCAAGCTGAGTCAGCAACGACGTGCCGTGCGGGGACGAGGGGCCCGTCGCTGGGAAAAGCCATTGTGGTTCGCGTGAGGCTGCCTGCTTGATCGTCGCGGCAATGTGTCCCCAAGGTGGGCCTGAATAATCCGCCTCAAACCCGTGGGCATCGGGGAGGTTACCGTCGCCATCGACCAACTCGCCCGCAAAAAGCGCGACGAGTTTTTCTCCCATACGGAGTGCAAACCCGACGGCGTAAAAATTTCGCACCGAGAAATCCCAGACTTCAAAATCGAGATGTCTCCAAGAAAGCGACACGCCGGATTCAAAGGTCTGGAATCTGGTGAGCGGTCTGTCGAGTGGCTGTAAAATCAAGCTCCCGGCAATCCCGTATGCCGCGCGTCCTAGTTCCTCCATCCACGCCTCCGGTCGCTCCCAACGGACGCGGGCGGCTTTCCAGTAATCCTCCGAAACTGCGGCCAAATCGGAAAACTTCCGTGGCAGCCGGATCACGGCATCGGGAAACGCGTCGCCTTCCGCCGCCAGGCTGTTATCCACCTGCGTATGCCAGATCTCCGTCGGTGACGGATAGCCCGCCTGTTCGATCATTGCCGGGGTCAACCCGTCGATGCAGTTGACGAGCAGGGTGGCTCCGTCCTCCACGAGCAGGTGACACTGGCTCCGGTCGCCGTTGATCGTTATCACCTGAACCCCGGGCGCGATTTCGGATGGGTTGGTAAATTTCATGATGCGGGTTCGTTTCGATGAGGCCGATGATTCGTCCGCGATGTTTGTGCTGCGGGTGCGCTGGAACTCATGACGGGCTTTCAAGAATTTCGCAGTGGATGTGTGGGAGCGAATGTCATTGGTCAGCGGACTTGCGGAAGTCTTTGAGAGGAACACTCAGCGATTTGCCCTCGCGTTGGATCGTGAGGATATCTGAGTCCACGCTGATGCCGGTGACTGAGGGTTTTTCTTTGTAGGGTTCGAGCACGGTGACGAAGTCAGCCGTCTTGCCGCGGGTTCTTGTGATGAGCGTCGGCGTGGCGTCGGGTACGCGGCTCGTGTTGGGATTGCTCAGCCCGGTTGTGCCGGTGTAAATCTCACTGTTGCCTATGGGAACCTGCCAGAGAGCGAGGTTGACGGGCGTTGTTGGCGGCGGCGTTTTCGCTAAGGCAGAGACCTGATTAGTTAAATCCCAACGGAGATGCACCGGGCCTCCGCCGGTCAGGCGTTTGAGATCTTGGATGTTAGGGTAGTTGGCGGTTTCGGCCAGGGGCGTGTTGACTGGAGCCGAACTCCAGCCCGCGCCGGGCGACATCTCTCCGAAGTTATGATAGACAAAGTCATAAGTGTGTTCGTCCGCAGACTCCAGGCGATCAAGAACCACGACAAGCCCGTCGCGGAGCATAAGTGTTCGCGTGTGATCCACGCCGGGAGCGATTCCTTTCACATAAGCGGTGGCGAATTGATTGGCGGGCTCATCGCTCCAAGCCACCAGTTTTCCAATGGCAGGCATTTGATTTTTGCTATCCACCAGCACGACGTTCTGTCCCAGCGAACCGGGCTGGCAAAAGGAATTGAGCTTCGCGTCGTCGCTGAGAACGAGGCTGCTTTTGCCCGCATTGTAGAGGGTGCCGGGGCCGTGGGTGAATGTTTTCCCGAAGGCGGCAAGAGTGATCTGATTGCGGTCGAGATGGCTATGGGCGATGTTGCGTCCGAAATCGAGAGTGGCCATGATCTGAGTTTCGGGAGTGTCGCCGGTGCGCAGGATGGCAAAGCCGGCGTCTTTGAAGAGTCGCGGTGTGGTTTCCAAAAACTGCTTGAAGCCCTCCGGTTGCGGAGGGCGGCCATTTTTCAGGCGCTGGATTTTCGCGGCAAGAGTTGCATCGCGCCCGCAGTCCTGGAGCCAGGCTTGTTCGGGAAAGATTCCGGCCAGTTCATCGGCCAAGGCGGTGTTCGACGCCCGCGCGCCCCGCCCGCAGTCTCCGGTATTGGGAATGGCGCCCCACAGGGTGGAACGCAGGAAGGGAAGTTTGAGGGAAGCCAGCAGGCGATCTCCGGGGAAGTCCACTTTAAGCCCGCTGTTTTTGACATAGTTGATGGACGGCAGGAACTCGGCCATGGCGGCAGCATGATAGTTCATCGGGCGGCTCTCTGAGGAAAAGCCGTCCGCATCGATATCCCGCAATCGCGAGATCAACCCCGGGTCGCTCAACAGAGCCTGGCGAACGAGGTTGGAATCGTCAAACACTAGACCCATCACGAGCAGGTTGTGGTTGGCAATATCTGTCATGTTGGAAATTCCTCCGGGAAATTTCGCCGTCTCGGTGGCAAACGGCAGGACGAAGCCCTGGTAGATTTTCCGCCGGGCATCGGGGGTCAGCGAGACGGAATCTCCGATCAACCCGAGCATGCGCATGTGCCAGCGCATGGCCATATTTCCTGGATAGGTGCTATTGGGAGCGATACGGCTGGACGACATTTGCGCGGGCCCGTCGCTCCAAGGCGGCTCGTATTGGTTTTTCCAAGGGAGCTCCTTGTATTGGGCAGCCCAAAGCTCCATGAGTTCGACAGCCTTCGCCGCATATTTTTCATCTCCCGTGAAGATGTATGCCAGTCCGAGCTTTTCGGTGATTTGCCCGACATGGCCAAGGTATTGTTTCCAAAAAAGATTCGCGGCAGGCGTTCCGGATTCGCGTTCCCCGGTGGCGGGGTTGACGACTTCCGGCATGAAGGAACCTGCCTCATAGCGAACCGGGGGATTTGGTGCGGGCGAGGGGCCTTCCAGATGGCCGGTCGGGATGTGGGAAAGGTCGATTTTCGAAAATTTGTCCGCCTCCGCAATGGTTTCGTCCACTTTCAGAGCTTTGCGCACCGATTCATCTCCTGCCGCGAGCTTGTCGCGGAGAAACTTTAAATCGTCCGCTGAAATCACAATCTGCCGGTTGAGGCCGGGCGCGAGCGGGCGGGTGAGCGGCATTTCAAAAGTGGAGATGGCGGCGGGGGCTTTTGTGCTGCTGAAAGCGACGCGCACGATCTCGCTGTAAAGTTCGGGGACCGCGGCGATGTTTGCTTTGGTGATGCTCGACGTGACTTCGAATGTGCCGACCTCCCCATTTTTGAGATCTCGCGACAAAGGTTCGATCGCCACCTGAAAGCGTTCATGCGGGGAGGCAACAGCCGCCTGAATCGTCGAAGTGCGGCCGCTCGTGTTGAGCACGGAAATGGTCATCGTGTAAACGGCGGAACCGTCCGGGCCATCGCTGCGAACTGGCCACGTGATTGGATATTCAAAGAACGGCTTGACCACAAACGTGGGTGAAGAAAGGCGGAGCCTGCGCAGTTCAATCACCGTGTCGGGCATAGTCGCCAGCACCCCGAACAGGAACTGGGGATCCGTCCCATCGGCTTGATCCCAAGGCATCCAGTTTGGACGATCCAATTCCAACTGCCGGGGATGCCAGACGGCTGGTAAGGTTGTCAGGGTGCCAAGGCGCCATTGATGGACTTTGTATTGCCGTGGGCCGGTGACATGCCCCATGGCCCGGAACTCCAACTCGTCAAATTGCCCCTGGACAATGCGGAACTCAAACTCAAGCCTGCCGAAGTAGCGCAGCCGGTTGAAAAGTGCGCTTTCCGGGTTAACGGCCAGCGTAGCGCTTTTCCCTGCTTGCGGCTCCCAGCGCAACACGGTTTCGCCGTCCAGTTCGACTTTCTCCATTCGGCTGTTGCTCGCAACCCACAAATCCGGAAGCGCCTCCAGCTTTTCCGAAGAGGCCGCCCGTGCGGAAATCGTCACCAAACACAAAAAACTCAAGAGATAGGTGTTTTTCATCACAAAAAATCGGGGAACATGCAAACAAATGTCATGAATAAACATAAAAGAAAATAACTTTTGTAATCAATTGTCACAAAATTCTTTGTTTGATGTTTTTCCCTGACATCAACCAAAGAAAGTATTAGGAATTAGTCAGATTTTATTTCATGAATCCAGAAGCAGAAACCGATTCCTTGACTTCCGATGGCGCATTCAAAATCCGAGAGTTGCGTCCCGGGGAGCGCCTGCTTGAGTATTTATTGACCGAATTTGAAAGGCCGGAATTCAAGACGGGCAGTCGCCTTCCCACAAATATCGAGCTGGCCAAGAAGCTGGGTATCAGCCCGGGAACGGTTCAGAGCGTGCTGCAAAAGCTGGCCCGTGAAGGACGGGTGTCTGCCACAAGGGGGAGCGGCACTTACCTGATTCAGAGTTCAGGGAAGGTCAGCCGGACTCTCCGAATCGGAATCGGCGTCCCTCTGGCCAGATTTGAGTCAGCGGATGGTTGGATGTCCAAGATCGCGGGCGGGATATTCCAAGCCGCGCTGGCAGAAAGCGTTGCGATTGAGGGAATTTCCGATCGTGCGGTCGAGTCTCAAAGAGGCATCGAGGAACTTCGGGAAAAACAACGTCATTTGGATGCCCTGATTCTTTTTCCCTACGTGTTTCCTCTCGAAAAGTTTTCTTTGATTCAGGACTATGAGAAGCAGGGAAAGCCAGTCGTGCATATCTACCCCCCCTCGCTCACAGCCACGGCAAATTTTTCGACAACTGACTTTTTGAGTTCAGGCTACGAACTCGGTAGAGCTTGGAAAAAATCTGGGCGACAGCGCGTCGCTTTACTATCGTTTCCCGTCGGGGAAGGCGATATGCGGATCGCCATCTCCCACCATCTGCGCTACGCTGGCCTGGCGAACGGATTTGGGTATGCGGGCGGTGGAATCGAAAATCCTTTGAGGATTCTCCAAACAGCAGATCCCTCCCCATCGATTAAGTCAGGTTACGATTGCATCAAGAGGCTGCTTGCCAGTGGCGGGGAACTGCCGGATGCGATTTTTTGTGCGGGCGATTGGCTGGCACTAGGGGCTTTTCATGCCTTGATTGAGGCAGGGGTTGGCGTTCCAGAGGAAGTCTCGATTGTCGGGGCTTCCGGGCTCGATCTCTCCGGCACGGATTGCCAAAACCTCACCCGTGTGAACAATGACCTCGCACGTGTGGGGCAGGCCGCAATGGACATGGTTTTGCGGCGGCTCGAACTCAAATGCCTCGACCTTCCGGGGATCGTTGTTCCCATCTCATTTATTGGCGGAGCCACCACTCGCCCCGAGGAAAACGCTTTGTTGGGCTGCAGTTAGGACAACTTCTTCGTAATTACTCAAAATAACATTATAAAAACATGAAATAAAACTTGAATTGATTTTGTTAGGTCATAATTTTGTTTCATGATCTTGGAAGTGCCGCCTCGGTTTGCAGAAAAACCTCCTGATCGGGAGTTGCGAGCGGGGGAGCGGGTTTTAAGTTATTTGACTGCGGAGTTTGAGCGGTCAACGTTCAAGGACGGTGAGCGGTTGCCGACGAATAAAGAGCTGGCCCTTCGCCTCAATGTCAGCCCGGGAACGGTGCAGGCGATTTTGCAAAAATTGGCGAAAGAAGGCCGCATCTCTTCCCAGCGTGGCAGTGGAACCTATCTCGTTGCCCGCTTGCCGGAGCCCGCCAAGGACATTCGGATTGGGATTGGGGCCTCATTGCAAAAGCTGCACGATCCCGACGGGTGGATATCGCGGATTGGAGGAGGGATTTTTCAGGCGGCGCTCAAACAACAGGCACTCATCGAAGGGGTCTCTAATTCCAATGCCCAACCGGAGGTCATGATTGAAGAGCTGATGGAGAAAAAATCGCAACTCGACGCGCTGATTCTTCTGCCCTACTCGGCGGTCTCCGGTCACAAGCAGTTGATCGAGGCATATGAGAGCGAGGGGAAACCGGTCGTCCACATCCATCCGCCCTCGCTCATTGCCACGGCGAATTTCACGAGCACGGGATTCATGGACGCGGCCTACGCGATAGCCCGGGTCTGGAGACGAACCGGGAGAAAGCACCTGCTCTTTTTCACGACCATGTGCCGAAGCCAGAACGTCACGATCTCCGACCAACTGCGATACGCCGGCCTTGTGAGTGGATGGGGGGCTCAGGGCGAAACTTCGTTGACCGCCTGCGAGTCCATCGGGAACTTGGCCAGCCAGGAGGCCGGATACCAGACGATCAAGCGGCTCCTGGCCAGCGGAAAAAAAATTCCCGATGCGGTCTATTGCTCGGGCGATTGGCTCGCGCTCGGCGCTTTTCAAGCGTTCGAGGAGGCGGAGATACGAGTTCCTGCGGAGGTGTCCATTGTTGGCGCAGGCGGCATGAATCTGTCGCGCACGATTTGCCCGAATCTCACGCGGGTGCGCAATGATTTGGAGCGCGTCGGGCAGGAAGCCGTCGAGATGGTTGTGCGCCGAATCCGACACAATGGGATCGCCCTGCCCGGAGTCGTCGTTCCCGCGTCGTTCATGGGTGGGAGCACCACCAGCGCGGAAGAAAACAAACTGCTGGAGATCGGACTGCATCGCAAGGCAACCAAACCCGATGCCTCTCAGCCGACGAATCAAGAAGCTGCGGCCGAGAACAATATTCCGTTTTCAGCGACACCAAAAGCTGCTGCCCCTCTTAAAACGCCGAGCCCGCGCGTCCGGCGATCCGGTTTCTCACTAGTCGAGGTGACCATCGCGATCGGCATCGTGGCCTTTGCCATGGTCACTCTGATGGGTGTGATCCCCATTGGTCTGATCTCCACCCAGGATGCCATGCAACAAACGGCCCGCTCGCACATCATTAAGCAAATCTCCAGCGACTTGGGCATGCTGCCCTTCGCCGACATGCCGGCTTATCTCGCGGCGAACCAATTCTACGACTATGAGGGCAACCGGCTCACGGGCGCGAGCACGAACAGCCGGATCTACATCGCCACCATGACCGATGCCCTGCCGAGCTATCCCGGTTCCTCCAACCTCGCCAACCTGGACGAGCGCTTCGAGCGGGTCGCGATCAAAATCCGCCGGATCGCTGAATCGACAAATGCGGAGTTCCGCACAACCATCTCCGTTTTTAATGCCTCGGGGAAACCCTAAGAAATGGATTTTTCAGGCAAAGTGGTTGTCAGGGGAGGGTTCACCATCCTGGAATTGCTTGTCGCAACGACCGTCCTCAGCCTGATCTTGGTCGTTATGCTTTCGCTGATCACGCAAACGAGCAATGTGTGGCGCGCTTCCAGCGCCCGGCTCGATGCATTTCAAAGCGCCCGTCGCGGATTTGAGACGCTGACCCGCTCGCTCGAGCAAGCGACTTTGAACACCTACTGGGACTACGATAATCCCAACAACCCCGTCGACTACAAACGCAAATCCGAACTGCATTTTCTCGTTGCGGGTGCTGGGACCAACGGCCTGCCCGGCACCGCAGGCACCGGGCAGGCGGTCTTCTTCCAAGCGCCCGTCAATAAAACCTCTACGGCGAATTCCGCAAACTACGACGGCCTCACGGGTCTCATCAATGCCTGCGGGTTCTTTGTCCAATTCGGCTCGGATTCCGCTTGGCTGCCCGCCCATGTCAGCGCGAGCCAGGCCCGCGATCGATTCCGCCTCATGCAATGGATCCAGCCCACCGAATCGCTCTCCGTTTACAATACAAACCAGGCAAACTCGGCATGGGTATCTCCAGCCGCTGCGGATGTGTTTCCCGTCGCCGACAATGTCATCGCGTTGATCGTCTGGCCAAGAGAGGAGGGTAAGCCAGCAATCCCCGTCTTAAATGCCTATTCCTACGACTCGCGTTCGGATTCGCGCCCCTCCGCGATCAATCAGCTGCCGCCAGTGTTGCAAGTGGGTCTCGTCGCCATTGATGAAAACTCCGCCGTCCGGCTGGGGAACGCCCTCCAATCCACTATTGCCACCTGCATGGCCGGGCTTTTTGGAAACTCACCAAATCCGCCGAGTTCGAATTTTTCCGAAGATTTAAAAACCTTGGGAGACAGGCTCTCAGGGCAATCCATCAACTACCGGTCGTTCGTCACCGCCGTGCCGATGCGAGAGGCGAAATGGAGCCCATGAAAATCCCCGGATTTCATAGCGGATGGGGTGCATTTTCCTTGATCGAGCTGCTCGTCGTTATCGCGATCATCGGGTTGCTCGCCGCCCTTATTGTCCCCTCCATCGGTAGCCTCGGTTCGGCTTATTCCCTGACGAGGCAAGGCCAAATTCTCAAGGATCAGATAATCCTGGCCCGGCAGATGGCGACATCCCGAAATCGGGATGTGGAGGTGCGTTTGACTCAAAGCAATTCTAATTGGGCCGTCCAGCTCTGGCTGCGTGAACCCTCAGGCAATGAAACAAATGTGATCGGTCGTCGTTTGCCCTTTGCCGACAATGTCATCTTCGATCCGGCCCGCTCCCCCATGATCACCAACGCGCTTTCCACCAACATGCTTTTGTTTCGTCCGAACGGCCGCTTAGACGGACAGTTGGACAACGCAAACAACTTCCTCACCCTCCAGCTCCGGCATGGAAATTCGAGTAACTATTTTACCCTCCAAATTAACCCGGTCACCGGACGCATTTCCACCTACCGACCATGAACACAGGCCCCCTGAAAACATTTCAATCCCCACGGTCGCCCGCGAATTTCCGCCAGCGCGGCATGGCGCTCATCATCGTTTTGTCCGTGCTCGTCCTGCTGACCATCCTGGTCGTCGGATTTCTCAGCCGGGCGACGATTGACCGCACTTCTGCCTCTGCCTATGCCGACGGTGGCCGCAATACCCTTCTGGCTGACGATGCGGTCAACATCGTTCAGGCCCAGATTGACTATGCAGCCACCCGCCCAGATACCGCCTGGGCTTCCCAGCCGGGGATGGTTCGCACGTTCACCGGAAACGGCACCTTAGCCCAAGCATATAAACTTTACTCGGATGCGGACATGGTCGCCTCCACGGTTGACCTCACCGCCGCTACCACCGCCTTGCAGGGCTGGGGAAACTCCCCCGCTCTCTATGTTGATCTCAACGAACCGGTGCGAAATGAATATCCCATCATCGATCCCTCCGCACTTGAGAAAAAGGCGGACGGCATCACCCCGAAAATTGAAGGCTTCGAGGTAACGAACGCCCCTAACCCGACTGCGGGGCAGCCCATTCCCATGCCGGTCCGATGGCTCTATGTGCTCGAAGACGGCCAAGTGGTTGCTCCCACCAACACAAGCGGCACAACGGCAACCATTCCCGGGGCCTCTGCGTCCGACAACCCCATCGTCGGCCGCATCGCTTTCTGGACCGATGATGAAACCTGTAAGCTCAACATCAACACGGCGGCACACGGGACGTTCTGGGATATTCCCCGCGCATTCACCCTGGATGAGCGGGATCGAATGGCACGTTTCCAACCGGCTCTACGCGAATTCCAGCGCTACCCCGGACATCCCGCCAGCACCAGCCTCTGGCCGGTTCTCGGCTACAAGGTTGCCGACCCAAAAGACTTCGGATCCTTCGTTTACAATCTCACGCCCAGAGTGCAGCAGGGAGGCTCTGAAGGGGGAACCAAGTTTACCGGCGCCACGCCGGTGACGCTGGATAACGAGCGTCTCTACGTTTCCCTGGATGAGCTGCTCTTCAGCGCGACGGCGGGAATTCGCGCGCCGCAGACCGGGCTTGACCGCAGCGATATCGAACGCGCCAAGTTCTTCCTCACCGCCCGCAGCAACAGCCCAGAGGTCAATCTCTTTAAACTCCCGCGCATGGCCATCTGGCCGATCAACGCCGGAACCAAGACGCCCAGCACGCTGGACAAACTCATTGCCCGCTGCGCCACCATTAACGGCAAGCCTTATTTTTTACAACGCTCCGACCCGGCGAGCGCAACGGCTGACATGGCCTTGGATGGCGGGCGGAACCAAAAGCTCTACGAGTATATCAACGGGCTCCTGGCGAAACCGTTTCCCGGATTTGGAACCACCTCATTTGCGACGAAAGTCACTCCGGCAGAAACCTCACAGATCGTTACTAGCATTTTTGACTATATCCGGAGTTCCAATCTCTTTTCCACCGCGCTCGGCGCGACTTCTTACACCGGCACGAATGCGACCACTGCCGGTTCCCGCGTCGGGCAGGCCACGCCGCTCCTGATTGCGGATACCAAAGGCTTTGGACGACTCCCGACCATTAGTCAGGCCTTCTTCCAACTCTACGTCAGCGGCCTGCAGTCCTCCAACGGCACCTTCCCGTCCGCAGGCTATCCCATGCAAACCGGGCCGACGCCAAGATACTCGGACGGCTTTTCCAGCGGCAGCTACAAGTCCATTCGGGATCTCCTGACTGCCACAGGAACTAATAATCCGGTGAACCTTCTTACCAGCGGGGTCATCTATTTCGATACCTTCGACCCAATGTTAGGTTACGCAAAGCCACGATATAAGTTCGATATCGAGGTTTCCTTTTCTGGTGCTTGGACCGTGAACGGCCAGAGTCTGGGCTTCCAAGCTGCCACGTTAAACATCGCCCGCGATCAGGAATATTCTCCGTATAATTCTAAAACAAATGGTTGGACACCAACTTATTATGGCAGGTATTATGGCGGGCAGCTCGGGCCGCTGTGGTTGATGCAGAATTTCACCTATGTAAAGGGAAATCCCGTGAATACCTCCGTGAGTCCCCCGCTGGTGCTCGAATACCCTCTCGCCAGTCAACGCGTGGCCATCCACCTTCCCATCAACTTGGTCAGCGGAACGGATGGTTTAGGGAACCCCCAGGCTAATCTGCCGGACAGCGCCTCGCTCCCTGCTAGACAGGTGATTTTTTCGGGGGGAATCGTCACGGCAAAAATCAAAGTTGACGGGGTTGTGATCCAGACCTTCGACTTTGATTTTCCCGCGTTCACCAAACCAGCGCCGACTTATGCCCCGACCGGTTACCTTCCTCTCGCAATCAACGTGTCTCCCCTGCCGACGCCGGCTGATCTGGTGCTCAAACAACTGGCCACGAGCGCGGATTTCAAAAACCGCTGGGCCCAACAACCCAATACTCACGTTAAATACGCGGGTCTCCTGGCAGGCAACACGGTGACTATTGGTGGAGGTAACGACTACTGTGATCTCTGGCTGATCCAGAGCATGGATACCATGGTCGCCATGGAGCCGGCCTTTGGCGACAAGAG
>Ga0105046_10005689_pt1 | contig 19713 bp, 14 predicted proteins | sample MAT03_FD_78385 | JGI IMG/M metagenome (GOLD analysis project Ga0105046, IMG submission 78385) | Freshwater microbial communities from Lake Fryxell liftoff mats and glacier meltwater in Antarctica - MAT-03 (megahit assembly) | ecosystem: Environmental > Aquatic > Freshwater > Ice > Liftoff... | reverse complement strand
TCATCGGCGTGAATCCTTTCCGCTCGGTAGAACTTTCGATCCGTCTTGACAATATCCTAGGAAGTTGATCGCGAGAATGCCAGCAGAAAATCTCGCAAGTCCTCCTCCGGATAAAGACAGAACGCATACTCGCGCGAGGTCAGCACCGCCCTGGCGCGCGCATTGCGCGCTGCGTCTTGCCGCTGACGCAACAGTTCTCGGCGCGGCGCTTCGATCCAGGCTTGCAACGCCTCGTTGGCCGCGCGAATGGCGTGGCAGCGCTGCCGCGCGTTCTCTCGGGTTTGCTCTGTGGCCAGCCAGCGCGACTTCAATTCAACCCAATCGGCCACGTCGACCGGCGCGTCGCGCCAAGGATAAAGTCGATCAAGATATTTTTCCGGGTGATATTCCAGGTCGCGTAGCGCGCTATCCAGCCGCAGCGTTTCATCCCCCCCAGCGCTCGCCTGGCTGCCAGTCAGATGGAGCGTGGCCGAGAGAACGAGGTAATCCGGCGGTTCCAGGCCGAAGAATCTGCGGATGATCTCGTCGGTCAATTGATCGTATTTCGCCCCGCCGATCCCATGCAGAAACAGGTCCGAGAGCAGCAGCCGAGCAAATAGCGTGGTGATCAGCGCGCGGCTGCGGAGCTTGATCCCGCGCCGCGGCAGATCGGCCAGCACCGCGGCGGCTTCGCTGGCGTCGCCCGACGGCAGCGGCAGATCGAACTCGATCCGGCGACGGTTGGAGAGCGTCAGCCGATCTCCCTGACGGCGAACAAACAGCCTGCGGCGGCGAGGGCTGCCCGTGCTCCAGAGCCAAAATGGGGCTTCGATCCAATCGCCATCGACGGCCAGATTGGGAGCCGGATGATTGGCGCTGCGGACGCGATTGGCCTGGCGGTAGGCGTCGATCGACTCGTTATAGACGTCGCGCAGTCGAGGCAAATCCGCCAATAAATGGGCAGTGAACCAGTGAAACGAATCGAGCGCGCAAACTTGACTTTGGGGCAGCTCCAATGTCGATAGGCCCCATTCCCCTTCCAGCACGTGCCGCGCCTGCGAAAGGCATTCGCCCAGATTCTGCGTCACCTCAGCGCGGGCTCTGGCTAACGGCCAGAATTGGCAGAGAAGCGGATGACTGACCAGCGGCCGGACGATGTCCGCCGCGCGCTGACCGAAGCTGTTGAAAAGGCAGCGGTCTTCGATCTCGCGCTCTTCGAACGGAATTTCATCCGCCGAGGCGTCAAACGGCGTCGATTCAACCGCCGGCGTCGAGGCCGAACAGCCCGGCACCCGCACGGCCACGTGCTTGATCGTGTCGCTATCGATGACCAGGTTCACGGCCGTGGCACGTTGACCGCGCGCCAGTCCGCTGAGGACAAAGTTCTTGAACCAGACGCCCGGATGAAACAGCTCCGGTTGATGCCCTGCCAGGATTAGTCGATCTGCGGACGATTCTTGCGGAATCTCGCGGTAAGAGGCCGTGTAGTGACGCGCGGCCGAGACCAGATCAATGCGACCGCGGCGCGCGAGCTCCGCCAGCGAGCGACCTTGGAGCTGATATTCGGCGACTGCTCCCCGCGCCTGATTGGCGGAGATCATCCGCGCGGCCTCGGTCAGCGGCGGATCGATCAGCACGGAGCCATGTTCGCGCGGCGCGCGCAGCCGGCGGTGTCCTGGCAAACTGGGGCCAGCCGACTGATTCGCAGACGAGCCCTGGCCGCCGGTCATCCCGCGCGCTCTCCACAGAGTTCACGTGCGGTAACGGGTGGTCGCTCCAGCACCTTGGCGATGGCTTGGTCTAGTACTTGGCCGTAGTGCGCCAGTCGCGTATCTGCGTCGTCGAGCGCTCCGCCAAAACTGCGCGCCAAGTCTAGATAAATCAGCGGCACGGCCAGTTCACGAATTCGCCACTTCATGGCCGCCGCCTGGACCCAAAGTTCGAGCGGCATAGCGTAGCCCTGGTCGCTCAGGTCGAGCCCCGCCAAGGCGCGAACGCAGTAGGCTTTGAACCCACAAAACGCGTCGGTCAGGCGGACGTTCCAATCTGGGTTGAGCCGTTTGCAATCTGCGTTCAGCCGGTCGGTCAGCATCTCGTTGATCCTGCGGCGATCGGCCGGCGGCTGGCTGTCGCCGGTAAGTGGCTCCAGATAGCGGCTACCGGAGACCATGTCGTAGCCTCCGCAGGCTTCAAAGAAGTTGGGGATCAGCCTCGGCTGGTGCTGGCCATCGCAATCGATCGTCACCAGCACGTCATACTTATTGGCCAGCGAGTATTCGAACGCCGATTTAAGCGCCGCGCCATAGCCGCGGTTGCGCTCATGTCGCACGACCTGAATCGTGGCTCCTGCGTCCGATAGCCTGCCCGACGCAATCTCCTGGGCCAATAGCTCCGACGTGCCATCGGTCGAACCGTCGTCGACGACCAGGATTGCCGGCGAATAGCGGCGCACCTCGCTCAGAACGCCGATAACGTGTTTCACTTCGTTATAGACCGGGAGCGCAGTTAATAGTCGTTTGGATGTGTTTGATTGGGAAGTTGCGTTGACTTGGGACACTGCGGGCGCCTTTATAGCTTTCTGTCTGACCCGTTGAAAAGATCAACAGGGTGTCAGACCGGCGTCTGGGAATGCCGCCATAACCCGATTTTGTCGCGAACGGGACGCGCCGACCTTAAAGGTTCTACGCAGATCCCAAAACGGGACAACACGCCCCGGGCACATCGCATTCTAGGAGGGGACCGCTCCAAGTCAAACGCGGCGTGGCGCCATGCGGCCGGCACGCCACTCACAGCGCCGCGGCAGGGTCGAATCGCTCATGCCCAGATGAGTGGGTCGCGTTCTGCCTCACTCGCCCAGACGCGCGCGGCGGGAAACTTGCTTGCGAGAACTTCAGCCAGGTGTTCGACGCCGAAACGCTCCGTGGCGTAGTGGCCGGCTAGGATCAGGGACACTCCGGCCGCTTCGGCCGCAAGGGCCGTGTGAAATCGCGACTCGCCAGTCAGAAAGCAATCGCACCCTTGCCGGCGGGCGTCTTCCAGAAGTTCACCGGCGCTACCACAAGCGACGGCCACCTTTTGCACTTCTCGATTGCCGGACTCGACCAATTGCACTCGCTCGATTTGCAAAAACTGTTTGACGCGCTCGGCAAAGGCCGCGAGCGATCCAGGCCGCTCAAGAATTCCACATCGACCTGCGCCCAGTGTCGCGCCTGCTTCTGCTTTACCAGTCGATTCGTCACGCGCAATCGTTGGCGCGACCAACGGCTCGATCTTCGTCAGTCCGACGCCAACGGCCAACCGCTGATTGATGCCGTCGGCCGCGGAGTCAAACGCGGTGTGAGGGCTGTAGACTGAGATCTGCGCCCCGGCCAGCGTCCACAGCAGTCGGCCATCGTGCGATTCGGTCGTCAGTTTCTTGAGTGCCGCAAATGGGAGCGGATGGTGCGTAACGATCAAGTCCACCTGCTGGGCCACGGCCTCGGCGGCGCTTGCGCCAGTGATCGTCAGACAGGTCATGATTCGCCGCGCGGGATTCGCCGCGTCGCCGACCAGCAGGCCAACGTTATCCCAACCTTCGGCCAGGCCGATGGGCGCGAACGAATCGAGGAATTTTGCTACTTGATCGACCGTGAGCATGAATACCGCCTGAATGAAACTCGATCGCCGAACTTTCCGCGTCTTACGATACGTGATCCGCGCAGGCCGCTCAACTGATCAGATTACGCCTTCGGACGCGACTGGCGAGTTCGGGTTTAATCGAGGCAGGGGGCGCCATCGCCCTCCCGCTGTGGGTTCAGCCCTTGTAGAATTAGCGGAATAATTCAGGAGCGATTTCACGTAGTGCCTTCACCTTTGTGATTTCTTTCGTCGCTTCCAATCTCTTCGACGGACAACGATGCCCCCGCTCAAAATTGCCATTCAACTGCGCAGCTTGCGATTGCCTCTGCGGCAGGCGCTAGAGACCGCGCACAAATTGGGCGCGCAGGCGGTCGAGATCGACGCGCGAGACGAAGTCCGGCCGGGCGAACTCTCGGAAACCGGCCGGCGGCAATTGCGCAAACTGCTTGAAGACCTGAACCTTCGCGTCGCGGCGATCGGTTTCCCCACGCGCCGCGGCTATAACGTGTTGGAAGATCTCGATCGACGCGTTGGCGCGACGAAAGAGGCGATGCGGCTGGCGCACTCGTTGGGGTCGAGCATTGTGATCAATCACGTCGGTCGCGTGCCGGAATCCAGTGAAGCGCCCGATTGGCCCACGATGCTGGACGCCCTGACCGATTTGGGCGCCTTCGGCAATCACGTCGGCGCGATTCTGGCCGCGGAGACGGGCAGCGAAAGTGGCGAAGATCTCGCGAGGCTACTGGCGGCCCTCCCGCAAGGCATGCTGGGTGTGACGCTCAACCCTGGCAATCTGATCGTGAATGGCTTTGCGCCACTCGACGCTATCGTGGCGCTGCGGCAGGCCATCTGCCACGTGCACGCCAAGGACGCAGTGCGCGACTTGGCGCGTGGGCGCGGCGAAGAAGTGGCGTTGGGGCGCGGCGTGGTCGATTTTCCGGCGCTCTTGGCCGCGCTCGACGAAAGTGGCTACCGTGGTTACTTGGGAATCGAGCGGACGAGGGCCGATGATCCCATTCGCGAAGTCGCCCAGGCGGTGCAGTACCTGACCAACATCCAGTAGGTATCGATCGATGATCGTCAGTAGGCTGTGGAACGCGCTGGCCGCGCAATTCAACAAGCTGGCCAACTTCGTCTGGCGCGGAGATCCCATCGCGCAGTTGCAATACGAGTACGACAACCTTGTCGACCAGCTCAAAGATGGCCGGATTGGACTCGAGCAATATCAGGCCTTGGTCGGCCGAGTGACGGACCAGGTGGTCTCCGAGCGCCGGCAGGTGGCCAGTTTGGAGAACCGCATTCGTGCATTGCTGACTGCAGGCGATCGCGCCGCGGCCGGGCCCCTGGCACTCGAATTGCAACGCGCCAAGGCCGAGTTGCAGGAAAATGAAGCACAGTTGGCGCTCCATGACGAGGCGTACGGCAACAGCCTGCTGAAGATTCAGCACGCGAATCGCAAGCTCAGTCAACTGCGAGACAAGATCCAGAAGTACGACGCCGATCTGAAGTTGAGCCGCGCCGAGGCCGAGCTGATTCAGGTTGTCACGCGGATTCGCGCGGACGTCACCACCGATTTCGGCCAGGTCGAGCAGGTCATCCAGGACGAGATCGATCGGAATCGCGCGAAGGTCAAAGTCGCCGCCGATCTATCGAGCGAAGGGGTACTGGAAGCACAGCGCGAGATCGACGCCGAAAAGATCCTGGGCGAACAGGCCCTGAAGGACTTCGAACACGCGGATCAAACCCCGACCGATCAAAACGCGGCCGAGCGGTCGCCAGCAGTCCGGGCCAAGACCCAACAGAGCCAATAGCCGGGGCGCTCCGCCGACCAATCGGGATGGTATGCTTGCGCCGTATCTAGCGTTGTAAATAAACGTTCGAACCCGCGGATGCCTTGGATGTCGGAAGCTCATCAACAGCACAATCGCGTCCCGCCCGACGAACAGGCTACACCTGTGGCGCCTTCCAGCAGCGCGATTACGGCGCCGCTCGGCCCGGATGGGCCGCCTGAAGTATTGGTGGCGACGACCGAGGATGGCGCCCGCGAGATCGTCAATCTCTGGGCCGCGAAGGGCTTCTTCCGGCTGCGGAACATGGGGGACAAGATCTTTGTCCAGCAGTTGACCCCCGGCGCGGCCTACACGATTCGCCTGCAAACGCATTACGAACGTCGCACCGTCGAGCAGGCGGAGACGCCTTACACCGGCGGACCGGTCGACGATCGCCGCCGCCCGCCCGATCCGTGGCAAATGCCAGTCCGCGCGCCGTCCGAGTTCGAACAGCGCATCGAGCGCATGACGGTTCCCGGCACCGAGCGCGTGCAGATGTGCGGCAGTTGCGCCGGCCAGGGGCGCGTTCTCTGCTCACAATGCAACGGCCAAGGGCAATCGACTTGTCCGCGCTGCGGCGGTCGCGGCATCATCGAACGTACCGTGATGGAGCCGGGAGGCCGGGACGCGCAGGGCAATCCCACTTCGGTCACGCGGATGGTCCAGCAGCGCTGCAGTTGCGCCGGCGGTTTAGTGCGCTGCACGGCCTGCATGGGCAACGGTAGGCAAACCTGCTCGCGCTGTAGCGGCTCTGGTAAGACAAAATCGTTCGAGCAGCTGATCGTCCGCTTTCAGGCCGCGACACAGGGTGAGATTCTGGACGTGACGCCAGTCCCGGACAAATGGCTAGGCAGCCTGACAGGCGATCCGGTGGTGGACCTGAAGGCGCCGCGGATCGATAGCGCCCAATCGATCACGCCCGAAGTTGACTCCAAGCTCCACGAGCTGCTCGCGCAGTCGCACGCAATCAATACGGGCGAAGCGCGGATTCTATTGCAGACGCTGCGTGTCGAGCGGGTTCCGCTCGTCGAGATGGACTACAAATACGCGGGCGTCGAGCGCAAGCTCTGGATCTGCGGGCAGCAACAAGAGGTCTACGCCCCCAAGGCGCCATGGCGCCGGCAACGCGTATTGATGGTGGCGCTGGGTATAACGCTGGCCATCGCGGCGGTTGCCTGCGGTGTTGCGTTCTACCTGCTGGGATGGTTCGCCACGGGCTAGCAGCCGGTTACCGGTCCATGCCGGCGGCCAGTTTGCCCAGCGCTTCGGTCTCGATCTGGCGGACGCGTTCGCGGGTCAAGCCGAGGGCCTCGCCAATTTCCTTCAGCGTGCGGGGCTCGTTGTCGTCCAGGCCGAAGCGGAGCCGAAGGACGGTCGCTTCGCGCGGGTCCATCGTTTCCAACTGGCCCATCACGTGCGTCAGGTCATCCCCTTCGACCATTTCGTCTTCGGGGCTGCGAGCGCGTTCATCCATCACCATTTCAGACAATGACCAGCCGGCTTCCGACTGATCCGTCTGCGGCGTGGAACTATAGATGCGGATCGCTTTCTTGATGATCGGCAGTTTCTTGCGCGGCAGGCCGAGCACGCGGCCAATCTCCTCGGGCGTGGGCGTGCGGCCCAGCTCTTCGGAGAGGCGAATCGTGGCGCGGCGCCACTTGGAGAGCAGCTCGACCATGTAGGCCGGGATACGAATTGTTTTGGCGGTGTTGATCAAGGCCCGCTTGATCGACTGCTTGATCCAGTAGCTGGCGTAGGTGCTAAAGCGCGTCCCCATCGCCGGGTCAAAGCCTTCGACCGCGCGAAGCAGTCCCAGGTTTCCCTCTTCGATCAGATCTTGCAGGCCCAAGCCCTTGCCGGTGTAGCCGCGGGCGATGTTCACGACCAACCGCAAGTTGGCGCGGACCATGCGGTCGCGAGCTTGCGTGTCGCCATTGCCGATCGCCACGGCCAGCTCGCGTTCTTCGGCCGCGCTCAATAGCGAGGTCTCGTTGATCTCTCGCAGGTAGGTCTCCAGGGGAGACTGAACTGCGGCGGCAAGTCGGCGACGTGTTTTGGGCATCGGTGCGGCCATCGGGTATCACGGCAAGGTGTGCGGGGACTGAACAAACAGAACATCGACGGCCAGGCTAGGTTTCTCCAGCAGTCCGTGACGTTGCACAAGTGAACCGAATGTGCCAGCACTTCGGCGATTTCCGATCAAACCGACCAGGCCGAACATGACCTCCCCAAGGAGGCCCAACGGGACCGGTCGCGACGGCAGGCGCGATTGCGCTAGCGCCGCGACCGGCGGACCTTACACAGCGGGTTGTCCCAAGTGGACTGTCCCAAGTGGAATGTCACTGCGAAATAAAAAACGCGGCCGTGGATCCTCGGACCCACGACCGCGTTTGGATTGACTAACGACACATGGCCGAAAGGCCGGCCAACACTGCTACTCTGCCGGTTCTACGGCCTCTTCCGGCTGCTCTGCGTTCTCCGACTCTTCTGCCTTCTCTGGCGCGCGAGGCTTGATCAGCGGACCGCTACTGCTGCCGATGCCACCCTTGAGCTCCATGTTGGAGCTCGAGCTGGCGGAGCCGCCGGACGAACCGGACGAGCTGCTCGCGGACGAAGCGGCCTCGGATTCCGCATGGTCATCCTCGGTCCACTCGACGCGCTTCCGCGACAAGCCGATCTTGCGCTCGTCGGTGTCAACCCGCAGAATCTTGACCTCGATGGTTTCGCCAACCTTGACGATTTCCTCGGGGTTTTCGACTTTGTGGTCCGCCAGCTCCGAGATGTGCAGCAGGCCTTCCAAACCGTTCTCCAGGCCGACAAACACACCAAAATTGGTGAGCTTGGTGACGGCGCCGGTGACAATCTGGCCGGGCTGGTACTTGGACGGGATGTCCGTGGCCCAGGGATCCTCTTGCATCTGCTTGAGGCCCAACGCGATGCGGCGGCGTTGCTGATCGACCGAGAGCACTTTGCACTCGACCTTCTGGCCCTTCTCGACCGCTTCGCTCGGATGGCTGATCTTGCGCGTCCACGACATGTCGCTGACGTGCAACAATCCGTCGATCCCTTCCTCGATCTCGATAAAGGCGCCGTAGTTGGTCAGGTTGCGGACAGTGCCCGTAACCAGTGCGCCGGTTGGGTAGCGTTCGGCCACCTTGTCCCAAGGATTCGGCTGGGTCTGCTTCATGCCCAGCGAGATCTCTTGCTTTTCCTTGTTGATGTTCAAGACGACGACTTCGATTTCGTCGTCGATGTGCACCAACTCGTTGGGATGGCTGATCCGCTTGGTCCAGGACATCTCGCTGATGTGGACCAGGCCCTCGATCCCTTCTTCCAACTTCACAAAGGCGCCGTAGCTCATCACATTGACGACTACGCCCTTGATGCGGCTGCCGACCGGGTACTTGTCTTCGACCTTTTCCCACGGGCTGGCCGACTTTTGCTTCAGGCCGAGGGCGATCTTTTCGCGCTCGCGGTCGATGTGCAGAACCTGCACTTCGATCTCCTGATCAATCGACACCAACTCCGACGGATGGCCGATGCGGCCCCAGCTCATGTCGGTGATGTGCAACAGGCCATCGATACCGCCGAGATCGACGAAGGCGCCGAATTCCGCGATGTTCTTGACCGTGCCCTTGCGAATCTGGCCGATTTCCAGTTCGCCGAGCAGCTTGCTCTTTTTCTCGGCCCGTTCGGTCTCGATCAGCGAGCGGCGGCTGACCACGATATTGCGACGGGTTTCGTCGATCTTCAGCACGATGCACTGGATGGTGCGATCCAGGTAATCGCCGATGTCCGGCGGACGACGGATGTCTACCTGGCTGGCTGGCAAGAAGACGTTGACGCCGATATCGACGAGCAAACCGCCCTTGATCTTGCGCGTGACCTTGCCGGTGACAATGTCCCCTTCGTGGACGGTCTCCATGACCTTCAGCCAGGCCTCGATCTTCTCGGCCTTGCGCTTGCTGAGGACGATCATGCCGCCGTCCGGGCGGGCGACGTTGCCGTCTTCGATCTCTTCGATCAGCACCTTGACGGTCTGGCCCGGCTCCGGCGCCGGCTCGTGTTCTTCCCACTCGTTGAGCGGGATGGTGCCTTCGCTCTTATATCCAACGTCGACCAGGACCAGGTCGCCTTCAACGCGAATCACGCGGCCCTGAACGATTTGATTCAGCTTGATATTGCCGCCACCACTGGCGAGCTCTTCATCCGTGATGCCCTCCATTGCCAGGGCCAGTTCTGTCTCCCATTCGACCTCACTGAGGTCGAGTCCACGGATCAGATTACGGTTCACCATTTAGAAAGTATCGCGATCTCCGGCCAAACCAAACTGCTACGCCACCAAGCATGCAAGCACAGTCGTAACCCAAGGACAGTTGTGACACTCGGGGAGCAGACTGAGATGCGTGCGCGTAGCAGGCGTTTGCCGGGGCTGCGGCGAGTGATGGCTGCGGGCCTGCGAACCTAGAAAGGTTCAGAGGAATGGCCCGTCGGAGCGATCAGTCAGCCTGGGTATGTCCCCACGTCGCGACCCCCGCGCGGGAGCCAAAGTAAATCAACGCGAGACAGAACGGACAAATATAGCAGGCAATCGAAAAAGGCACAATCGAGGCTATTTGGCGGGATTGGGGACCGTATGCAATTGCACTCCGGCGACGGCCAAAAACCGTGCGCCGCGTAGGTCCAGTTCCTGGTCCGGCGGACTTGGTGTTGAATCCTGGCCGGAGCTAGCAGTGGATCCCTCTGCGGTGATGAAAAACCATGAGCAAAACCATCGCGAGACGAAAGCGATGCCGATCGATATGCCGCCCCTCTCACCGCGTCGGCACGTTCGGTAGCGCTGGGCCGCGGTAGGTGTCGACCGGTTCGATCGGGCCTGGTGGGCGGGCACAGGCGAGTTCTTCGGCCGGATAGCCCAGCGCGTAGTAGAGACGGAATTGCGCGCGGTTGAAATCGGCCACCGTCCGGTAGTAGTTGACGTACGCCTGCTGCAATTGCTGCAGCGCCGCGACGGCCTCTTGCGGGCGATTCACCAGCGTGAGGATATCTCCAAACCGCTGCGTCTGGCCCATGCCTTGCAGGTTGCCTTGAAACGACGACAGCGCCTGCCGCAAACCGTTGTCGGCTTGCGTGACGCGAACCGCGGCGGAATCGACGTCGGCTTTTGCTTGCGCGACTTCGGCCGCGACTTGATCCTGCATCTTGAACAGTTCAACCGTCGCCAATTGCACTTCGCCCCGTTGCTCGCGCACCTTGGCGACATAGCCAAAGCCAAGATTCTCCAACTGCCACACAGCCTGCGCGCCAACGTTCCCCTGCCCGGCCCATTGGCTGCCGTTGCCGCCGCTACTGCTGCCGACGACTCCACCTTGAAAGAAAAAGTCTGGTGTACCGTTACCGGTGATCAAAATGCTGGGCGTCAGTGGACGCAGCCTTTCGCGCCGCAGACGAGCGAGCGTCGCCTGCACCAGCGCGCGATTCGAAGCCAGCTCCGGTCGATTCGTCAGCCCGACAACAACCAGGTCATCCACCAACCATTCTGGCGAGATCAACGTCACCTGCAAGTGATCCGGCTCCATCGGAACGATCACTGCCGCCGGGTCCAGCCGCAAAACTCGCGTCAGGTGGGCGCTGGTCACGCGCCATTGCTGGAGGGCAAGCTGCGTCGATTGCTCGAGTTCTGCCTGCAACGTGCGAGCGCGATCGATCTCGTCCGGCGCCACCAGTCCTCTCGCTAAGGATTGAACGCGGCGGGTAAGGTCGTGGGACTTGGTCGTGGCGTCGGTCATCGCGGCGTACGTGCCCCGCGCCATTTGGACGTTGAAATACGACTCGGCCGTTTGCTCCAACGCTTCGTTCCGCGCGGTCTGCGTGTCAATCTGCCGCGCACGCAGCACCTGCCGGGCGACGAGCGGCTCGAAGATCGCGTCTGTCGTAGCAACTCGCAACACAGCACTGCCGCCCACAATCAGCGTGTTGCTGGTATTGTTGATCAAACCTGCATTTGGATCTTGCAGTCCGCCCGAGTGGCCGATGTAAGCCGCGCCGGCGTTGGCGCTGGGGAGCCACAGGACGTTGGCCTTGGCCGCTTGCGCGGCGGCAATCTGCATCCGGGCTTGCGCCGCGGCAATCACTAGCGGTCTGCCGTTCGACAACCGCAACGCCGTCGCCAGGTTGATCGGCAACGGTCGATCGGTGGCCGCAACCGCGCCGGCCGGCAGAACATTCGGCATGCCGCTATCAGAAAAAATCGGTCCTTGTAAAAGCGCGCCAGGGCGACTGGAGAAGTTTTCCGCGCGCCGCGGAGGCGCAACCTGTAGTTCGGCCGGAGGCCGCGGGAGCCGCTCGCTTGGGATCGCGCCAGGCGTTGGTAACGGTTCCGTGGCGGAGTTGCCTGAAGCGCGCCGCACGACTTGCGCAACGACAGACGATGGAGCAACGCCTGCAAGCAGGATCGAAAACAGCGACATCGCCGCAAGCAGAAACGCTAGCGCAGGACGGCGTTGGACAAACCGTTCGCGCGACGCCGCGGCGTCGGGTGGCCAGACCTCGTAGCGTTTCGAGGTGTTCTGGTCCATTAAGAATCCCTGGCGGTCTCGATCGTAAGACAAAGAAGTGAAGCCGGCCGGCGGGGCAGAGTGTCGGCGGCAAACAGACCGAGGCGTGTGGAGCGGGGCACAAGCCGACAGGCCGTCGGATTGTTCCGCCAATACAGGTGGGATCGGATATCCGGAATCTGCGGCTTGAAGGGATAAAAGCTGCCGGCGCCATCGGATTGATCGTTAAAGCCGGCCCATCTTCAGGCTCGTCGCAACACCACGCTTAGTAGCGAGTTACGTTCTCAAGTCCCTGCAAGATTGGGCAATCCGATAGTGCGCGTGCTGGCACGCGTGACATCGTGCTCGCTCCCCGCTACCCACCTACCGTCATTCCCCGCCCATTGAACCGGCCGCGCTCGCTGCGCCGGTAGCGTTTCGGATCGAGGTCTTTCGCGTGAATCCCGTCTTCTTCGCAATGAAGCACCCGATCACCACACTGATGTTGGTGTTGGGACTGGTTGGTGGCGGCGCGATGGCGCTCGATCGGATGCGCGTCGACATTTTTCCGCCGCTGAATGAGCCGCGGATCTACGTCTTCTTGCAGTACGGCGGCATGAGTCCCGCCCAGATGGAAGGCTTGATCGTCAACCAGTTTGAGTTGCTGTTTCAGTACGTCGATGGCATCAAGGACATTGAGTCTCACAGCATCCAACAAGTTGCGCTGATCAAGCTATCGTTCTTCCCCGGCACGGACATGGGCTCCGCCGAAGGCGAAGTCGTGGCGATGGCCAACCGCGCTATGGCGCGCATGCCCCCTGGCACGCTGCCGCCGATGATCATGCGCATGGACGAAGGAAGCGTGCCTGTCGGTTATCTGGTTTTGGATAGCAAGACAACGCCGCTGGGCCTGGTGGCGGACATCGCCCAGAATGTCATCCGTCCGCTGGTGCAATCGAACGTGCCAGGCACGGTGGCGGTCTCTCCCTTCGGGCCGAATATCCGCACGATTCTGGTGAACATCGATCCACAGAAGTTGCAGAGCTACAACCTCAATCCGCAGGACGTGGTTGACTCGTTGATGAGTGGCAACACGATCGTGCCGGCGGGCAACCTGTACATCAAAGACCAGATGCCGCTGGTCCCCAATAACGCGCTCGTGGTCGATATCGACGAGATCGGCAAGATCCCGCTCCGGTTGGGGCGCAATCTGTACATTCGCGACGTCGCCAATATCGAGGATTCGACCGACGTCAATTATGGCTATGCGCTGGTCGACGGCCGTAAGAGCGTTTACCTGCCGATCATCAAGAAAGATACTGCGTCAACGCTGACCGTCGTGGCCGATGTCTACAAGTCGCTGCAAATCTTCAAGGACGCAGTACCGGAAGACGTGAGCGTCCGATTCGAATTCGACGAATCTCCCACGGTCCGTAGCGCCATCCGTAGCGTCGCGACGGAAGGAATCATCGGCGCCACGCTGACTGGGTTGATGATCTTGATCTTTCTGCGCGATGTGCGAAGCGTGATTGTCGTGGTGCTTAATATCCCGCTCGCCCTGACCGGGTCTTTGGCCGGACTGTGGCTGACCGGGAATACGATCAACATCATGTCCTTGGGCGGCATGGCGCTTTCGATTGGCATGCTAGTGGACGAGGCCACGGTCTCGATCGAAAATATTCACGTACAAATGGGCAAGACCGCTCACTTGGCGCGCGCCGTCGAGCGCGGCAGCATGCAGACCGCCGTGCCGCGGCTGCTGGCCATGCTCTGCATTCTGTCGGTGTTCATCCCTGCGTTTGTGATGCAGGATCCGATGCGAGCGTTGTTCATGCCGCTGGCGCTGGCTGTCGGCTTTGCGATGATTTCGTCCTATATACTTTCCAGCACGCTCGTGCCGATCGTCTGCGTGTGGCTGCTGAAGCATCGCGAACATCACTCCGATCCAGACCATCCGGGCTTCTTCGATCGTGTGCAGGCCAGGTTCCAGACCGTGGTCAGCCTGCTGATCTCGCGTCGCAAGCTGGTGATGGCCGGCTATCTGGCGCTCTGCGGCCTGGTGCTCTTCGTCGGCGGAATGCAACTGGGGACGGGGCTGTTTCCAAATGTCGACTCGGGCGAGTTCGTGCTCAAGTACCGACCACCTTCTGGATCAACATTCGAAATCACCCGCCAGATGGGCGTCAAGATCCTGCAAATCATGCAGGAGGAAGTCGGCGCGGACAACATTGAAATCTGTCTGGGCTATGCCGGCCAGATTGCGCCCAACTTCGGCATGAACAACATCGTGCTCTTCATGCGCGGGCCAGACGACGGTTGGATGCGCGTCAAGTTCCGCGAGGGGAGCGGTATCAAGCTAGACGAGTTTCGCGAGCGGATGCGGCAAGTCCTGCCGGAGCGCATCACGCCGTTCATGGACAAGTTGCTGCAAGAGTACGGTGTCTCGCCCGAAGTTGCGGGCGAACGCGCCAAAACGTGCAGCTTTGGCTTTGAGCCGGGCGATATCGTCAGCGAAGTGATGAGCTTCGGATCGCCTACGCCGATTGAAATTGTCGTCGCCAGCCCCAACATTCCGGACGCGGTAAAGCACGCGGACCGGATTCGCGCTGAGATGGCCAAGATCCCCTGGCTGCGCGACGTGCAGTTCAATGAATCGCTCGACTATCCATCAGTGGAGATTGAAATCGACCGCGAAAAAGCCGGTCTCTCCGGCGTCACCGCGCAGCAAGTTGGCAACGCGGCCATCGTGGCCACGTCGTCCAGCCGGTTCATCGCGCTGAACTACTGGCAAAATCCCAAGACGGGCTTCGACTACCAGGTGGAAGTCCTGGTTCCGACGCAAAAGATGACTTCGACCTCCGACGTCGCCGATCTGCCGATCGAACAGATCGATAACTCCGTCAACCTGATGGTCCGCGACGTCGCCGAGGTGCGAGAGTCGACCATGATGGAACAGATCGATCGCATCTCTTCGCAGCGCTACGTCAGCATCACGGCCAACGTGGCGGGAGAAGACATGGGGCGCGCGTCGCGGCAAGTAGCCGCGGCCATTCGCGCCGCTGGCGACCCACCGCGCGGCGTGCGCGTGATGACGCGCGGACAATTCCCACCGATGATCGAGATGTTCAGCGGACTAGCGACCGGATTGTCAATTGCAATCGTCGTGATTCTGATTTTGTTGACGGCCTACTTTGAATCGCCGCGGCTGGCGATGATCTCCATCAGCGCCGTGCCGGGCGTGCTATCCGGCATCGTGCTGACGCTGCTAATGACCAATACAACGCTGAATCTTGAATCGTTCATGGGGACGATCATGTGCATCGGCGTCTCGGTCTCCAACTCCGTCATGCTGGTGACCTTCATGCACGAGCATTGGCGCGGTGGCATGCCCGCTGCGGAAGCCGCCGTCCGCGGCGCCACGGAACGCTTGCGCCCCATTTTGATGACGGCGTGCGCCATGACTGTGGGCATGGTTCCCATGTCGCTGGCGCTGGTAGCTGGCAGCCAGATGCAGGCTCCGCTGGGGCGCGCCGTGATGGGGGGCCTGATTTGTTCGACGCTTGCGACGCTGTTGGTAGCGCCGGCGATTTTTGTTGTCGTGATGGGGCGAGCCTCGCCGCACTCGTTGTCCGTCCACCCAGATGACCCGGAAAGCGTGCATTATGACCCGCAATCCTAAGATCGTTCTAATCCTGCTTGCGCTGGGCGCGGCCGGCTGTGGCAAGGAGAGCATTGCCTCGAAGCCCACGGTCAGCAACGTCCCGAAGATCCGCGTGGCCAGGCCCGAAACGCGCGACCTGACACGCTCGGTGGGGCAACCGTCGTTCATCGAGGCTTATGAACAGACGGCCATGTACGCCAAACTTGCGGGGTACATGGAAAAGTGGAACTCGGATATTGGCGACCGGCTGCAAAAAGGGGAGCTGCTGGCCACGATCTTCATTCCTGAGCTCGAGCAGGAGCACAATCTGAAGAAGGCCGAAGTCGTTATGAGCAAGGCGCTGGTCGCCCAGTCTGAAAAGTTGGTCGAAGTGGCCGACGCCAACGTCAAGGCGGCCGTGGCCAAAGTCGCCGAGACCCAGGCCGACGTCGGCAAGTTCGACGCGCTGGTCAAACGCTGGGATTCGGAAGTCGGCCGGCAGGTCACTATGGTGGCGGAACGCGTTTTGGATCATCAGATCCTCGGCGAGTCTCGCCGCCAGCTCGAAGCGAGTAAGGCCTCGACCGACGCCGCGCTCGCGTCGGTCAAAACCGCCGAAGCGCTGCAACTGGCGCGCAACGCCGATCTGGACAAAGCCAAAGTTGACGTCGATGTCGCCAATGCCAAACTTCAGGTCGCTGAAGCCGACGAACGAAGGCTGGCCGCGCTCTACAGCTACACCCGGCTAACGGCGCCCTATCAGGGCATTGTCGTGCTGCGCAACGCCAACGTTGGCGACTTTGTTCTACCGGCGACCGGCGACCCTTCGGCTTCGAACCGCTCGACCGATCAATCGTCGTCCCGCGCCACGCCCATCTACGTGGTCGCCCGGACGGACATTGTGCGGATCTACGTCGACGTGCCGGAGTCGGAAGCGAATTACATCGTTAGCGAGGTCGACAAAAAAGCGGGCGATCCGCGCGCTATCACCAAGGCCACGGTCCGCGTCTCGGCGTTTCAGAACGAGAGCCTGCCTGCCACGGTGACCCGGTCCTCGTGGGCTTTGAATATGAAGAGCCGCACCCTCAGGGCCGAAATCGATCTGGCCAATCCAGACGCCAAACTACTCCCCGGCATGTACGCCTACGCCACGGTGACGATCGATCGTCCCGGCGCTCAGGCGCTACCGCAGGGGTCGATCATGGACAGCGGCAACCAGACTTGCTGCTACCTGTACGAAAATGGCCGCTCCGTAAAAACTCCCATCCAAACCGGCCTTCGCGCCGACGGCTGGGTCGAAGTGCTCAAGAAAAAGCACAACGGCGCCTGGGAAGATTTCGGCAAGGAGGATCAGGCAATTGTCGGAGACCTATCGGAACTAACCGACGGCGGCGAAGTGAAACTGCTAAGTGAGTGAAAGTGGGCAGCGAGCAAGGATGCTTCTGGCATTACCAGTTGAGGTATTTCACCAACGAATGCGCCGCTAGAGATGTCAGTCCCATCATGGTGACGACCCCTTGCCTCCGAAACATCACCGCTATGGATTCCACCAGGGAGAAGAACGCCGCGACGACGAGCCAAACCTGCAGCCCCGGCGACTTCGAAGCTTCGGCAGGATCTAAATTGACGGCGATTCGAACGCAGCCGAACGAAATCGCCATCAGCGTCAATGCGACAAGCATTCGCGTCAATGAAAACTGACACCGGGGATGCTGAGTTTCGCTCATGTTCGAAGGCGCCCCCGATATTTTCGATCCTCGTTGCGTCACCGGCGGCTAGCGCCGAACCGCTCACGGGTGAAATTGCCACTGCGCACAAGCGTCGAGCCGCTAACGCGGATCAATCGCTAGCAACACTAGGAATTGCCATTCGCCGATTCCGAATCAATTCACCGGCGGCTAGCGCCGAACCGCTCACGACGATCTCTGCCGCTAGGGATTCCGCAACCACTGGCTTCGGGCGATCACTCGCCGGCGCGGGCAATTCGCCGATCGCACGCAGGCGATTTTCTCGGGCGATTTGGTGGCATTCGCGGATTCGCTGCTCCACCAGCGCCACCAATGCACGATCGTCGAGCGCGTGGGCTTCCTCCGGCGTGATGGGTTGACCGACGTGGATGTGGATCGTGCCGCCGCGCGGATAGGGGCGCGATCTGGGCCAGGCCTGATAGGCGCCATCCAGACCGACTGGCACGAGCGGCGCTCGGACGCGTTTGGCCAGCGCGGAGAATCCAGGTTTCAATATCGCTACTTCGCCATCGGGCGAGCGCGTTCCCTCCGGGAAGATCAGCACCAGTTCATCGTGCTTCACGCGGCGCAGCGTCTCTTTTAGTCCGGAGAGGCCCAAACCATCGCGATCGATGGCAATGGAGTCGACGGACCACAGCATCCAGCGAAGCGGTGGGAATTTGAAGAGCGTCTGCCGGGCCAGGTAATTCATTCGCCGATCAAAGACCATGCCCACCAGCATTGGGTCCAGATGGCTCTGGTGATTCGAGAGGATCAGGGCGCCCCCGGTGCGAGGCTGGTTCTCGCGCCCGGTGAATCTGTAGTGGTAGATCGCTACCCCACCCAGCCGGAGCAGGATGCGGAGGTAGTTGTACCAAACGCGTTTGGCCAGCGAGCGAGAGGCCATGTCAGAACTACCCCGGTGGTTGCGACGCAGTCATCATTCGCATGCGTACGAGGCCTTCTAAATGATCGACAACTTCGTCCGTCGACATACCGTCCGTGACCACAATCTGTGCGTCCAGGGCGGGCGTCAGCGGACCAACTTCGCGCTCCGAATCGCGTTGGTCGCGTTCGGTCTGGTCGGCCAGCACATCTTCCAAGCTTAGCTGCTCGCCGCGCGCTTCGAAATCGCGCTGCCGGCGCCGGGCGCGCTCCAGCGGCGTGGCGGTCAGAAAAAACTTGCAGCCGGCGTCCGGAAAAACCACGGTTCCCTGGTCCCGCCCCTCGGTCACAATGTCCTGCCCTGCGCCAACCTGGCGTTGCAATTCCACCAGACGAGTTCGCACCGCCGGATTGTTGGCGGCATAATGGGTTTGGGAGGTGACGGCATGCGTGCGAATCACGTCGCTGACGTCTTGTCCATCGACCAGCGTCTGCGCGCCGTCGACTTCGATATGGATTTCGCAAGAGAGCGTTGCGATCGCCTGGGCGTCGTCCCAGTTCAGGTTGCGCTGTTGCGCACTCCAGGCAACGGCGCGGTACATGGCGCCGGTGTCCAAGAACTTGAATTCCAGCCGTTGGGCCAGCAGCCTGGCAACGCTGCTCTTACCCGCCCCCGCAGGCCCGTCGATCGTCACAATCATGGCGTCCAAGCTCGTCTCAGAAAAACCTCACCCGCGCAGGCGGGCTTCCAATTCAATCCACTCGAAGGGTGCAGCGTCGATGGTGACATAATCTCGGTGGACGGGCAACTCGGCCAAGGTATGTCCCTGGAAATCGACCTGCCGCGCCCCTTGCAGCTCGAACAGCGCGCTCAGTTTAACCCGCGAGGCTACCCCCTCGGTCTCCAGCAGCCGAACCCGAAAACCGGCGACGCGCCCCTCTTCGCGAATCACCGACCAATGCGTCGCGATGCAATTTCGGGCGTCGATCCGGAATAGCCATGCGGCCTCGGGGCCTTTATCCGGTAGCGCGGCCGGCGTGGCGACGATAGGGTTGAGCAGATCCAGGGCCTGCTCCATGGGGTGCCGCAGCTCGACGCCAATCGCGTAGCGAAAACTCCGCCGCGTCTCGCCTTGCGATACCAGCAGCGTGTCGAGCATCCGCATCCCAAAGCGGCGATGATACGGCAGCCCGCCAGTCAGGATGGCGGTCCGCGTCCGCGCGGTGCGTAGCTCAATCAGATGGGGTGATTCCAACTGCCGGGCGTCGCTAGGGACGATAGCCATGCTCACGGCGCGCGAAATGTCCGCATCCTCGCCCGACCAGGCGAACCGCGCGGCGTAATACGATTCCCAGGGATCACCCTGGGGCTCTTGATCGATCTGCAAATCCGTCTCAACCGTGATCACACGCGAACCGGCGACGAGTTGAAACCGCTGCGTGTAGCCAGCCAGTTTGCGACCTTCGGCGTCGATCAGGCGGCCGCGCGTAGTGATCTC
>Ga0105046_10005688_pt1 | contig 19714 bp, 21 predicted proteins | sample MAT03_FD_78385 | JGI IMG/M metagenome (GOLD analysis project Ga0105046, IMG submission 78385) | Freshwater microbial communities from Lake Fryxell liftoff mats and glacier meltwater in Antarctica - MAT-03 (megahit assembly) | ecosystem: Environmental > Aquatic > Freshwater > Ice > Liftoff... | reverse complement strand
CGATTTCGACGTGCAGGTGCGCGCTGTACTGGGCCCGCAAGGGGCCGATCCCTACCCCGACGCCCAGCGATTCCTGCAGACCCTGTTCACCCGCTTGCTGGCTCCCGATACGGATCCCGATGCGGATCCCGATGCGGATCCCGATACGGATCTCCAGACAGGCCCCGATGCGGGCCCCAAACCGGAGCAGGCCGATGCGCAGCCCGTTTGACGCCGAGCTTGAGGACCGCCTGGTCCGCTATGCCGCCATCGACAGCCAAAGCGACCCCGACTCCGTCAGCCAGCCCAGCACGGCGATCCAGGGCGACATGTCGCGCCTGCTGGCGCAGGAACTGGCCGGAATCGGGGCCACGGATGTGCGGATCACCGATTATGGCGTGGTGCTGGCCACGATTCCGGGCCGCGTCGCCGGACCGACCATCGGCCTGCTGGCCCATGTCGATACCGCGCCGCAGTTTCATGCCAAGGGGGTGAAACCTGTCGTGCATCGCGGCTACAATGGCGGGCCGATCAGCTTTGCCGATGCGCCGGGGCTGGTGCTGTCGCCCGAAGGTTCGCCCTATCTGGCCGACAAGGTCGGCGATGACATCATCACCGCCAGCGGCACCACGTTGCTGGGGGCCGATGACAAGGCAGGCATCGCGATCATCATGACCGCGGCACGGCACCTTCTGGCCAATCCCGATCTGCCCCATGCCACCGTGCGCCTGGCCTTTACCCCGGACGAGGAAATCGGCCGGGGCGTGGATCCGCGCCTGCCTGCCGATCTGGGCGCGGCCTTTGCCTATACATTCGACGGTGGCCGCCTGGGCGAAGTGGAACATGAAACCTTTTCCGCCGATGGCGCGGTCGTCACCATCACCGGCGTTTCCGCTCATCCCGGCTATGCCAAGGGCAAGCTGGTCAATGCCCTGCATCTGGCCGCGCGGATCGTGGCGACCCTGCCGCAGGCGACCCTGACACCCGAAGTGACCGAGGGGCGCGACGGTTTCATCCATCTGACCGACATGACCGGCAGCGCGGCCGAGGCGCGGCTGCGGTTCATCCTGCGCGACTTTGAACGCGATGGTCTGGCCGCCAAGGGGGCGCTGCTGGCGCAGGTCTGTGCCGCCGTGCAGGCGACCGAACCGCGCGCGCAGATCGCCGTGACGATCAATCCGCAATACCGCAACATGCGCTACTGGCTGGAAAACGACATGACGCCGGTGGACCTGGCCCATGCCGCGCTGATGGCCGAAGGGATCGACCCCATCGCCACCCCGATCCGGGGCGGCACCGATGGTTCGCGGCTGACCGAAATGGGCGTCCCGACGCCGAACCTGTTCACCGGCATGCAGGACATCCACGGCCCGCTGGAATGGATCAGCGTGCAGGACATGGCCGCCGCCACCCGCGCCTGCCTGCGGCTGGTCCAGTTGGCGGCGGGCATGGTTCCGCGGTAACCTGCCCCCAGTGCAACAAGGAGACGACACCGATGCCCACGACACGGATTGCGCAGGTGCCCGCGCAGCGGATCAGTCCCGATCAGGCGGCGGCGATGGTGCGGTCGGGGATGTGGATCGACTATGGCGGCGGGCTGGCGCAGCCTGACGTGTTCGATGCGGCGCTGGCGCGGCGGGCAGCGGGGCTAAGCGGCGTCAAGATCCGCAACTGCATCACCACCAGGCCCCGCGCCGTGCTGGACACCGATCCGGAGGGCGCGCATTTCAGTTGGATATCGCTGCATTTTTCGGGCTATGACCGCAAGAAACATGATGCGGGTCGGGCGACCTATCTGCCGGTGAATCTGGGCGAAATCCCCGATTACTATCGCCGCTTCATCGAGCCGGTCGCTATCGTCATCCTCAAGACCTGTCCGATGGACGCAGCGGGGTATTTCAACTTCAGCGCAGCGACCCTGTGGCACCAGGCGGTGATCGAGCGGGCCAGGCTGGTGATCGTCGAGGAATCGACCGGCCTGCCGCAAGTTTGCGGTGTCGGGACCGGGGTGCATGTCAGCGAGGTCGACTATATCATCGAGGGCGACAACGCGCCCGCTGCCGAACTGCCCAACCCGGCGGCGACCGAGGTGGACCGCGCCGTCGGCCGCCTGATCGCGGCGGAAATCGACGACGGGGCCTGCCTGCAGATCGGCATCGGCGGGATGCCGAACGCGGTCTGTGCGCAACTGGCCCACAGCCCGGTGCGCGATCTGGGCATCCATACCGAGATGATGACGGATGGCATCGTTGATCTGTACCGGCTGGGCAAGATCACCGGTACCCGCAAGCAGATCGATGCCGGCAAGATGGTCTGCACGTTTTCGCTGGGCTCGGCCAGCACCTATGCGGCGCTGGACCGCAACCCTGATTTCCACTTCTGTGCGGTCGATCACACCAACTTGCCGCAGAACATCATGCGCAACGACAATGTGGTGGCGATCAACAACACCACCCAGATCGACCTGCAGGGCCAGGCCGCCAGCGAATCGGACGGACACCGCCATCTGACCGGCACCGGCGGGCAGTTGCAGTTCGTGCGGGGGGCCTATGCCTCGGCGGGGGGCAAGTCGTTCATCTGCCTGGCCTCGACCTATGACAAACGCGGCGAGCCGCGGTCGCGGATCGTGACCAGCCTGACGCGCGGCAACGTGGTGACGACACCACGCACCGACATGATGTATGTCGTGACCGAATACGGGTTGGTAAACCTCAAGGGCAAGAGCCTGCCGGAACGGGCCCGCGCGCTGATCGGCATCGCACATCCGGCGTTTCGCGAAGGGCTGGAGCGGGAGGCCCACGCGGCCGGCGTGATCCCGCGCGGGTTTTTCTGAGGCGTCATTCCTGACGCCATACCTTTGGCCGGCAACCGGGCGCTGCCCGGACCCGGGATATTTATCGACAGAAAATGCGGGTTTGCAGGGGTACGGGCCGGGCGGGTGTCACAGGATGATCGTGCCAAGCGCGGCCAGTGCCGCCAAGGCCAGCACGATGCCCCAGGCGCGCCAGAGGACGGCAACGGCGGCCTCGATATCGCCGGGGCCGCTGTCGTGGCGGCCCCGGGGGTGGACGAAGGGAAAGTCGCGGCGCTGCCCGTGATAGGAGCGGGGGCCCGACAGGGCCAGGTCCAGCACCTGCGCCATCGCCGCCTCGGGCCAGCCGGCATTGGGGCTGCGGTGCAGGGCGGCGTCGCGGCGGATCGTGCGCCACAGGCCGGGCCGTTGCCATAGCGGCGGCGCAGTCAGCCAGATCAGCAGCGCGCTCAGCCGGGCCGGGATCAGGTTCAACAGATCGTCCGTGCGCGCGGCGGCCCAGCCAAAGGCCAGATGCCGGGGCGTGTGGTGGCCGATCATCGAGTCGGCGGTGTTGACCGCCTTGTAGATCAGGATCCCGGGCAGGCCCGCCACGGCGAACCAGAACGCCGGGGCGACGACGCCGTCGGAAAAGTTTTCGGCCCCGCTTTCGATCGCGGCGCGCGCGATGTCGGGGCCGGTCATCGCTGCGGTGTCGCGCCCGACGATCATCGCCACCACGGCCCGGCCATCCGCCACCGACAGCGCCAGCGCGCGGGCGACCGCGCCGACATGATCGGCCAGCGAGCGTTGCGCCAGCAGGACCGCGCCCAGCGCCACCTCGGCCCAGATGCCGGGCAGGGCGGCCAGCAACAGCCCCAACCCGCCTGCACCCAGCACCAGCAGGACCAGCGCCAGCACGCCCTTGAACCACTGGCCCGGCGCGCGGTTCAACGGCCTGTCCAGCGCGGCCACCGCACGGCCCATCAGCACCGCCGGATGCGGCCAGCGGTCCCACAGCGCCTTTGGCTCTCCCAACGCGGCGTCCAGCAGCAGGGCCAGCAGCAGGCTCACAGTGCCGCCTCGATCTGCGGCCAGCGGTCGGGATGCGGCAGGCCAAGGCGCAACCAGCCGGGGTTGTAGGGGAATGTGCGGCCCAGCACGCGGGCGCGGGCCAGGCGCGCCTGCCAGGCGGCGGCATCACCGACCTGATACAGGCGAAACAGCGTGGTGCCGCCGATGGCCGACGCGCCCGCACCCGCCATCAGCCCGTCCAGCCGGGCGGCATCCCGGGTTAGCCGGGCGCGGGTGTCCAGCGCCCATCCGGGGTCGCCGAGCGCCGCCGTCCCGATGCCGAGCGCGGGGCCCGAGACGGGCCATGGACCCAGCGCCTGCGCCAGTTGCGCCAGAATCGCCGGGTCGCCGATCGCAAAGCCCAGCCGGAGCCCGGCCAGGCCCCAGAACTTGCCGAAACTTTTCAGCACCACCACGCCGGGCCGCGCGGCCAGGGCGATCAGGCTGGCATCGGGGGCGATGTCGCAAAAGCTTTCGTCGATGATCAGGGTGGCTGTGCCAAGGTCCCGGGCATGCCACAGCCGCCCGTCGGGGTTGTTGGGATGCACCACCACCATCGCGCCTGTTGCAGGGTCGGCCTGGTCGGCGACGGTCCAGCCTGCGGCGACAAAGGCAGCGCTGTGTTCGTTGTAGGTTGGCCCCGGGATCGCAACGGTGCCCCCGGCAACGCCCCCGGCAACGCCCCCGGCAACGCCCCCGGCAACGCCCCCGGCAACGCCCCCGGTGGGGGCTCCAATGGGGCCCGCGATGGGGCCCGCGGCGGGGCCCCGGGTCAGGCCCATGGTCTGATGGGTGGTCAGACAGGCGGGCAGCCGCGCGATCAGGGCCGAGGCGCCGGGTGCCGCCAGCACAGCCGCCCCGTCCGGCACCGCCCAGAATCTGCGCGCGGCCTGAGTAAGCGCGTCTGCGGCAGCGCGGTCGGGCAGTGCGGTCCAGACATCGCCGGCCAGCGGCGGCAGCGGGTAGGCCAGCGGGTTGATCCCGGTGGACAGGTCCAGCCAATCGGCCCGCATCCCACCATGGCGGGCAATCGCGGCGTCCAGCCTGCCGCCGTGGTCGCGCGGGGTGGTCATGCCGGCAGCGGCGGGTGGCGGGTGATGAAATGGCCCTTTACCGCCTGCGGCCACTGCCCGTACGGCACCTGTCCCAGTTCGGACCCCATATGCAGCAGGGCCCAGTCGACGATGCCCTGCGCCGCCTCGGCCGTTGGTTCGAACCGGCCCAGAGTATAGTTCTGCTTGCCCGCCGCCTGCACGGTGATGTTGCAGCCATGCGTACAGCCCATCAGGCATGCGAATCGCCGCGTGCGCAGCCCGCTGCCAGCCGCCGCCACCTCGACCAGTGCCGCCAGCCGCTCGCCATCGGTCTGGGCCATGTCGCCGCTCGCCCAATCGTCACGCTTGCAGGTGTCGCAGATCGTGATCCATGTGGTCATCGGCGGCTTTCACGCTGGGCCGACCGGGCAAGGGCGGCGCAAGGGGTTCAGGCAGAGGGTTCAAGCGGATTCGCGCCGCCGGCACAAGCCCCCGGGCTGTCGCAGGCAGGGGTGGCGGCGCTTGTCCGGACAAGCGGTGCAGCATCCTTGTGCAAGGGCGAAACTTCGCCGATCCGTGACTGACTTTTGGCCATGTTGACGAGGTCGTTAATGCTTCGTTAGGGAAATCGTTACAGACACGTAATCGGAAGCAGCTGCACGGACGGGACGCGGGCCCCTTGCCCCCGGGTTGTCAGCCCTGACGGAGGGATCATGAAGGTCCTGATTGTGGAAAGCACAGTCGCATTGGCCGACCTTTGGCAGCGGCACCTGGAACGGCAGGACATCGCCGTGTCACGTGCCGTGTCGGGGGATGCGGCGGTCGGGCTGATCTCGGCCACGCGGTTCGATGTGATCATCCTGGACCTGGTCCTGGCCGAAGGCAGCGCGATCGCCGTGGCCGACTATGCGCAATACCGCCATCCGGGCACGTCGGTGATCTTTGTCACCGATACCGGCTTTTTCAGTGACGGGTCGATCTTTGCGCTGATCCCCAATGCCCGCGCCTTTGTGCAATGCGCCACCCCGCCCGAGGATCTGACGGCGATGGTGGAGCATTACGGGCGCGAGGCGGCCTGAGCCGGGGCGCGACTTCGTCAGGGGCAGCGGGGGTAGATTTCTGCCGGACGGGATTTGCGCTGGTTCACCTGCACGTCCGCGCCAGGCTGACATACCTCGACCACACCGCTATCGTCCCGGCCGACAATGGCCGGCGGCATGACCTCGGCCCCATCGGCAAGGCCAAAAGCGAGGGTCATGGCGCACTGCGATCTCGGTCAGGTCGGCGCTACGCTGGACACTGCGGTTGCCGAGCCAGAGGCATTGCACCATCAGGGACGGCTGGTTGCGTTCCGGCCACGCAACCATGACCATGCCAAAGCCCTGGCGACCGGTTTGGGTCAGATGCTGGCCGGACCGTGCGAATGCGGTTGTTTGCAAGGACCGGTCGTAAACCGGTCCGTTGAAAAGAACCCAAGCCGGATACCAGACGCCCTGCAAAGCGCACAGTATCCTGTCGATGGACGCGGCTTGGGCGTCCCGGTCAGACCTGGCATCATCGGTCAGCATGCAAGTCTGCCATGCAGCGGCAGAGTCGCGGGCGGTGTGGTCATCCCGTGCGGCAGCCAGGGCTGGCTCGCAGGCAGGCAAATATGATCAGCACCAGTGGCGAACCGGCAGGTCACTTCGGCGGCGGCATCCGCCCGCGCGGCCGGCGGTTTCGCAGCCGGGCTGGCAGGTCCGACCCCGTGGGGCCTGTTCGCCCCGGCGTCGCGTTCGGGTCGCCAAGCGGCGAGAATGGGTTTGCGGCCCCCCGCCCGGCACGGTAGGCAAGGGGCGACGACGCCCGGCAACGGGCCAGAGTGGTTGGCGCGGCCAAAGGTTGACCCATACTGGGGACCGGGGCCCGCGCATCGTCCGCCCCACCGCCGGATCACCCGAAAATTCGGGGCGTCGGGCCGGTGCCTCTGGCCGCATGCCGCGACGCCGCGCGACCGAGCGGAGGACCACGATGACGCGCCACGTTCTGCCCCTTGCCCTGACCCTGTTGCCGCTGCCGGCCAGTGCCCATCTGGGCCACCTGGGCGATGTCGCCGGGCATGACCATTGGGTCGCCGGGGCGGCCATCGGCGTCGCTGTGGCGATCGGGCTGTGGGGCGCGCTCAAGGGGCACAAGGCGGCCAAGCCCGAGGCCACCCCCGACGCACCGACCACGCCCGACGATCAGGACGAGGCGCCGGCATGACCGCCGTGCAGGGCGGCCCCAGGACAGGCGTGATGATCTGTGGCCATGGCAGCCGGTCGCAATCGGCGGTGGACGAATTCCGCGTCCTGGCCGACAAGCTGCCGGCCTTTCTGCCGCCGGACTGGCTGGTGGATTATGGCTACCTCGAATTCGCCAATCCGGTGCTGCGTGACGGGCTGGACCGGTTGCGCAAAGCCGGGTGCGACCCCATCCTGGCGGTGCCGGGCATGCTGTTCGCCGCGATGCACGCCAAGAACGACATCCCCACCGTGCTGAACACCTATGCCGCCCGGCACGGGATTGAGGTGCGCTATGGCCGCGAACTGGGCGTGGACCCCAAGATGATCGCCGCTGCCGGGGCGCGGGTGCAACAGGCGGTGGACCGCGCCAACGCCACCCTTGGCCCGGTGCCGCTGCACGACACCTGCCTGGTGGTGATCGGGCGCGGCGCGTCCGATCCCGATGCCAATGGCAACGTGGCCAAGGTGGCGCGGATGCTGTGGGAAGGCATGGGGTTCGGCTGGTGCGAAACCGGCTATTCCGGCGTCACCTTTCCGCTGGTCGAACCCTGCCTGCAACATGTCGCCCGGCTGCCCTATGCCCGGGTGATCGTATTCCCGTACTTTCTGTTCTCGGGCATCCTGATCGACCGCATCTATGGCTTTACCGATCAGGTCGCCGCCCGGCATCCGGGCATCCAGTGGGTCAAGGCCGCCTATCTGGGCGATCACCCGCTGGTGCTGGAGACATTCGCCGAACGCATCACCGAACAGGTGGGCGAGGTGCCGCCGCCCAATTGCGCCATGTGCAAATACCGCGTCGCCGTGCTGGGGTTCGAGGCGGAAGTCGGCGCGCCGCAGACAAGCCATCACCACCATGTCGAAGGGCAGGGGGCATCTGCCCCGGGGTCCAACGTCGCCGATTGTGCGCTGTGCGACACCTTCTGCACCGGCCTGTGCCGGTTGACCATCACCGCCGACCCGCCGGGCCAGACGCGCGCAGCCGGTGGCCACTGGCACAGCCATGCCGACGGGACGGGTCACGCCCATGACCATGACCACGGCCCGGGCCACGGCCAAAGCCCCCCCCACGGCCATGGCCCTGGCCACGCCCAAAGCCATCCGCACGGCCAAGGCCCTGGCCACGCCGAAAGCCATCCCCACGGCCATGGCCACGGCCACGCCCAAAGTCACCCGTATACCCAAAGCCATTCCCATGCCCGGGCCAGCGGCCATGCGGATGACCACAGCCACCCTGTCTATCCGCATGCCGATCACCCGCACGGGCCGTTGTCCGCGCTGCTGTCGACCCCGAAAAAGCCGCGCTGAACCGCTGTCATTCCTGTTCAAGTATCCCCGCTGGCGGCCCTTGCCGCCGCCGGCCATCCTGAAGGCCCGCCTTGCGCCCCTATGAAAAAGACCCAGTGGCGATCTATGCGCAAAGCTTTGCCACCGTCCGGGCCGAAGCGCGGCTGCAGCGGTTTCCGCCCGACCTGCAGCCGCTGGTGACGCGGCTGATCCATGCCTGCGGCATGATCGACGTGGCGGACCGGCTGGCCTATAGCCCGGATGCGGCTGCGGCGGGGCGGGCGGCGCTGGCGCAGGGCGCACCGGTGCTGTGCGATTGTGCCATGGTGGCCGCGGGCATCACCCGCCGGTTTCTGCCCGCAGACCGGGTCATCGTTACCCTGAACGATCCAGACGTGCCCGGCCGCGCCATGGCCATCGGCAACACCCGCAGCGCGGCAGCGGTGGAATTGTGGTTGCCGCGTCTGGCGGGGGCCGTGATCGCCATCGGCAACGCGCCCACTGCGTTGTTCCATCTGCTGGACCTGATCGACCGGGGCGCACCGCGTCCGGCGCTGATCCTGGGCTTTCCGGTCGGCTTTGTCGGCGCCGCGCAGTCCAAGGCCGAGCTGGCCGCCAACCCGCGCGGGATCGCCTTTGTCACCTTGCGCGGTCGGCGCGGCGGATCGGCGATGGCCGCCGCCGCCGTGAATGCGCTGGCCGGCGAGGCCGAGCCGTGACGCCCTGGCTGCACATCATCGGCATCGGCGAGGATGGCGAGGCCGGCCTGTCCCCGGTGGCCCGCGCCACACTGGCCGGGGCCGAGGTGATCCTGGGGGGCGACCGGCATCACGCACTGGCCAGCAACCCGGCTGCCCGGCGGATTGCCTGGCCGTCGCCGTTCGATGCGATGATCGACACGATCCGCGGCCTGCAAGGGCAGCGCGCGGTGGTGCTGGTGACGGGCGATCCGCTGTGGTTTTCGGTCGGTGCGCGCATCGCCAGCGCGATTGGGCCCGATCAGATCGTATTCCACCCGGCCGTGTCCGCCTTTCAGCTGGCCGCCGCGCGGCTGGGCTGGAGCCTGGCGGATTGCGACACGATCAGCATCCATGGCCGCCCGGCCGAACAGATGGTTGCGTTCATCGCCCCCGGCGCGCGGTTGCTGATGCTGACCACCGGCGCGGATACCCCCGCCCAGGTCGCCGCCCTGCTGACCCGGCGCGGTTATGGCGCGTCGCGGATGGTGGTGCTGGCGGCCATGGGCGGGCCGCAGGAAGCGCGGATCGAGGCGCTGGCGCAGGCATGGCAGGGTCAGGTGCCCGCCTTCAACACGCTGGCGGTCGACTGCGTCGCCTTGCCCGGCGCGCTGGTGCTGCCACGGGTGCCGGGCCTGCCCGACAGTGCCTTTGTCCATGACGGCAAGATGACCAAGGCCGAAGTGCGGGCAATCACGCTGGCGCGGCTGATGCCGTTGCGCGGCGCGCTGCTGTGGGATGTCGGCGCAGGCTCGGGCTCGGTCAGTATCGAATGGATGCGGGCGGCACCCGATGCGCGCGCCATCGCCATCGAACCCCGCGCCGACCGCCGCATGCTGGCCGCCGCCAATGCGCTGGCGCTGGGCACGCCCCGGCTGGACCTGCGGGAAGGCGCCGCGCCCGCTGCGCTGGCGGGCCTTCCCGCGCCGGATGCCGTGTTCATTGGCGGCGGCCTCAGCGAGGGCGCGGTCAAGGCCTGCCTTGCGGCGCTGAAGCCCTTTGGCCGGCTGGTCGCCAATGCGGTGACGCTGGAATCCGAAGCGCTGCTGCTGGCATTGCATGCCCGGCATGGCGGGGCGCTGAGCCGGCTGTCGGTGCAGCGGGCCGAACCGGTTGGCGGCCTGACCGGGTGGCGGCCGCTGATGCCGGTGACACAGTGGAGCCTGATGCGATGAGCCATGCGGAAGACACGGGCGGTACGCCTCCGGCGAGGGGGTATCTGGACAAGAATGAAGGTACAGGAACGCTTTATGGCGTGGGTCTGGGGCCAGGCGCACCGGATTTGATGACGCTGCGGGCGGCGCGGCTGATCGGGGCGGCAACGGTGGTGGCCTATCCGGCGCTGGCGGGCGCGGCGAGCCTTGCGCGCAGCATTGCGGCCGATCTGATCGCGCCCGGCACGCGCGAGATTGTCATCGACGTGGCGATGACCCCGGAGCGGGCGCCGGCGCAGGCGGCCTATGATGCGGGGGCGGTGGCGATTGCCGCCGAATTGGCGCAAGGCCGCGATGTCGTTTGCCTGTGCGCGGGCGATCCGTTCTTTTACGGCAGTTTCATGTATCTGTTCGCCCGCCTGTCGCCCCGGTTCGTGGTGGAGGTCGTGCCGGGTGTGACATCCGTCTCGGCCGCTGCGGCCGGGGCCGGGATTCCGCTGGTGGCGCGGGATGAGCGGCTGGAGGTGTTGCCGGGCACGCTGCCCGACGCCGTTCTGGCCGAACGGATCGGGGCGGCCGACAGCGTGGCGATCCTGAAGCTGGGCCGCCACCTGCCACGCATCCGCGCCGTGGTGGCCGGGCTGGGGCTGACCGGCAAGGCGACCTATGTCGAGCGGGTGACGCTGGCGGGGCAGGTGATCCTGCCACTGGCGGATGCGCCGGCGGTTGCGCCGTATTTCTCGATGATCCTGATCGCAAGGGGGGCCGATCCATGGCTGTGACGCCGGTGGTTCTGGTCCTGTCGCGCAGCGGTCAGGATGTGGGACGGCGGGTGGCGGCGGCGCTGGGCGCGCCGCTGCATGGCCGCGAGGGGCGGGTGGATGGTGCGGATGCGACGTTTCCGGACGCGCTGACGCATGCGCGCGACCTGTTCGCCGCCGGGGTGCCGGTGGTCGGGGTCTGCGCGGCGGGCATCCTGATCCGTGCCGTGGCCCCGCTGCTGGCCGACAAGCGGGCCGAGCCGCCGGTGATTGCGGTCAGCGATGACGGCCGGGTGGTGATGCCGTTGCTGGGCGGGCATCGCGGCGCGAACCGGCTGGCGCGGACGGTGGCGCAGGCGCTGGGCGGTGTGGCGGCGGTGACGACGGCGGGCGAGGTGTCGCTGGGCCTGGCGCTGGACGAACCCCCGCCGGGCTGGCGGCTGGTCAACCCCGATGACGCCAGGGGCGCGATGGCCGCATTGCTGGCAGGGGGCGGGGCACGGGTGCCGGACGGCGCAGGCGCGGACTGGCTGGCCGACCTGCCACCGGGGCACGCGCTGACGCTGAGCTGCGGCATGGCCCCGGTTGCGGACCTGGGTCCGGGGCACCTGCATTTCGCCCCGCTGCGGGTGGCGCTGGGCGTTGGCTGTGCGCGCGATTGCCCGCCTGCGGAACTGGCGTCGCTGGTGGCCGCGGCGCTGGCCGAGGCGGGGGTATCGGCGGCGGCGGTGCATTCGGTGAACTCGATTGATCTGAAGGCCGACGAGCCCGCGATTCTGGCGCTGGCCCGGTCTCTGGATGTGCCGCTGCGGCTGTTCGACGCCGTGTCGCTGGAGGCGGAAACGGCGCGCCTGGCAACCCCGTCCGCAGTGGTCTTTGCCGAGGTCGGGGCGCATGGCGTGGCCGAGGCGGCTGCGCTGGCGCAGGTCGGGCCGTCGGGCGCGCTGCTGCTGGTCAAGCGCAAGACGGCGCGCGCGACCTGCGCGCTGGCGCTGTCGCCCGTGCCGATGACGGGGCTGCGGGGGCGTGCTCGGGGGCGGCTGGCGGTGGTGGGCATCGGGCCGGGACAGGCGTCCTGGCGGACGCCAGAGGTATCGCGGCTTGTCGCTGATGCGGACGAACTGGTGGGATACGGGTTGTACCTTGATCTGCTGGGGCCGCTTGCCGCCGGCAAGCCGCGCGCCGATTTTCCGCTGGGCGGCGAGGAGGCGCGCTGCCGCCATGCGCTGGAGCGCGCGGGCGAGGGGGTGAATGTGGCGCTGGTCTGCTCGGGCGATGCGGGCATCTATGCAATGGCGGCGCTGGTGTTCGAACTGTTGGACAAGGGCGCAGTGTCGGCTGCGGCGCTACGGGTCGAGGTTGTATGCTCGCCCGGGGTGTCGGCGCTGCAGGGGGCGGCGGCACGGGCCGGCGCGCCACTGGGGCATGACTTTTGCGCCATTTCGCTGTCGGACCTGCTGACGCCGCGGGACGATATCCTGCGGCGGTTGCAGGCGGCGGCAGAGGGCGATTTCGTCGTCGCGCTTTACAACCCGGTCAGCGAGCGGCGGCGGACGTTGCTGGGGCAGGCGCGCGACATCCTGCTGGCGCACCGGCCGGCCGATACGCCGGTGCTGCTGGCCAGCAACCTCGGCCGGGCTGACGAGGCGCTGCGTTATCGACGGCTGGACGGACTGGTGGCGGACGAGGTCGACATGCTGACGGTGGTGCTGATCGGATCGTCGCAAAGCCGGCTGGCGATGTTGGGTGAGGGGCCACGGATGTACGCGCCGCGCGGCCATGCGCGCAAGATGGCGGCGGGGGTGACTGATGGACCCCCCCGGGGCGCGGCCCCGGACCCCGGGGTATTTGTACAAAAATGAACGAGAAAACAGGCAGGCATGCGGCTGAAACGGTGAAGGTTGTCTGGCGATGACGGTCTATTTCATCGGCGCGGGCCCGGGCGATCCGGAGTTGTTGACCCTGAAGGCGGCACGGTTGATCGCGGCCTGTCCGGTTTGTCTGTATGCCGGGTCGCTGGTGCCGGAAGCGGTGGTGGCGGGCGCGCCGCCGGGGGCGGATGTGCGCGACAGTGCCAGCATGACGCTGGACGAGACGCATGCGGTGATCCTGGCCGCCCATCTGGCGGGGCAGGATGTGGCGCGGGTGCATTCGGGCGATCCGTCGCTGTATGGCGCGATTGCCGAACAGATCCGGCGGCTGCGCGTCGACGGCATCCCCTATCAGATCATCCCCGGCGTGCCCGCCTATGTGGCCGCGGCGGCCGCGCTGGGGCAGGAACTGACGATCCCCGAGGTCGCGCAATCGGTGATCCTGACCCGGATGGCGATGAAATCGACCACGATGCCGGCGGGTGAGACGCTGGCGAACTTTGCCCGGTCCGGCGCCACTCTGGCCATTCATCTGGGCATCCGGGCATTGCGCGAGATCGAGCGGCAGTTGGTGCCGCATTATGGCGCCGATTGCCCGGTGGCGGTGGTCTATCGCGTTGGCTGGCCGGATCAGGTGATCTTGCGCGGCACGCTGAGCGATATTCATGCGCAGGTGCGCGCGGCCAGGATCACGCGGACGGCGCTGATCCTGGTCGGGCGCGCGCTGGCCGAATCGCAGGCCTTTCCCGACAGCGCACTTTACCGCCCGGACCATCCGCATGTGTTGCGCCCGCGCGTCAGGGCATGAAAATCGGTTGCTTTGCAGGGATTTGGCTGCTGGCAGTCAAAGTGTTAACTTGATTTTCGCGGATCATGCGGCATCTTTTGGTCCGGGGAAGAGGAGCGGGTGATGTCGGAATTTCTGCCGGAGGCGGTACGCAAGGGGCTGGAGGATGCCCGCGTGGCGATGCTGCGCCGGTCGTCGCGCCTGTGCATCCATGACGGCGACCGCATTCATCGCGTGCTGCGGCTGTGGGATGGCGGCTTTGCGCTGGAGGCGAAGGACGCGCCCCGGCTGCGCGGGTTCGTCGATCTGTATGACGGGCCACGGCATCTGTATCAGTGCCTGATCGTGGCCAGCCGGTCCGAACAGGGCGAGATGATCTATGAATTCAAGTGGAATACCGCCGTGCAGGACCGCCCGCCGGTGGATTTCGTCCGCGCCGACGATGCGCCGGTGGCGCTGATCCCCCGAATGTTGTAGCGCGCGATTATTGCAGGTCGCCGAACGCCGCCTGCAGCCGTTCCACCGCCTGCACCACCTGTGCACGCGGCGCGGCGATGTTCATGCGCATCCAGCCATCGCCGCCTTTGCCGAAGGATGGGCCGTGATTGACGGCGATCCGCGCCTGTTTTTCAATCCGGCGGCAGATTTCGGGCTGGCCCATGCCGGTGCCGGTGAAATCCACCCAGGCCAGGTAGGTGGATTCCAGCGGCATCGACCGCACGCCGGGAATCGCGTTCATCCCGGCGTCGAACAGGCGGCGGTTGCCGTCCAGATACAGGCACAGCTCGTCGACCCAGGCCGCCCCTGCGGGCGCATAGGCGGCGGTGACCATGTGCATGCCAAAGGAATTGGGTGATATGCCCAAGGCCGACATTCGCGTGGCAAACGTGGCGCGCAGGTCGGGGTCGGCGATGATCACGTTGCCGGTATGGGCACCGGCGATGTTGAACGTCTTGGTGGCCGCCGTCAGCATCACCAGCCGGTCGGCCACGCCGTCGATCCGGGGCATGGCGATGTGGTGATGGCCGGGCATCACCAGATCGGCGTGAATCTCGTCGCTGATCAGCACCAGGTCGTGGCGTTTGGCAAAGGCGGCAACAGCCAGCAGTTCGGCGCGGTTCCAGACCCGGCCACCGGGGTTATGGGGCGAACACAGGATCACCAAGCGTTCGCTGCCGGTCATCGCCGCGTCATAGGCGGCAAAGTCCATTTCGTGCCGGCCATCCGCCAGCACCAGCGGGCATTCCACCACCTGCCGCCCCGCCGCGCGGATCAGCCGGGCAAAGGCGTGATAGACCGGGGTGAACAGGATCACCCCGTCGCCCGGCGCGGTAAAGGCGTCGATGCACAGCCCGACGCCATTCACCAGCCCGTGCACGGTATGGATATGGCTGGGGTCGGGCGACCAGCCGTGCCGCGTTTCCATCCACCAGCGGATTGCGGCCAGATAGGCGCGGTCATCGCCGAAATAGCCATAGACGCCATGCGCCGCCATCGCCTCGATTGCCTGCCGCACCACGGCGGGGGGGCGGAACTCCATGTCGGCGACCCACATGGCGATGCCGTCCTGCGGGCTGACGCCGTAGGTCGCCTCCATCATGTCCCATTTGGTGCAATGGGTGCCGCGCCGGTCGATCGGGGTGTCAAAGGACATGGGACTCTCCTGTTGCGGCGACAGTGCGGCGGGGCGGCGTCCGGTGCAAGCCCCCGGTTGCATGGTCAAAACCGATGGCTTATCTGACAGCGCCATGACATTGCGCCACATCATCATCCATCCCGATCCGCGCCTGAAACAGGCCTGCAAGCCGGTGGCCGGGATCACGCCCGATCTGCGCCGCCTGGCCGATGACATGCTGGAAACCATGTATGCCGCGCCCGGCATCGGCCTGGCCGCGCCGCAGGTGGGGGCGATGGTGCGCCTGCTGGTGATGGATTGCGTCAAGGAGGTGGATGTGCCCGCGCGCCCGCTGGCGCTGTTCAATCCGCAGGTTGTGTGGACCTCGGACCAGCTTCGGGTTTACGAAGAGGGGTGCCTGTCGATCCCGGACCAGTTTGCCGATGTCGAACGTCCGGTCGAGGTCGAGGTGCGCTGGACCGGGCCGGATGGGCTGGTGCAGCAGGAACGGTTCGCGGGCCTGTGGGCGACCTGCGTGCAACACGAGATCGACCATCTGAATGGCAGGCTGTTCATCGATTATCTCAGCCCGATCAAGCGCCAGATGATCACCCGCAAGATGGAAAAGCTGAAACGCGACCGCGCGCGGGGTGATTAGGATGCCGATCCGCGCCATCCTGCAGCATCCCGACCCGGCCTTGCGCGTCGGCTGCGCGGTGGTGGTCGATTTTGACGCCAGCCTGCGCGCGATGGCCGCCGACCTGTTGGACACGATGTATGGCGCGCAGGGGCGGGGGCTGGCTGCGCCGCAGGTGGGGCTGACATGCCGGATGTTTGTCACCGATACCGGATGGAAGGCGGGCCAGCCCGATCCCCGGGTCTGGATCAATCCGGTGGTGACATGGGCCGGACCCGGCGAGCAGGTTTATGAAGAGGCGTGCCTGTCGATTGCCGGTGCTGCCCGGCGGCTGGCGCGGCCGGCGCAGGTTGCGCTGGCCTGGGCCGATCTGGCTGGGGTGCGGCACGAAGGACGGTTCGGCGGGGTTCAGGCGGTGATCCTGCAGCACGAGGCCGACCACCTGGACGGGATCCTGATGATCGACCATCCTGCCCTGCCTTATGCCCCGGTGACAAGACCATGACACCCCGCCCCTTTGTCATGTGGCCAGACGCGCGCCTGCGCCGGCCCGCGCTGGCCGTGGCGGCGATCACCGACGATGTGCGCGCGATCTGGGCCGAGATGGTGGCCGCGATGGAGGCGATGCCAGGCGTCGGGCTGGCCGCGCCGCAATTGGGCATCGATTTGGCGCTGGCGGTGGTCGATGCGTCCGACACGCGTGGGCAGGCGGTGCGGCTGGCCAATCCGGTGGTGCTGCATGTCTCGGTCGATGTGCGCGGGCACGAGGAAGGCTCGCCCAACCTGCCCGGGGTCCGGGCGATGGTGGACCGGCCCCGGGCGGTGACGGTGCGGTTCCTGAACGACCAGGGCGCGACGGAAGACCGCGATTTCGTCGGGTTATGGGCGACCAGCGTGCAGCATCAGATCGACCATCTGGCCGGCCGGATGTATTTTGATCGGCTGAGCAAGCTGAAACGCGACATGCTGTTGCGCCGCGCGGGCAAGGCGCGCTGATGCGGCTGGTGTTCATGGGCACGCCGGATTTCGCGGTGCCCGCGTTGGTGGCGCTGCAGGGGGCGGGGCATGACATTGCCGCCGTCTATACCCAGCCGCCGCGTCCGGCGGGGCGCGGGCAACAGGAGCGGCCGTCGCCGGTCCATGCCCGGGCCGCTGCGCTGGGCCTGCCGGTGCACCACCCCGCCACGCTGCGCGATGCTGCCACGCAGGCCGCCTTTGCGGCCCATGCGGCGGATATTGCGGTTGTGGTCGCCTATGGCCTGATCCTGCCGCAGGCGGTGCTGGACGCGCCACGCCTGGGCTGCCTGAACATCCACGCATCGCTGTTGCCGCGCTGGCGCGGGGCCGCGCCGATCCATCGCGCGGTGCTGGCGGGCGACGGCGAAACCGGCGTGACGATCATGCGGATGGCGGCGGGGCTGGATACCGGCCCGATGCTGCTGCGCCATGCCGTCCCGATCATGCCGGGTGCCACCACGGGCGATCTGCAGGACGCCTTGGCCGTGCTGGGCGCCCGGATGATCGTCGATGCGCTGGCCCGCCTGCCCGGCCTGCCCCCGTTGCCGCAACCCGATGGGGCGACCTACGCCGCCAAGATCGACAAGGCCGAGGCACGGGTGGACTGGTCCCGGCCCGCGCCCGATATCGCACGCCAGATCAACGGGCTGTCCCCGTTTCCAGGCGCATGGTGCCTGGCCGGGGCCGAGCGGGTAAAGCTGCTGCGCGCCCGGCCCGTCGCCGGAACCGGCGCGCCGGGGCAGGTGCTGGGCGCGCTGACGGTCGCCTGTGGGCAGGGGGCGGTTGCCATTGCCGAGTTGCAACGCCAGGGCCGCAAACCCCTGCCGGTGGCCGCGGCGTTGCGCGGCCTGCCCCTGCCCGATCGGCTGGGCTAGGCGATGAACCCCGCTGCGATCATCTTTGACTGCGACGGCGTGCTGGTGGACAGCGAGGTGATCAGCGCCGAGGTGCTGATCGAACTGGCCGCCACCCACGGCATCCCCCTGACCCGCGCCTATGTGCGCGACCACTTCCTGGGCCGCAGCTTTCCCACCGTCGCCCGCACCATCCGCGACAGCTTTGCCATCGACCTGCCCCCCGATTTCGAGGCGCGCTATCGCGCCGAACTGCTGACCCGGTTTCACGGACGGCTGCGACCGACGCCGGGGATCGCCGCCCTGCTGGGTCGGGTGGCGGTGCCGTTCTGCTGTGCCACATCCTCCAGCCCGCCGCGTGTGGCGCAGACGCTGGCGACGGCCGGACTGGCCGGGTTCTTTGGCCCGCGCGTCCATACCGCCAGCCAGGTCGCGCGGGGCAAGCCTGCGCCCGACCTGTTCCTGTTCGCCGCAGCGCAGATGGGCATCGACCCCGCCGCCTGCCTGGTGATCGAGGACAGCCGCCCCGGTGTGGCCGCCGCGCAAGCCGCCGGGATGGCGGTGCTGGTTTACACCGGTGGCAGTCATCTGGGCGGGGTGGGGTTTGACACTGATCCGCCGGTGGCCTCATTTGACAATTGGGCCGCGTTCGATGCGCTGTGTCCTGCTGCCTTGACCAAAGGACCGCCGCCCTGATGATGCCCGCACGATGACGCTTGATCGCATGCCCTCGACCGCGACGCGGCTGGATGACGCCGCCCGGGCCGGGTGGCTGTACTATGTCGCGGGCAATACCCAGGACCAGATTGCGCGCGCGCTGGGCGTGTCGCGCCAGACGGCGCAACGGCTGGTGGCGATGGCGGTGGCCGAACGGCTGGTCAAGGTGCGCATCGACCATCCCATCGGGCGCTGCATGGATCTGGCCGCCAGCCTGAGCCGCAGCTTTGGCCTGCGCCTGTGCGATGTGGTTCCGTCCGACCCGCAGGCCCCGGGCCTGTTGACCGGGGTGGCCATCGCGGCGGCGGCGCTGCTGGAGCGCACGCTGAAATCCGACGCCCCGCGCATCATCGCACTGGGCACGGGCCGCGCGCTGAAGGCGACGGTCGAGCAATTGCCCTCGATGGCCTGCCCGCAGCACCGGATCGTGTCGCTGCTGGGCAACATGATGGCCGATGGCTCGGCCACGCCATACAACGCCGTCATCGGCATGGCCGACCGGGTCGGCGCGCGGCACTACCCCTATCCGCTGCCAGTGCTGGCGCGGTCCGCGGCAGAGCTGGCCACCCTTGTCGATCAAGAAGCGGTGCGCAACATCAATGCCTTGTGCGCAAAGGCCGACCTGACGTTGGTCGGCATCGGGCAAATGGACGAATCCGCGCCGATCATGGTGGACGGCTTTGTATCCCGGGCGGGGATACAGGCATTGATGGCAGCAGGGGCGGCAGGGGAGATCACCTCGTGGGTCTATGATACCAGCGGGGTGGTCATGACCTGCGACCACAACGCCCGCGTGGCGTCGATTCCGCTGGCACCGGGAACCACGCGCAATGTGGCGGCGGTGGCGGTGGGCGAGGCCAAGATCAAGGCGATCCGCGCCGCGCTGCAGGGCGGTTTGGTGAATGGCCTGATCACCAACGAGGCGACCGCCGAGCACCTGCTGTCGCGGGGCTGAGGCCGACGGCAAGATACGTTGGCCGAACCTTTGACCCGTCCTGTGCTTTCGCGCCAGCGCCTTGGCGCGGCAAGTGGAGTCGGACGAACGCACGGGCCCGGGCGAATGGCGCGGGCGACGGGCACGGGCGAATGGCGCGGGCGAATGGCACGGGCGACGGGCACGGGCGAATGGCGCGGG
>Ga0105046_10005686_pt1 | contig 19716 bp, 19 predicted proteins | sample MAT03_FD_78385 | JGI IMG/M metagenome (GOLD analysis project Ga0105046, IMG submission 78385) | Freshwater microbial communities from Lake Fryxell liftoff mats and glacier meltwater in Antarctica - MAT-03 (megahit assembly) | ecosystem: Environmental > Aquatic > Freshwater > Ice > Liftoff... | reverse complement strand
TTTCCATCACTTTCTGCATCCGCCGCACCCAAGACGCGCGCAACTCCTCTGCCACGATCTCGAACCGGTTGGCATCGATGGCCTGGAGGGTCTGCAACATGTGGCGCGTAAAGTGGAACTCGGTGAAATCCACCTCCTGGAACATCGCACGCAGCAGCGGTGAGGCCGACAGGAACCGGTCATTGCGGCGCGGATGCACCCCGTAGTAGCGGTTCGACAGGTTCTGCGCCCCCATCACTTGGATCACCGCCACTTGCGCGCGGGACGCTATCTCCAGAATGGAGGGGTCTTGGAGAAAGGCATCCGGGCCTGCGTTCACGCAGCCCAGATTGAGGACCGGCATTTCCAGCTCATACTCCAGCAAGGTCGGATACGGCTCCCGCACGAATTTGCCATAAGTCTCCGTCCCGCCAAGCGTTGCGCAGAATACCCCCGCAGGCGACCGTTGCGGCCCCCGGAAGACGAGCTTTGACATGCCATAGCGGCATGGCGAATAGTCCAGCGCCCCGTCACCGGGATGCACATATGCCATCACACCCACCCAAAGATAATTTCACACCCAACGCCAGACTGACCGAATCACCTTTCCAAAACCCTAAAGCAGGCATTTGAACCGAAGTTGCAGGACCTACCCTTGCACCTCCCCCCGCGCAGCGGATAACCTCTGCGCCAAAGAGATCGGAGGCAGTTCATGGAGATCCGCAAGGTCGGCATCGTGGGTGCGGGGCAGATGGGCAGCGGAATTGCCCATGTCTTTGCGCTCGCAGGTTACGATGTCCTGCTGACCGACATCAGCAGCGACGCCCTGGTCAAAGGCCTGGCCACCATTGACCGCAACATCGAACGTCAGGTCGCCCGTGGCAAGACCTCGGCCGAGGCCAAGGGCAGCGCCATGGCCCGCATCGCCACCACGCTGAAACTGGCCGATCTGGGGGCCTGCGATCTGATCATCGAGGCAGCGACCGAACGCGAGACGGTCAAGCAGGCGATCTTCGAGGATCTGCTTCCGCATCTGCAACCGCATACGATCCTGACCTCAAACACTTCGTCCATCTCGATCACGCGGCTCGCCTCGCGGACCGACAGGCCGGAAAAATTCATGGGCTTCCACTTCATGAACCCGGTTCCGGTGATGCAACTGGTAGAGCTGATCCGCGGCATTGCCACCGACAAACCCACCTATGACACTTTGCACGAACTGGTCCTGCGCCTCGGCAAGACCGCAGCCAGCGCCGAGGATTTTCCCGCCTTCATCGTCAACCGCATCCTGATGCCGATGATAAACGAGGCGGTCTACACGCTTTACGAAGGGGTGGGTTCCGTGAAATCGATCGACGAAAGCCTAAAGCTGGGGGCCAACCACCCGATGGGCCCGCTGGAACTGGCCGATTTCATCGGACTGGACACCTGCCTCTCCATCATGAACGTGCTACACGATGGGCTGGCCGACACCAAGTACCGTCCCTGCCCCCTGCTGACAAAATATGTCGAAGCAGGCTGGCTGGGCCGCAAGACCCAACGCGGTTTTTACGATTATCGCGGCGAGACTCCGGTTCCGACACGCTGAATGAGGCCAAAGGTCACCAGTTTCGCGGATATCTTGAAGACTAGGTTTTCCGGTTCCAGTGCCGACATTGGCTGCAGGCGCCTATGCCTTTATGCTTGCCGTCCCAGGCTCAGTGTGTGCTCCCGCAGCCAGGCCAGGAAGCCACGGGGGTTTCCCTCCCACTTCTTCAGTTCAGTCGCAGCGATGGGCGTGCCGATATGGGGCCGCTGCGGACGGAACAACGCCTTCTTTATCTCATATAGCAGCAAGCCCTGCCGCACGGTCGCCGAGACCAGATTGGCGATCTGATAAGCGCGAGTATTTCGCCCGGTAAACCGAACTGGCAGGATCGTCGCCCCCGAGCGATGGATCATCTTGTGGGTAAAGAGGTTCCATTCCGCCTCGATCGCCTCGCCGAACCACGTCTCCGAACTGGCCACCTTGCCCGCCGGGAACAGGATGATAACACCGCCATCTTCCAGGTGCTGCATGGTTTTCTGCCGCATCTCCAGCCCCAGCTCGCGCGCGTTGTCCTCATGCGGGAACGGAACCGGGATCATGAATTCTGCCACTTCGGGAATGCCCGTCAGCAGCGAACGGGTCAGGATCCGGAAATCTGACCTCACCCGGTTCACCATTTCTGCGAGAATCATCCCGTCAACCAGCCCATGCGGGTGATTTGCGACCACAACCAAAGGCCCCGTCTTGGGGATCAGCGCGATTTCCTCGGGCGGCGTGTCAATGCGAATACCCATATGGCGGATGGCTTTGGGCCAGAAGGGCGAGCCATGCGGAGAGCCCGAACGTTCGAACTGACGGATCAGATGCAAAAGCTGCAGCTTCGCTGTCAGCCATTCGATCACGCGGATCGAGCCTGCCTTGAACGGATTCTTGAACGTCCCCGCGTAAGACAGCCTGCGCATGTCATAGGGTTTTTCGGCGCGGTCTGTGGGCGCAAGCGTTGGGGTGGTCCCGATGTGCGACTGCTCTGTCACGAAACCTCAGCCTTCAGCTCGTATGCTCAGTAATCTTCGCCAAACCGACTGGCGACCAGGGCCGCCAGTGCCTCGGCCAAGGCCTCATCCGCCGGACCGGTCGTTTCTACATCAATAGATGTTCCGCGCGAGGCTGCCAACATCAAAAGACCCATGATAGAATCGCCCGACACATTCATGCCGTCTTTTGACACCTCTGCCGATGCGTCATGTGCCTCCACCACCTCGACAAAGCGGGCCGAGGCGCGGGCATGCAGACCTTTTTCATTCACGATCTTCAGCGTCTTGCGGGCCACGACTTCAGGCTCCTCCACCAAGATCAAGACTATTTATGTATTTCCGCCCGGCGTCCAGCGCGCCCGCAACGGCATCCCCCACTGCCAGGTCACGGGACTTTGCAAGCTTGATCAGCATCGGCAGATTCGCGCCATAGAGGATTCGCCGCCCCCGCCCCGCACAGGCCAGAAGCGACAGGTTCGACGGCGACCCGCCAAACATGTCCGTAACCACAACAACTCCGTTCCCGGTATCCACATCATCCGCGGCCCTGCAGATCTCGGCCTGCTTGGCCGCGCGGTCGTGCTGATCTTCAATGGCAATGGCGCGCACGCCTTCTTGCTTGCCAACAACATGCTCGACGGCCGCAAGATATTCCCGTGCCAATCCGCCATGCGCAACAATCACGATTCCGATCACGCGCGCTCTGCCTTGTCTGCAACCACAGTCGGCCCCTCAGTTGCTTGGGCCGTCACCCGACGCTCCAGTTCACGATGACGTTGTGACACTGGCCAACCGGCTTCCGCGAGAGCCTTGGCCATCAGTTCCGCAACAGCAACCGACCGGTGTTGTCCGCCCGTACAGCCAAAGCCGATCGTAAGATGAGCCTTGCCCTCCTCCAGGTTTGCCGGCAACAGAAGCAGCAGAAGCGATTGCAACTTTTGGAAGAATTCGCCGAACCGCGGGTCGCGCTGCACGTGCTCCACCACCGCAGGGTCACGCCCGTCCAGAGCGCGCAGCCCCGCGTCCCAGTAGGGATTGGACAAAAAGCGGCAGTCGAACACCATGTCCATTCCGCGCGGCAACCCGCGTTTGTAGCTGAAAGATTGCAAGGACACGGCCAGCCGGTCGGCCTGCGATGCCTCGAACCAGCGTGCGACCTCGGCCTTCAGATCATGCGGCGAGGCTTCGGTGGTGTCGATCAGATGATCGGCGCGAACCCGGATCGGGGCGAGCAGATCGAGCTCGCGCTCGATCCCCAGAGCAGGGGTTTCGGCCGGGGACAAAGGATGGCGGCGCCGGGTTTCCGAAAAGCGACGGATCAGTTCAGCAGGCGCGCAATCAAGATAAAGCACTTGCAGCCATACCCTCGGGTCACGCGTCAACGTGTCGATCAACTCGATCAGGGCTGTGACGTTGAAGTCACGGTTGCGCACATCGAGGCCGAGCGCGATGGGACGTCCGAGTGGCGCGCCTTCAATCAGCCGCGGGACCAGGGATAAGGGGATGTTGTCGATTGCTTCATAGCCCAGATCCTCCAGAATGCCGATCGCTGTTGACCGCCCTGCCCCTGAAGGGCCGGTCACCAGAACGAGCCGATGCTCCTGAACCAGTTCCGCCGTCATCTGCCTTGCATCATCCCTTTCGTCCTTGTGAAAGATAGAGCCAAACTGCTGCAGGAAAATGGTCATTTTGCGACTGCAGCACAAGGTTGAGTGACTGCCCCATTATCTGAATTTGGCGAAAGGGCGGCAGACGCTCGCTTTCCTCCCGGTCAAGGTCGACCACCAGAACGATTTCGGCCTCGGCACAGTTGGGAACCGAGAGAAGCCCCACGCCACGCGCCTCGATCATCCCGGTGAGCGTCGCTGAGCAGTGCGCAAAGACCCGCCCGCCATTCAGGCGCAGCTCGGTCCGGTCATCGGCCACAAGTTCGGCGCCAAAGGCGATCAGTTGCAGCGCTAGGCTTGATTTCCCTCGTCCCGACGCGCCCAGAATCAGCAGTCCGCGCCCGTTGCGGGCCACGCATGTGGCATGAACCGTCTCGCCCGGCTCGGGACCGGGCATCAGACCGGCAAACCGACCACGAACCGCGCTCCGAGCGGTTCAGACGTCGGGTCGGCATCGGTCGGACGAATGTTCTCAGCCCAGATCACACCGCCATGCGCCTCGACGATCTGCTTGGAGATCGCAAGGCCTAGGCCTGAATGATTGCCGAAATCACTGGAGGGGCGTTCGGAATAGAACCGCTTGAACACCTTCGCCAGCGCCTGCTCGGGGATGCCTGGCCCGGTATCCTCCACCACCACCAACACCCGGCTTTCGCGGCGCCGGGCCCAGACACGGACAGCATCACCATCCTCGCAAAAGGAAATCGCGTTGGTGATAAGGTTGACGAACACCTGTGCCAGACGCCCTTCTAGCCCGCGCACCACGATGGATTCTGGTGGCAAATCTACGATGAAATCCACGCCCTTTTCGTTCGCTTGCTTACCAAGATACTGGCCAAGGTTCGACAGGGTCTTGAGAAGGTTGAATTCCTCCTCCTCCTCCTTGACCAGTTCGCTGTCCAGCCGTGAGGCGTTCGAGATATCGCTGACCAGCCGGTCCAGCCGCCTCACATCATGCTCGATCACATCGAGGAGCTTTTCCCGATGCTCTTCTTTCTTGACGAAGCGCAAAGAGCCCACGGCGGAGCGCAGTGAGGCGAGAGGGTTCTTGATTTCATGCGCCACGTCGGCGGCAAACTGTTCGTTCGCGTCGATCCGATCGTAAAGGGCTGCAACCATGCCGCGCATTGCAACAGAAAGGCGGCCGATTTCATCGGGGCGGGCGGCAAGGTCGGGAATGCGCACGCGTCCTGGTGCCATCTTGCGCGCGTCACGGTCGCGACCAAGCTCTGCCGCAGCGGCAAGATCCGAAAGCGGGTTGGCGATGGTAGACGCCAAGAGCAGGCTCAGGCCGATTGAGACCAGCAGTGCCAGCACGAACATCTGCAACACCTGCTCGCGTTCGAACCGCACCAGCCGTTCAAGCTCCCCCTCGGCCGTGGTCAAAGCCACAACCCCCATCACTTCTCCGGCTTTCCAGATCGGTGCTGCGGCGGAAAACAACTCGCTGCCATTTGGCTCGCGTCCGGAAATAGTGGAGGTCTTGCCGACCAGCGCCGGCTCAAAAATGCTGCGTGCCACGTTTTCGGGATCGAGTTGGGTCCCCTCTTGCGTTGTGCCGCGCAGCATGCCCGAAACACCTTCCCATACGCTGTTGAGAAAGTCTGTGATGAGGGTTGAACGTTCTTCGGTCAGGCCGGGCACAGGCGTATCGGCCCGGCCACGGCCGGTGGCCAAGAGCCCGCCTGAACGATCGAAAACAAAAATTTCTGCGCCGGTACCGACCGCGAGGTCAGCGATCAGCGGTTCGATCAAAGCACGCTCGACGGGTTTACCGAGGGGGGTTTGCGCTTCGATCAGGTCAGCAACCAGCTGCACTTCCCGCAACAACCCCTGTTCACGCTGAAGGACGAGGCTGTCGCGGAAAGGGTTCAAGAACAGCACCCCACCCACCAGCACGACCAGCGCAAGGAGGTTGAAGATGATAATCTTTCGCGCAAGCGGCGAGCGGTTCAGCGAGACGATGCGCGACCGGCGACGTTCCCGCTTCAGCGCCGTCTCGAACTGCGGGTCGGGCGAGACCCAATCTTCGCCCAAAAGGACATCCGCCCCTTTCTCGGGACGGACGACTTCAGGTTCAAGACGCGGCGTTGCTGTCATTCTTCGTTGTAGCGATAGCCGATGCCGTAAAGCGTTTCGATGGCCGAGAAGTCATTGTCCACCGATCGCATCTTCTTGCGTAACCGCTTGATATGGCTGTCAATTGTGCGGTCGTCGACATAGACTTGATCATCATAAGCCACATCCATCAGCTGGTCGCGCGACTTCACGAACCCGGGTCGCTGCGCCAGAGCCTGCAAAAGCAGGAATTCGGTCACGGTAAGGGACACGTCCTGGCCCTTCCAGACAACCGAATGGCGAAGCGGGTCCATGACGAGGCTGCCCCGTTCCATCAGCTTGGTCTCTTCGGTGGTCGCAACCTCCCCGGTCGCAATCGCTTCCTGGCGGCGCAGCAAGGCGCGGATGCGTTCGACCAGCAGGCGCTGCGAGAAGGGCTTCTTGACGTAATCGTCCGCCCCCATGCGCAGACCCAGAACTTCGTCGATCTCGTCATCCTTGGAGGTCAGGAAGATCACCGGCATTGAGGTTTTCTGCCGCAGGCGCTGCAGAAGGTCCATCCCGTCCATCCTTGGCATCTTGATGTCCAGCACCGCCATGTCAGGCAGGCGGCGGCTGAACGCGTCCAGCGCGGATTGCCCGTCGTTGTAAGTCTCGACCTCAAATCCTTCGGCTTCCAGCGTCATGGAAACTGACGTCAGAATGTTTCTGTCATCGTCCACGAGGGCGATCCGTGACATGCTCGATTTCCTCTTCAGCTCGATTGTTATGTTTTTCCAAGCATTGTTGCGTCTTGGGGCGGCAGAATCAACTGTTAACTGCGAATCACTACGATTCGCCCAAACATCAGGCACGAAATTTCCCAGCAATTGACTAATTTGCCTCAGTTCCCCTGCAACCGGCGATTGATGGCGCTAACGCCCGATTTGGTTGCGCTAACGTCATCATGATGGCGCTAACGTGCCAAGATACCCTCTGTTCAGAACAAAAAATCGCCATCATACCATAAATAATACAGACATTCCGATGGCTTCCTGAATCGCCCCCTGGGCCGGGCTGCGCCGTCGGTTTGCGAAACGATTGGCTGCCCGGTTGGCGGTAGCGAGGAGCGAGGAGCGATTGGCATGATCTTCGGTCGGGTGAACCCAAAGTACTCTCTTGACTCCCAGGGAATCCGTGGACTCGGTCGAGTTTCCTACAACGACGAGGAGCCAACGCTGGTCGAGGCGGCCGTGCGGCGGGGCGAGGGTAGCCTGGGAAAGGGCGGCGCGTTCCTGTGCTCCACCGGGCAGTTCACCGGCCGCTCGCCCAAAGACAAGTTCGTCGTGCGCACCGCATCGGTCGAAGACAGCATCTGGTGGGACAACAACGCCCCAATGGTGCCTGAGGCCTTTGAGCGACTCTACCGCGACATGCTGGCCCACATGCAGGGGGGCAGCTACTTCGTTCAGGATCTTTATGCCGGCGCCGACCCGATCCACCGGCTGGACGTGCGTGTGGTGACCGAGCTTGCCTGGCACGGTCTGTTCATCCGCCACCTGCTGCGCCGCCCTTCGCGCGCCGAGCTGGACACGTTCGAGCCGGAGTGGACGATCATCAACTGCCCCAGCTTCAAGGCCGACCCCGCGCGCCATGGCTGCAGGAGCGAGACGGTGATAACGCTGAACTTCGACGCAAAGCTGATCCTGATCGCCAACACCGCCTACGCGGGCGAGAACAAGAAATCGGTCTTTACCCTGCTGAATTACCTTTTGCCAGAAAAGGGCGTGATGCCGATGCACTGCTCGGCCAACCATGCGATTGGCAACCCGGTAGATACCGCCGTCTTCTTCGGCCTGTCGGGCACCGGCAAGACCACCCTTTCGGCTGCCCCCGACCGTATGCTCATCGGCGATGACGAGCATGGCTGGTCAGACCGGGGCACCTTCAATTTTGAGGGCGGCTGCTATGCCAAGACAATCAACCTCAGCCCCGAGGCGGAACCTGAAATCTATGCCACCACAAGCCGTTTCGCAACTGTGGTGGAAAACATGGTCTACGATCCCGAGACGCTGGAGATCGACTTCAACGACGACAGCCTGACCGCCAACACCCGCTGCGCCTATCCGCTGGACTACATCTCCAACGCGTCGCGCACGGGGCTGGGGGGGCATCCGAAGAACATCATCATGCTGACCTGTGACGCGTTTGGCGTGTTGCCGCCGATTGCGCGTCTGACGCCCGCGCAGGCGATGTATCACTTCCTGTCGGGCTTTACGTCGAAAGTGGCGGGGACGGAACGCGGGGTGACGGAACCGACGCCGACCTTCTCGACCTGCTTCGGCGCGCCCTTCATGCCGCGCAGGCCCGAGGTTTACGGCAAGCTGCTGCAGCAAAAGATTGCCAAGCACGGCGCCACGTGCTGGCTGGTGAACACCGGATGGACCGGAGGAGCCTATGGCACCGGCCGGCGGATGCCGATCAAGGCGACTCGTGCGCTTCTGTCGGCGGCCCTCGATGGCGCGCTTGGGGCGGGCGCGTTCCGGCGGGATGCTAATTTCGGCTTTGACGTGCCGGTCGAGGTTCGCGGGGTGGATGCCACTCTGCTGGACCCGCGCCGGACGTGGGTCGACCCCACTGCCTATGATGCGCAGGCGCGCAAGCTGGTGGACATGTTTGTCGAGAACTTTGGCAAGTATACGCCTTATATCGATGCGGATGTGAGGGCTGCCGCGATCAGGTAGAAGGAAGAAGGGGGCGCTGCCCCCCGCCCGATCCGGACGCCCCCCGGGATATTTTTGAATAGATGAAGGGGCTTGCGGGTGCTACAGCTACAGCAGGCCAGCGATGGCTTGCCGGATGAGGTTGGCACCGGTGATCACCAGCAGAATCTGTGTCCAGTGCCGAAAGCGGCTCTGGTCCAGCCGGTTCTGGACATAAAGGCCGAATTGCTGCCCGATCATCGCCGGGATGACCATGAGCGCGGAGAAGGCGAGGGTCGGCCCGGCCAAAAGCCCGGTGCCGAGATGTGCGACGAAGAGCACGATGGCCCCGAGCAGAAAGACGACGCCCTGGGCACGCACGGTTTCGACCTTTCCCACCCCGGTGGAGAGCAGGTACACCAGCAGGGGCGGCCCCCAGATGCCGGATATGCCGCCGTAAAGCCCGCCGATCACGCCAAGTGCCCATTCGGCGCGAGTCTGATGCTCGAGCCGCAGGGCAAGCGGGACGCCGGAAAGTTGCAGTGCTGCAAAGGCCGTGATTGGCACACCGAGGAGGAGGAGAAAGGCCGACTGCGGCAGATCGTCCACGAATTGCGCCGACATCACCAGCATAACCAGCGTGGCCACGATAAAGCGCCGGTACGTGACTACCGACGCGCACGCGGCAGGGACGCCCTGACGGAACGCCTGGCTGACGTTGGTCACGACCGTGGGCAAAATAAGCCCCGCAAGCGCCTGATGTGGCGGCAGAAAGGCCGTGAACCCGCTGATCATGACCAGCGGCATCGCAAAGCCCACTGCCCCTTTGACGAAGCCTGCAAAGAGCGTGATCAGGACCGCAGCACTCAAGGCCCACAAGGGGAGGTCAACCGCTGCCGCCAGCCCTGCCAGTCCCTCGGCCATCAATCCCTTCGCCCTCGCCGTTCGCCTTGCCCATTCTATATCGCCCTGCGAAGCGCGAGACATCCGGAATCTGCTGCGACACTTTCGGTCTGCTTTGTGTCGTTATGCGAAATGATGTTGCTCCGCGACTGCAAAAGGACTATCCGAGGGCCGGAATTCTGCTGACTCAAACTCATCGACGGAGGCGCAAAATGGCGCATGACGGACAGAGCCTGGCCTCCCCCCTTCTTGGCGACCTCCTGAGCCTGACCGGGGCAGCCCTGCCCGAGGTGGAGGCGCTGTCCGAGACGGCGCGGGCGGAAATTCGCGCCCGCGTGACCTTCGGCGGGAAGCTGTCTGCGGCGGCGCTGGAGGAACATCAGTTCGCAGCCCATGCGATGGCCTGGCTCGGCACCTATACCGAGGCCCTGCGCCAGATGCAGGACTGGGCCGTCCGGATCAAGGCCGAAGGCGCCTTTGGCGAGATGGAGACACTAATTCTGCAGATCGCCTTTGGCGAGTATCTGAGCCAGATCCATGGCGGTATCCCGATGAGCCAGGGTGAGTTTGCGCGGGTCCAGGACATCGGCGTCCCGCTCCCCGCGCCCGGGCTTGCCGCCGTGCGGCTGATGGCGGAGGGAAACTCGGCCGCCGCCCGCAAGCGTCTGGTCGACCTGATGCAGGACGCGAAGGGTGCCGCAACCTTCGGTGCCTCTGGTCTGGATGCCGAGTTGGAGATGATCCGCGACCAGTTCCGCCGGTTTGCCGATGAGAAGGTGGCGCCGTTCGCGCATGGCTGGCACCTGAAGGATGAACTGATCCCGATGGACATCATCGAGGCGCTTGCCGGGATGGGCGTTTTCGGCTTGACGATCCCTGAGGAATTCGGTGGCATTGGTCTGTCGAAGGCGTCGATGGTTGTGGTGTCGGAGGAGCTGAGCCGCGGTTATATCGGGGTGGGAAGCCTGGGCACCCGGACAGAGATCGCGGCGGAGCTGATCCTCTGCGGCGGCACGCCCGAACAGAAGGCCGAGTGGTTACCGAAGCTTGCAAGTGGTGAGGTGCTGCCGACCGCGGTCTTCACCGAGCCCAACACCGGATCTGACCTTGGCGCGCTGCGCACCCGCGCGGTCAAGACCGGCGAGGATTGGGAAATCACCGGCAACAAGACCTGGATTACTCATGCCGCGCGCACCCACGTGATGACTGTGCTGGCCCGCACCCTCCCCGACACCACGGACTACCGCGGTCTGAGCATGTTCCTTGCCGAAAAGACCCCGGGCACCGATGCCGACCCCTTTCCCACCCCCGGGATGACGGGTGGCGAGATCGAAGTGCTGGGATACCGCGGCATGAAGGAATACGAGCTTGCTTTCGACGGCTTCAAGGTCCGTGGCGCGAACCTGCTGGGCGGGGTCGAGGGGCAGGGCTTCAAGCAGCTGATGCAGACGTTTGAAAGCGCCCGTATCCAGACCGCCGCGCGCGCCGTGGGCGTGGCGCAAAACGCGATGGAAGTGGGCATGCAATACGCGATGGACCGCAAGCAGTTCGGCCGTGCGCTGATCAGCTTTCCGCGGGTGGCAGGAAAGCTTGCCATGATGGCGGTAGAGATCATGGTGGCCCGCCAGCTGACCTATTTCAGCGCGCGCCGGAAAGACGATGGCAAACGCTGCGACCTTGAGGCCGGGATGGCAAAGCTTCTGGGCGCGCGGGTCGCCTGGGCTGCCGCCGACAATGCGCTGCAGATCCATGGCGGCAACGGCTTTGCGCTGGAGTACCAGATCAGCCGCATCCTGTGTGACGCGCGCATCCTGAACATTTTCGAAGGGGCCGCCGAAATTCAGGCTCAGGTGATTGCGCGACGCATGCTGGACTGATGCGGCTGGTCTCCTTTTTGATGTGCCGCGCAGCAGGGCACACGTTCAGCGTGTTGACCGAAGGACGCAAACCGCCCATGCAGTGGGCTTCGCGACCAGGCTCGAGACAGGACCCATGACGAAATTTGTGCTCTTGACAGGTGTACCAGGTTTAATTGCAAAGCATTGCGCGCTGGTTTTTCTCAAGGCGGGCTACGGCGTGCGCGCCACAGTGCGCAGGCTTGACTGCAGCAGCGAGGTGCGTCAGGCGCTTTCTGCGTATCTGACGCCGCTGGAACTCTCGCGATCGAGCTTCATGCGGACGGACCTCGAACAGAAGGCTGGCTGGCACGAGGCGATGCAAGGGATGGACGCCGTGATCCATACGGCCTCCCCCTTCCCCTTTGCACGGCCCCGCAATGCCGACGAGCTGATCCGCCCCGCTGTCGAAAGCACCCGCCGTGTGCTGGAAGCCGCAGCGCGTGCGGGCGTCCTATGCATATCCTTACGTCGTCTTCGGTCGCGGTTCTCGACCTCGCGCAGCACAGGGCTCAGGACGAGAGTGACTGGTGCAACCTCGATACGCCGGGCGTCACGCCATATGCCCGCTCCAAGACCCTTTCGGAGCGCGCCGCCTGGGCGCTGGCCGACGAAAAGGGACTTCGGCTGACCTCGATCAATCCCGGGACGGTGCTTGGCCCTCCATTGGACGAAGCCTATGGCAGTTCTGTCAGGCTGATCTGCCGGATCCTCTCTGGCAAGGACCCGATGCAGCCCGATATCGGCTTTCCCGTCGTAGGTGTGCGGGACGTGGCCACAATGCGCCTGCGCGCGCTGGCGCGGCCGGATTCCATCGGCAATCGCATCATCGCCTCAGCCGGATCGCTTTCGCTGGCGCAGACAGGGCTAATTCTGGAACAGGTCTACCCGAACCGCCGGATTGCAATGTGCGTGGCCCCAGGCATCCTGCTGCGCATTCTCGCGCTCTTTGACCCCGAGGTTCGTTCGATATTGCCTGCACTGGGACACATCGGGCGGGTGTCAGATGTCCGTGCCATCTCTGCCTTGGGAATGTGCTTCATTGCGCCGGAGGAGGCGGTACTGGCCGCAGAGGCCTTCGTCGTCGCAGAAGCGACCTGACGAGAGTTCCTGGCGTAACCCAAAGAAGATTATCCAATTTTCTTGGGTTCCGGTCCCCCGTGCGAGGGGCGCTGCGCACCGAGGCGTGGGTGCAATCGGCTTGCAATCACGAAGGCTGACAAAAGCCCCGCTCCCACCGCCGCAAAAATGCCCGGTAACGGCGCCACCAGCAGCACGAGCCAGGCCGCCCCGGGCGTCAATATCCCCGACACATCGCGAAAGCTGGAGTAGACGGCCGACATCTCCGTCCGCTCCGAAGGCTTCACAGACATGAGGAATGGCAGCCCCCCCACAACATCCAGCACGATCAGGAAGAACGACGCCGCCATGACCAACATCACCGACAGCGGCGGCACAGGGGACACCAGCGCGGCGGCGAGAAACAATGCCCCGCAGGCACCAAAGCCGAAGCGTACCGACAGCCGCACCGACCGCCGCCGCACTGCTCGCAGGATAAGTGGCGACAGGAACAGCCCGGCATTGGTGCACGAAAGGGCAATTCCTCCCAGCTTGTCGCCCAACCCCGCCTCGATGCAAAAGATCGGAAGGTACACGACATAGACCCACCAACCGCAGCTCCGCAGCACTGCGAACATCCACCCCGCGATCAGCCGGGGCTGCGCAAAGAACCTCCCGAGGTAGCCCAGCGGATTTGGCGCGGCCCCCTTGGCTCTGGTAATCTGCTTGCCGTTCCCCAGCCGCAGCACCCAGAACATTGCCAGAAGGCAGAGCGCAAAGAACGCAGCCAACATGAAGGGTGCGGGGGGCCAGTAGTGATGCAACCATACGCCCAACACCGGCCCGATCGCCCAGGGCGCCGCTGCATAGACCATCACCTGCGACTGGTTGCGCCCCAGGTCTGCGCGGTCCACGTAGTCCAACACATACGCGTTAAAACAGACAAAGGTCGTGGCCGTCGCCATCGCGTTCATCACCACCGCCAGCGCGATCGCCCAGGGCGCACCCACCAGCGCAAAGCCTGCAGCGACAAGGTAGAGAAGGCACCCCCCCGTATACATCCAGCGCCTCGGCACGGTCCGGGTGGCCCAAGGCACCATCAGGCCCCAGAACAGCGCCACGATCCCCGCGGTGAAGTAGACAAGCGACGTTGCCTCGGCTGAACCGAGCGATTCGTAGACCACTAGCGGCATGGCAGAGATCAACGTACCGCGGACCGCCGCCTCAAGACCGTTGAGCAGTGCAAAGCTCTGCACCGGCGGTGTGCGGTTCTGCCGCAAAGGAAGGGGGAGATAGCGCGTGACCATTGGCGTTCTTTATCATTGGCGCGCTCTCATCCGTGTCGGTCTGTGCCATTGGCGACATGTTCCGGGTTGTCTGCGCATTTTTTGGGCAAAGGCGCTGAACGTCCGACCTTTACTTATCCAGAACGCGTCAGCCCTTCGACCAGACGACGGCGCGCGTCCGGCAAGGGGCGCCCCTGCAAGCGGGGACCAAGCTCGCGCGCCAGGAAATGCGCGGTAAGAGCCAGACCCTGTGCCAGATTTTGGGCCAAATCTAGAGCCGGACCGCAGCCCGGACCTTCCGGCCCGCACGTTCCCGTGCCCCCAAGGATCGCAGGCAACGGCAGCAGTCGCGACGCCCAGTCGCCCGCCGCTGCCCGGCTGATGGCACGCCCTGTCCGTGGGCTGACAAAGGCCAGACTCTCCTTCGTGCCGGTGACCGCACAGTGCCCAAGGTCCAGCCCGAAACCCAGCTCCTCCAGCAAGACCAGCTCCCATGCCAGATAATCCGCCCCCCAGTCTGGCCCGGCCATCATCCGGTCCAGAAGTGCGGGCGTCGCCCGCCAAAGCCGCGCATGCGCTTCGCGCTCTGGCAGGCTCAGCACCAGCAGGGCCGTCACTGCCCCCAAGCCCGCGAGGGAAAGCCGGTCGGCCATCAGCCCCGCCCGCGATCGCACCGGCTCTACCGTAAAGTTCCCCAGATGATCCTCCAGCCGCGCCCGCCAGACCAGTCGCACCTGAGTGCCGGGCTGCAGGCTCGCCGCCATCCGGGACGAGGCGCCGCCCCGAACCACCCCCGCATGGCGCCCGTGCTCTGCCGTCAGCACCTCGATCAGGGCCGAGGTCTCGCCCTGCGGCCGCATCGACAACAGCACGCCTTCATCCGTCCATTCCATGGCACGATCATCCGCCGTAAGCCGACGCGCGGCAAGGGTCATCCTCTCCGGGCGCAGTGCACGGCTTCCCTTTCATCTATTCGAAAATATCCCGGAGGAGAGGCCCGGAACGGGCCGAGGGGGCAGCGCCCCCGCGTGCCGCCCACTGCTCACAGCGGCATCAGGACGATAGTCCGTCTTCCTCCAGCAGCGTCCGTCCTGCACGGTCCTCCACCTCGATCACCCACAGATCGGGGTCCCGCCCCCGGGCCCGGCCGATCACCGCATCGACTTCGATCTCCGGCCCTTCGGCCAGAATAACCCAGACCCGGCTGTCCCGCTCCAGATCATTGCGCCGCTCGAACACCCGCGCGCGCCCGTCCAGAAGCGCGAGCTTCACCACCACCGCCCCTGCCGTGTCATCCCCGCGCGCCACGAGGTATCCTGGCAGTCCCGCCAGACGCAGCCGCGCAAGATAGGCTGAGACCCAGACCCCCGTGGCCAGCCGCGCCGCCATCCTTCAGTCGCCGTCCTTGAAGTCGAGCCCCATCTCCCGGTAGCGCTCGCTCTCCTCCAGCCAGTTCGGGCGCACCTTCACCTGCAGGAACAGATGCACGGTCCGGCCAAGAAAGGCCGAGATCTCGGCGCGCGCGGCCTGGCCGATGCTCTTGATCGTCTCCCCCCGGTTGCCGAGTACGATCCCCTTGTGCCCGTCGCGCGCCACATAGACGATCTGGTCGATCCGGGTGCTGCCGTCGGGTTTGTCCTCCCAGGCCTCGGTCTCGACGGTCAGCTGATAGGGCAGTTCCTCATGCAGCCGCAGGGTCAGCTTCTCGCGCGTCATTTCGGCGGCAATCATCCGCATCGGCACATCGGCGATCTGATCCTCGGGGTAGAACCATGGTCCCTCAGGCAGCTCTGCGGCCAGCCACTCCCGCAGGTCAGCCACGCCGTAACCCTTCTCGGCGCTGATCATGAAGGTCCGGCGGAACGGAAAGGCGCTGTTCATGTCTTCGGCCAGCTGCAAAAGCGTCTCGGCCTTGACCCGGTCGATCTTGTTGATCGCCAGCGACACCGGCTGGCCCTGCGGGAGCTGGTCGGCCATCCGGTCGATGATGGCCTTGACCCCCTCGGTCATGCCACGATGCGCCTCGATCAGCAGCACGATGATATCGGCATCGGTCGCCCCGCCCCAGGCCGCCTTGACCATCGCCCGGTCGAGCCTGCGGCGCGGGCGAAACAGGCCCGGCGTGTCCACGAACACAATTTGCGCCGTCCCCTCCATGCAAACCCCGCGGATGCGCGTCCGCGTCGTCTGCACCTTGTGGGTGACGATCGAGATCTTGGCACCCACCATCCGGTTCAGCAGAGTCGATTTCCCGGCATTTGGCTCACCGATCAGGGCAACGAAGCCCGCGCGCGTCGGAGAAGGCGTCTCGGTCATTCTGGTTTCTCCAGCCGGGCGAGCAAGGCGCGCGCGGCCTGTTGTTCGGCAGCGCGCTTCGATCCGGCACTGGCCTGCTCGGCCTCGCCGGATTGCAGCGTCACTTCGACGGTGAAAAGAGGTTGGTGATCGGGGCCCTGTCGGGCTGCCTCGACATAGCGGGGCGGCGGCATGGCGCGCGCCTGCGCCCATTCCTGCAGACTGGTCTTGGGGTCACGGGCATCCGCCTCAACCCGCTGGATCCGGCCCGACCACAGCCTCAGGATCACGCCCCGCGCGGCCTCCAGCCCACCGTCGATGAAGACGGCGGCCACCAGCGCCTCCATCGCATCACCCAAGAGCGCGTCCTTGCGACGCCCACCCGACAACATCTCGGACCGGCCAAGCTTCATCACTTCGCCCAAGCCCACGTCGCGCGCCACCTCGGCGCAGGTTTCCTTGCGCACCATTGCGTTGAAGCGGGGGGCAAGTTGCCCTTCGGCCGCCGCCGGATCCGCCACGAGCAACGCCTCAGCCATCACCAGACCCAGCACCCGGTCGCCCAGAAACTCCAGCCGCTGGTTGTCGGGTCTTGTGGCAGAGGACAAAGAGGCATGCGTCACCGCGCGTGTCAGAAGCTCCGGCTTGGCAAAGCTGTGCCCGATCCGCGCTTCGAACGCTTTCAGATCCGCCGAAAGCCTCACGCAGCCCCCCTCATTCGGTGACGGCTTCCGGCCCGCCGTTCACCGCCTTGAAATAGCGGTCGGACCGCCAGGTCCAGAAATACAGCATCGAAGAGCCGGCAGAAGAGAACATGATCCGGTCCGCGCGACCGATCAGATATTCCGCGGGCACAAAGCCCACGCCGCCCGCCGCTTGCGAGAACCGGCTGTCGAGACTGTTGTCCCGGTTGTCGCCCATGAAGAAGTAGTTGCCCTCCGGCACCGTAAACACATCCGTGTTGTCGCCGAAACCATTGGTGTCGATGTTCAGTACGGCATGAACCACCCCGCCCGGCAAGGTCTCGACCGTGCGCGATTTCTGACAGATGCCGCCTTCCCCCACCGGGCCATTCTCGCAGCGCGGACGGTTGCCCATCGAGCCTTGCGGCTCGTTGATCTCCTCAAACATGCCTGCGGGCACCTGCGGCACCATCTCGCCGTTGAGGTAGAGCACACCCTCTTTCATCTGGATGCGGTCGCCCGGCAAGCCGATCAGCCGCTTGATGAAATCCGACCCGTTCACCGGGTGGCGGAACACGACAACATCACCCCGCGCAGGCTCTGACTCAAAGAGTCGCCCCGAGATCGGGCAGAGCGAGAATGGGCAAGAGTAGCGCGAATAGCCGTAAGCCATCTTGTTGACGAAGACAAAGTCGCCAATCAACAGCGTGTCCTTCATCGACTCTGACGGAATCCAGAACGGTTGGAAGAACAGCGTCCGGAACACCCCGGCGATCAGCACGGCGTAGACCACAGTCTTTATTGTCTCGACGATGCCGCCGTCGGCCTTGTCCTGCGCCATGCTGTCTGACCTGTCCTTCGCGATATACCCGCGCTTCTTGCGCGGAAGCAGCAAGTGGAGTCAAGGCGCGGCGGATATCGACGATGCAGTCGATACGTCGGCGTTCGGCGTCCGGGTCCCCTGCGCAAAGCAAAGCCGCCTGACCCGGCGCCCGGGATCCGCAAGCTCTGGCATTTCCCCGCGATGGCGCTTCGACTACACTGATCTGAAACGCAGCATGAGGCAGGTCAATGCAGATATCCCCTTTTTCACCCATCCGCCGCAGCCTTTTGGCAGGACTCTCCGCCCTTGGCCTCAGCGCCTGCACGGGGGGTGCAGGCCCGCAGGCCGGTACAGGGCCCGCCGAGACGGCCTATCTCGCGGTTCCAAATGCGGGCTGGGATGCCTGGGTGGCAGGCTTTCGCGCCCGTGCCGCCGCCAGCGGCATTTCGGCCGCAACGCTGGATGCGGCCTTCCGCAACGCAGGCTTTCTGCCCGAAGTGATCGAACGTGACCGTAACCAGACCGAGTTCACCCGCACGCTGGAGGATTACCTCGCCATCGCGGCATCCGATGAACGCATCAGCCTGGGGCGGGCTGATCTTGCCCGATACGCCAGCACGCTTGCCGCCATATCTTCGCGCTATGGGGTTGAGCCGGAGGTGATCACGGCGATCTGGGGGCTGGAAAGCTTTTACGGCACACGTCGAGGGTCGGTTCCGGTGATCTCGGCCCTCTCGACCCTCGCCTATGAGGGGCGGCGGGGGGACTTCTTTGAAAGCCAGCTGACGGCGGCCCTGCGCATCCTGCAGAACGGCGACATCCCCGCCGCGCAGATGTCCGGTAGCTGGGCGGGCGCGATGGGGCATACGCAGTTCATCCCTACATCCTACCTCGCCTATGCCGTTGATTTCAATGGTGACGGTCGGCGCGACATCTGGTCGGACGACCCGACCGATGCGCTGGCCTCGGCTGCTGCATACCTCGCGAAATCCGGCTGGTCGCGGGGGCAGCCCTGGGGGGTGGAAGTGCGCCTGCCGCCGGGCTTCGACACCGGCCTTGCCGGGCGCGGCAAAGGCCGCAGGCCGCAGGACTGGGCGGCGATGGGCGTGCGGGACGCAGGCGGCGGTGGCGTTTTGCCCGACCACGGCGCGGCCTCGATCCTGGTGCCGGAAGGGGCCTCGGGTCCGGCCTTCATGATCTTTCAGAACTTCAACGCGATTGCGCGCTACAACAACTCGGTCAACTACGTGATCGGGGTCGGGCATCTGTCAGACCGGCTACGCGGCGGTGCGGCGATCCGCGCAAGCTTTCCGCCCGATGCCGCAGGAATGACCATCGCCGACCGGCAGGACCTGCAACGCCGCCTGACGGTGGCCGGATTTGATACCGGGGGCAGTGACGGGGTGATCGGAGCGAAAACGCGGGCGGCGATCAGCGCCTATGAGCGCAGCCTTGGGCTGGCGGAGACGGGCGAGCCGTCGCTGGAGCTGCTGGCGCGGCTGCGGTGAGTGCGTCGGGCGACCGGACCGGGGGCCAGCCCCCGGACCCCCGGGATATTTAAGAATAGATGAAGGCAATGCAGGCTCGAGGAGCTTGGAGCCGTCGCGTGAAAGCGTGACTAGCTGTTCGAGCCCACGGTTTGACGGTGCGATCCTTTCTCAGGAATGGAAGGAAGCGTCATGGGACAGGTTCGTCACAGGAACGCCCCGATCGAGCAATGATGCGCCACCGGTCCGAGAACCATGGCGGGGGTTCGCCGTCAAAGCTGCACTGCAACGATCGCAAGCTTCGCTTCCGGCGCTGAGCGAGGAACTCGGCATCGATC
>Ga0105046_10005681_pt1 | contig 19727 bp, 18 predicted proteins | sample MAT03_FD_78385 | JGI IMG/M metagenome (GOLD analysis project Ga0105046, IMG submission 78385) | Freshwater microbial communities from Lake Fryxell liftoff mats and glacier meltwater in Antarctica - MAT-03 (megahit assembly) | ecosystem: Environmental > Aquatic > Freshwater > Ice > Liftoff... | reverse complement strand
CGGACGCGATCTCCGATATCACGCTTCAAAGCGAGGACTTTGATGGGATGCCAAAAGGGACTCGTGCCACCCAACTGTGGACCTTTCGAACCAACTCCGAACTGCTCGACGCTTTTGCTCGTCCGGATCCCAATCAAGACCCTCCGTGCGAGCGAGCCGTTGGGACTTCGATGACCCAAACGCTCCATCTGATGAATGCAAACCACATCCAGAAGCGAATTGCTGCCGACGGCGGACGATGCGATCAGCTTGCAAAATCCGATAAAAAGGCAGACGCCATTGTTTGCGAACTTTATTCAGCGATCTTCAATCGACAGCCCGACGAAGTTGAACTTAGCTCACTTGAGGCCGAATTTGCAAAACCCGGTGCAGATCGACGCCGACTGGTGGAAGACATCATGTGGTCCATGCTCAATTCACCCGAGTTCCTCTATTTAGACTAGTTAAAGAGGGTACCTATGTTTCGAAGAACTTATTTGCAACTGGGCCTTGCAGGGCTCGCGGGTGGCAGTTTCCTCGATCTGCTTGCAATGCGACGAGCCGCTGCGAACGACGCCACGTCTGGATCCAAACCGAAGAGCAATTGCATTCTGATTTGGATGGACGGTGGTCCAACCCATTTCGAAACCTTCGATCCGAAACCGGAAGCTCCGGCGGAGATCCGCGGTGAGTTTCGGCCTATCGAAACCAATGTGTCCGGCATTCGCATCTGCGAACACTTGCCCAAGCTTGCCAAAATCGCCGACAAATACGCGATCATTCGATCGGTGTGTCACAATCAAGCCAATCATGGTGCGGGTAACCACTACATGATGACCGGTGCGCCGCCGCGCATCCCTGTCGGTTGCGGTGCGTTTGTGAGTTTCCATCCAAGCCTTGGATCCGTAGCTGCCATGGAACGACCGGCGCCACACGGAATGCCTGGCTACTTTACGATGCCTAGCATGTCCCGATCCGGCGGCCCGAATTTTTTAGGTGCTAAGTACGCGCCCTTCGTCGTAGGAAATGATCCAAACAGCGAGCAGTTTCGGGTTCGCGACGTGGAGATGCCAAAAGAGCTTCTCAGTGACCGTTTTGGAAAACGGCAGGACCTGCGTAAACTCGTGGATCGACTACCCAGATATGGCGATCCGCAAGTAAGCGATCCCGTGAGCGCTTACGACGAAAACTATCAACAGGGATACGATCTGGTGATGACTCCGGAGGCACAAAAGGCCTTCGATATCCACAGTGAACCGGCTGAGTTACGAGAAGCCTATGGTCGAAATAGTTTCGGTCAACGGGCGCTGTTAGCACGCAGGCTCGTCTCGGCGGGAGTTCCCTTCGTTACCATCTACGATGGAGGCTGGGATCACCATTCCGATTTGTTCGGAGCTTTGAAGAAGCGCTTGCCGAGTTGGGACCAGACAGTCGCTACACTGATCAACGATTTGGATCAACGTGGCTTGTTAGAGACGACAATGGTCATTGCGCTCGGTGAGTTCGGGCGTACACCTAAAATCAGCACGTTGGCTGGACAGTCCAAAGCAGGCCGGGATCATTGGGCCAATGCGATGTCCATTTTGTTTGCGGGTGGCGGAACACGTGGCGGTCAAGTGATCGGAGCAACGGATCGGCAAGGCCACTCCGCCAGCGAAAGGGTTCTGTCCCCTGAAAACTACGTCTCGACCGTCTATCGTAAACTTGGAATCGATCCAGCAAAAATCTACTACACACCTTCTGGCAGACCAACTCACTTGGTAAGCGACCATACGCCTATCCAGGAGTTGATGTAAACGTGTTTTGGTTTCGACAAGGCAAAGTGAGCTGGCGGTCCTCTAACTTTAGTTGCGTACTACTTGTAGCAATTTCTACCAATGCACTTCTAGCTGCCGAACGCCCTGAGTTGACTCTCCTTTTTCCACCGGGTGGTCAAGCGGGCACGGTCGTCAATGTCGAAGCAACTGGCAAGTTCCCTGTTTGGCCGATTCAAGTCTGGTCCGATACGGACTCAATTCACTGGTCCTGTGAAGAGAGTTCGGGCAAGCTAAAGGCGACCATAGATGCCAGTGCTAAACCGGGCTTATACTGGTTGCGATTGTATCACCCGAATGGGGCAACCTCGGTTCGACCTTTTCTTGTAAGCGACATGCCTGAACAAACCGAAGTGGAACCGAACAATCGCGTTGCCGAGGCAAATGCGGTTGCTTCCTTCCCTGCCTGTATTCAAGGCGTCTTAGGCAAGCGCGGAGATGTGGACATGGTTTCGGTGATGCTTACTGCAGGCCAGAAGCTGGTCGCGACCGTCGATGCATCGAATTTGTTGCGTTCACCGGTGGACGCAATCCTACAGCTATTAGACCCAGACGGGTTTGTGATTGCTGAGAACCTCGATCATTTCGGCCTTGATCCAAGTCTAGAGTTCCTGGCGCCGCGCGATGGCAGGTACTTTGTTCGCGTGTTTGGTTTTCCTTCGGCGCCGGATAGCACTATCGCTTTTGGCGGAGGGGCAGACTGGATCTATCGCCTTCGACTTCAATCCGTGGTTGCTCCCGTACTCGATCCATCCTCGAACGGTTCTCTTGGAAGTGAAGCTATTTTTCGCACAATGGAATATGGCGAGTCGATTTCACGCGATACGGCGATTTCGATCGAAGTGCCTGCACGCTTGCGTGGCACGATCGCCCAATCCGGACAGCAAAACTACGTTCGCTTCAAAGGGGTGGCGGGGCAGTCCTATCGAATTCAGTTGCGTGCTCGGGAGTTCGGCTCGGCCTTGGATGCGACCATTGCGGTTCTTGATGCGCAGGGCAAGCAGCTATCGCAACAGGATGATGTCGGGAACGTCCGCGATCCAGACTTGAAATGGAAGGCTCCTGCCGACGGTGATTACTTGATTGAAGTCAGTGACTTTCATCAAACCGGAGGACCAGATTACGGCTTCGAACTGTTGGTGAGTGCAGTATTGCCGGACTTCAGTCTGTCGGTTCCGAATGATCTCATTCAGGTCGTGGTTGGCAAGGAGACCGAGATCCAAGTCAAGCTGAATCGCGAGGGCAATTTTGCGGGTGAAATACTGGTATCGCTCCAAGAATTGCCAGAAGGAGTCGACTGTCCAGTCGTAAAATCCATTCAGGGGAATGACACGGAGAAAAAGCTCACGCTCAAAGTCAAGAGTACGGTCCCCTTTCAGGGCCCAATGAAAATTTCCGCAAAAGCTGTTGACCTTCAGGGCAGTGTTCGCATTGCGACAACCGACGACGAAAAACCAATGTGGTTGAGCAGCATTGTGGAATAATCGGACACTGCCACGTGGCGGACGCTGCCACGTGGCGGACGCTGCCACGTGGCGGACGCTGCTAGCGTCCGAACTTCATTCATCTAACTCGACGCACATCAACGGCATCGACCGTGTCGCCAGCGCTTGCAACATCTTCAACTTGATAGAATGGCGGTTTAGCCTGGCCCATTTGTGTTGCAAGGCTGACAAATCGTTCTTTGAGCAATTCGCCTGAGCAAATGAGAAAGACCATGACTGCAATGAAAATCAGCGGCAAACTGAACAGGTAAAATCCAGTGAAGAACATTAGCACTGCCATACCTTGGCCGACCCTCGCGGCGTAACGAGTCGCTTGCGAGTAAGGCATCAACATGGCCAGCATACTTCTCAAGACGCGACCACCGTCCATCGGAAATGCTGGCAACATATTAAAAACTGCCAGTACTAAGTTCGCGATGAGCAGTTGTTCCAACGAGCTAAGCTCTCCAACTCCTTCCATCGATAGCTGGTCAAGACTAGCTCGTATCGAAAGACCGACGAACAAAATAGTAGCTATCGCTACGTTGACCATCGGACCCGCAATGGCAACGATCAATTCCGCAACTGGCGACCGCGTAAAATCGGCCATCCGAGCCACACCGCCGATCGGGTAAAGGGTAATGTCCAGCGTAGGGATGCGGAAAAACTTCCCTGCCATCGCGTGCCCCATTTCATGCAGGAACACGCAACCAAACACGGCAAAAACGAATCCTATGGCCGAGGCCGCTTGACCAAAACCATGTCCGATGTTGGATAGTCCAACGTAGACAGCAAGAAACCAAAAGGTCCAATGAATGTAGACCTTAATGCCAAGCAGTTTTCCTAAATATACGGTTTGAAACATGTTCTTCTTTGTGTCAATTCAAAAGTGAAATCGCTGCACCCGGTTATTGCCGGAGTCAACGACGTAGATTCGATTCTTCGAATCAACGGCTGTTGCCCAAGGCTGATTGAGTTCTCCCGGCAGATTGCCGGCCATGCCCCAATTCGCCAATGGCTTTCCTTCGCGGTCCAGGCGTTGTACGCGATGGTTTCCAAATTCGCTAACGATGAGGGAACCATCTTTTGCAAAGATCATTCCATAGGGATACTGAAATTCACCGGGCGCCTGCCCCTGTTTACCAAGTATCGCAACGGAACGTGGTTTCGTGTCTCGCCAATCAATGACTTGGATCCGGTGATTGCATGAGTCCGCCACCCATAGGAGCCCATCCTCGTCAACAGTCAAACTCTGTGGTCGACTGAATTGCAGCGGGCCATCGCCATGCTCACCCATTCGGTCCACGTACTTGCCGTCGAGAGTATATCGGTGAATGCGGTCGAATTCGCCGTATTCGCCACAATAGTATGCCCCGCTGCTCGTCCGGGCAATGTCCGTGACAAAAGCAAACTGTCCCGGATCGGGGCCATTCGTGCCGCCAATCGTTCGCTCTTCCATGAGTTGGCCATCAGGTGTGTAAAACAAAAAGCGATAATAGTGCGTGTCTGCCACCATGATTGAGCCATCCGAATCGATGCTCAAGCCGGTCGGTTTGCCAGAATCAATCGCTGGCGTGCGCCACCCCAGCATGAATTTCCCCTCTTTATCAAACTTCTGGATGCGACCGGTTTTGTCCACGACGTAAATCATGTCGTTGAAGTCAATGGCGATTGCTCTCGGCTTCTGGAATCGTCCATCGGAGAGTCCCCGTTGGCCAATAATCAAGTCCGGACCAACTAACGGGACTTTTTCTTTCGAATTCGTACATCCGCTATGGAAAACCAAGCTCGGGGCGACGCAAATTCCGAACCCAACAGTCATCGTTTTTTGGGCTGAAACGAGAAACTCACGTCGGGTGTGTCGATCTGAAGTCATTTGAAGCCTTTTTTCACGTTATCAACTTGATTGCGTGGGGAATCGACCAGCGAACGCTAATGGGATATCATAACCTTATTGAAATGGAATTGCGAAAATCAGTTTCGCTGATTTGAAACTCAGAACCCTAGCTATAGCATTGCTCAAGCGCGTATGACCAAGATTCTGGATTGGAGGAAATCGGACGATCCGCGCGATATCGTTCATTTGGCTGTGCAGGCACTGGCAGAGGGCCATGTTGTCGCTTTGCCGTCCAATTACTCGTACCTCCTGGTAGCAAGTGGGCTTCATCCGCGTGCGGTCGAACAATTGTCTCAATGTTCCAATCGTTCGGGTGGCGATTCGATCTCCTTAATGGTTCGATCGGCCGACGAGACTCTTGATTATTTTCCGAACATCAGCCCTGCGGCCCGACGTTTAGGCAGAAAAGCTTGGCCGGGACCAGTCATGTTGAGCATTCAGGACTCGCATGCCTCGAGTGTTTTAAGATGCTTAGATGATCGAGTTTGCAAGGCCATTCAGAAGCCGAAAGATCGAATTCAAGTTTGGCAACCGGAACACGAAGTTCTTGAGCATGTTTTCAGGCTCTCATCGGGACCGTTGGTTAGTTTCGCAGCCCGCGACTTGAAAGGGAAAATTGCAAGCTCTGCTGAACTCCTGAATCCAGAGGAAAGTATTCTGGCGATCGATGACGGCGAGGTGATTTCGCCTGGGGACCCGACCGTCGTTGCCATCGACGGGAACACGGGTCAAATCATTCACCCAGGTATGGTCGACGAGCATGGGCTCCGGCAGATTTCACAATGGATTGTATTGTTTGTTTGTACTGGCAATACGTGCCGTTCGCCGATGGGACAGGCGATGATGGAGAAGAAGATCTCCGCCAAGTTTGGACAATCGGCAAGCGAAGGGAAGTTTCCGGTTGTTGCGTTGTCCGCCGGTGTGTCCGCCTTTGGTGGCGACCCGGCTTCGCATGGCGCTTTGGGAGCAATTCGGGATTTTGGTTGCTCGCTGGAGCAACACCAAAGCACACAATTGAATGCCGCCTTGGTCGAACAAGCTGACTTAATTCTAGCCATGGGACAACGTCATCGACACGCTATTATTTCGCAATGGCCCTCCATTGCCTCGAAAGTACATCTTGTTTCGCCCGACGGCGGCGAGATCAGTGATCCCTTCGGAGGACCATTGGAAGTTTATCAAAAGTGTGCACAGCAATTAGACGAGCACACCGACTATTGGATCGATCGACTCGACATGGAGGCTCTCATTCAATGGCGTTAAGAAATCCGATTCTTTCCAAGCAATCTGTGGAGTATGGAGAATGAGAATTGCTATTGGTAGTGACCATCGCGGTTTCCAGATTAAGGGCAAACTGATCACCTTGTTAACGGCTGATGGACATGAAGTCGAAGACTATGGGACGCACAGCGACCAAGCGGTCGACTACCCCGACTTTGGTGTGGTGGTAGCCAAACGAGTGGCGGACGGCTTGGTAGAACGAGGTATTCTGATATGTGGTACTGGCTTCGGCATGGCTATCGTTGCAAATAAATTCAAAGGGGTGCGCGCGGCCGCGTGCTGCGATGAAGTCATGGCGGAAATGTGCCGTCGCCATAACGATGTGAACGTGCTTTGCTTGCCAGGTGATTTGATCGGTGACCGTCCCGTTGGCGATCTTGTTCGTATTTGGCTAGCCACGGAGTTTGAGGGTGGCCGGCATTCGAGGCGTTTGGAAAAGATCGCTGGAATCGAAGACCGTGAAGTGACCTGAAGGGGCTGCGTCAACGTGCATCGAATCGACAGCCATCACCATTTTTGGCAATACTCTGCAGAGCAATATCCGTGGATCTCCGAACCGATGAGGTTGTTGCGAAGGGATTTCCTCCCCTCGCATTTGATGGCGGAAACCCAGTCGACACATGTGGACGGTGTTATTTCAGTACAAGCCAGACAGAGCGTCGAGGAGACGAGTTGGTTGCTATCCTTGGCTGCCAACCATGACTGGATTTTGGGTGTCATTGGATGGTTACCGCTGGCAAGCCCGTCCATATTCGAGACGATGGCGAGGTTTCGACACGAAGGAAAACTATGCGGATTGCGGCACGTGGTTCAAGACGAACCAGGGGATGGATTCCTGGCTCGAACCGAGTTTAACAATGGAATCCAAGCAATGAAGGAATACGGATGGACCTATGATTTGCTTATTTATGCTCGGCAAATACCCTTTGCAATTCCATTCGTCGATCGACACCCTGACCAAGTATTCGTCCTCGATCATATTGCCAAGCCGACGATCCAGTCCAGCGTCTACGACGCGGCTTGGGACCGAGACGTGAGAGAGTTGGCCAAGCGTCCAAACGTATATTGCAAATTCTCCGGCGTTGTTACCGAAGTGCGAGACACGGGATGGTCGCTACCCCAACTCCAGCGATATTGGGATACCGCCATCGATTCGTTTGGTCCCGAGCGATTGATGTTTGGAACGGACTGGCCTGTTTGTTTGCTGAAGACCAGCTACGCAGCCTGGGTTGCTGCGGTTTCCAAACTGGCGTCAAAGCTCAGCCACGCCGAACAAGTCAATTTCTGGTCACAAAATGCAATGCGGGCCTATCGACTTGACTTAGGTGGTTCGACCTAACGACCAATGCTTGGTGGATTGTTCGCAAAGAAATCGCGAGGGCCACGATTGGTATAGTAGGGGTAAGCTGTTTGTGGCGCCTGAACACCTGACCCCACTTGTGGATCGGTGCGGTACTGGCTGTGGGACAGGTGGGCGCCGTAGTCCGTGCCGCCTCGCTGCCAAGCGACATTGCATGGCCTGCATCCCAACGGACCGTTGCAGCTATTGCAGCGATTGTGGTTATGGCAGCCACTGGACATGGCAAGGGTGATTCCAAATAAGGCGATGGATAGAATGCCGCGTTTCATGACTTAGTCCTTTAGTGTTTCGCATTGGCTGGGCTTGCTTGATCGAGACTCGCATTCTACGGGTCGTATTGTCCAGCCACCCTAGGATCGAAACAATTGGCACTCTAAATTCAATCCTCCTAACCCGCCCTGCACAGACAGCCTAAATTACCGGGACGGATCATGACTCCATGTCTTTCAAGTGGACATCCAGGGCACCGACGGATATCCGAATTTCAAGGATGGACAAAGCCAAGGAGCTTGCCATGAGGATTAGACTTCCGCCAAAAATGAACTTCCCCACGACGATCCAGCCCAAGAACAGCGATCCCATGCAGAGGGTGCATGCAAGCAAACTACATACCCCCAGCGTTTGCATGTCGCGAATCAAATAGACGCGTCGCCGTAGATTCTTGATCTCCTCTACGTAGACTTGGTTGGGCGTTTCGGCATGGTCCGCATGGAGCTTGCGAATAATGCTTGCCAGACCGAGGAAGCGATTCGTGTAAGCAAGCAATAGCAATGAGATGGTGGAAAAAAGAAGAGCGGGGGTAGCCAAGTCAATTTGCATAATAAAATTGTCTACTCGCTCCAAAGGATGTTGAAAATGGTGCTACTGAGGTTCCAGCACACCGGATTGGATCTGCTTTTGTGCATATTCAGCCAGCTTTTTCAATTCGGTTTTTTCGTTATCTTCAAGAAAAGCTGGGTTCAGACCACGCATGTAACGCAGGGCATGCCGAGGGCGCTGATCGTGCAACCAAAGCTTGAGCAGCTTGAGCTGAAGCTGAAATCGATGCTCTTCGAAAAGCTCAATGTGCAGTTGAAGTAGCGGTTCCACCTTAGCAAACTGCTTGTCTTTCAGGTAATGTTGAATGATTGCGATCAACTGTTGGTGGGTCCAACCAGCCCCCGGGTTGTTGACGGCTATTCTGTTTTGCAAGGCAACTGCCAGATCGTAATTCCCCTCCAGTATGGCTTGATCGACCTGGCTTGCCATCTTCATTCTCACTTGTCCTTGGTCGATCTTGGGAAGGGCGGCTAGTTCCTTGGCTTCACGTCTGGCTTCTCGCGCCTTAAGCTGCTTCTGGCCGACTCTGGATTCGGCGCATTTCTTGTCTGTGTAGTGCGAAATGATATCGAAACCTTCGCAGTCGACGTACCCTCGCGTCAACATGGTAAACCCAACCGGTACACCTACCAAAAACCCAATCAGGTGAAGTGCTTCCGTTCCATAGGTAGCCCCGCTCAAGCAGAAAAAGAACACATTCATTACGATGTAAATGCCGCAGAACACCAAAATCGGCACTTCAAAAAAGAAGAGTCGAAACCCAATGAAAAGAAAGGTCTCAAAGGAATTGAGTGGAGCAAATATCACCACGAGCGCGAGTAACGAAAAAATCGCGCCCGACGCGCCCATCGACGCCCCACTGCTAAAGAACAGCAATGTCTGCTCGGCAAAAGATTGAAACACGCCCATTCCGAGGTATACCAAGGCAAACAACCACCAGCCAAGCTTTCCCTCCAGCAACAAACCAAACGACCACAAAAAGATCATGTTGCCTATCAGATGCCCTAAATCGATATGCATGAACAAGCAGGTAAGCCACTGCCAGGGTCGCAAACCCTTTCCATATTGAAGCAAGAGTTCCCGTCGCCATTCTGACGAATCAGCCATCACTGGAGTCAACTGATTTTTTAACTCTTCGAGGGCCCCACCTTCGGCTGGCAACTCTCGCATTTGTCGAATGACATCGATTTTCTCGACTCGATTTCCATCCGCATCTTTAAAGTGGTCGATGTCGTCAAAGGATGAATCCGAGATGCCGATACAAAACGCAAAGAAGAATAGTACGTTGACGACGATCAACGTAACCGTTGCGATTGGATAATGATAAATCGGCGCATCGGTTGAGTACGGAATAAGCATTAATTGCAACGCTCAAGGAAAGGGGACCATTAAGGCGAGGGGCAGTTTGAAATCTACCTATAAACTGGGTGGCACGCTCTGAGGTACGAAGGGCGTGGTGAATCGCTAGAGTCATTTGCCACACTTCCCACGCCCATCGCTAATCGCTTTGGGCGTGCCACACGGTGGCTTGGCCTGGTAGTCTTCTGAGGTTCTCCGGGGGTGCGCCGCTTCGCGGCGACCCCCGGCTACTTGCTGTAATCCCTATCGGGATAGAACCCCGAGAGACCTTTGACATTGTCCCGCTCTTATTCTTTAAAATCAATCGTGTCCGATTGTTTCCCTCCCTTTACTGCGATCTTCGTATTGGAAGTCTCCACTTGATAGTATCGTTCGGGCAGCTTCACCCATCGGTCCGATACCTTGCTCGATTCTTTGCTGCTCGCCTGCATTCCCTTGATGATGTCGGGAGGCAAATTCATGCCTGGGGGAGTGGCCGGAACCGTAGCTGGTCGAGGCTCAAACTCGCGATTGTCGATGCAGATCGAAGCGTCTCCGACAGGCAGTACTACCTTGAATTTGCCGTCACGTTCTAACTCATACGAAACGGAATTCTGAGACTCGTCTGCTGGACGAAAGGTCAAGATACCACCGGGAACCGGTTTGCCCTTAAAAGTAACTTCGCCCGAAACCTCTCCCGTCCGGGGACCGCAACCAGTAACAAAGAACAGCAAGCAGGCTGCGGAAATAAATCGGATCATAAATACCACCATGAAGTCAAGGAACTTTTCAAACCATTTGATGTAAGCGGTCGAGCGACACTCGCTCAATCAATGTCCCCATTCACTTCGCCACCAGCCGGAGTTAGCAAGGCGAACCAAACGGCATTGGCTATGCTCCCCGACATTCCTCGAATGCTGCCATCGGCCAAACCTATCTGCATGCTGACGTGTTGTGTCGAAGCCAAGCGGCGATCGCAACGTCCGCCATTGGCCGAATTGGCAAGAGGAAGCCTTGGACTCACTTGGAATTTGGAATTGGTACCGTAGGTAAATACGGTACTGTCACGACCGCGACCGCCACCGAAGACAGCAGACAAACGGTCTCCCGGATAACTGTCGGCAGGAACCCCTGAGCTTGGTCCGCCGCTGCCGCTTCCTATGCGGAAGACCCCTCGCATCCACCACGTACCACCAGGACTGCCCGTCCCATCGCATCGACTTAGCTTTTCGGCAAACATAATCGTGTTCGAAGTTCCATCAATAATTGTGCTGAACTTAGCTTTGCCATCCCAGCACGTCTCCCACGGATTGCCTGCACTACCACACGTCACCGTAATATTTTTCTCACCGCCAAAAATTAAAAAATTGCTCGCATACGACGCATCCCCAGGCGTCCAATCCAGTCCATTGCCAAGCGTGCTATCGCTGGGACACTGAAATGCAGACATTCGGGTTTGACGTAGCCAAGTTCTGTTTCCGGTATTCACAGATCCCCAAGTCGGCCAGACGTATCCTAAGCTTGAGATGGTCGCGCCAGGACTGGCTTGACCAACCGCCGCGGCTAAGTCGCAATTATCGGCCGCCTGCCACACGTTTGTCTGTTCCATGAAAGGGAGCAGATGGAAATACAATGGTGCGTACCAAGCCCCGCCATAATTGCCAGCTTGTGGCGGATACCTTCGATGTGTGTCATGCGCATTGTGCGTAGATAACGCTTGCTGCTTGAGATTGTTTTGACACTGCATTCGTCTCGCAGCCTCGCGAGCAGCTTGCACAGCAGGCAGCAGAAGGCCAACCAAGATTCCAATGATCGCGATAACCACTAAGAGTTCGACCAGTGTAAAACCTCTCGATCGATTGTAAAAACGCATAGATTCGCTCCCAAATAAAATAGATCAAATGCGAAAAACGTACAACAATTGCGAATTTTAACTCTTAACCCGTCGCCTTTGCAACAGAAATCAGACCACTAACGTCATAATCCGGGAAAAAACGACGACTTTACGCGACTCAGCGGCAGCAGACGGGTTTACGGCGTTCCGTCACCAACCTATGCCGTAGTCTTCACCATGGTTGCTGGAACCACCCCAGAACGTGCCGTGTTTCCAATCAAACCAAATGGCATTGATCGGACCCGACGTTCGCTCTTGAAATGTCGATCTGTACCCCATTCTCGTGAGATCTTTCCGAACCCAGGAAGGGGTCTGCTCGTTCAGCGTTAGACCGCCCGGGCTCTTTTCGTGAGCGCCGAAACTAGAATGCATTTGCAATGTCTTAAAGCTCGGTGCTTCGCAAGCTTCCTGCACCGTCATGTTAAATTCGACCATATTCAAAAAGAACTGCAGAAGCAGTTGATCTTGCTCATCGCCCGCTTGTTTTGCGAACGACAGCAGTGGCTTGCCGTCCTTCATCGCAAGAGTCGGAGTAAGCGTAACACGTGGCCGTTTACCAGGCTCAACAACGTTGAACGGATTTTCTTTTGCATCCAATACAAAGGACTGCATGCGTTGACTGAGTCCAATGCCTGTGTTGCCTGCAATGCAAGCTGGAACCCAACCGCCGCTCGGGGTCATGCTTACGACCCATCCCTCTGCGTCGGCGGCTTCGACCGACGTCGTACCGGCCTGGAAATTTTCCATGAATCTTTCGTCGGCATTAGCGTCACCAAACCTGTGGTTGCCCGAGTCCGAGAGACTCCATTTATTGAGGGTCTCGACGTATGGATTTACCTTGCCCTCAAAAGGATAAGGATCGCCAGGGCCAATCTTCGGATTGTTTTTTTCCGGATCGATCAGCTTGCTGCGCACTTTTGCATATTCCTTAGAAAGGAGTCCGGTCATCGGTTCCTCGGGTGCAAAGGCTGGGTCGCCGTAGTAAAAATCGCGATCAGCAAAGGCCAGGTTCATGGCTTGATATAGCGTGTGGATGTAATTCGTCGAATTGTAGCCCATCCCCCTCAAATCGAAGTTTTCCAGGATGTTGAGCATTTGCAACATGACTGGACCTTGAGTCCACTGTTGTAATTTGTAGACCTCGACTCCTCTGTAATTGGTCTTGAGTGGCTCTTCTATTTTCACTTGCCAGTTAGCGAGGTCATGTTCTGTGATCAATCCTCCTTGTTCCTGGCAACCGCGTGCGATCTCCGTGGCGATATCCCCCTTATAAAAACGATCGTTGGCGGCATAGATCGATTCTTTGCGCGACAAGCCCTTCTTAAGCGACTCTTGTTCCGACTCGACCAGTTTTTTGAGCGTTGCGAGCAAGTCCCTTTGAACAAAGATTTCGCCAGCGTTAGGAGCTTCACGTTTTTCGTCCAGGTGTGGCAGGAAAACCTTTTTGGAATAGGGCCATTTTTTGATTTGTGCCTTGCCCCGCTCGATCGAGTTGGCGGTTTGTGCTTCCATCGGATAGCCTTCGGCCATTTGCATGGCTGGGGCCAAGACGTCGGCCAAACTCAGTGTGCCGTACTCCGCCAACATGGTCATTAGTCCGCCTGGCGTTCCAGGGGTGACCGCGGCCAATGGACCGTACTCTGGTGGATACTTCATTCCCTTGTTTTTGTAAAATTCGGCGGTGGCGCCGGTCGGGGCGACGCCGAGGGCGTTGATGGCGATGACTTGTTTGGTGTGCGGGTTGTAGATCAGAGCTTGAGTTTCACCGCCCCAGCTAAGAACGTCCCACATGGTACAGGTAGCCGCGAGCATCGCGCACGAGGCATCCACTGCATTACCCCCTTTGTTAAAAACCATGGCGCCAGCCGTCGCGGCGAGCGGTTTGCCCGTCACCGCCATCCAGTGCCTCCCATGCAACGGAGGTTTTTGGGTGGTGACTGGCAGGTTGTTAAACTCCTGGCTGTTCGCATAGCTACAGAGCGTGACCATGAATAGAACTACAAAGAGTCGTGGCATAGGATTTCTCTTCTGTCTGGTAAGTGAATCGAACTCGTCGGATCTTTTATGGATCAATGGATTAGTTAGGGAAGGCTATTTTATCTCGGCGCAAATCCATCATGCTTCGCCACGGCAAAAATAACTTGCCATTTGATAAAGAAAGAACTTTTCGGCTAGACTATATACCCTTCCACTCGTCCTCCTACCCAGAGTCATGTCATGCAATCAAGCCGCCCCTACCTTTCGCGACACTGTGTAGCTGCATTTTTCGCGGCTACACTTTTGCTTTGTCCTACCTCATCCGCCCTTGCGTTCCAAGCGAGCGACCAGCCCAACATCGTCTTGATCGTGGCGGACGACCTTGGTATTTACGACCTTGGTTGCTATGGGCGTCGCGATCACAACACGCCCAACTTGGATAAGCTCGCCAGTCAAGGGATTCGGTACACGAGCGCCTATTGTGGCTTGTCGATTTGCTCCGCTTCACGGGCTTCGCTCATGACCGGCAAGTCGTGTGCACGCTTGCACCTAACGACTTTTTTGCCAGGCCGGCCAGACGCGGAATCGCAGTTACTTTTGCACCCACGCATCCAGTCCCATCTGCCGCTCGCAGAAAAGACGATTGCAGAAATGCTTCAAAGCACCGGCTATCGAACAGGGCTTTTTGGTAAGTGGCATCTTGGTGGCGGCAAAACCGGACCCAAAGTGCAAGGGTTCGATATCGCAGTCGAGCCGAAAGGAAACGGAGCGGTGGACGAGAAAGAGGGTGGAAAGAACGAATACGCTATCGTCGACGCTGCGATCGAATTCCTGAATTCGCAAGAGGACAAGCCAGCGTTTTGCTATGTCCCTCAACACTCACCCCACGTCGCTTTGGCCGCGCCCAAGGAGCTGATTGAGAAGCACGCTTCGGCCTTCAATCCATTGTATGCGGCGACCGTGGAGTCGCTCGACAAGTCGATCGGCAAATTGCTTACAACTGTGGACACGTTAAAGCGACCTACGGTTGTGATCTTCAGCAGCGATAATGGAGGGCTGCATGTGCCTGAGGTGCATGAGTTACCCGTTACGCATAATGGTCCTTTTCGAGCGGGCAAAGGATACTTGTACGAAGGTGGGCTACGAATTCCGCTCATCGTCCGGTGGCCAGATAAAATCAAGGCATCGCAGGTCGTAGACACACCGGTTTCGCTAATGGACTTGATGCCGACGCTTTTGGAAGTCGTGGGACTCGATCCGTCTAAGACAGTCGGACCATTGGATGGTATCAGTTTAAAAAAGAATTGGCTGCAAAAGGATGCGATCGCTTCGACGAACGAACGTTTGTTCTATTGGCATTTCCCTCACTACACCAACCAAGGCAGCAGACCCGCGGCTTCCACTCGACAAGGCAACTGGAAACTGATCGAGTACTTGGAAGATGGGGCGATTGAATTGTATGACCTCGATAAAGATGTAGGTGAAAAAACCGATGTTGCGAAGGATTTTCCTGACAAGGCGAAATCACTCCAAGAATCGCTGCATCAATGGCAGAAGCGGACGGGCGTGCAATTTGGAGTACCCAATCCATCCGCGAAGCGTGAGGTGCACAAGCGACTTTACATCGATTCCGACCCGACCCGACTGGACTCGAGTCTGGGAGCGGAAGCTGTCGGGGCACAATGGAAAGCTTGGCGGAAAGAGATGAATCGGGTCGTTTCCGGTAACAAGCCTTTGCTCAAAGATGCGGGCAAAGAAATCCTATTGCCTGCATCGGCAGGTACACCTCATGGCAAAAAATTGCGTTACGAACCAGAGCCGCACAAAAATGTCCTCGGATATTGGACCGAAGTCGATGATTGGGTGGACTGGGAAATGATGGTTCCAAGCGATGGAACTTATGAAATCGAAGTGCAGTGTGGCTGTGGGGCGAATAACGGCGGCTCAGTCGTTCGCTTGGAAGTCGGCAACGAATCCCTTCAGTGGACGGTCCGAGATACTGGACATTTCCAGAACATGATCGTCGAAAACATCGGCGCAATGAAATTGAAAGCTGGCAAAGTTCGCTTGGCCGTTCGACCGCAGAGCAAGACTGGCGCCGCAGTCATGGACATTCGAACTATTGTACTTCGACCGATTGCCGATTAACTTTGGAGCCGAGGCGAAGAAGAAACCTAGTCACCTCAAGATTGAAGTGTTATTAACCCGATTTAGGGTATGTAGTTAGTTTGTTCCCCATTTCCAGGCCCATGCCTGGAAACGTACTCACCCCATCGAGACATGACTATGGCTGCGGAAAACTACTCGCGGTACCAACAATCGGTAATCCGCAATTATTACAACAATAAAGATAACGTTTCGTTGCAACGGGCTCAGGAGTTGCTGACGGATCTCTATCTTGCAGAAGGCAAAAAGCGCGAAAAAGTCTGGGATAGCTTGTTCATGCACTTGGAGAGGATTGGCGTTCCGGCGGATCAGATCCAGCACTTGAAAGAAGCCAAGAATCCTGAACTGGTCGCGCAATTGATTCAGAAGAAGATTTAGCAGTGTAGCACGGCACTCCTTAGCGTAGCACAGCACTCCTTAGTGTAGCACGGCACTCCGTGCCGTGGACTTATCGCGTAGCTTCGTCTCTTGAAAAACATTGTCGCCTTTTGCTCTTCAAAAGTGCGTTAACGTGGCGCACTTTCGCAGAGCGAAAGGCGACAATAAACTATGGCAGGTCCTTGACGCATCGGAAGCCTACGTGGGAAGCGCCCGTATCGATGTCTCCCTTGCCTCGCGTACCAATCATATAGCGAGCGCAGTATTCACTGCTGCAGAGAAACGAACCACCTCGATGGACGCGTTTGACGATACCCGGTTCCTCTGGGTCCCAACTGCTGATCGGTCCTTTCGGGTTTTCGATCACTTTGCCTAGCTCCGCGCGGTTGCGATACGTGTCTGGGTGGTAGAAATCATTGCACCATTCCCAAACGTTGCCTGACATATCCGTCAAACCATATTTATTAGACGCATATTGACCGACGGGTGCGATCCCTTTGAAGCCATCTGTCGCTACGTCTAAATGCGGGAACTCCCCTTGGTATGCATTGCACTGCCATTTGCCATCCACCAGCAATTGGTTTCCCCAAGGGTAAGCTTGTTCCTCTAATCCACCCCGTGCCGCCCATTCCCATTCCGCTTCCGACGGCAATCGTTTGCTAGCCCATTTTGCGTACGCTTCCGCGTCGGCGTAAGCAATGTGGACTACCGGATAGTCCATCAGGTCCGCGATGGAACTTTTCGGTCCCTCCGGATGATTCCAACATGCTCCTGGAATATAGCTCCACCATTCCATGAAGTTGAACAGCGAAACAGCCTTCTTTGGTGGAGTAAAAACCACCGAACCTGACTTCAATTGGTCTTTCGGTACCTGGGGGAAGTTGGCTGGATCGAGTTCTAACTCGGCGATCGTTTTATAGGCGGTCGCTTCCACGAACTTGGCGAAATCTCGGTTGGTAACTTCTGTTTTGTCCATCCAAAACGAGCGTATCTTGACTTTGTGCTTTGGACCGCAGTCCTCAAAGCCTTTGACTAAGCCGGAACAACAAGGGCGATTTGCTTGGATGGTCTGGCGTACTTCGCGAATGGCTTCAGGCGAGGGACCGCCCATGACATACTCTCCGGAAGGGATGAGAGCCATCCCTTTCGGATCTTCGCACCGACCGGTGCCCGCCTTGAGGGTGAAGAGTAGTGCAAAAATTGCCGAGAATGTCGTCAGGACTGGAGATCTTGAAGCTGGATTCAAAAGCATTTTCGTAAGAACTTAGAATACGCCGTCACCAAAATCTCGCTTTTCCGGCGTGCTGCCCGTATTGGTGCTGGTCTTTTTATCAGCATCCAAGAAGTGTGGCTTTGGAACGGAGGAATTTTCGGCTGGACTGACTGGGGATTGGATTTCCGAATGTGTCGATTCGACATATTCATCATCATACCTAGATTTGTAGTCAGGTTGCTTGGCCCTGTCCAATTCCACCAAATACTCGCGAATGACCGAATTCTGAATGAGATCCCGGCAAGCCTGATTGATCGGGTGAGCTATGTCCGCGTACATCTTGTTGGATCCACCGCCACCTTCTACGTCACGCACATCCTGCGGGCCACGCAATCGAGTCCCGCACTGGTTGCAGTAGCTGCTGCGCAAATGGTTTTTATTTCCACATTTCCCGCACCGCGCAGACATTTTTCGGCTTGGCATCGCGACGAATGGTCCATTGACTCCCTCAATGATCTTCAAATCTCGAATAACGAACGAATGATCAATCGTAATCGAACAAAATGCTCGAAGACGATCCTCGGACTCTTCCATCAATTTGATGCGAACCTCGGTGATTTCCATGGCGTTAATTGCACTCCCTTTTTTCGCGAGATAACCTCACGATTCGTTTCGAATTCTCTTGACCTGCTCGTCTATCCCTGATGACTGCCACGACTGTGCGTAGTACGCTCGCACCCCCCCGTTGGTCTGCAATTCACTTACTATCTTCTCGGCTTGTTCGCGCGTCGAGCACAAACAAAACCTCGCCGATCCACTACCCGACATGCATTGACCGCGATGGTCGTACCGGTCGATCCGCTTTCTCGAGCGATCAATCCAATCGGTGCATCGCATGGCAGCAGTTTCAAGCCGGTTGAACACCCCTCCTCCGATGGCATCCAAGTCCCCCTCAATTAAGCCGGTCAAAAGGGAATTGGGATTTTCTCGTCTGCTTTGGTTGGCATCATCATCCAACGCCGTAAAAACCGCCCTTGTTCCGCACCCTCTGGGTGGATGCGCGATTACGAAGTGGAGTGGTTGATGGCATAACAATGGCTCAATCTCCTCGCCTCGTCCAGTACATCGAGCAAGCCAAAAGCCATTTCTATGTCCATCAAGGAAAAAATTGATATCGCTCCCAAGTTTGCTAGCGATCGTCCGTGCACTCGGAAAATCCTCATTCGTCCCCCACAAAAGGAGGCCCAGGAGTAGGGCAGCCGCGGCGTCCGCACTACCACCACCCAAACCCGCCATCGCCGGAATACGTTTGATCAACCGGACGTTTACACCCGAGCCGTTTTTGCCCAAAGTACATCGAAGCTGATCCAACGCGCGAACGATTAAGTTGCTTTGATCCGCGGGAATGTGCCACGCAAGATCTTCACCATCAAGCGGATGTCCGAATCCTTCTGGAAACTCAATAGTGAGTTCGATTCGGTCATCATTTCGACGGGTAATCTCCAACTCGTCCGCAAGTGAGACGGCCATCATCACCGTATCCAGGGAATGATAACCATCATCCCTTTTTCCTAGGACCTCCAGGAATAAATTGACTTTGCAAGGGACCTTAACTCGAAACCCGTCCTGCGACTTTTCGATAATCATGGACCCATGCTCGGGTAAGTATTCCGGAATGCTAGTCGACGCTGGTACCAAACGACACAATGTACGCAATTTGCCCCGTCCGGTCAATTGAGCCAGCAATCTCACGCGAACTGCAAGTCAAACCTTGAGGCTTGCAACGCTTGTTACGTTCATGCGAGTTTTGCGACGGCTAACTTTAGTTTGTTTGGTAGGGACACCGGCCTTAATAAAGCGATTGTGCGTAATGGTCCGATAGGTTGTGTCATGACGCTTGCATGGATCGAGCGGCATTTAACTTTTTTGCTTGCATATCCGAATGATCTGCACGTGACTCGTTCCAGTTTTTAGGAAATTGCTTGGATTGCCATGACAAATCGCGTTCAACTCCGCAAGTGGATTGTTAGTGGATGCATTGCCGTATCTTGCTTGACGGGCTGTCGGCCTACCGAGCGTTTTCGCGCATGGCGGGACAGTTCCGATGTGTCGTATTTTCAGAATTTT
>Ga0105046_10005680_pt1 | contig 19728 bp, 14 predicted proteins | sample MAT03_FD_78385 | JGI IMG/M metagenome (GOLD analysis project Ga0105046, IMG submission 78385) | Freshwater microbial communities from Lake Fryxell liftoff mats and glacier meltwater in Antarctica - MAT-03 (megahit assembly) | ecosystem: Environmental > Aquatic > Freshwater > Ice > Liftoff... | reverse complement strand
CGGCGCCGTCGGCTCCTGGGCCAGCGCGACGGCCGCGGCGGCGAATGCGGCGGCGACGGCCGCGGTCGGTCGCGGGCGGGGCATGGGGGAGCCCGGCGGGCGTGGGCGTGCGAGTTGCGACTAGTGTACCAGCTTCGGGCCGAAAAATGAGAGCCGCTGGCGGCGACGTGCGTCGAAAAACGAACAACCCGGGTGGTCGGCCGCCTCTCCCCTCGGCCGACACACCCGGGCTGCTGTATTGGCGAGGCTGAGATCGCGACCCGTGGTGATACCGCCTCTCCCCTCGGCTCACCCCGGCGTCCCGTTCAACCTCTCCGCCCCGGGGTAAAGCAGCCGCGGTGCCAATCCGCCGCGGCTCTCCATCGAGCGCCGTCGATCCGTGCGAAAACGCCGGGATTCCTTGGGCGTTCGCACGCCGACCGCAGAGCGGAAAAAATTGCGATCGCTTCCGCGCCGCGGCGACGTGCTGGGGGCTGGGGCAGATGTGCCCCGGGGGTAGGCAGCGAATCGTGGCTCGGGTCTTGAGCCCGGAGGGCGCCTTGGTTAGCCCCGGGCGGCCTGTCGAGGAGTTCTCGGGCCATCGCCCCGGTGACCCCGTGGACGCCGCCCGGGGCTTCCGCCCCGGGCTAACCAAGACGCCCTCCGGGCTCAAGACCCGAGCCGCCACCCCGCATAAACTGGAGAGAGCGGAAAGTCGGCCCCCATCCGCGGCCGATCTCTTTCGGTATCTGTCCACTGTCCACTGTCCACTACTCGACATGGCCACCGACATCCGGCTGAAGGACGAGCTGCCCGCGATCACCGACCTGCTGGTCGAGTCGTACACCGAGTGCAGCCGGATGAACCACCTGGCCCACGAGCCGCTCCCGAGCCGGGACGCCGTGGCCGACATCCTCGCGGACCTGAGCGAAGTCCTGTACCCCGGCTACGGCCGCAAGCAGAACCTCCACCACGGCAACGTGGGCTACCACGTCGGCGCCCTCGTGGACGGCCTTCACGACAAACTCACCCAGCAGATCGCCCGCGCGCTGCGCCACGAACTGTGCGACGAGAGCCCGCACATCGACTGTGAGGCGATGGCCCAGCCGAAGGCGCTGGAGCTGCTGCGCCGCCTGCCGGACGTGCGCAAGGTGCTGGAGCAGGACGTGGACGCCGCCTACCGTGGCGACCCCGCCGCCCGCAGCCACCACGAGATCATCTTCAGCTACCCCGGGCTGGAGGCGATCAGCGTGTACCGGGTGGCGCACGAGCTGTACGCCCTCGGCGTGCCGTTCATCCCGCGGATGATGACGGAGCTGGCGCACGCCAAGACCGGCATCGACATCCACCCCGGGGCGGAGATCGGCCCGGGGTTCTTCATCGACCACGGGACCGGCGTGGTGATCGGCCAGACGTGCGAGATCGGCGCCGGGGTGAAGCTGTACCAGGGGGTGACGCTCGGCGCCCTGAGCTTCACGAAGGACGACGACGGCGCCCTGCTGCACGGCAGCTACAAGCGGCACCCGACGCTGAAGGACGGCGTGGTGGTGTACGCCAACGCGACGATCCTGGGCGGCGCCACGGTGGTGGGCGATCGCTCGGTGATCGGCTCGAACGTGTGGCTGACGGAGAGTGTGCCGCCGGACACGACGGTGGTGCTGGAGAAGCCGAAGCTGCGCCTCAAGGGCGCGAAGCCGGCGGCGAACGAGGTGCCGCTGGTGTACCACATTTAGGTGGTGGCGGTCGCTGGCGTGTTCCCCGGGGCGTTGCCCCGGGCTATCCTATCCCACCCCTTCGGGGTGAAAACGGGTGGTCCTCTTCACCCCGAAGGGGTGGGATAGGATAGCCCGGGGAACTTCCACGGGCGGCCCATGCTCACCGACCTGATTACCTCCCCCGACCCCGCGGTGCGCGACCGCCCCCTCGCCGCCGCCGTCGCCGCCCTCTCCTACGCGCAACTCCTCGCCGAGCGGCACGCCCTCGACCGCTTCCGCCGCGACCGCGGCAACCTCTACGACCGCGTCCGCGCCCTGTTCTTCCTGTCCGCCATCGACCGCTACCACCTCCCCGCGCGCCCCGAGCTGCCGACCGCCGGCCGCATCCCGCACGCCGGCGTCGATCGGCTCATGAACCGCCGCTTCGACGAAGCCATCCGCGTGTTCCGCACCGCCGAGGCCGAGTACGGCCCGAGCGACCCGCTGTGCAGCGCCCTCGCCGCCGCGTACCACGCCCTCGCCTTCCAGACGCTCGCCGACCAGGTCCGCGCCAGCGTCCGCGGCGCCGCCGGCAACCGCTGGATGTTCCGCGCCGGCGACCCCGCCGACCACCCCCTCCGCGTCCGCCCCGAGCTGCTGAGCCGCGCCCACGCCGGCGCCCCCTTCCCGGTGCTGCGCGAGCGCACGCCGGTGCGGATGGACCTGTCCCACTCGTGCTGGTCGGACATCTTTTTCCTCGGCATGGACTACCCCGAAGGCGCCCGCGTCCTGAACGTGTCCATCGACCTCGGCGTGCACGGCCGCGACAGCACGCCGAAGCCGCCGATCGAGGTGTACTTCCGCGTCATCGACGAGCCCGTGCTGCGCCTCGTGAGCGTCGATCTGGACGCCGCCGCAGACGTGAAATCGCTGCCGGAGGTGTTCGACTTCGCCCGCGATTACCTGGGCCTGCTGAAGGCTGCCGTCATCGCGTCGGGCCTGATCCCGCCGGGGCTCGAAGGCTCGCGCGCCGACCTGCGCCAGGTGCTCGACGTGCTCGTCGGCCCCGGCCTGGGCATCGAGCTGGTCAGCGCCGTGAACGACATCCCGAAGGGCTCGCGCCTCGCCGTTTCCACCAACCTGCTGGCCGGCCTCATCGCCGTGTGCATGCGCGCCACCGGGCAGGCGAAGGCGCTCACCGGTTCGCTCACGGAGCCGGAACGCCGGCTGGTGGCGTCGCGGGCGATCCTCGGCGAGTGGATCGGCGGCAGCGGCGGCGGCTGGCAGGACAGCGGCGGCGTCTGGCCCGGCATCAAGCTCATCGAGGGCACGCCCGCCGCGGAGGGCGACCCGGAATTTGGCGTCAGCCGCGGCCGCTTGTTACCGCGGCACACCGTCCTCGGTACGGAGCGCGTGTCGGAGGCGAACCGCAAGAAGCTCGAAGACAGCCTCGTTCTCGTCCACGGCGGCATGGCCCAGAACGTCGGCCCGGTGCTGGAGATGGTGACCGAAAAGTACCTCCTCCGCGACGCCGCCGAGTGGCAGGCCCGGCAGGCGGCGCTCGGCCTGTTCGACGAGATCGCCGGCGACCTGCAGCGCGGCGACATCCCGGCCCTCGGCGCGGCCACGTCGCGGAACTTCGCCGGGCCGATTCAGACGATCATCCCCGCGGCGTCGAACGCCTACACGGAGGCACTGATCGGCGCGGCTCAGGCCCGCTTCGGCGACGACTTCTGGGGCTTCTGGATGCTCGGCGGCATGAGCGGCGGCGGGATGGGCTTCATCGTCGCCCCGCACCGCAAGGCCGAGGCGCAGGACTTTTTGCTGAACGAAATGCGCAACCGCCGCGAGGCGCTGAAGCACTCGCTGCCGTTCGCCATGGCGCCGGTCGTGTACGACTTCGCGGTGAACCCGCGCGGCACGCACGCCGACCTGCTGCCGGCCGGCGCCGAGCTGCTGCCGCGCGGCTACTACGCGCTGCTGGTGCCGCGCTGGCTGCGCGAAGACCCGCGCCTCATCCCGGCGTCGCGCCGCGGCGAGCTGGAGCGCGTCGGCGCCGCGGCCCGCGCCCCGGAGCTGGCGGGGCTGGTCGAGTCGCTGTTCGACCGCATGGTGCCGGCGGCGTCGGCGTCGTCGAGCGCCCGCCCCGAGGCGCTGGCGGCGCTGCTGACCGCGAACGGCTTCGACCGCGCCGAGCACGAGCGGATCCGCGACGACCTCCGCCGCGGCCGCATCGGCCTGGCGCAGAACCGCCTCCCCGCGTCCACCGTCGTCGAGGACGTACACCCCGGCGACGTGACCGACTGCCGCGGCGGCGTACCGGCCGAGTTCGTGACGCTCGGTGAACAGGCGCTGGCGGCCGGCGAGCTGGCGGTGGTGACGCTCTCGGCCGGCGCCGGCTCGCGCTGGACGCAGGGCGCCGGCGTGGTGAAGGCGCTCCACCCGTTCGCGCGCCTGGCCGGGACGCACCGCACGTTCCTCGAAGTGCACCTGGCCAAGAGCCGCCGCGCGTCCGAGCGCGCGGGGGCGACGGTGCCGCACGTCTTCACCACCGGCTACCTCACGCACGGCCCGATCGGCGCGCACCTCGCCGCGGCCGGCAACTACGGCTACCCCGGCCCGGTGAAGCTGTCGCCGGCGATGAGCGTGGGCCTGCGGCTGGTGCCGATGGTGCGCGACCTCCGCTTCGCGTGGGAGGAGACATCGCACCAGGTGCTCGACGAGCGCAAACAGCGCGTGCGCGAGGGCGGCCACCAGGCGCTGATCGGCTGGGCGACCGCGGCCGGCGAGGGCGGCGACTACACGGACAACGAGCCGCTCCAGTGTCTGCACCCGGTCGGCCACTGGTACGAGATTCCGAACCTGCTGCGGAACGGCGTTCTGCGCGATCTGCTGGGCGAGCGGCCGACCTTAAAGTATCTCCTCGTTCACAACATCGACACGCTCGGCGCCGACCCCGACGCGGGGCTTTTGGGTACGCACATCGGCGCGAACAAGCCGCTGACGTTCGAGGTGATCGGCCGCCGCATCGACGACCGCGGCGGCGGCCTGGCGCGGGTGGACGGCCGGCCGCGCATCCTGGAGGGGCTGGCGATGCCGCGCGAGGAGGAGGAGTTTGCCCTGAGCTTCTACAACTCGCTGACGACGTGGGTGACGATCGACGCGCTGCTGGAGTTGTTCGGCCTGTCGCGCGCCGACCTGACCGACGACGCGGCGGTGTCCGCGGCCGTGACCCGGATGGCGTCGCGGCTTCCCACCTACGTGACGCTGAAGGACGTGAAGAAGCGTTGGGGTCACGGCCAGGAGGACGTGTACCCGGTGTGTCAGTTCGAGAAGCTGTGGGGCGACATGACGGCGGTGGCGGGCGTGGAGTGCGGCTTCGCGGCGGTGCCGCGCGTGCGCGGCCAACAGTTGAAGGACCCGGCCCAGCTCGACGGCTGGCAGCGGGACGGCTCGGCGGCCCACGTCGAGGGGCTGTGCCGGTTCGCGTAACGCCCACGTCGGGGGGTTCCATGCTGGGGACCGTGCAGGCGATGCTGACGTTCCCCTCCAGCATGTCGCCGCAGGTGTAGGAGCGCCCGCACCGGGGTAAGCCGGCGTCGCAGGCGTTCGAGGAGCGGGTCGCTGCGCTGGCCGCCGAATTCGGGGAGCCGGAGCGCGTCGCCGACCCGGCGTGGTACCCGAACGCGGCCGTCGCGGCGTACTGGCACCGCGGCGGGAGGACGGTCGCGTTGATCCTGGAACGCCCGGCCCGGTGCGGCCCGCGGGTGGTGCTGTGGTGCCCGTCCGACGAGGTGTTGGCGTCGTTTGTGGAGGCCGGCCGCACCCGGGCCGCGCGGCTGGCCGCCGCCGCGTTCGAGCACGACCTCGCCCGCCGCTTCGACGAGCTGCAGAAGCCGGGTTTTCACCGCCCCGCCACCCGCCAGCTCCTCGTGGACGACCTGGCCGCCGTCCCCGACCGGGCCGACGCGATCCTGGCCCCGTACCTGGCCCACCCCGACGGCGAGGTGCGGTGCCACGCCGTCGAGGTCCGGCTGGAACTCGGCGGGGCCGACGCCCTGGCCCGCGTCGTGCCGCTGCTCGACGACCCCGAGTCCTGGGTGCGGCACCTCGTCGCCGAGAGCATGGCGGGGTACGGCGACGGGTCGGTGGTGGACGCGCTGCTCGGCAAGCTCCGCACCGACGCGGACCCCGGGGTGCGTGGGGCGGCGGCCTACGCCCTCGGCCACCTCCGCGACCCGCGGGCCGTCCCGGGCTTGCTCGACGCCCTCGACCACGACAAGGAATTCGACCCCCTCGGCCACTCGCCGAGCTCGATCAGCGCGACCGCACTCGACAACCTCCTCGGCACCCACCAGACGCGGATTCACCACGGCGACGGCATGTGCTCGCTCGCCCCGTGGCCGCCGGACTACGACCTGCTGAAGCGCCAGGCGCGAGAGTTGTACGAGCGGTGGCGGGCGGGGAGTTCGTAGCCGGGTGTCGTAGCCGCTGGCGCGCCCGCCGGGCTGAGAGAATTCCGCCCGGCCGCGCGAACCACTTCCCGCCGGCCGCGTCTATCACCCTGAGCACGCACGAGGACGCGCGATGAATCGCAACCCGCAAGCCCAGCACGCCACCGGCTGACGCCACGACACCGCGGGAACATCCCGGGGCCGGGCGTCCGAGCGGGGGCGCCCGGCCCCGGTGCGTTTGCGGGGCCACCCACAGCGGTGTGGAGCCGAATGGTAAGGCGGCGCTCTGTTAAAGCGCATTCTGCAGGTTCGATTCCTGCCACCGCTGCTGCACGGGGATCGGCTAACGGTCGGCCGCCGGCCTTTGACTCCGGAAATGACGGTTCGAGTCCGTCTCCCCGTTCGTGAACACGCTCCGGGATCGTCTAACGGTAAGACGCCGCGCTCTGAACGCGGAAAGTGCTGGTTCGATTCCAGCTCCCGGAACTCGCCGCTGGTGTAGCTCAACCGGTAGAGCCCCCGCCTTTTAAGCGGGTGGTTGTGGGTTCGACTCCCACCGCCGGCACTGAATGGTAGAATGCCAATGTCCCTTCAGCCGAAGCAGTTTCTGCTTACCCCGGCGCGGCGCCGGGTGCGGCTTCCGAACGAGGGTTTCGTGGAATCCTTCCACGGAACGAATCGAGGAACCGCACCATGCCGCGTCCCCGCAACGTCACCCCCACCTACTCCTCGCACAAGCAGTCCGGCCGCGGACGGTTGACTTGGACGGACACCGCCGGTGTCCGCCACGAGAAGTTGCTCCGCGGTCCCTTCGGCAGCCCCGAGTCGCTCGCGGCGAAGGCGCGGTTGGAGTTGGAGATCGCCACCTCCCCAACCCGCGCGGCGGTCACCCCAGCCGACATCACCCTCGCCGAGGTGCTCGCCGCGTACCTCACCCACGCCACGAAGTACTACGCGGACGCCGAGGGGAGGCCGACGAAGGAGCTCGACAACATGAAGTCGGCGATCAAGCCCGTGAGGGAGATGTACGCAGAGACGCCGGCCGCCGCGTTCGGACCCCGGGCGCTGGCGGCAGTGCGGCAGCACATGATCGGACTCGGGTGGTGTCGGTCGCTGGTGAACCATCATATCGACCGTGTCCGCCGTGCGATGAAGTGGGCCGCGAGCGAGGAACTGATCCCGGTGACGAACTACGAGGCGCTTCGCACCCTTACCGGCCTCCGACGCGGCCGCACCGAGGCAAGGGAGAGTGAGCCGGTCCGGCCGGTGGCCGATGAGGTGGTCACGGTGACGCTCGCGCACCTGCAGTACCACGTCCGGGTCATGGTGGAATTGATGACATACACCAGGATGCGGCCCTCCGAGGCATAAAGCGGGATGCACCGGGTGGGGGGCGAGAAATACCGGCCGGCGGATCGGTTGCGGCTTCTCCCGTACGCGGGGTTCGGGTAATGATTCACTAGGCTCTTACCCGGATCGGTCGGTCCCGAGTCCGTGGCGAGGTCCGTATACACCCTGACCACCGACGAGACATGCGCCCCGCGGGTGTGCGATCCGACGATTCCCCGGCCGAAGGATACGCCCGCGCACCCTCCAGGTGGGTGTACCGCGGGGACGCTCGGAACCTCCGTTCGCTGACCCCCGTATCGGGAGGCGCACCGGCCCAAGGCATCCCGGACCGGAGTGTCGATCTGGTCGTCACGTCGCCCCCGTACTGGGGCAAGCGGGACTACGGGGTATCCGATCAGATCGGGCAGGAACGCGACCCCGGTGCGTACGCCAACCATCTCAGGGCCGCGATCGAGGAGTGGAGGCGGGTTCTCCGCCCCACCGGTTCGATCTTCCTGAACATCGGCGACACGTACCGGAAAAAAAGTCTTGCCGGCATACCCGGACTGATCGAGGCCAAAGCCCTTGAATTGGGCTTGCGAATTCGGAACCGCATCGTGTGGGTGAAAGCCGGCGGGCATCCCGACCCGGTGCGGGACCGCCTGACGAGCCGACACGAGTACGTCCTGCACCTCGCGGTCAACGGCTACTACTACGACTTGTTCGGGTACGCCGAACGGTACAGCCGGGAGAAGCGGGGCGCCAATCCCGGGGACGTCTGGGAGGTCGCGCGCGAGCGGAATTTGGGCGGACACCTCGCCCCCTTCCCGACGGACATCGCCCGCCGGGCCATCCTCTTGGCCTGCCCGGAGCTCGTTTGTACCGGTTGCGGCCAGCCCCGCCGGCGGATCGTGGAGCGGACGAAACGCGACCTGGACCTGTCGCGGCCGCAGGCTCGGCGCGCGCTGGAGCTCGCCCGAGAAAAGAACCTGACCGACGAGCACATCGCTGCGATCCAGGCGACCGGCATCTCGGACGCGGGCAAGGCCCGGTCGGTCCAGACCGGGACGGACCGGAATGCGGCCCGCGTCCGGGAGTTAGCCCTCGTGGCCAAGCAGGCTCTGGGTGGGTACTTCCGGGAGTTCACGTTTACCAAGCGACGTTCGGTCGGGTGGACGTCGTGTGGGTGCGGCGCCCCGTTCGAGCCCGGTGTCGTGTTGGACCCGTTCATGGGGACCGGGACCACGCTCGGTGTCGCCCAGTCGCTGGGCCGGTCGGCGATCGGCGTCGACCTCGACACCACGAACCTACGGACCGGTGATCGGGCATGAATGTCGTCCGACCCGGGGTCGTCGCCACGGCCCTCACCAACCTCCGGCGGCGGCGAACCCACCCGCTGTTCGCGGGGTACTTGCACCTCCGCCAGAAGGCCGTCGAGTTCGGCAAGCTGGACGAGCTGCGGCCGGATTTCCTCGGTTTTTTCAACCGGTACTTCCGGGTCGACGGGCACCCAATCGGGATGCCGTTCGTCAAGCCGTTCACGCCGCATAAGAAGCCAACCACAGTCGACCTTTGGCTGAACCGGAACGTCGCCGGCTCTTACGCCCCGAGTTCCCTCCGCGCGGGTCAGCCGTTCCGCAAGGTCGTGGACGTGTCGCCCGACGGGGCATACACCCTGCGGCCCGACCACGCCGCGCGCGCGCGGGAGGTGCTGCTGTTCGGGGAGTCGATTTCGGCCGCCGACCTGGCCATTTTCCTGTACCGCGACAGCGGCCTGCTCGACGGCATCCGGACTGTGCCCGATCTGGTCCGCTGCTTCGCCGCCGAGTTCGGATACGCGGCCCCGCCGGCCGGGTTGGGTGCGGGGGATTACGAACGGCATCTCGCCCAGGACGAGCCGGATGTCCGACCCGCCGACTGGCTCGCCCCCTATCCCGCGGCCGACTCACCAGTGGCGGCCCGGGTCGCTGTCCCCGGTGGAGTGCTTCCGCTCACCCGGGAACCGGTTCGGGGGTTGTCGGCGGACGACCTCCTGGGGCCGGTCGTTCCCGAAGCGGAAACCCCGGCCGGCCCGCCGTTGCAGGAGTTCCGGGTTAAGGGGTTGCTGTCGTTCGGCGACGAGGTGGTGTTCGAGTTCGGGCGGCTCAACCTGCTCGTCGGCCCGAACGGGTCCGGCAAGTCGAACTTGATTGACTGCCTTCGGCTCGTCCGGGGATCGCCGCGGGACATCCAGGTACCGCTCAAGACCGACGGGTTCAACGCCTGGCTCCACCTCGGGGCCGGCCAGAAGACCGGTGAGGTTCGAATCACCGCCCGGGTGCCGGGGGTGGAACTTCCGGTGATCCACTCCCTCCGCTTCGGTCCGGCGACACCGTCCGGAGTCCTACTCGAAGAGTACATCGACACCGACCGCGCCGACGCCGATCCGGCCGCGCCGCTCTTCACCGGCTCCCATCGCAGCCCGGCCGTGGTGGCCACCGCCGGCGGCCCGCGGCGCCGCCGGCGCCGCCTCGGGGCGGACGAGTACCAACACACACAATCCATCCTGCAACAACTCCGGGACGCCGTTCAGTACCCGGAGCTCACCCGGTTGGCGGCGCTATACGACGGGGTCCGTATCTACTCCGAGTGGTCGTTCGGCCGGAAATCCCGGCTGCGGGATCCGTCTACGACATCCAAGTCGGACCCGCAACTGAACGAGGAGATGACCGACCTCGCGGCCACGCTTAACCTCCTCTCGAACAGTCCGGCTCACGAAGCAATCAAGATGAAACTCCCGGAACTCAAGTCGTCCTACCGCGACTACAAAACCCGGACCATCTTTAACCAAATCGGGTTAGAGCTGGAGGAAGCGGTCTTCACAAGCACCGTGCCGGCCGCCCGGCTGTCCGACGGGACGCTCCGGTTCCTGGCCCTCGCTTCGATCCTGCTGCGGACCGACCCGCCAGCGGTGACGTGCATCGAGGAACCCGAACTCGGGATGCACCCGGACATGATCCGGATGGTCGCCGACATGATCGCCGACGCCGCGACGCGAACTCAGTTGCTGGTGACGACCCACTCGGAGCACCTGCTGACGGCGCTCCAGGACCGGTTCGACGTGCTGTTCGCCTTCGACGCGGTGCAAGGTCAGACGGTCGTTCGGCGACTGACCCGCGCCGAGTTCGAGGGCTGGCGGGCCGATCACGCCCTCGGGGAGTTGTGGACCTCGGGCGAGCTTGGTGGGGTGAGGTACTGATGAAGCCGAGGAAAAAATCGAAGCACGTCTCCGTGTACATCGAAGGTGAAGGGGGCGGGGGCACGCCGGCAAAGCGAAAGCAATTGTCGAGTGACTTCCGCCGGTCGTGGCGTGTGTTCCTGCAACCCCTCGTCGACGTGGCCGACGGGTTGGACTGTACCTTCAACACGGTCGAGTGCGGCTCCGGGTCTGCCGCCCTCGACACGTTCACCAACTCCGGCACCAGACACCCCGGTTCGCTGGGCGTTCTCCTCATCGACGCCGAAGGACCCGTGGCGGACGTTTATAAACCGTGGGCGGCGTTGAAGCAGTTGCGGATGATGGACCGGCCGGCGTGGGCGGCGGACGACCACTGTTACCTCATGGTGCAGTGCCTGGAGAACTGGTTGGTCGCCGACCGGAAGGGACTGCAAGCGTACTTCGATCGCGGGAAGCCGTGCTTCAGCGACAATAAGCTTCCGGCCTGGCCGGACCCCGAGAAGACCCCGAAGCCGACCGTCCAAGCCGCCCTGGAAGCGGCGACACAAGCCTGTGGTCAACCCTACACACATGCCGCCGGAAACATCCTGATCGGGGTCGTGGACCGCGAAAAGCTCATGAACCTCTCTTCCGTGAAGCGGCTGTTCGACCTGCTCTCCCAATTCATCATCGACTACGCCAACCAGTAACGAGCAGGCTCTGGGTTCCGCCGCCTTGCAGCGCGAGATTATCCCTGCTCCATCAGCCTTTCGCGGATGTCGAGTACCAACACCACGCCGCTCGGCTGATCCGCGGAACCGGGAACGCCGCCGGCCGGCAGCGGATGCGGTCCGACGGCACCCTGCGCCCGCCGAAGCCGCCGCGGGCGCTGGTGGTGGCGACCGGGGAGGACGTGCCGCGGGGGCACTCGATCACCGCCCGGCTGTTCGTCCGGACCCTTGCACCGCGGGTCGGTGACCTACCCCGCCTGTCGGCGTGCCAGCGGGACGCGGCCGCCGGCCGGTACTCGTCGGCGATGGCCGGCTACCTCGCCTGGCTCGCCCCGCAGTTCCCGGGCCTGTGGGCCGCCCTCGACGCCGAGCGGGTCGAACTCCGGGACCGGTTCGTCGGCCGGTTCCCCCACGCGCGCACCCCGGACATCGTCGCCAACCTGCTCCTCGGGCTGCACACGCTCCTGCGGTTCGCCGCGGCCGTTGGGGCGATCGACGCACCCGAGCAGGTGGCCCTCTGGGCGCGCGGCCAGGCCGCGTTCCGGGTGGGCACGCCTGGAGGAACTCGGTGTACGCCTCCAGCCCGCCGGCGCTGGCCCCGATGCCGACGACCGGGAACGGCAGCCGCGGCGCGCGGACGTCGTCCGGCGGGGCGGTCAGCCGGTCGGCCCCGCTGGCCCCCTCGGCCCCGTCCCGGTCGCCCGCGTCGTTGCCGGTGCCGTTCGTCATGCGCCCCCCGCGCCGCCCGGGACCGGGCGGATGCGCCTATGCTACGCCGATTCCGGCGGCGGGAACGCCGGGGGAAGCCTGGGGGTGGAATCGCGCCGACGTCGTAGGCACACCCGGCGGACCCGCCGCGGTCAGCGGGCGGTATACCCGCCGTCCACGCTCAGCACGGCGCCGGTCACGAAACTCGCCTCGTCCGACGCCAGGAACGCCACCGCCGCGGCCATCTCCGAGGGGTCAGGCCGCGCGCCGCAGCGCGTGGAGCAGGTGGTGGATGAACGCGGCGTTGTCGCACTGCACGTAGTGCATCGCCCCGCCCATCCGGGAGTAGCTCTTGCAGAACCGCAGGTAGTACGCCGGGTTCGCCTTCGGCGGCTCCCCCGCCGTCCAGTCCCAGCCGCCGCCGTCCTGCAGGTCCACGACGTAGATGGTGTGGCCGCTCACCGCGGGGCGGCCGGCGCCGAGGCGGATGTTGTTCACGCAGCTGAGGCTCTTCTCGAACACCTGCGGCCCCATGATCGCCGACCCGACCGACAGCACCACCCCGCCGTCGAGGCCGTCGGCCGACCCGCCGAACAGCTTGAAGTCCCACTCGCCGCCGCGGCCGAGCGCCGACCCGCTGAACACCGGGTGGTTCGAGATGATGTCGTACCCGATGCCCGGATGAACCGTCGCCGGCACCCCGTGGCGGTACGCCTCCGCCAGAATCGAAGCGTGCTTCCAGCGGTGCTCGATCGCCATTCGCCCGCCGGCCCAGCCCTGCTCGCGCATCGCCCGCAGTAGGTCGGCACGCGCCGCGGTGAGCGGGTCGGCCGGGTCGGCGACGATGAGCCGCGACAGCTCGGCCGGGTCGGGAAGCGTCACGCCGTCGTCGTGGATCAGCCGGCCGAGCGCCCGGCCGTAGCCGAGGCCGTCGAGGGCGCCAGCCATCACCGCGAGGTGGATCGTCGACGCCGTCTCGTGCCACGTGCCGAAGTGCCCGCCGGCGACGCCCATCTCGACGCTCTCGGTGCTGGCGCCGAACCAGGCGTACTCCCAGTCGTGGATGGTGCCGGCGCCGTTGGTGGCGACGTGGGTGAGCCACCCCGCCGCCATCATCCGCTCCAGGACGCGGGCGGCGCCGTTGCGGAGCAGGTGCGCCCCGTAGATGAGCATGACGCTGGCGCCGCGGCGGCGGGCGGCGAGCACCTTCGCGGCGCAGTCGGCGACGAGCGCGGCATTGCGGTCCGAGCAGGGTTTCGGGGCGGCGTCCGGGTCGAGGAGGATGTCGTCGGCCCGGGTGAGGCTGGCGCGCGCGGCGAGCGGGAGCACCTTCAGGCGGGACAGGTCGAGCGGCTGAACGGCCACGGGCGGGGCTCCGGGTCGGGTTTGGGTTTGAGCCCCGAAGGGGCGGCAGGTAATAGCCCAGGGCGTAAGCCCTGGGGGGCCTGTGGCGGAGTCCGTGTTGCGATTCCCCTCGTGACACCCCCCAGGCTTCCCAGGGCTTACGCCCTGGGCTATTTCCTGTCGCCCCTTCGGGGCTCAAACCCAAGACCCGCCGCCGAAACCGCCCTACCCCGGCCCGCGCAGCAGGTGCCCGGGAAGGTCGGCGACGCGGTGGCAGCACAGTTGATCCATCACCTGCGTCAGTTGCACCTTCAGCATGGCCATCGCGTGCTGGCCGCCCTCCCGGCCGAGCGCCGCGACCGCGTACATGAACGTCCGGCCCAGGAAGGTGAACTCGGCGCCGCACGCCAGCGCACGCGCCACGTCCGGCCCGCTTCGCAGCCCGCTGTCGATCATCACCCGCAGCTTGCCCTTGAACTTCTCGGCGATCGGCAGCATCGACCGGATCGTCGATTCGCCCGCGTCGAGCTGCCGACCGCCGTGGTTCGACACGATCACGCCGTCGAGCCCGAGCCGCACGGCCGTCTCGGTGTCCTCCTCGCTGGCGACGCCCTTGAGGACGATGTTCCCCTTCCACCGGTCGCGGATGGGGGCGATGCGATCCTCGTTCAGCCGGCCCGAGAACGTGGCGTTCATGTACGCGCCGAGCTGCTGCATGTTCAGCCCCTTCGGCATGTACTTCACCATCGTGGCGAACTGCGGCTTCCCGTGCAGCAGCGTCCGCACCGCCCACCGGGGGCGGCCGAAGATTTGGAGGACGTTGCGGACGGTCATCCGCGGCGGCATCGCCAGCCCGTTGCGGATGTCGCGCGGGCGGAAGCCGAACGTCGGCACGTCGCACAGGAGCACGAGCGTCTTGCACCCGGTGGCGGCGGCGCGGTCGAGGACGTCGTCGCGCACGGCCGGGTCGGCAGGGTGGTAGAGCTGGAACCAGAACCGCCCCTCGGTGATCTCGCCGATGCGCTCGATGCTCGCGGTGCTGACGGTGCTGAGGATGAAGGGGACGTTGTGCTCGGCGGCGGCGCGGGCGAGGATCTCCGGGGCGCCAGGCCACATGAGGCCCTGGAGGCCGATCGGGGCGATGCCGAACGGGGCGTCGTACTCGTGGCCGAACAGCTCGACCTTCAGGTTCGGCGGCTGGTGCCGCGTCAGGTAGAGCGGCTTCAGTTCGACCCGGCGGATGTCGTCGGTGTTCTTGCGGAGGTTGACGTCCTCGTTGCAGCCGCCGTCGAGGTACTCGAACGCGAACCGCGGGATGCGCTGCCGCGCCCGTTCGCGCAGGTCGTCGATGCCGGGGTAGCTGGAGTGGTAGTTGAGCTTCATGGGTTCCCGCGCAGCCAATCGATCGTTGCCCGCACGCCGTCCTCGAGCGCCGTCGCCGGCCGGTCGTACCCGGCGGCGCGGAGCTTCGACACGTCGGCGCGGGTGTAGCTCTGGTACTGGGCGGCGAGCGTCGGCGGCATGTCGATGAAGCGGATCGCCGGCTCACGTCCGAGCGCCGCGAACACCGCCCGCGCCAGGTCGAGGAACGTCCGCGCGTCACCGGTGCCGCTGTTGTAGATGGCGGACGCCTCGGGGTGCCGCCACAGCCAGAGCATGTGGTCGATGCAGTCGCCGACGAACACGAAGTCGCGCCGCTGCCCGCCGTCGGCGACGCCCGGCACGGTGGACCGGAACAGCCGCACCTCGCCGGTGTCGCGCACCTGGCGGTAGGCGTGCCACACGACGCTGGCCATGCCGCCCTTGTGCCCCTCGCGCGGGCCGTACACGTTGAAGAACTTCATCCCCGCCCACCCCGGCGGCGTTGGGTCGCCGGCGCGGAGCCGCTCCTGCACCCAGGCGTCGAAGTCGTTCTTGCTCTTGCCGTACAGGTTGAGCGGCGTCAGCTCCGCGGCCGGGGTGCGGTCGTCGAACCCGAGCGCCCCGTCGCCGTAGGTGGCGGCGCTGGAGGCGTACACCAGCGGGCAGCCGTTCGCGGCGCACCACTCCCACACGGTGCGGGTGTAGCGGACGTTGTTGCGGTCGAGGTAGTCCCAGTTCGTCTCGGTGGTGGCGCTGCACGCGCCGAGGTGGAACACGCCGTCGAGCGCCGGGCGGTCGCGTTCGAGGTGGGTGAGAAACGCCTCGTGGTCGAGGACGCGGAAGCGGGACAGCCCGGCGAGGTTGGGCGACTTGGCGGCGGTGAGCGGGTGATCCACGAGGAGGAGGTCGTGCCCCTCGGCGGCGAGTCGCAGGGCGAGGTTCGAGCCGATGAACCCGGCGGCGCCGGTGACGGCGATCATCCGTGCCACCCCGGAGCCGGAACGATGGGGACCGGGGTCATGCTACGCGCCGGCCGGGCGGGTTCAAGCCGCCCGGCGCGACCTCCGAGGAGACTTTGCCGTACGATGAAAGAACCGATGACGCACGATCCGAACCATGATTTTGTTCGGATCGTGCGTCTTCCGTCTTCATCGTGCGGCAACAGGCCCCGGCGGTGGCATGCCGGCAACGAAAGGGGTACCCCACTACGCCAGCACGCGCGTCAGCACCTCGCCGGCCACGTCGGTCAGCCGGTAGGAGCGGCCGTTGTGGAAGTACGTCAACCGCCGGTGGTCCACCCCCAACAGGTGCAGCATCGTCGCGTGCAGGTCGTGAACCGTCGTCCGGTCCGTCACCGCCCGGTGGCCGAACTCGTCCGTCTCGCCGTGACTCGCCCCGCCCTTGATCCCCGCACCCGCCAGCCAGCACAGGAAGCCGTGCGGGTTGTGGTCGCGGCCGCCGCCCCCCTGCGACACCGGCATCCGCCCGAACTCGCCGCCCCAGATCACCAGCGTCGAATCCAGCAGCCCGCGCCGCTTCAGGTCCGTCAGCAGCCCGTCGATCGGCACGTCCGTCGCGGCGCAGTGCTGGGTGTGGTTCGCCCGCAGGTCCGAGTGCGCGTCCCACTCGCCGTCCGAATACACCTGCACGAAGCGCACGCCGCGCTCGATGAGGCGCCGGGCGTGCAAACACTTCGTCCCGAACGACCGGCTGCGCGCGTCGTCGATGCCGTACATCGTCCGCGTCGCAGCCGGCTCCTTCGACACGTCGAGCAGGTCGGCGGCCTCGGCCTGCATCCGGTACGCCAGTTCGAACGACTCGATCCGCGCCGACAGGTCCGGCTCGCCCGGCCGCGCCCTCAGGTGCTCGGCGTTCAGCCGGCCCATCAGGTCGAGTTGCGCCCGCTGGTCCGCGGCGGTCACGCCGGGGGTGCGGCGGAGGTTCAGCACGGGGTTCCCCTCGGGGCGGAACAGCGTCCCCTGGTGCGCCGACGGCAGGAACCCGGCCGACCAGTTGATCGGCCCGCCCTTCACGCCCGCGCTGTTGCCCAGCACCACGAACCCGGGGAGGTTCTGGTTCTCGCTGCCGAGGCCATAAGTCACCCACGACCCGGCGGACGGGAAGCCGGGCCGGCCGATGCCGGTGTTGATCTGGTACAGCGCCGGGACGTGGTCGTTCGACTCGGAGTAGAGCGACTTCACGAACGCGAGTTCGTCGGCGTGCTTGGCGACGTTCGGGTAGCGGTCGCACACCCACGCCCCGGACTGACCGTACCGGCGGAACGTGAACGGCGACTTCATCAGCGGCCCGGGGCTACCGTTGAACACGTCGATGGGGATGCGCTGGCCGTCGTTGCGGTCGAGGGCCGGCTTGGGGTCGAACAGGTCGAACCCGCTCGGGGCGCCCTCCATGAACAGCCAGATGACGGCCTTCGCCTTCGGGGCGAAGTGCGACGGCTTTGGCGCGAGCGGCCCGGCCGACGGCGCCTGCGCCCGCAAGAGGTCGGCGAGGGCGACGAGGCCGAACCCGGCGCCGGCGGTCTGGAGGAGTTGGCGGCGGTCGATGGGGAGCATGGGCACCTCGGGAGGCACCCCCTGATTGTGCGCGCCGGCGCCGGCCGAGGCAACCCGTCACGCCGCCCGCGACATCGGCACCACCACCGCCGGCGCGGGCTTCGGCCGGCGGCGCACCAGGTTCAGCAGCGGCCGTTCGACCAGCGCGTAGAACACGAACCCGACCGCGAGTACTGCGGCGAGTACGGTCAGCAGCCCGATCAGGTGCGCGAGGCGCGTGTGCGGCACCTTCATCCCCACGAACAGGGCGGCGACGAGGGTGGCGGTGTGGGTCAGGTACAGCGAGTACGAGGCGTCGCCGGTGCGGAGCAGCCAGCCCGGCACGCGCCGCGGCCACCGCCCCTCGGCCGACACCACCGCGTACACGATCAGCACCGCCGCCGGGCCGAACACCAGCACCCGCAGCCGGTGCCCGGACATCGCCCCGCCGTAGTTCTCCGACCCGTGGGCGACGAGCACCGCCCCCGCCGTCGCCCACGCCAGCCCGGCGACGAGTGCGGTTCCCGCCCACCCGCGGACGCCGCGGCCGGCGAGCCACGCGACCGCGCAGCCGCCGAGGAACTCGAACACGAACGGGCTGACCGGCAGCGCCGCCCACGGGTGGGTCGGCACCGGCGCGACGAGCGCCGCGGCCACACCGACGCCCCACGCCGCGAGCCCGGCCGCGGCCGCCCGCGGCGGCAGGCACAGGAGCGCGCCGAACGCGAGGTAGAACATCACCTCGTAGGTCAGCGTCCACGCCTGGCCGATGATCGGGTTGTGCCTGTCGAGCGGCGTCAGCGCCAGCCAGCCCGGCAGTTCCGGGTCGGATATGGCCTCGAACGGCTTCGACCCGAACGCCGCCCACCCCGCCGCCGCCGTCAGCCCCAGCGCCGCCCAGTAGGTCGGGTAGATGCGCCACAGTCGCCGGAACAGGTAGCCCGGCACCGCGTTCGGGCGGCCGAGGCTGCGGCGGTTCGTGGCGGTGATGATGAACCCGGACAGGACGAAGAACAGGTCCACCCCGGTGAAGCCGACGTAGCCGAACTCGCGGACCCCGGGCGTGCCGCCGACGAACGCGTTGTCCCAAATCCCCAGGTGGCCGAGGACGACCAGCAGGCACGCGACCCCGCGCAGCGCCTGGACGTTGTGGAAGTGTTGCGTCATGTCCGCTCCCCTTACGCCGCCCGCCGGACCGGAGCCTCCACCGGCGGCAAACCCACGACCGCCGTCGGCCGGCGCCGCCCCACGTTCAGCAGCGGCTTCTCGACCAGCGCGTAGAACGCGAACCCGACCGCGAACACGACGGCGAGCGTGACCCCGAACCCGAGCAGGTGCGGGAGGCGCGTGTGCGGCACCCGCATTCCCACGTACAGGGCGGCGGTCAGCACGGCGAAGTGGCTCAGGTACAGCGAGTACGACGCGTCGCCGACGAGGAGCAGCCAGCGCGGCACCCGCCGCGGCCACCGCCCCTCGGCCGCGACCCCCGCGTACACGAGCAGCACCACCGCCGGGCCGAACCCCAGCACGCGCACGCGCTGGCTGGCGATGTCCGTGCCGTTCAACCCCGGCACCCCGACGAGGATCAGCGCCGCGGCCGTCCCCCAGCCGAGCCCCGCGACGAGCGCCGCCCCCGGCCACCGGAGGGCGCCGCGGCCGGCGAGCCACGCGATCAGGCAGCCGCCGAGGAACTCCAGCACGAACGGGCTGAGCGGGTGAACCGCCCACGGGTCGGTCGGTCCCGGCGTGAACAGCCCCGCGGTCACGACGACGCCCCACGCCCCGAGCCCGGCCGCGGCGGCCCGCGGCGGCAGGCACAGGAGCGCGCCGAACGCGGCGTAGAACATCACCTCGTAGGTCAGCGTCCACGCCGGGTTCAGGAGCGGGTTGTGGAGCGGGAGCGGCGCCAGCGTCAGCATCTCCGGCAGCAGCCGGACATCCTCGGCGTCGAGCGGCGGCCACCCGAAGAACGCCCCCCGCGCCGCCAGCATCAGGGCCAGCCCCGCCCAGTAGGTCGGGTAGATGCGCCACGCCCGCCGGAACAGGTAGCCCGGCACCGCGGTCGGGCGGCCGATGTACTTGCGGTTCGTGCCGAAGATGATGAACCCGGACAGGACGAAGAACAGGTCGACACAGGCGATGCCGAAGTAGTCGAGGGCGCCGTAGCCGGGTACGCAGGGCGTCCCCCCCGCGAACATGTGGTCCCAGATGCGGAGGTGGACGAGGAGGATCAGCAGGCACGCCACCCCGCGCAGCGCCTGGACGTTGTGGAAGCGTTGCGCCACGGCCGCGACCTCGCAAGGACGGCGACCGCCGCCCGCGCGACCGGCACGATCGTCACAATCGTTATCGGCTCACGCCGCCCGCCGGGTTGAGGCG
>Ga0105046_10005678_pt1 | contig 19733 bp, 12 predicted proteins | sample MAT03_FD_78385 | JGI IMG/M metagenome (GOLD analysis project Ga0105046, IMG submission 78385) | Freshwater microbial communities from Lake Fryxell liftoff mats and glacier meltwater in Antarctica - MAT-03 (megahit assembly) | ecosystem: Environmental > Aquatic > Freshwater > Ice > Liftoff... | reverse complement strand
TGAGTAGATTCCAGTCGTGTTCACCACCGGAAAATATGCGCTTGTCTGGATCTGCATTGTCCTGAGAAAAAGTACTGTAGGTCTTAAACCAACTTTCAGAACCTTGATACGTGGAGGCATCATGTGTAAAATTATCTATTTGATCACCCGCTGTGGTAAAAATGCGGACTTCGCATCTTGCCGGTAAGTTGGCAAAGTATAATTTTCCATCCTCAGGACGTTTGCTCGATCCTTGCCAGGCAGCACCTGAATAATATGGATCTGGGTAAACAAATGGCTTTTCTGATTCTGGAATTTCATTTCCAACCGTTCCCGGAAAAACCAAAAACTGATTTGATTTCTGAGAGGTTTCCAAGGGACCCAGGTTATTCTTAATCGATCCTTTATCAAATGCAGAAAGGGCAATGACATGCTGCCAACCATTCTGAAGATTTGAAATTGAATACTTGTAGTTGTATCTGATAGAGTCACCATCAAACATGGTATCACGTTTTAGTTTAATTCTTTCAAAGCCAGTATTGTAGGCAACAGCATTTCCAGGCTTGTCCCATTCGGCAACCAGCTCGAATGAATTTTGAAGGTCAATGGTTGGTTCCACATCAAATCCAAAAGAAGATTTATACAATCTATATCCTTCAAAATCTTTTTCTTTAGAAATAGGATCAATTGAATTTTCGGAATTATCAGACCAGAAAATGTCTATTTTATTGTTGCCTGAAATCACTTTGGTAGCAGGCACATCTGGTGGACTAGGCAAAATATATCTATCAATGATGCCATTCTGATTGGCATCTTCTGAGGCTTCCAAAATTCCATTTGCATTTGCGTCTTCACCATTGAAAGCGGTTTGTGCCCACAACGCATTGGCGAAGAGGTTTTGACGTTGCAATCTTGTATCTAAAGCGTTTGGCAATCCTTCTGTGTTGTCCTTTTTTGCACAAACCACGGCAAATACCACCGATAAACTTTCTCCCGGATTGAGCGTTTTTAAATTACCACATGAAAGTACGTTGGTTCTGTTTCCTGGTCTTCTGATCACAGTTCTGGTAGGTTCACCAGGAGGTTCAGCAAAGTTCCAATTGCTTTCATATTGCAAACCCTTACTCATTCTGCTAAATCTTTCGGGATCATTTGGAGGAGGAAAAAATTTGGGGTCGGAGCTTCCAAAAAGCCAGGTTTGAAAATTAATCTTAAATGGAGCTTCTTCTATTCTACCAGGTATAAAAACCTTTCCCTGACCGTCAGAAAGCAACTTTTCGGCTCCTAAATATTTTATTCCTACATAACTCTCTGTAAATCCAATATCCCCTGTGGCATCAAAAACGTAGGCCATTAAAAGTGAATCCTCATACCCATTTCCGCCTTTGTTGAAAAAAGCCGTTCCGGCGGGTGCTGTTCGGCTCACATTCCTAACAACTGCATTGTAGTATTGGCCTACATAAAGACTGTCTAAGGTATCCAAACCAACATTTTTGATCTTATAATTTAGAATGACAAAGAAATTGGCAAAAGAAAAATTCCAATTGTAGGACTCTAACTTCACATCCAGACCTAATGGATTGTTGTGCCCGGGAATTAACCTAGGTGGATTTGTGTTGGGTATAGAGAAGTTTTTATCGGTAAAATCAGTAATTAAATCCTGATGTGAAACGGCATTGTTTCTATAGTATTGACTTTGTGGAAGGCTGGACCTTTCCGTAATTGAAGAACTGGAAGCAGTAAATTCAAAATTTGGAGAGCCTGCAGAATAGCCTGTAGGTGAATCGAAAGCAGCAGTAGAAACATATGGTCCAAGCATATTTTTAACCAGTACCGAATCGGGTCCATTTGGATTTGGTGCTTTTCTTCTGCTGGATTTGAATGCACCAACCCATAAACCTCCTTGAAACAGATGTTCGATGGAAGAGCCCGCAGGGTATTCACAACTTGGAAATCCTTTTTGCGTATAGCTACCGCGAAAGCCATTTCCGATCAATCCGAGGTTGTTGATCGTCATTGCAACATTTGCCTGGGTCGTCACTTTGTCTTCAAGATTTTGACAAAATCCAACGCCAAAACGAAACGCATTTATAATTAAGAAGAGCGTAACTATTTTCCTCATTGAGTTGGCAAGTTGGTAAATTTGAAAGTAAGGTTTTGTTAACTAATTAATAATTCTTTAAAATTTAATTTGCGAATAAGTCAATATTCTTTAAACAACATGCTAGCTATTAATGCTTTAGTTCCAAAAATTTATCATTTGTTGTACCTCAATTACTATGCATTTTTTCGCCCAAATGAAAGGAAATATGTCTATTTTAAAGTCTTTTCTTGGTCTAGGCCATCAAAATAGGCATCAATTTTAGATTCATTTTCACATGTAAACTCTATTCTTTTCAATCGGCTGGTATGACCGGAAGCGATTTTTACACAAGATTTGGGTAGGTCGAGGGCCTTCGAGAGAAATAAAATTACTTTCTCATTTGCCATTCCTTCCGTTGCTGGCGCTGCAACACAAATCCAAATCTGACCTTGATCTGATTTTCCAATTGAATTGGACTTTGCATTTGGCTTTACCAGAATCAAAATTGAGCGCACTGAACAAAAAAAAATCCCACATCACTGCGGGATTTGAACTGAATATATCTTTTTTAGAGGCGAATGATCTCCAAACCTGTTTTTCGCAAGGTTTGGCTCAAGCCCAATTTGTTGATGATTCTTAGGGCATGCGTCGAAACTTTAAGATTTACCCAAACGCCTTCTTCTTCAAGAAACAGTCTCTTATTCTGAAGGTTAGGATAAAATTTCCTTTTCGTTTTGTTATTCGCATGGGAAACATTGTTCCCTGAAACAGTTCTCTTACCAGTGATTTGACAAACCTTAGCCATATTGTTTTTCCTAATTCGGGCTGCAAAAGTAGAAAAAAAACTTTCATGTCAACGCATCGGAAACATTTTTTTTGAATTCATACGGACAATGCCTGCATTTGCTTTTGCAACAATAGCCTCTTTTCAAATGGTAGCTGTATGTAAACACCAGAAATCCCTGCTCAGAATAATAATAATCAGACGATTCCAAATTGGGATTTCTCCTCTTATTTAGGTTATCAGGCTTTCCACTGCCTTTGATTTTGTGGCTACTCATTTTAAAAAGGTAAATCCAATAACCTTCCCGTCTTTATAATGTTTTAAGTTTGTAGCGTAAATCCCGAAAAATTGTACCTATGATCAACCAACTCAATTTAACTTCAAAAAAGGCCAAAAACAGCCAGGAGGCTATGGAATGGGAAGATCTATATGGTGCACACAACTACCATCCGCTCCCTGTTGTGCTAGACAAAGGCAAAGGTATAGAACTCTGGGACATGGAAGGCAAGCGGTATTTTGATTTCCTTTCAGCCTATTCAGCTGTTAACCAAGGCCATTGTCATCCAAAAATAGTTGGTGCTTTGATAGAGCAAGCACAAAAACTGACCCTTACTTCCCGTGCTTTTTACAACAGCCGTTTGGGTGAATTCGAAAAACTAATTACAGAAATGCTTGGCTATGACAAGGTTTTGGCCATGAATTCTGGAGCTGAAGCCAATGAAACAGCACTGAAACTTGCCCGAAAGTGGGGATATCAAGTCAAAGGAATTTCAGAAAATAAGGCAAAAATTATAGCAGTTATCAATAATTTCCATGGCAGAACACTTGGTGTCATTTCTGCTTCCACAGAAAAAACCAGCACCGAGGGCTTTGGGCCTTTTATTGAGGGTTTTGTGATCATTCCATATGATGATTTGATCGCACTTGAAACTGCGCTTTCAGATCCTTATGTTTGTGCCTTTTGGGTAGAACCCATCCAAGGTGAAGCAGGAGTGATCATTCCTGAGCATGGCTATTTGACTAAGGCAAAGGCACTTTGCGATCGATACAATGTGCTTTTAATGGCAGATGAGGTGCAAACCGGAATGTGCCGTACCGGAAAAATGCTGGCTTGTGACCACGAATTGGTGAGACCCGATGTTCTTATTTTGGGCAAAGCGCTAAGTGGCGGAACATTGCCTGTTTCGGCAGTTTTGGCCGATGATGAAGTGATGCTTACCATAAAACCTGGCGAGCATGGCTCTACTTTTGGGGGAAATCCGGTTGCGTGTGCAGTTGCGATTGCTTCTTTACAGGTTTTGGTGGAAGAAAATCTGGCTGACAATGCACACAGAATGGGCAAAATATTCAGAACCAGAATGGAAGAGATCAAAACCAAAAGCCCAATGGTAAGAAAGGTTAGGGGAAAAGGATTGCTCAATGCTGTTGAAATAGAGTCAGTTAATGGAAAAACCGCATGGGATGTCTGCCTGGAATTGAAAAAAAATGGACTGCTGGCCAAACCAACCCGACAAGATACCATTAGATTTGCACCTCCATTGATCATTTCAGAAAGCCAAATGTTGGAATGCTGTCATATCATTGAAGAAAGTATCATAACCATTTTATAATTCTACATGAGTCTTTTAGTTGTGGGTTCGGTCGCATTTGATGCCATTGAAACCCCTTTTGGCAAAACCGACAAAATAATTGGCGGCGCTGCAACTTATATTTCACTATCCTCTTCTTATTTCAATTCTGCCGTCAATCTGGTGGCGGTTGTTGGAGGTGATTTTCCTAAATCCGATATTGCTTTGTTGCAAAAGCATGGCGTGAATACCGAAGGACTTCAAATCAAAGAAGACGAAAAATCTTTTTTCTGGAGTGGAAAATACCACAACGACATGAACAGCCGCGAGACACTTGTGACTGAGCTGAATGTTCTGGGAACTTTCGACCCAATCATTCCAGAAAGTTATCAGGATTGTGAATATCTGATGCTTGGCAATCTAGCCCCTTCGGTACAGAAAACGGTAATCGAAAGGTTGAAAAATCGCCCAAAGCTGATTGTGATGGATACCATGAATTTCTGGATGGAAATCGCAATGGCCGATCTTTTAGAAACCATTAAGCTAGTAGATGTGATTTGCGTGAACGATGAAGAAGCAAGACAGTTAACTAAAGAGTATTCTTTAAAAAAGGCAGCTCAAAAAATCCTGACCATGGGACCGAAAGTCGTCATTATCAAAAAAGGTGAGCATGGTGCACTTCTTTTCAACAAGGAAGAAGCATTTTATGCCCCGGCCTTACCGCTTGAAGAGGTTTTCGATCCTACCGGAGCTGGTGATACTTTTGCAGGTGGGTTTATTGGCTATCTTGCAAGTAAGAATGAAACCAGCTTTGAATCAATGAAAAATGCACTCATTTATGGTTCTGCAATGGCAAGTTTCTGTGTTGAGAAGTTTGGTGTTGAGCGAATTGTAGATCTAAAAAATGATGAACTCGAAAGCCGTGTTCAAGAATTTGTGAATCTGGTTCAGTTTGAAATTTCATTGGTTTAAAACCATATTCCATAAAAAAAGCCCTGAACGAATTCAGGGCTTTTTTTATGCCCATCTGCCACAAAGGCTAAACGAAAAAAGCCAAAACACCAATTTGATTATTCTCTTTTAAGTCTTCCAAAAATCGATTTTCCATTTTCCTGATTTAGCTTATAAAGGTATAATCCCGAAGGAAGGGATGGAAAAATAAGGTTTGAATTACCAATATTTTTTTTGTCAAAAACGATTCTACCTTGAATATCCATAAGTGTGAAATCTCGCACGCCAGAGCCAAAAAACTTGATTTCATTTTGGAATGGATTTGGCGAAATTGAAATATCTGCCTGCCCATTTTGGTTCAATATTGTCGATGTAACTACTGTGCCTGAAATTACTTTAAGGACACCATTTGAATAAAATCTGGATGTATCCCAGACCAAAGCGTTGTTGTAAGTAGGCAGATTTATAGCAGAAAAAACACCATTTCTTGCCGAAAAGTTCGTTACAACAAAACTATCACCTTGGGAAATCAAAAGGCCATCACGCAATCGAAATGAAAATGTGCCATTCAGATTTGCAGTCTTTGCGACTATTTTGCTTCCATTCCACACCACAGTTTCCACACTGGAAGAATTTGCCTGCAATGTCCTCAGCCTCACAGTGCTTGCGTTGGCTACGACTCGCCCATCGCCTTCCAATTCAACAACAAGATTTTGTCCATGTACACGATTATTTGATTTATAAAATATAGAGTCAGCCTCATTGAATGGATCTGTTTGAAATTCTACTGCACCCTCTTGAACCAAAAAACGGCTATCCAAAGCATAGCCATGTTCACCCGAAAGTGTAAATGTGCCTTGGCCAACCTTGGTTAACGTAAGATTTGGATTGCGAATAAAAACACCTCCAAAATTTACATAATCTGGCCAAATGGCTTTCACGCCAGAGACATTGACATTTTTGACCGCATCAATTTTCATATTTTGTTCTATCCAAAGACCTCCTTTGTATTCCTGGTCATTCGTTCTGATCTGCCAGACAGATCCTGGATTTCGTTCAAATACAAAGTGAGAATTGATGAGTGAAGGATTGGGTCTATATCCAAGTGGAAGTCCTTGACTTTCATGTGTTACAAAAATGACATTGTTCAACCGAATCGAGCCAAATCCCAAATCTGCCAGGCCTCCGTTTGTTCTATCTGCAACAAAACCAGGGTCAAGTTCTACAATACCAGTTCCATCGCCGAGGCACCAAAATTGCCTTGTAAAAAATGAACCAGGCAGCACCAGATCAACAACTGAAGATGCTGAAAATCGTATTTTTCCGCCATTTCCAACAACCAGATGGGGCACAGATTGACCTCCGTCAGAAAGAAAACTATTCTTAATAACAACCTCTGTACCAACTCCCCATGCGCCAATTGTAGGGCTTCCAATCAGGTTGGCAATGGCTATTCGATTGTTTACTTCATTGATCCTGTTGTTTCGGAAATGAAGTCCATATTTCAGGTACCTGGAATCGTACTGTGTATATTTATTGCTAAAAACGATGAATCTGTTGTCGTTGTAATCACCAGTAATGGATATAGAATCTGTGGCCATGTTGATATTCCAGGTTTGTGCAATAGCTGTCATTGAAATCATCAAGATGGAACAAGTGAACATCTTAAAAAGTAAAAATCTCATATTTGGTTTTGGTTGGACAAATAAATAAGGAACAAATGTAATCAGAGTTCAATTGGTTGACTATTCATTTCTATATGATTCAGTTTGAGTAATTCAATTTTAGCTGATTTAAATGTACCAAACTGATTTAAAGTTGTTGATTAGAACATTTCGCTTTTCAATAAAACCAATGAAATCAATAAGTTGCATCAGTTATAATTTTAGATTGATTCAAAGTGTGATGCTTCGATCTTGATTCAATTCCATAAAAAAAGGCCAGCATTTGCTGACCTTTGATAAAATTGACTTTGTGCTTATTTCAATTTGTCGTTGTACAACTGATAATATTCATCAGCCATTCGGTCGGCATCAAAGAAAGGAACGACATCGGTCATTGTCTTTTTCATCATCTTGAACCATTCCTTTGGCGTGTCATAATATTTCGGCAAGATTTCTTTCTCAATTATGTTCATCAGGTTTTTGTTGTCCTGATCATCCTGAAACTCAATGGGCATGGTATCGTCCACAACAGGCAATATGAAGGAGTTTTCTCCATGTTTGGAATATTCACAAACCCAACCGTCTTGAATTGAAAAGTTGATAGATCCATTCATAGCCGCTGTCATTCCTGAAGTACCAGAAGCTTCCCTTGGTCTTCTTGGTGTGTTCAACCAAACATCAGACCCAACTTTTAGCAGTCTGGAAAGTTCTAGTTCATAAGGCGTTAGCACAGTTGCATTTGGCATGTGCCTGGTTACTTCCACCAAATGGTTGAATACCGAAATGGCGCCCATATCGCCAGGATATGGCTTTCCGGCCCAAATAACCTGCACTTTTTTATCCGTTTGGCTCATCAACTTTTGAAATCGAACAATGTCATGCATCAAAAGTGTGGATCGCTTATACTCGGCAAATCGCCTGGCCCAGACAATGATAATGGCATCTTTGTCAAATAGCTTCCCTGTTTGATTGGCAACGTACTCAATCAACCTCTTTTTAAGGTGCATTTTCCGACGCTTTAATGCCTCATCGTCATTGTTAGTCAATGCTTCTCTCAAGGCCGTATCAGCCCAATATTTCATGTTTTGGGCATTTGTGATGCTTTTAATCTCACATAAACCAGGAAAATCTTTCCACATATCGCGGCTTACCTCGCCATGCAATTTAGAAACGCCATTGGCTACTTTGGCCAATCGAAGCGCAACCAGACTATGGCTGAAATTGTCGCCATGCTCACCTGAAACTTGTCTTGCTTCTTCAAAAGTAAGATGTCCAAAAAAGCTAAGTTTTTCCAAAAGCGCAATTGGGTGCTCCTCATTACCAGCCTTTTCTGGAGTGTGGGTGGTAAAGACAACTCGCTTTTTAACCTCGTCAACATTTTTCAACTTATGATACAAATGAAAAACCAGTGGCAACGCATGCGCTTCATTCATATGATAAACTTCAATATTTGGATCAAGAGCCTCAACCACCTTGGCTCCACCCATTCCAAGCACAATGCATTGCGCAATTTTTGCAGCCATATCGCTGTCATATAGCCTGTGGGTAATCGTTCTGGCCAGATAATCGTTTTCCGGAATATCGGTAGTTAGGAAATACATTGGGCAGGTGCCAAAAATTTCTGGGTCCAGATACATCGCTTTCACATAGACCTGATGCTTGTTGATGTAGATCGGAACCATGATACCTGTATCTTTCAAAAAGGTGTAATATTTTTCCTGAAAGAGCACGTCCATACCATTATCAGGCTTTCGAACCTGATCGTAATAGCCGTATTTCCATAAAATTCCGATGCCTATCATGTTCTGTTTCAGGTCGTAAGCCGACCTCATGTGCGAACCAGCCAGGTAGCCCAGACCACCAGAATACGTTTTTAAACTCTGAGCGATGGCAAACTCCATAGAAAAGTAAGCCACCTTTTTCTCATATTTTTCGTTGATTTTATAAGAATGAAGATTTGAAACTGACACAATTTTTTATTTTAAAATATTGATAATCAAACTCGACCAAAAAGATTTGACTATTTAATGCTTGCAACAATACAAAAAAAGGCTTGAAGAAGCCAGCCAATACGATTGGATGATATAAAGAACCAAATTTAACAAGTGCTATTTTCGCTAAAATCAGCTTAAATTTGATTTCAAAATGAGACCCGAACCAATTGAGCCTTTGCACTTTCCATTTGCGCATCGGGACAGAAGTATTTAAGCAATATCGAAGAACCAACCAGCTTTTCAGGAATATCAAATTCGCCGACGGCCCAGGAAAGTCCACTCCAAATGATTTTATCATAATGAAGTTGAAGCTCGATTGGTTTTCCCTCAATTGAAACCTCCATTTTGTTCAACAAAGCCAAAGATTTTGCGCCGGGCTTGCTACCGCCACTAACCCGCAGAGGAATACCTCCTTTTTTGAATTGTTGGAATAATAGCCGGTATTTTCCCTTTACAGTGGGAATAAAATCAGCAGTCAATTCCATACCATTTTGTTTAAATTCGATGGCAATCTCTTTGGTTTCAGTTGGGATTGGCCAAAGGTTATCTCCTTTGCCCAAATCATATTTCGGATCTGCAAATTTGCCAAAACCCACCACCGCCAATTGTTCTGCACCCAAAGAAATTGTATTGTTTACAATTTCAGGCATATAGCCTGCATCTGAAAATAAAAGTCTGATTTTCTGACCTTTCCACGAATTTGGAAAAACCACTTTTTGCCCATTTTGCGATGGATTGACTACAGTTAAAACTTGCCCTTTTTCTAATTCTGCCAAATACCCAAACACTTCTGCTTTGCCTGGAACTCCTCCAAAAAGTGTTGTTTTTCCAAAAGTGAGCAACTCCATATACAGTTTCTGGGTCCTGGCAAAAAAGTCAGCATCTGTTGCATCAAGCAATGTCAAATCGCCATAAATGGTATGCAAAAGTCCAGCCCTTGCCAAGGAAAGAACCAACATTCCTTTCCAATTTTCTTTGCCTCTATTGTAGCAGGTTCCTGTTTTGCCGATCATAAAGGAAGTATTGTCTATCCTCGAAAGCGGAATTCCATTTTTAGAATATTGCCAAACCATGTGGTCAGAATAAATGTCTTTTGATCGCCAAAAATTAGAACAGGGCACATCAGAAGGTCTTGGATCGCCGCAATACAAACTGTCAAAAACCTGCAGCCACTGGGTATCGACCGTTTTGCGGTAAACCGAACCTGTATCAGATTGTAAACCACCGTAGCCATTGTAAGCCAGCAAGATAGCATCGCTATTTTTTTGTCTAAATGCATGCAACGCGGCTCGCCAAACTGTTTCATTTTGCAAGACAATCTCCCTTGGCAAAAGAGCAGCTTCCATTTCGGGAGTAGCAGCAGAAAAACTTGCAAAATCAAACTTAAAAACCCTGACTCCTTTGTCATAATGCATTTGAAGACTGCCAATTAAGTGTTTCAAATATCCCCCCGAAAAAAGACAAAGTGTAGTTTTTGAACTAGAAAGAGAATCTTCCCATTCAGGAATTGTTTTTAGAAATCTGTTTCCAGCTACCTCCATGATATTGGTAGAAAACCAAAGCCCAGGCATCAAATTGTTGGCCTTACATTTTTGCAGCCAACGATCGGGCCCCGTAGCCGACCATGTCTCTTTCCGCCACTCCCGATAGCCTCCGCCGGCATCAAACCAAAACATATCCATTAGGTAAGAATCGAATTGAACGCCTTGGCTTTTTAATTTCAACAAAGCTTCCAATTGCTTAAAAGCCAGATCCTCCGTTAACTTAACCACATCAGAAAGTTCATCGTAAGAAGCCCAATTGATGTAAATGCTTTTCGGTATTTTGGTATCCTCAATTTGTGCAGAATTCAATTTTCTAGTTGGATTGGCCTCAACAGCCCAATCTCCGGAAAGCAATAAACCGGCACCCAAAAGATTTTTTTGAATAAATGTACGTCTGTCTTTCATTCCTATAATTTTCGTCATTGGTTATTTTAAATTTCCTGAAACGCACAATACCAAACTAAAGTCCCCTCAGATGCCTCTTTGGTTGAATCGAATTTAGGTTTGGCTAGATCAGGATTATGCGGCAAGAATACTAAACTTCTGTGATTTCTGAACCGGAGTTTTGCGAGACAAAGACAATCAACTTATTTTTTATCCAATCTGACAAACAAGTGATAGTTGAATTAGATTTCCCCAGAAACAAAAATCGGAAAAGTGAATTTGAAAACGGAAGAGTTCATTTTGAATTGATTTCATACCATCTTTCACTTTTGTTAGTTAGTGAAATTTCCAGTTCTCTATATTTCAATTTTGCTTATTCACATGCTGCTCAGCCTGAGCGGCTTGCATGCATTTTCTATGAGTGGATACATGCAAATTGCCCAAACAAACTTTCCGGAAAACACGCCATTCTGGGAAATGCTTTATTATTTTCATGGAAATCCACCTTTGCTTTCAATTCTTCATCACTTTGCTGAGCTTGCTTTTGGCAAGGAATATTTCTGGTTTTTCGATATTCTTTTGCCAATACTCCATCTTGGAAGCTGTCTTTTTTTCAAGGCCGCATTGGAAAATTTCAAAATCAAAATACATGGCTTTTGGCTTGCGCTGCTTTTTCTAAACCCACTTATATTCATCTACTTTCGTTATCCTTTTTATGCTTGTATCCTATTTTTTCTAAACTCAATTTTCCTATTCATCCTCTCAAAAAGGGAAGAAAAACCTAAAGTAATCTATTGGCTGGCAGGTTTGCTTTCAATAGAAGCCTTGCTTCGTTCCAGCTATTCTTCTTTTCTGTTGCTTGCTTTTCTTTTGTGGTTGCTACCTAATTTCAATTGGAAATCAACAACTTGGATGTTGCTCATCATGATGCCTCCATTCCTATGGCAATTAAAAAACCATCATTTGGTGGGAAAATTTACATCAAGTACATGGATAGGAATGAACCTTGCCCGATGCCATCTTCCCTGGCATGTCCACAACGATTTGGTTGATTTTGTTGCACCATTTTCTTTGCCAAATCAGTATTTTGAAATCTTGAAAGATGAACCACGAATCAAGGCAAGCTTAAAAGAAAAAAACTACTATTTATCTCAAAATAATCTGAATCACAGCGCTATACCTGTCATAAGTGACTTGTATCTGGAAAGCATAAAAAGAAATTTTTCATTAAGCTGGTCGGCCAATTCTGTCATAAATGGCTTTATTATTTTGTTTAAAAGTCCAGGCAACTACGAACACCTTCGCAATCATTTAAGCAAGGAAGGCTACGGAATTTTTCAAAAATGGAATCTCGATTTTTGGGAACCAATCGGGTTTCAAGACAAGCGGCATCCCTGGTATTTATTTTTTAAAAGCATGGCTTGGGACCCCGATTTTGAAAGACTAAAAGCCTTCAAAAACATTACGATCTATACGATTTTATATCCGTTCCTGCTCATTTGGTTCGGATTCAAATTCAGAAAGCTGGACAAGAACCTGAAGGCAATTTATATTCTAACACTCTTTTTTACACTCCTTTATGCATCAGTTGATATTTTTGAAGCCAATCGGATGAGAATGGAATACGAGGTCTTTTTCTATTTTCTATTGTTGCGGTTCATTTCTGAAAAGAGAACCGCAAAGATTCAATCCACGTTCAAAATTCATACTGCTTGAGGTAGTCTTTCAATTGGCTTTTCCAAACAGAATCTACAATTTCAGGTTTGATATTTCGCTTGTATTGAAAAAGTGCATCTTTCCAGGCGCCATACATTGGATTAGGAAAAATGATAAATTTTTCGCCCCAACTCGATTTTAAATCTTTTACAGATTGGCTTCTTTTGGCTGCTTCGGCTTCTTCCCAAACGCCATCAAAATCAGCAAGATTATCGCCAAGCAACATTACAATTTCATGATTTTTCAGAACTTGATTTCGTCTTTCAACCTTATTCGAAGTGCTGACTTTCAACATAATATGTACTGAATCTGCATTCGGAAATCCAAGATTTTTGAGGTTGGAAATGGTGCCACCAAGATTTTTCGCTAGCCGATTTGAAATGTAAAAAACCGGCACCTGCAAGTCCTGCGCCCTTTTAAAAAACCCGATTGCTCCAGGCAAAGCTGGCGCCTTTGCCGCCTTTTCCCAGTCGGACCAGTAGTCTGGGTAATCCTTGCCTTCGAGCAGCACTTTTATAGACCAGGCAGAGTTGTCCAGGGCTGTTTCATCCAAATCTGTGACAATAGCGAATGGCTTTCCACCAGGTTTTCTATTCTTTATTTCCATTTCTAACTGCCATGTTGCCAAGCGATACGTTTGCAGATAACATGCCTCTTTCTCAGCAGAAAGAGCATACCAGGAATTGGCTAAAAGTCTGGAATCGTGGGTAATATCTGGGATATGTTGATCGGCAGAGGTAAAGGAAAACAGACCAATAAAGACTAGGAAAACCAAAAGTCGGTTGTTTATTTTCATGGGCTCAAGGTATGGAAAACCATAAGAAATTGAATACTCGTTTGTGGAAAATCTAAGAAATGAAGCAATTTGAAATAAATTACAAAAAAACAAAGTAGAGTTTACGAAGGTTAATTAATTTGCTTTTGAAAATGAAATCATATGTCAAATACACTGCCTCGAAAAACATTCCTTGAAAAGCTTGGCCTGAGCATTGCGTCCTTTTTTGCAATTCCGATTTTAAGCAATTCAAAACCAACAGAGTATATAAAAAACGATACAGCGATGGAACACAATATTTTCAATGTTCAAGCCATGGGCTTTCAATGGGAAACCATCGATCCATTTCTATTTTGCGTGCATCATGAAGACAAATTTCCAAAAGGGAATGAGCTCATGGGTCCAGAAAAACCACTCTTGTCAGGCAGAACGCTAGGTGATGATTTTATCATAAAAGATGGCTTTAGAATGTACCACGGCAAACAAGTCCCTGGTTTTCCTGGTCATCCGCATCGTGGTTTTGAAACCATAACTGTGGTAAGAGAAGGCGTTGTGGATCATGCAGATTCATTGGGGGCAGCAGGCCGGTATGGCAACGGCGATGTTCAATGGATGACGGCCGGAAAAGGCGTTCAGCATTCTGAAATGTTTCCATTGATTCATCAGGAGAAGGAAAATCCGATGGAACTTTTTCAAATCTGGCTCAATCTTCCAGCCAAAAACAAAATGGTTGCTCCTCATTTTAAGATGCTTTGGTCGGAATCAATTCCAAAATATACCCATAGAGACAAGAATGGAAAATCGACTGAAATAGAGGTAATTGCAGGTAATATTGGCCAATTTGTAGCTCCACCACCACCGCCAGACTCCTGGGCTGCAGATCCAAAAAATGAACTTACCATTTGGAACATTAAGATGGAGCCTGGTGCGGTTTGGACCTTGCCAAAAACAACTGCGGGAATTAACCGTAGCCTGTACTATTATATTGGCGAAGGCTTGCAAATTGACAAACTAACCATTCCTACATACAACTCATTGAGAAGCAAGCCAGATGTCGATCTCATTTTGGTAAATGGAAATACGGAAGCCAGAATCTTACTTTTGCAAGGACGTCCAATCGGCGAACAGGTTATCCAATATGGCCCGTTTGTGATGAATACCAAAGAAGAAATAAATCAGGCATTTGAAGACTTTCACAACACCAAATTTGGTGGATGGCCCTGGCCAAAAACAGCCCAGGTTCATGACAGAAACAGCGGCAGGTTTGCGCTTCATGCGGATGGAAAAAAAGAAACAAAAGGCTGATTACAAACCGAATATCTCGATATTTCTTGTGTAGGAAATTGAGTGCTATCGATAAAAAAACTGAATACTGGCAGCTTAAATGTTTCTAATATCATATCCACAATTTGCGAAATTTTGGATGTAAAATTGCCTTGAAGTGGACCATACTGGGCTCGAACCAGCGACCCCTACCTTGTCGAGGTAGTGCTCTAAACCAACTGAGCTAATGATCCGATTGAAGCTGCAAAAATAGGTGCATTGCTGAATTTTCAACTATTTGCCATCAAAATAATAATGATGCTGGTAAGGCTTGTACAACTTGAAATTCAGAAAGAACAAACCGATCTTTTCCTGAAATTATTTGCTGAACATCAGCAAATCATTCTAAAAAACGACGGTTGTATCTCTCTTCAATTGCTTCAGGAAGACGGTAAGCCGAATCATGTGGCGACTTTGAGCCATTGGATTTCAGAAAAATATTTGAATCAATACCGAAATTCAGAGTTTTTTAAAACACTTTGGAGCAAGGTGAAACCTCTTTTTGCATCGCCAGCAAAAGCCTGTTCTTATCAGATTTGGGAATCTAACATGCCAACAAATGACTGAAAATCAACTTATAATCAAGTATTTTCCAAATGCCGATTCCAAAAAACTAGAATTGCTGAACAAGCTTTACGAGGGCTATGTGGAATGGAATTCTAAAATAAACCTCGTGTCGCGATCGGATCTGGAAAATCTTTACGAGCGGCATTTGCTTCATTCTTTGGCCATCGGTCTATTTTTTAATTTCAATCCCATGACTGAAATTATGGATTTAGGCACAGGCGGTGGATTTCCTGGTTTGCCCTTGGCCATTTGGTATCCGGAAGTAAATTTCACTTTGGTTGATTCTATTGGAAAAAAAATCAAGGTTGTGGATGCTCAAATCGAGCATCTTGGTCTAAAAAATGTGAAGGCAATCAATGCCAGGGCAGAATCAGTTCCGGGCACATTCGACTTTGTGGTTACAAGAGCAGTAGCCCCAGCCGCCGAACTTGCCCAATGGACCAAAGGAAAATTTGCCACACACTACAGCCACAATCTGAAAAACGGACTTTTAATGTGGAAGGGCGGGGATCTTAAAGCAGAATTGGCAGAAGTTTCAAGATTAAAACCAACTTCTTTTCATTTGAAAGATTATCTCGATGAACCTTTTTTTGAAACCAAACAGATTGTGCATTTGCCAATGCTTGGGTAAAAAATTGAACAATTGGGCTTAACTTTTGATCACAATAAAATAGAATCTCAAACCCACAAACGCTAAAGTTTATGAGTTGAAAATCTTCATATTTCAAGCAATACATTTTCGTATAATATCTGCACTTAAATTCAATCTTTTTAGCCAGTAGAAAGTAGGATATTGAGTACTCAAACTCTGAATGCAGGGTTTGCCTACACTACTTGTTATCAAATACTTAAGAGCTAATTGTGCATGAAAAACCCTGACCCGCACAAGATATTAATCGTTGAAGACGAAAAAATAATCGCCAAAGACCTGGAGCTTCGACTTATCCAGATGAGCTACGACGTGGTAGCTAGCGTATCGTCTGGAAAAGAAGCACTTGCGATATTAAAATCGCAGGCGGTTGATCTTATTTTAATGGATATCATGATTGATGGAGATATAGACGGAATTGAGACCGCCGAACTTATCCATCAACAAATGGACATTCCGATCATATATCTTACAGCCTATGCAGATGAAAAAACGTTTGAAAGGGCGAAACTTTCTGATCCATTTGGCTACCTGCTAAAGCCGTTTCAGGAACGGGATCTGGACTTGACCATCAGGACGGTTTTACAAAAATTCTCATTTGAAAAGCAAATCAAAGCCAGCGAAACCCGATACCGCAGCTTGTTCGAACAGTCACTTGATGCAATACTTATTTTTGACAACAGAGGAAGAATCCTTGACGCCAACAAGGCGGCAAGCGAAATTTATTCCTTAAAATCAGAAAAAATTGAAAACTATCATTTGAGCGATTTGGTCCAACCTAAGGAAAAAGCGCAGCTCTTGCTAAACCTTCAGCAATTCCTTGAACAAGGCGAAATGAAGGGAAGATACAGGTATATTGATAAGTTTCTTTCCATTAAATACATTGAATATCAGGCCAAAGCAAATTATTTACCAGGAAATCACCTGGCGGTAATCCGAGATACAACCCAATCGGTTGAGGATCAAAAACAGATTGAGAACCTTGCCAAGTTTCCTTCCGAGGCTCCGCATCCCATTTTCAGAATATCTACCAATGGTGAAATCATCTATGCCAATAAAGCTGCCAATATTTTTCTAAATGAATGGAGGCCGAAGTATGAAAAGAGCATTCCAAACAACCTGAAAGACAGACTTTCTGTGCTAAACTCGATTGATAGCACAATGACACTGAGCCTGAATATAAAGAACAGATACTTCCTTTTGCTTTTTGTTTATGTGCCAAAAGGCGATTACATCAACATTTATGGGACCGATATAACCCAGCAAAAGCAATCTGAGAGAATCATCAATCACCAAAAAGACATTATGGAACTGATAGCCAAGGGTGAAAATCTTGGGACAGTTTTAGATAGAATTTGTGCTAAGATTCAGCAGTTTATGCCAGATGCACTTCCTGCAATTCACATATATGATGAGCTTTCGAAACAACTCACTTTTGCATCTGGCCCAAGGCTTCCACTTGATTTTGTGGCTTCCTTTCAAAAAATTGGCATTGGAAAAAATCATACGACAACCGGGGCAACGGCCTATAATAAAGATTTGGTAATTGTAGAAAATGTAGAAGAAGATCCGAGCTGGAAGGAAAAAGAAAAAGAAGCTAGAATAGCTGGCATCAAGTCGAGTTGGGGTTTACCCGTTTTGGGTCAGAATGATGAATTGCTGGCTGTGATTTCGATATATCAGAAAGAAACCCATAAACCATCCACTTCAGAAATTACTTTGGTCAACATGGCTTGCAAATTGACTGGAATTGCTGTGGAAAGAGAGGCCAATTATCAAAGTCTCACCAAACACTCACTCGCTTTTGAAAACATTTCGGATGCTGTTGTTTTGACTGACAATGAGGGCAAAATAACAGAATGGAGCCCTTCTGCTGAGCGACTTTTTAAATTCAAAAAAGGAGATATTCTTGGTAAAAAAATTCAGGATGCGCCATTTATTCAACATGCACAAGGCCAGGAAAAGTTGGTTCAAAAGGCATTTTTTGATCCTTTAGAAGACGATACAAAGTATAGTTCGGAGATAGAATTTCTCAAAAAAGAAGGCGAAAAAGGAATTGCCGAACTCAATGTGGTGAAGTTGAAAGACCTTACAGGAGCCATAATAGGTACTTTGAGGGTGATCCGAGACATTACCCAAAAGAAAAAGGTTGAACTGGCACTTCGAACTTCCGAAAACTACCTGAAAGCCATTTTCGACAACACCATACAATCCTTTATTTTGTTGGATAGAGAATTTAAGATACTCACTTTCAACAAAAAGGCATTTGATTTTATAGGAGAATTGACAGGCAAAAAACTTTCTTCGAGCGAGTTGCTCACAGATTTTTGGTATCAGAATGAAGTTGATAAGTTCGTCTCTATCTCCGCTATGGCTCTCGCTGGCGAATATGTCAAATATGAAGAATGCGTGGACATTCCAACAGGTCAATGCATTTGGCTGGAAATCAACTTTCTTCCTGTCTATGACCATGAAAACAACATGACAAGTGTTTGCTTTACAGCACTTGATATTTCAGAACGCAAGCAGGCAGAATTGGAATTGGCATCCAGCGAAGCTCGGTTCCGATCTTTGGTACAAAACTCATCAGACATTGTAACTGTACTTGATAATAAGGGGAAAATTTCTTACACATCGGAATCTACAGAAAGAATGCTGGGCTACAAAAGCGAAAATTTGATTGGCCAACCTTTTGAAAATCTGGTACTTCCAGAAGAGAAGACAAAATTTAAAGATATTTTGGAACTGGTAGAATCTGCTCCGGAAGACAACCACAGCATAGAATACCAGATAAAAAATGCGGAGGGCCAAATCGTGTATTTGGAATCTGTGATGAACAATCTGTTCGACAACAAATCTATTCAAGGGGTTGTGGTCAACTCAAGGGATATAACCCAGAGAAAAGAAACCGAAACGGAGCTTAAGAAAACCAATTTCGAATTGGATAGCTTTGTTTACAGGGCCTCGCATGATCTTCGGGCTCCGCTTCGTTCCGTACTTGGATTGCTCAATTTGATTAAAATAGAATCCAGCTTGGATCAAAAGGCGGCTTACGTAAATTTAGCAGAGAAAAGCATCAACAAACTCGATTCATTTATTTTGGATCTAACCAACTTCAGCAGAAATACACGGCTTGAAATTCAAAAAGAAAAAATTGATTTTGAGGCTGTTATCGCTGAATGTATAGAAAACTTGAAGTACATGGAAAATGCCGAAAAGGTAAAATCCATTATTGAAATTGATGCAGAAGTGCCTTATTTAAGCGATCCTGGTCGAATGGCAATTTTGTTTCAAAACCTGATTTCAAATGCCATCAAATACCAACAGCCATTTACAGATGCCTATGTCAAAATCAGCATTCATGTGAATGAAAACGGAGCACAAATTGAAGTAAGCGACAATGGAAAAGGAATCAGCAAGGAGTACCTGAGCAAAATATTCGAAATGTTTTTCAGAGCTTCAGAAGATTCTTACGGCTCTGGCCTGGGCCTTTACATTACAAAGCAAGTTGTTGAAAAACTACAAGGCAAGATCGAAGTCGAATCAGAATTCAATGTCGGAACCACTTTCAAAGTTTGGTTGCCGCACATGATTGACAAGGAAGAAAATACTTTAGAAACTGTCGGCTTATCGAATTGAAGAAAAAGCAAAAGCGACTAAAACTAGTCTTTGATGAATAGCTCTTTCTTAAGGCCATCAGCCGTTTGAACCCAAATCTGGTAAAGCCCTTTTGGCATTCCTGAAATGTCAAT
>Ga0105046_10005677_pt1 | contig 19733 bp, 11 predicted proteins | sample MAT03_FD_78385 | JGI IMG/M metagenome (GOLD analysis project Ga0105046, IMG submission 78385) | Freshwater microbial communities from Lake Fryxell liftoff mats and glacier meltwater in Antarctica - MAT-03 (megahit assembly) | ecosystem: Environmental > Aquatic > Freshwater > Ice > Liftoff... | reverse complement strand
TGGGGCTGGCTCTGGGGTGTCTGGGGCTTGTTGCTGGGCATCCCCATCATGATGATCGTGAAGTCCGTCTGCGACCGGGTGGAGGACCTCAAACCGGTGGGCGAGTTCTTGGGGTCCTGAAGGGCAAACACCTTGGTCGGGCTGCAGCAGAAATTCTCAAGAAAACAGCCCGCAGGCCCGTGTCCCGCAAGCGCGAGCAGCTATCCATTTGATAGTGACGCATGCCCGGTGGTGTTCAATCCTCAAGACCCGTTCGGGCAGTGCCTGGGCTGCGCCGATGCATCGACTCTTCGACAGACTCAGGGCAGGCCGACGCGGTGCGAACAGCGCTGCATGTGTGACCGCAAGGCCGTATCACTGGATCAAACGGCCCGCGCGTCGGCAAACACCACGCGGTAGCACTGGGTGAAGCCTGCAGGCGCAGCTGCCTGCTCGAACCTTGCGCCGTGAATGACGGCAATTTTTTCCACGACGCGGTGCCCGGACCCCAGGCCCAGCGCATGATGGCGCTGCACCCCGGCGGGTGCGCCATCCAGCGACGCGTTGCCGCGCTCGGCCGTGTCGCTGACTTGCAGCCAGCGCGCCTGCGGGTCCAGCTGCACCTCCACACTGGTGCCGGCTGGCGTGTGGCTCAAGGCGTTTTCAATCAGGTTGCGCAGCACCAGCCCCAGCAGCACCGGGTGGCCCTGCATGATGAAAGGCCCCGGGCTGGCCAGCGCCAGTTCATGCCCGCTGTCGAGCGCGGCCTGGCCGAACTCCGCGACTTCGGCACGCGCGATGGCATCGAGGTCCAGTTGCTGCATGGCTTCAACCAGCTCCGTGCGGCTGGCACGCGCCAGCGCCAACAGGTTGGACAACACCTCGCCTGCCCGCAGCGCGTCGCGCTCCAGTTGCACCAGCAGTTGCTCTTGCGCCCCGCCCGGTGCGACCTGGCGCAGCGCGTGTGCCTGCAGGGTCAGCGAGGCCAGCGGCGTGCGCAGCTCATGCGCCAGTTCGCTGGCCAGCTCGCGCTCGCGCGACACTGCGGCCTGGTAACGTGCTGCCAGCGTGTTGATGGAGTTCACCACCGCGCGAAACTCCTGCTGCGGGTGCGGGCTGTGCAGCGGCGAGGGCTGGTGGATGTCCAGTGCGTCAACGTCGTGCGCCAGCGCGTACAGCGGACGCAGCCCGCGGTGTATCGCCAGGCCCAGGGCCAGTGCCACCACCGGCAGCAGCCAGAAGCCGGGCTCGGCCACCTGCTCGGCAATGTCGCGGGCCAGGTCATCGCGTTCGCTGATGCTCAGCAGCACCGTCACCTTTTTCTCGCGCGCTGGTCCGTCCCAGCGGGAAAACGCGCGCCAGGCCACCGGCGGCGCGCCCAGTTGCATGGTTTCAAAGCCTTCCCCTTGGCTGAAGGGCACGGCCGGCGCTTCGCCGGTGCGCAACAACTCAGCGCCTGCGGCATTCCAGACCACCACGCTCATGGAGCGCTGGTAGTCGTGGCTTTTCAGGCTGGACAGGCCGGGCAGGCTGGCCACGCCGCCGCGCACACCTGAGGGGCTGGGGTTCTGCGCCAGCTGCAGCAGCGCCACGCTGGCCAGGTGGCCGTCGGTCAGCTCGTCGGCTTCATGCATACCGGTCTGGTAGCCCAGCACCACGAAGCCGCCCCAGACGATCAGCAGCGCGCCGAATGCCCAGGCCATCAGGCTCAGCGTGAGGGATCGTTGCAGCTTCATGGCTTGTCCTCCGGAACAAAATAACCCACGCCACGCAGCGTACGTATGACACCTTCACCGAGTTTTTTGCGCAGGTGGTGAACGTGTACTTCCACCGCGTTGCTGTCCAGCGCGTTGTCCCAGCTGTATAGCCGCGCCTCGATCTGCGGGCGTGACAACACGCGGGGACGCACCTCGATCAGCGCCAGCAGCACGCCGAACTCGCGCGCCGACAGCTCCACCGGCTGGCCGTCCTGCCGGACCGTGCGGGTGGCTGGGTCCACTACCAGCGTGCCGGCCGTGACCAGCGCCTGCGCCCGCCCCACAGAACGGCGTCGCAGCGCACGCATGCGCGCCGCGAGTTCGTCAGGATCAAACGGTTTGGTTACATAGTCGTCGGCGCCCATGTCCAGGCATTCGATGCGCGCGGCGACCTGGTCGCGCGCCGTCATCACGAGGACCGGTGTGGCCGCATCGGGCAGCCGCGCGGTGGGCGTCTGGCGCAGGCGCCGCAACACCTCGGCGCCGTCGCCGTCGCGCAGGCCCAGGTCCAGCAGCACCAGGTCAAACGGCTCCACACACAGCGCCGTCCACGCTGTCTCCACACCGTCCGTCATGTCCACGGCCCAGCCGAGCTGCCGAAGGTGGACTTGCAGCCCGGTGGCAATGCCTTCGTCATCTTCCACAACCAGTACACGCATGCCCGCATTGTGCTTGAGGGTCCTTAAGGAAGACTTAAGGCAGGACGCCGAAGCTCCAGCCCATGCAAAGCTTTTCAAATCGGCAACTGGCTGCACTCACGGCTGCAGCGGCGCTGGGGCTGCTGGCCTGGGACGTTTCCGGCCTGGATCTCGTCATGGCGAACTGGTTCGGCGGGTCCGGGGGGTTTCCGCTGCGCGATCACTGGTTGCTGACCGGCGTGCTGCACGACGGCGCCAAACGGCTGGCCTGGGGGCTGGCGCTGGGACTGTGCCTGGGGGTCTGGTGGCCGATGGGCGTGCTGGCCGATTTGCCCTTCAAGCGCCGCTTGCAACTGGCGGCCACGACGCTGGTGGCTGTGCTGGTGATCGGTTCGCTGAAGACTCTCAGCACCGCCAGCTGCCCATGGAGCCTGTCGGAGTTCGGCGGCGTGGCGCACTACACACCGCACTGGATGCACCTGCTGGCGCCCGACGGCGGAAGCGGCGGCTGTTTTCCTGCCGGTCACGCGGCGTCGGGCTTTGCCTTCGTGGGCGGTTACTTCGCCTTTGGCCACACCGCGCCCCGGGTGGCGCGCCGCTGGCTGGCCGCGTCGATGGGGGCCGGCCTGGTGCTGGGACTGGCGCAGCAGATGCGCGGCGCGCACTTCAGCAGCCACACCTTGTGGACCGCCTGGCTTTGCTGGTGCGTGGCCTGGGTCATGGACGCTGTGTGTACCCATTTGAATTGCAAGCCGCTGGATGCGGGCATGACGGGAGCCTGATGACCTACGCTGCCTCGCAACCTGTTTCGGCCAGAACGGCCACAACGGCCCCAGCGGCCCCAGCGGCCACTGCACGCCCGCATCCGGCGCGCGCCTTCACGCACCCGCTGTGGCTCATTGTCTTGGCCAGCCTGTGGATGGGCAGCGCCGCCAACCTGCCGCTGTGGCTGGCGCTGGAGCGCCTGTCGGTGTTTGAGCATGCCGGTGGCTGGCTGTTTGCGGCGGCCCTGGCGTTGATCATCAGTGCCACGCTGGCTGCCTTGCTGAGCCTGCTGGCCTGGCGCTGGACGCTCAAGCCGGTGCTGGCCGTGCTGCTGCTGGCGGCGGCGGCCGGTGCCCACTTCATGCTGGCCTACCACGTGGTGATCGACAGCGCCATGCTGACCAATGCGCTGCAGACCGATGTTCATGAGGTGCGCGACCTGTTGGGCGTCAAGCTGTTGGCTTCGCTGCTGGTGCTGGGGGTGTTGCCCTGCCTGGCATTGTGGCGTTGGCGGGTGGACTACGGCCGCTGGCCGCGCCGCGCCGCGCACAACCTGCTGCAGGCGGCGCTGGCGCTGGTGGCGCTGGCGGCGCTCACGCTGGCCAGCTTCAGCCCGCTGGCATCGACCATGCGCAACCACAAGGAGTTGCGCTACATGCTCAACCCGCTCAACACCCTCTACGCGCTGGGCAACCTCGGCGTCTCACCGCTGCGGCGCGATGACACTTTTCTGCTACCGCTGGGGCTGGATGCCCATGCCGCCTTGCCGCCAGCCGGCGCGCGCCCGCCGCTGCTGGTGCTGGTGCTCGGAGAAACCGGGCGCAGCGGCAACTTCGGTATCAACGGCTACGGCCGCGACACCACGCCCGGGCTGGCGCGCCAGGGCGTGGCGAGTTTCCGCAATGCCTGGTCCTGCGGCACCAGCACGGCGGCGTCGGTGCCCTGCATGTTTTCCGGCCTGGGCCGCGAGGGGTATGAGGCACGCAGGCAGCGCAGCGAGGGCCTGCTCGACGTGGTTCAGCGTGCCGGCATGGCGGTGTTATGGGTCGACAATCAGTCTGGCTGCAAGGGCACCTGCGACCGCGTGCCCAACGTCAACACCGCCAACCTCGCGCATCCGCAGCTGTGTCCGGGTGGCGAGTGCTATGACGGCATCATGCTCGAAGGCCTGGACGCGCGTATCGCGGCCCTGCCGGCAGAGCGCCGCGCACGCGGCGTGGTGGTGGTGCTGCACCAGATGGGCAGCCACGGCCCGGCCTACCACCTGCGCTCGCCGCCGTCCTTCAAGCGTTTTGCCCCCGAGTGCACCAGCAACGACCTGCAGGGTTGCAGCAGCGCGGCGCTGGTCAACGCCTACGACAACTCGATCGCCTACACCGACCACTTCCTGTCGTCCACCATCGACTGGCTCCAACAGCAGCAGGCCGGTTACGACGCGGCCATGGTCTACGTGGCCGACCACGGCGAGTCGCTGGGCGAAAACAACCTCTACCTGCACGGCATGCCTTACCTGATCGCGCCGACGGTGCAAAAACATGTGCCCTGGATCACCTGGACCTCCAGCGGCTTTGCCCAGCGCAGCGCCCTGAGCAGCGCCTGCCTGCGCCAGCAGGCTGACCGGCCGGTCTCCCACGACAACTACTTTCACTCGGTGCTGGGCTTGCTGCGCGTGCAGGCCAGCGTTTACCAGCGCGCGCTGGATGTGTATGCCCCCTGCGTCCTGGCACCCACCGACGAGGTGGCCGGCAAGCGGCCGCCTGCGGCCCTGGCCAGGCTTTCGGCTACGGCTGCAATTGAGGTTCATCAGTAAAAAAGGCCTCCAGCCCTTGTGTGGCGGGCGTAAGCAGCTATTTATTTAATAGCAAGCGTTGACACGTGGAAAGCGCGCCGCAGGTGATCTTCAATCGCCCAGGTCGATCAGGCCCGCCAGGCGCAGCTGCGCGGGCACCACGTGGTCGGCCATCACCCAGACGCGCTCCGGGTGGCTGGATGCTTCTTCCAGCAGCTCCATCACAAAGGCGATGGATGCCTTGTCGAGCGCGGCAAAAGGCATGTCCAGCAACGTGACGGCTGCACCCGAAGCAAAAGCCGCTGCCAGAAAGACCTTGCGTTTCGAACCGGTGGACAGCATGAACAGCTGCTTGTGCATCTGCGCGTCCAGCGCCAGGCCGTCCAGCAGTCGGCCCAGGACCTGCTCGTCAAACGCCGGGTAGCGGAGCCGCTGCATCTGGAGGTAAGCAACTGGCGTCAGGAGGTCGAAGGCATCGGTGCGCGGGTCGGTCCAGAACAGCTTCCCGCAATAGGCATCGCGCTGCTCGTGCAGTGCGATATTGTTGATCTGCAACTGCCCGCCATCCAGCGGCAACTCGCCCGCCAGCAGGCGCATCAGCGTGGTCTTGCCGCGCCCGTCGCCGCCGCGCAGCAGCGTGACGCCGGGGTGCATGGCCGCCGACCAGCCGGTAAACAGCGGGTGATCCGGGTAGGCAAAATACAGGCGCTCGGCCTGCAGCACCGGCACAACCTGGCCGCCAGCGCTCATCGATAAAACGCTTCGACCTTGCCCTTGAGCTTGATCAGTAGCGGCCGGCCCTTGCGGTCCAGTGTCTTGCCTGCGGGCACCTTGACCCAACCCTCGCTGATGCAGTACGCCTCGACATCGTGGCGCTCTTTGTCATTGAAGCGAATGCCGATGTCGTGTTCGAACACGGCAGCGACGTGATGCGGGCTGCGCGGGTCCACGCAGAGGTGGTCGGGCAGGGCGGGGCGGGGGGTGGGTTCGGTCATGGGGTTTTCAATCAATCGATAGGCCCTGATTTTCCATGATTCGCAGTGCGTGGCAGGAATCAGCGATGCAGCAGTCTGATGGGCTGCTCAGTTCGCACACGGCCGCGAGGCCGGCCAGCCGGCCCAGGGCCCCAGCCGGTGCAGGCCACCATGGTCCTGGCAGCGCCGCCCGGCTGTGCGCGGATTTGCTGGCAGGTCTCGTAACCGTTGAGCTTGGGCATGCCGATGTCGAGCAGCACCACCTGCGGGTCGAAGTCGGCCGCAGCCTCGACGGCCGCCTGGTCGTCATGCGCCTGGCGCACGCTGTGGCCCATGAGTTCGAGCAGCATCGCCAGGGTGCTGCACGCATCCTGGTTGTCGTCGGCCGCCAAAATGCGCAGCTCCTTGGTCGGCGCGAACCGGTCCGCCCGAATCGATAGCAAGCCAGCGCGGCATCAAGCCGCCCCCTGCACCAGCAGCCGCACCTGCGCCGGCAACCCGGCCAGCACGACGGCCTCACCTTCGGCCACCACACGGTCAGGCCCGAAGCCGTCGTCGCCGGCCACGCCGGCGCGCTGCCAGCGCAGCGTCACCACGCGCTCTTCAGGCAGCCGCAGCGTGAGCTCGAACGAAGGCCAATGCGCCGGCAAGCGCGGCGACAGCGACAACACGCCCTGGCGCACCGACAGGCCCAGCAGGGTCTCGATGGCCGCGCGGTGCAGCCAGGCGGCCGACCCGGTGTACCAGCTCCAGCCGCCGCGGCCGACATAAGGCGGCGAGCCGTAGATGTCGCCGGCCATCACATAAGGTTCCAGCTCATACACCGGGCCGCGTGTGGGGTGCTGGCTGCGGTGCGCGGGGCTCAGCGCCTGGAAGCTTTCCCAGGCGGCTTCGGTGTCACCGGTCTGGGCCTGTGCCATGAGCGCCCAGACGCCGGCGTGGGAATACTGGCCGCCGTTTTCGCGCACGCCGGGCGGGTAGGCCTGGATGTAGCCTGGGTTATTGGCCGAGTTCTGCAGCGGCGGCGTGAGCAGGCGCAGCAGGCCGGCCTCACGGTCCACCAACTGGTCGTTCATGGCCTGCATGGCGGGCACGGTGAACTTGTCGCTGGACGCGCCGGAAAGCACCGACCAGGCCTGGGCAATCAGGTCGATGCGGCATTCGTCGTTTTCCGACGAGCCCAGCGGCGCGCCGTTGTCGAAGAAGGCGCGGCGGAACCAGGCGCCGTCCCAGCCGTGGCTGTGTAGTGCCTGGATCCAGCCTGCGCGTGCGCTCATCCACTTCTGCGCGCGGGCGGTCTCGCCCCTGGCCTGGGCCAGTGGCGCGAAGTCCTGCACCACGGCGCACAAAAACCAGGCCAGCCAGACCGACTCGCCCTTGCCCTTGTGGCCGACGCGGTTCATGCCGTCGTTCCAGTCACCCGTGCCCATCAGCGGCAAACCATGGATGCCCGTGGCCAGACTGCGGTCGATGGCGCGGGCGCCGTGCTCGAAGACGGAGGCGGTTTGTGCGCTGACCTGCGGCGCGTAGTAGGCGTCTTCGGCGCCTTCGGGAATCGCCGCGCCGTCGATGAAGGCCACTTCTTCGTCCAGCAGGCCCGCGTCGCCGGTGACGGCCACGTAATGCGCGCTGGCAAAGGGCAGCCACAACAAATCGTCTGAAAAATGCGTGCGCACGCCTTCGCCACCGGGCGCGTGCCACCAGTGCTGCACATCGCCTTCGGGAAACTGGCGCGAGGCGTTGAGCATGATCTGGTCGCGCAGGCGGCGTGGCTCGACCACGGCAAAAGCCATGGCGTCCTGCAACTGGTCGCGAAAACCAAAGGCGCCGCCAGCCTGGTAAAAGCCGCCCTTGGACCACAGCCGCGAGGTCAGCGTCTGGTACAGCAGCCAGCGGTTGACCAGCGCATCAAACAGCGGATCGGGCGTGTGCACCTCGATCTTGCCGAGCAGGCCGGACCAGTACTGTTTGACGTCCTGCAGCGCCTGCGCGATGTCCCGGCCCTGCCAGTCGCGCGCGAGCTGCTCGGCCTGGGCCGCATCGGGCGCATGGCCCAGCACGAAGGCCAGCGTCGTGGACTGCCCGGCCTTCAGCGTGAATGTGCCCGACAGCGCGGCGCACGGGTCGGCCGCCGTGCCGGCCTGCTGGCTCAGCACGTCGGGCAAGACCAGGCGGCCGGCCACGTCGAAAAATTCACTGCGGTCGCAGGTCCATTGCAGCGGATCGGCCACGCCCAGAAGCGACAAAAACGCGCTGTTGCCGCCGAATCCGGCGCGGCTTTCGCGCTGCTGCGCGAGCACGGTGGGCTGGTTGGGCATTTTCCAGCCGTGCACGGTGCGGCGCTCCTGGCGGGCGCCGCCCAGTTGCCATTCGAGCATCGCGAGCGCGCGCAGCTTGCGTGGCTCGCTGCCCTGGTTGTGGAGCTTGAGGTGCACCAGCTTGACGGCGTCCTGGCGGTCCACGAAAAACGTGGTGTCCACCGCGAGTCCGCCATGCTGGCACTCGAACACCGTGTAACCCTGGCCATGGCGCACGCGGTAGGGCAGTAGCGAGCCGCTTTCGGTGGACGGGCTCAGCGCCAGCATCTTCAGCGTGTCCAGGTCCTGCAGCAGGTAGTGCTCGCCCGCAGGGTCCTGCAGCGGGTCGTTGGACCAGGGCGTGAGCTGGTGCATGCGGCTGTTGGTCGCCCAGGTGTAGCCAGCGCCGGCCTCGGACACCTGGCAGCCGAAGGAGGCGTTGGCGATCACATTGACCCAGGGACGCGGCGGGCGGTGCCGGCTGTCGACCTCGAACTGAAACTCGCCGCTGGCGGTGTCGAAGCGGCTCACCGGCGACTGCGCGGCGGCCAGCGGGGCCGACGCCGGATCAGCCAGCGCGGCAGTGGGCACGGGCGGACTGGCGGGCACGGCGCGGCGGCGCAGGCCGGTGGCGCCCTGCAGCCCCGCCAGTTGCTGCTCCAGCGGCCGTCCGTCTGCAGTGAAGATAAAGCGCGCCAGGCCGGTCAGCACGGCTTTTTCGGTCGGCGCGATCTCATACTCGCGGAGCAGGAAAAAGCCGCCGGCGTCATTGTGCGGAAAGCTGTTTTCCACCTGCTGGCGCGTGCGGTCGCGCATCGCCAGGATGCCATGCTGCAGCGGCATCAGGTAGGAGTTGACCTCGCTGTTGAGGATCACCACATCGACCGAGAGCCCGCCGAAACTCCACAGCGGCTGCGCACGCAGCAGCGCATCCACCAGCGTCAGCCCGTTGCTCGAGTGGATACGTACCAGCACAATGGGTTTGTCGCCGGACAGGCCAAAGCGCCAGAGCTGGCGCTGATCCAGCAGGCCGCGGTCGGTTTGCGGCCGCGTGGCGGTGTACATCAGCGCGGTGGTCAGGTCCTGCAGGGCGGCGTTGCGCTCGGGTGCCACGCCCAGGTCGCGCAGGCGCACCTGCGCGAGCGTGGCGGCCATGCGGGTAGCACGTTCGACGTGCATGGGCTGGAGGTATTTGTCGATGCGCGTGATCAGCTCCTCGCTGCTTTCTGCCGCCGCAGTGGCAAAGCTCAGGCGCGCCATGCCGCCTGCGGCAACGCGCACCCGCACGCGCAGGCCGGCCACGGGGTCCAGCCCGTTGTCGGGGCTGCCGTCGGCCTGCTTGGTCCGTGCCAGCAGCGCGGGTTGCGCCGGCAGGCGGTTGCGCCCCAGGAAGGCGCGGCGGTCGGCGATGAAATCGATGGAGCGCACATTGGCGTCGGCTGCCGCCAGGAAGTGCGCAACCGCCATCGCCGGCTCACCCTGCAGCCGGGGTTTGCGCGTCAGCAGCAGCGCGCGCCAGGGCGCATGCCAGCGGGTGTCCACAAACAGGTTGGAAAAAGCCGGGTGCGCCTCATCGGCGCGCGGGTCGGCCAGCACGGCCTCGAAACACGAGACCAGATCCAGCGTTATTTCGTGGCCGGAGAGGTTGAGCAGTGTGACGGTGCGGAGCTCGGTGTCGTCTTCGGGGCTGACCAGCACGCTGGTGGTGGCCTCCAGCTCCTGCGACTTGGCTTCGAACTCCACCCGGTCGGCCAAAAAGGTGGCCTTGTAAACCCAGTCGGGGTGGGGCGCGGGGTGGAAGGTCAGGGAGGACAACCGCTCCTGGCCCGCAGTGCGCAGGTAGACAAAGGTGCCGTAAGCGTCGCGCAGCAGGTCGTCGCGCCAGCGCGTGATGTTCTTGCCGCGCCAGCGGCTGACACCGGCGCCATTCGCACGCAGCGCCACGCTGTACTGGCCGTTGGACAGCAATTGGGTCGGCTGCCAGCCGGAGGCCGCCGGGTCCAGCTCGCGCGAATGGTAGAGGGACTCGTCGCTGAGCGCTTCCGGCTCGGGCAGCGTGCGCGGGTCGGCGCTTTCGATGATCTGGCGCGGCGTTTTTTCGTGCAGCAGCGACGCATAGGCCTGGATCAGCGGCGCCGAGGAGAACCAGCGGCGCGGCGCCTCGCGGCACAGCACATTGCACAGCGCCACCAGCGACATGCCCTGGTGGTGCGCCATGAAGGTGTTGACCACGCTGAAGGCTTGCGTGCCGGGCTGCCTGGCAAGGGTGAAGTCGACCGCGTCGACAAAACCGTAAGGGCCGCGGGCACCGGCCCTTTCAAGCTGGCGCAGGTTGTTCACCGCATCGGCGGGCGTGAACATGCAGGCCATCACGCTGGCATAGGGCGCCACCACGCGGTCGCCCGGCGGCGTGCGGCGCAGCGCCAGCCGCGGCACGCCAAACGGCGAGTACTGGTAGGCCAGCGTGTGGTCCTGGCCAAAGTAGGCCGACTCGGACACCCCCCAGGGCAGTCGCTGCGCGCGGCCGAAGGCCTGCTGCTCCATCACCGCTGCCAGCCCGGATATGTGCAGTAGACCCTGGTCGGGTTCACACATGATCAGCGAAGGCATCAGGTACTCGAACATCGAGCCCGACCAGGACTTGAGACCTGGCGTGATGCCCACCGTCAGGAAGCTGCGGCCCAGCGCCTGCCAGTGGCGGCGCGGCACGTCGCCCTTGGCAATCGCCAGAAAACTTGTGAGCCGGGACTCCGAAGCCATCAGGTCGTAATAACTCGCATCGAGCGCCTGTTCGTGCACACGCAGCCCGATGTGAAAGAGATGGCGCTTGGCGTTGTACAGGCCGCTGAAGTCCATGGCCATGCACAGTTGCTCGCAGCGGCTTGCGATGTCGTTCAGGCGGACAGCTTGCTCCTCGCGCAGCGCGGAATTTTCTGCCGGGCCGCTCCAGGGAAAATCAGCCCCCTCGGGGGGCAGCGAAGTACGCGAAGCGACGAGCGTGGGGGCCGAATTTTCCGCCGGGCCGCCCCAAGGAAAATCAGCCCCCTCGGGGGGCAGCGAAGTACGCGAAGCGACGAGCGTGGGGGCCAACTCCCTGCAGGCTTGTGCCACCGCGAGCAGGTGGCCGGCGAAGTTGCCGCTGTCCACCGTGGACACATAGGCCGGCGCCAGCACCTCCAGCGTACGGGTGTCGTACCAGTTCAGCAGGTGGCCCTGGTGTTTGGGCAGGCGTTCGACCGTGGTCAGGGTGGCCTGCAGCCGGGCGATGAGTTCGGCGGTGGAAATCCACCCGAACTCGCGCGCGCAGGAGACGGCCAGCAAATACATGCCGATGTTGGTCGGCGAGGTGCGGTGGGCCAGGGTCGGCTCGGGCTCCATCTGCAGGTTGTCGGGCGGCAGGTGCTTGTCTTCGGGGCCGACAACGCGCTCAAAAAACTGCCAGGTCTGGCGCGCCAGCTGCTGCAGGTAGGCGCGGTCGTCGGCCTCGAGGATACGCGTGGCGACGGCCGGCTTGCTGGCCCACCAGGCGGTCAGCGGCGCCAGCGCCCACAGCAAAAAAATCGCTGGTCCGGCCCACGGGTGCGGACTCCAGCCGGCCGCCAGCGCCAGCACCAGGCACAGCGCCGACGTCACGGCATGGTGGCGCAGGAAGGCTGGCAGGCTGTAACGCGCCGAGGCTTGCGCCTGCGCAGCGGTGGTCCATTCGAGCAGTTTCCTGCGGCTGATCGCCATGCGCCAGAGCGCGCGCCCGGTGGCGTCCAGCATCAGGGCCGCCTGGGCAAACAGTTGCGTGAATTGCCAGGCCGTGGCGGCCAGGCCGCGCAACACGTCGCGCATGCCCACATCGAAAAAATGCAGCCAGGCAATGCCGCGCCGCGTGGGCACCAGCCCGGCCAGCGCGCCCATCAGCGGGCCGGCCAAGAGCGCTGCCAGCACAAAGCCCAGCGCTGTCGCCAGCGGCAGCGCCCCCGTAAAGATGACCCACACCAGCAGCAGGGCGCTGGCTGGCGCTATCAGCGAGCGGCGCAGGTTGTCGGCCATGCGCCACAGGCCCAGCGCGTCGATGCCGAAGTGGCTGGCGTGCAGCATCAACGGCAGCAACTGCCAGTCGCCACGGGTCCAGCGGTGCACGCGCGAGGCGGCGACGCCAACGTGGTGGGGGTGATCTTCCATCAGCACCACGTCGCCGACGTAGCCGCAGCGCGCGATGCTGCCTTCGAGCAGGTCATGGCTCAGCACGGCGCCTTCGGGCATGCGGCCGTCCAGCACCGCGTGGACCGCGGCGACATGCAGCAGGCCCTTGCCGGTGAAGCTGCCCATGCCGAACAGGTCCTGGTACAGGTCGGAGACGCCGCTGCTGTACGGGTCCAGCCCGCCCTGGCCGGCAAACAGGGCGAGAAAGGGCGAGCGTTCGTGCTGCGCCGGCAAAGGCGTCACCACGCGCGGCTGCAGGATGCCGTAGCCGGCGGTGACGCGGCGGCTCACCGGGTCGATCTGCGGCGTATTGAGCGGGTGCGCCGCGATGGACACCAGGTCGCGCAGCGAGCCTGCGGGCAGGCCGGTGTCGCTGTCCAGCGTGAGCACGTAACGGATGCCGTCCGCCAATTGCATGTCGGCGTCCAGCGATGCAAACACCGGCGCCGTCCCTTCGGCAATCTGCCGCAGCAGCATTTCAAGTTTGCCGCGCTTGCGCTCCCAGCCTATCCAGCGGTGCTCGGTCGCCGACCAGCTGCGTGGACGATGCAGCAGCACAAAACGCGCGGACTCTCCTGCGGCAGCGGGGTAGCTGCGGTTCAGCGCGCGGACCTTTTCCAGCGCGTCGTCAAGCAGTGCCTGGTCGCCGGGCAGGCTTTCACTGTCGGCATCGGTCCAGTCGGTCAGCAGCGCAAACTGGGCCTTGTGTTCACGGCTGGCCAGCCAGTGCAGGCTGAGGCGGTGGGCCAGTTCGCTGTTGGACGAGGCAGAGCTGAGCATGCAGGGGATCACCACCAGCACGCGGTGCCCGGCCGGGATGCCGGCGGTGAAGTCCAGGCGGGCCAGCGGCTGAATGCGTGTGGACTCGGCCACCAGCCGGTGGATCAGCGCCGCGACCGCCTCGGACGCCGGCCAGGCCATCAGCAGCACAAGCGCCCAGGCCGTTCCCTGCAGGCCGCGCAGCGGATGCACCGCTGCGTACAGGGCCAGCGCGGTGCCGGCGATCCAGACCGCGGCGTACAGCGGCAGTCGCCAGGCACCCCAGTTGACGGCCGTGTGGCCCGCTGCGGCAGGTCGGCCGGCCGGCTGCAGCGCCGCTTCGAGCTCGCGCCGGCCTGGGCCGATCAGGTAATAGCCTGCCGTCTGTGCCACCTCTGAGCGGCCGGGTTGATGCGTTGCTGCCAGCACGGCTTCGGCGACGGTGCGCTCGGAGCAGCCGCTTTGCTGGGCCAGCCTTTCCAGCGCACGCGTGATCTGCTGGCGGGTGAGCTCGCTTTCGCTGGAAAAGCTCGGCAGGCGGCGCAGCACCTGCAGGGAATGGCTGACCGGTTCGATCAGTTCGGTCCACTCGACCTGGCCAATCAGCCGCAGCGTGGTGATGATGTTGCCCACCGTGAGGTTGGCCTCGACCTGCGCGGTTTGGCCTTCGCCGATCAGGCCCAGCCCGTCCGCACAGTGCTGTTCGGTCCACGTGACCAGCGGCGGCACTGGCTCGACGCGCTCGGCAGGCATGCGTTGCCAGAGCTGGGTCAGGTAGCTGCGCTCCAGGCCGCGGCTCTGGATCTCCCGGTGCAGCGCATCGAGGTCCTGCAGGCTCAGCGTATCAGCCGCGTCCCAGGCGGCGTGTGCGACTTCGCGAGCCACCTTGTTCCAGGCAATGCGGTCGGCCATGCGGCGCAGGTTCTCCAGCAGCACCACGCGTAAAGTGGTGGGCAGAGCCCAGAGTTCGCCCAGCGTGAGCTCGCTGACCTCCTGGTAGGCGTCCAGGAAAGCGGTGAACAGCACCGGGTCCAGCACGCTGTCGGTGTGGGCGACATAGGCCCAGGCGATGCCGTAGACGCGCGGCAGGCCTTCCAGCGGCTTGTCGGCCAGCTTGGGCAGGTCAGCGTAATAGCGGTGGGGCACGCCTTCGCGGATCTGCTGGAGCTGCGCTTCAATCAGGTGAAAATTGTCGAGCAGCCATTCAGCCGCCGGCGTGACATAGTGGCCGTTGCGCGAGGTGAGGGCAATGTAGTCGTAGGCCTGACGCAAGGCCTGGATGTTTTCCTGGACACGCGGAAAGAAGCTTGGGCCGTGCTCGCTGCCGGCTGGCCGGACGGTCTGGGCTTTGGCCAGACTGCGGCCGTGCTGCTCGAAACGCTGGGCACCAAAAAGCTCGGCGCGTATCGGTAACTGGATGTCGCCCTGGCGGGCAAGAAGCAGGGTCCTGGCGTAGGTGCTGAGACTTTCCAGGCGGTGGAGGACGGCTAGGCCCACACCGTCAGGCTGCGATGAGCAGGCCGAAGGAGATGACCGCGATGACGGCAATGACTGCAACCGTCACGATGCGCGCACTCACCAGCCCGTGCGCAGACTCCAGCGCGGTATACACCGGGAACAGGCGGCTGTGCGAACTGGCGCAGTGGTGCATGTGGGACGCCAGGTTGGCGGCGTCGGTCGATACAAAGTCGGCAGACGCCGGTGCTGTATCGGCAATTTTCAGGGCTGACATGATGAGGCGCTCCCGGATGGAAAGGGCAAAGCGGCCGCTGCCCGACTCAAGATCGGGCTGTGGTGCTTGCAGGTGTTGGATGTTCAACTTCATCCTAGGGTATGCCTGCCACCAGCGCCATCGGACGACGCCGGACTTGCCCTAGGACGGGGCCTACAAGCGGGCCTGGGCCCGGCGCTGACAGGCCCTCAACCGGTGTTGCGCAGGCCCGCGGCAATGCCGTTGATCGAGATGTGGATGCCGCGCTGGACCCGTTCGTCGGCCTTGCCTTCGCGGTAACGGCGCACCAGCTCGACCTGCAGGTGGTGCAGCGGGTCGATGTAGGGAAAACGGTGGCGGATGGAGCGCTGCAGCGCGGCGTTGCCGGCAAGGCGCTGCTTTTCGCCCGTGATCAGGCTAAGCGCTTCGGCCGTGCGGTGCCACTCGGCCTCGATCGCGCTGAAAATTTTCTTGCGCAGGCGTGCATCGCTGACCAGCTCGGCATAGCGCGAGGCCAGCGCCAGGTCGCTTTTGGCCAGCACCATGTCCATGTTGCTGAGCAGGGTGCGGAAGAACGGCCACTGCTTGTACATCTTCTGCAGCAGGGCCAGCGCCTCCTTGCGGCTGGCCGGTGTGCCGCCGTGGTTGAGCATCTGCTCAATCGCCGAGCCGAAGCCGTACCAGCCGGGCAGGGTCAGGCGGCACTGGCCCCAGCTGAAACTCCAGGGAATGGCGCGCAGGTCTTCAATCTTCTGCGTTGGCTTGCGTGAGGCCGGGCGCGAGCCGATGTTGAGCTCGGCGATCTCGCGGATGGGGGTGGCGCTGAAAAAATACTCGGTGAACCCGGGCGTGTCGTAGACCAGCGCGCGGTAGGCTGCCATGCTGGTCTGCGACAACTCGGCCGCCGCCTGCAAAAAGGCCTTGGTCGCGGGTTTGGTCGGCTGCAGCAGGGTCGCTTCGAGCGTCGCGGCGACCAGGGTTTCGAGGTTACGCCGCCCGATCTCGGGGTTGGCGTATTTGGAGCCGATGACCTCACCTTGCTCGGTCAGGCGGATCTGTCCGCGCACCGTGCCGGGTGGCTGCGCCAGGATGGCCTGGTAGCTCGGGCCGCCGCCGCGCCCCACCGTGCCGCCGCGGCCGTGGAACATTCTCAACTGAATGTTGTGCACGCCATGAGCCCCCGCGCTTGCCACTGTGTGTGCGGCGCTGCCCCCCGAGGGGGCATTCGCGCCTTGGGACGGCCCGGCGGCGCGCTGGACGGCCCCCACGCTCAGCCCTGCGGGTCTGTCGCTGCCCCCCGAGGGGGCGGTCGCGCCTTGGGACGGCCCGGCGGCGCGACCGGCCATCTGGTCGAACAGCTCGACCAGGGCGATTTCGGCACGGTACAGCTCCCAGTTGCTGGTGAAAATGCCGCCGTCCTTGTTGCTGTCCGAATAACCCAGCATGATGTCCTGCTCGCCGCCGCTGCGCTTGACCTGCTGGGCGATGCCGGGCAGCGCGTAATACTCGCGCATGATGGGCGCGGCATTGCGCAGGTCTTCAATCGTTTCAAACAGCGGCACGACGATCAGGTCGTGGGTGGACTGGTTGTCCGCCGCGCCGCCGGGCCGCCCCAAGGCGCGGCCGCGCCCCCGGGCGGCAGTGACAGACCCGAAGGGCTGAGCGTGGGGGTCGTTGAGGACGCCTTTCATCAGGCCGACCTCCTTTTGCAGCAGCAGCACTTCGAGCAGGTCGCTGACGGTTTCGGTGTGGCTGATGATGTAGTGGCGGATCGCCTGCGCGCCGAAGCGGCCGCGCATGACTCGCGCGGACTCGAAAATCGCAATCTCGCCGCGCGCATGGTCCGAGTAGGCGGCGCCGACCACGCGCAGCGGCCGGGCATCGTTGAGCAGCGACAGCAGCAGCTCGCGTTTGGCCGGCTCGTCCAGGCTGGAATATTTTGCTTCGATGCGCGCGACCGCGAGCAGCTCGGCAATGACCTCTTCATGCTTGTCCGAACTTTGCCGCAGGTCCACCGTGGCCAGGTGAAAGCCGAAGACCTCGACCGCGCGTATCAGCGGGTGCAGGCGCTGCGCCGCCAGCGCGCCGCCGTGGTTGGCGCGCAGCGAGACTTCGATGGTGCGCAGGTCGGCCAGGAAGTCCTCGGCCGTGAGGTAGGCATTTTGCGGCGCCACGGCGTGGCGCGCGGCATCCCCGCCGGTCAGGTCTTTCAGCGAGGCGGCCAGCCGCGCGTACACGCCGGTCAGCGCGCGCCGATAGGGCTCGTCGAGCCGGTGTTCGTTGATGTCGGGTGAATGTTCGGCCAGCGCCCGCATCTCGGGCGTGAAGTCCACCAGCATGGCCGACAGCGAGAGTTCACCGCCCAGGTAGTGCACCTCGGTCAGGTAGTGACGCAGCGCGACTTCGGCCTGGCGGCGCAACGCGTACTCCAGCGTGTCGGCGCTGACATTGGGGTTGCCGTCGCGGTCGCCGCCGATCCACTGGCCCATGCGCAGAAAGCTGTGCACCGGCTGGCTGCCCAGGGCCCGCTCCAGGTCGGCGTAGAGCTTGGGTATCTCGCGCAGAAAGGTCGATTCGTAATAACTCAGCGCGTTCTCGATTTCGTCGGCCACGGTGAGCTTGGTAAAACGCAGCAGCCGGGTCTGCCACAGCTGCATCACGCGCGCGCGCAGTTGGGCTTCGTTGGCGGCCAGCTCGCGCGGGGTCAAGGCGTCGCGTGCCGCATTAACGGCCAGCGCGTGCGATTTGATCTCGTCGCGCGCCGTCAGCAGCTGGGCGATGTCGCGTTCGGCGTCCAGAATGCTTTTGCGCTGCACCTCGGTGGGGTGGGCGGTGAGCACCGGCGAGACATAGGCATGCGCCAGTGTGTTCGATATGGTTTTGGGCGAGATGCCGGCCCAGCGCAGGCGCGACAGCGCCACCTCGATGCTGCCTTCCTGGGTGTCGCCGGCGCGTTCATGAATGGCGCGGCGGCGGATGTGGTGCCGGTCTTCGGCCAGGTTGGCGAGGTGGCTGAAATAGGTGAAGGCGCGGATCACGCTGACGGTCTGGTCGCCCGACAGGCCCTTGAGCAGTTTCTTGAGCGACTTGTCGGCCTCGGTGTCGGCATCGCGGCGAAAGGTCACCGAGAGTTTGCGCACTTCCTCGATCAGCTCGTAGGCGGCCACGCCTTGCTGCTCGCGGATCACGTCGCCAAGCAGCCGCCCCAGCAGGCGGATGTCCTCGACCAGCGGCCGCTCGTTGTCCTTGGCCCGTGTGCGCGGGCGCTCATAGCCGGCGGTGGCGCCTGCAGCTGGGTCCTTGAGGGGTTTCACACGCGCCGTCGTCACCATGGTTTCACCTTTTGTTGGCTCTTGTATTGCAGTGCAGCATGCTAGCATCCGTGACACCTTCCAGATACAGACAGGTTACGAGTGCGCGCAGATTTTCCAACCCCCCCCCACGTCGTCATTGCCACGCGCGAAAGCCGGCTGGCGCTGTGGCAGGCTGACCATGTCAAGGCGCTGCTGGAAGCCCGCCTCGGCTGGCAGGTGGAACTGCTGGCCATGACCACGTTGGGCGACCAGATCCTGGACCGCTCGCTGAGCAAGGTCGGCGGCAAGGGCCTGTTTGTCAAGGAGCTGGAAACCGCGCTGCTGGACGGCCGGGCCGATCTGGCCGTGCATTCGCTCAAGGACGTGCCCATGGACCTGCCTGAAGGTTTTGCGCTGGCCTGCGTGCTTGAGCGCGAGGACCCGCGCGATGCGCTGGTGTCCAATCACTTTTCATCGCTGGACCAACTGCCGCTCGGCGCCGTCGTCGGCACCTCCAGCCTGCGTCGCCTGGTTCTGCTCAAAAGCCTGCGGCCCGACCTCAGGATAGAACCGCTGCGCGGCAACCTCGACACACGCCTGCGCAAACTCGATGAAGGCCGGTACCAGGCGATTGTCCTGGCCGCAGCCGGCCTGAAACGTCTCGGCCTGGCCTCGCGCATCCGCCAGGCCTTCACGCCCGAGCAGATGCTGCCGGCAGCCGGCCAGGGGGCGCTGGGCATCGAGGTGCGCGCCGACCGGCAGGACCTGCTCGACGCGCTGGTGGCGCTGGCGCATCATCCGACCTGGCTGGCGGTGACGGCCGAGCGCACGGTGTCGCGCGCCATGGGCGGCAGCTGCTCCATGCCGCTGGCGGCCTTTGTTCGTGAGCCGCAGTCGGCGCAGATGCGGCTGGAGGCCGCCTGGGGCGAGCCCGGTGCCGACGCACAAGGCGTGGCCGGTCAGGCGCTGGTGCGTGCCCAGCATCAGGCGCGGGTAAGCACGTTCGCAGAAGCCGAGGCGCTGGGCGAGCAGGTCGCCGCCTCGCTGCGCGCTGGCGGTGCGGTGTGGGCCCCCAACGCTTGACGGCTGCGCGCGTCATCGTGACCCGGCCCGAGCGCGATGCCGCGCGTTGGGTGCAATCGCTGGTGCAGCGCGGCCTGCAGGCCGAGGCGCTGCCGCTGCTGCGCATTGACGCGCTGCCGGATTCGCCGGCCGTGCAGCAAGCCTGGCGCGAGATCACTTCTTATGCCGCGCTGATGTTTGTGAGCGGCAATGCGGTGGAGGCTTTTTTTGCATCAAATCAGCCGCCAGCCCTTACCGGTCGGGCGCAAGCAGCTATCGATTTTGTAGCGGGTGAAGGGCCGCGCTGGATGGCACCCGGCCCGGGCACGGTCGCCGCCCTGCGCGCTGCCGGTGTGCCGGCCGCGCGCATCGATGCGCCTGCGGCGGATGCGGGTCAGTTCGACTCCGAGGCCTTGTGGGCCCTGGTGGCCGGCCGCGCCTGGCAGGGCCGGCGCGTGCTGATTGTGCGCGGGCAAAGTGCCGGTGGCGATGCGCCGCCCGGTGCCAACGGACGC
>Ga0105046_10005676_pt1 | contig 19735 bp, 24 predicted proteins | sample MAT03_FD_78385 | JGI IMG/M metagenome (GOLD analysis project Ga0105046, IMG submission 78385) | Freshwater microbial communities from Lake Fryxell liftoff mats and glacier meltwater in Antarctica - MAT-03 (megahit assembly) | ecosystem: Environmental > Aquatic > Freshwater > Ice > Liftoff... | reverse complement strand
TGTCGGGCAAGAAACTGCACTGCGAGATGGGCAGCGACGGCATGACGCTCGATGATCAGGGCAATCTTTACCTGACCAACAAGGGTGTGACGGTGTTTGATCCCAGCGGCAAACAGATCCAGCACATCGAGGTGCCGGAAGGCTGGACCGCCAACATCTGCTTCGGTGGCGCGGACAAGAAATTGCTGTTCATCACCGCGTCGAAGGGGATTTACGGGCTGAAAATGAAAGTCGGCGGCGTCGGCAGCCAATGATGACGACGCGCTCAGCCTGATCCGTCAGGTCGAGCGCAATTTCCGCAACCACTCGACCATCTTCTCGGTGGCGAGTGACGGATGCTGTGGCCGGTACATCAAGCGGATGGTGCGCGACACTTTCAGATCACGGATCTGGCTCGCGCCGAGTTCCATGCCCTGCACGCAACCGTCAGGGATAATGCCGAAGCCGAGGCCGGCGCGCACCATTGCCTTGATCACCTCGACGTTGGCGAGTTCGAACACGGGAGCGAACTCTAACCCGGCCTTGGCGAACGCCTGATCAATCAGGGTGCGGACCGTGAGTCCCTTGGCGAAGGTGACCACGCGGCGTTTGGCCAGATCGGCCATCGATGTGGGGACTTCCTTGGCCGGCAGGTTCGGCGGATAAACCACCACCAACGGATTCTGGAACAGCCGCTCACTGGTGAGCTTCGCATGTTCGGTGGTGCCGACCGCGACATCGAGTTCATCCGCCAGCAGCATCGCCATCAGTTGCGGGCTCGATTGGCAGACCATTTTGACTTCGACGCGTGGATTCGCCTGGACGAAGCCGGCGAGGATCGGCGGCAGGACGTAGATGCCGATCGAATCGACGGTGCCCAGACGCACGGTGCCGGCGACTTCGCCTTGGCGCGCGCGCACACGTTCGGGCAGCGCAGCGAGGCCGGTGAGCAGTTCGCGCGCGCCTTCCGCCAGGCTTTCTCCTGCCGGTGTCAGCCGCGCGCCCTGCGAGGTCCGTTCAACCAGCACGACGTCGAGCTGCCGTTCCAAATCCTGGATCTGACGGGTGATCGACGGCTGCGTCAGGCTGCGCGCACGCGCGGCGGCGCTGAGGCTGCCGTGTTCGGCGATGGCCAGCAGACTGGCGAGGGCGTGGGGCGAGAGATCGGGCACCGACATGGGCGCGGACGGTAGCGCGTTGGGCGGAGGGGGAAATGGGCAAGGACAGGAGGAAGTCAGCACGCAGAGCGCAGAATGGTGCGGGATGTGGGCTGGTATGGGGAGTGGTTGCACGGACAACAGCGCCATGCGCGAACTCAAAAACATGGTCGTCGCCATCACCGGCGCGAGCGCCGGCATCGGCCGGGCGCTTGCGGTGGAGTTGCATCGTCGTGGTGCGCGACTGGCGTTGGCGGCACGGCGTGAGGACGCACTCACCGCCCTCAACGCCGAATTGGGCGGCGGTCACCTGATCCACCGCTGTGACGTTGCACAGGCGCAAGATTGCGCAGCTTTCATCGCGGCGACGCAGGCACGTTTCGGCCGCATCGACACGCTGGTGTGCAATGCCGGCTACGGCATCGCGCGTCGCATTAGCGAAATGACCGCAGCAGAATGGCAGGCGATCATCGCGACCAATCTTTACGGCACCACCGAGTGCATCCGCGCTGCGTTGCCAGCGATGATCACGCAGAACCTGCGTGATGATTGGCGTGCGCAGGTGATGATCGTGTCGTCGTGCTTGGCACGCCGTTCAGGCCCGGAAAGCGGTGCCTATGCCGCGACCAAGGCCGCGCAGTTGTCGGTGGCTGAAGCGCTGCGCCTTGAACAGGCGAATAATCGCATCGCCGTGACCAGCGTGCATCCAATCGGCACCGCCACCGAATTCTGGGATGCGGCCAAGACCATCGGCGGACGCGCACCCCTGCGCAGTCCTACTGAGCCAACCCAGAGCGCGACAACCGTGGCTGAGCGAATGATTGCCGCGATCACCCGTCCGCGTCCGGAAGTGTGGCCCTACCCATTGGCGCGCTGGGTCTTTGGTTTGGCGACCCTGTTCCCAGGGCTGACTGATGGTGCGGTACGACGGCGCTGGTTGCGGCAGACGCCGGATTCCCAGGCCTGAAAATAACGCCCGGGCGTAGCAGAATCGCTCACTGCGGCTTGCCCGTCCACCCGCCGCCACATACATTCCAAACCCATGTCCCTGGCAATTTCCCCCGCAGTTTCTCCCGCAGTTTCTCCCGCAGTTTCTCCCGCAGTGTTCTCCGCAGTTTCTCCCACCACCAGCACTCCGATCACCGGGGCATCAGCACCGCGTGTGCATGGGAGCGCGTTCGCGCCGGCAGCGGAACCGGCAGCAGATGAAAAGGTGCTGAGCCTACGTCCACGAGAGGACCGCTTCGAGGCTTCCGGAGCAAAAACAGAAGCCGATGAGCAGGCTGACGCGGCGGAGGATTCCGCGGAAGAAGATCAAGCTAGTGCGGAAGTAAAAACCCAGGAATTGACTCCCGCAGATCGACGAGTGGTCGCTGAACTGCAACTGCGCGATCGCGAAGTGCGCGCCCACGAAGCGGCACACAAAGCCGCAGGCGGAGCGCATGTCGGCGGCGCGTCTTATACGTACCAGTACGGCCCCGACGGTCGTCAGTACGCCATCGGCGGCGAAGTACCGGTCGACCTCTCGACCAGCGGTGGCAGCCCCGAAGCAGTGATCGCCAAGATGGAGCAGGTGCGCGCCGCGGCTTTGGCACCCGCAGATCCCTCAGCACAAGACTATGCCGTTGCCGCCGCCGCAGACGCCATCGCGGCTCAGGCCCGTCACGACCTGCGAGCCGCGGAAAAGGAAGAACAGCAACAGCACGAGGAGACAGCGGAACCAGCAAAGACCGAGGCCGTCGCGCAGGAGGGGGATGCCGACGTGCCTAGCGCTTCCGCTGTGCTCGGTGCCGAGCCCAGTCGTGAGGCAGACGGTCGGGCCAACGGTCGGGCCATGCAGGCCTATCGGCAGGCCCAAGAATCTCAGTTCGCCCAGGCCCTGATCAATCAACGAGCCTGACCGCGCGGTCTTCATCGGTGCTTCATGGTGTCGATGGTGTCGACAGCCGGTGCTCTGGCTGCTCACACCGTACCCAGCGCGACCACCTTTTGGGGGGCTGGATTGGCGCGGGGAATGCGCAGGCTCTGCACCACCGCGACGAACGCGGACACCCATTGCTGGAGGCATGTATGAATCGTCTTCTACCCGTCATGACCCTGGTCGGCTGCTTGGTGACCGCTCCATGGATCGCCGCCGCCGAACCCGCCGCTACCCAGACTACCACGCCGACCAAGGCGCAGGTCGAAGCTCTCCTGACCAAGGCGCAGGACTGGCTGCTTGCTCAGCAGCAGCCCGATGGCGCGTTCCTGCCGGGCAAACAATTCGTTGTCGGCGTCACCGCTATGAGTGTCGAAGTGTTGGCTAGGCCGCCGCTCGCGATCGGCAAGGACGACCCGCGTCTGGCCAAGGCCATCGCGCTGCTGAAGACCCACGTCCAGCCGGACGGTGGCACCTACGCCAAAGAGGAAGGCCTCGGCAACTACGGCACCGCGTTCACGCTGATGGCGCTCGCCGCGGCCAAGGTCGATGACAGCGCGTGGATCCTCGGCGGTCAGAAGTTCCTCTTCGGGGGACAGAACACCGTGGCCGACAGCGTTGCCAACGGCGGTATCGGTTACGGCTCGAAGGGCGCTGGTCACGAAGACCTCTCGAACACCGCCAGCGCCGTCGCCGCGCTCAAGGCCACCGGCGTGCCGGCGAGCGATCCGCACATGGTCAAGGCCCTCGCCTTCATCCAGCGCTGCCAAAACCTCTCATCGCACAATAAGCTGCCGTGGGTGGGCAACGATGGTGGCGCGGTCTACAGCCCGGAAGAGAGCAAGGCCGCCGGCAGCTGGGATCCCAAAACGAGCAGCGGCGCTGGCGGTACCTCGACCACCGAGGTCAAGCTCACCAGCTACGGCTCGATGACCTACGCGCTCATCAGCAGCTACCTCGCGCTCGACATCAAGGCGGATGATCCCCGCGTCGCCGCCGCGCTGGCGTGGGTGAAGGACAACTACCAGTTCGACGCCAACCCCGGCATGGTCGCAGGCAAGGAACAGGAAGGCTTGCTCTACTACTACGCCGCGATGGCCAAGACTTTTGATACGCTCGGCATGAAGGAACTTCAACTCAAGGATGGCAAGAAGGTCGACTGGCGCGCGGATCTGTTCGCCGCAATTAGCAAGCGCGCGGTGCCAGCGAAACTCGATGACGGCCGCGAAGGCATCATGTGGATCAACAGCGCGAAGCGTTGGGGTGAGGGTCTGCCGCACCTGGCGACGGTCTATCTGATCAAGGCGTTGAAGTCGGTGCACGCTAGTTTGTGAACCGCCAGATCCCGCCGGAGACGGCGGGATGCGCGCCAGCGGCGCGCCGTTTGGCTACGCCAAACGCAGGCTCAGTTAACCATGGGGGAGTGGCGGACGCCACTCCCCCCACTTCGTTCGGCTCCCTGCGGTCGCCTCTCTCCCCCCATCGCGCGCACCACGCGGATCGTGCTTTCGCGTACGGACGATGCTGCTCTGGCGTAGACGGCGACGCCGTCGGCGGCCTGCGCCGCCCGATCCCGCTACTGGCATGTTTGGCAGGTGTGAGGTGCCTTCGCCCTTGGGACCGCGGGCCATTGGCCCGCATGCCGTCATCTCACGCCGTCGACGTCCCCACGGCCAATTGCCGGATCAGTCTCGTTCGCCTCGCGGCTGAGACGGATGCCTTTGGCTGGCGCTTGTCCAACCTCACACGTCAGCCCGACGATCGGATCGACCACCAGCATGGTGGCGTTGCATGACGAGCAGAGGAAACATCCGCCGCGTCGCGGAGCGCGCACACGGTTGCGTTGTAGGCAGCTCCAGCAGCGCAGGGCGGTGGTCAACGCCATGGTCGTCCGTGTCGGTGACGACACTGGGGTGATCTCAGGCTTGGTGATCGCGGAGGCGGTGCGCGGGCGGATCTCGCCGGTAGCGGATCTGACTGGGGTGCGGATCTCGCAGGTGGGGGATTTTTTGACGGCGGCAGGACGCGGTGGCAATGGCGCGTCGTCGACTCCGGTGGCGTCGGTGGCGTCGGTGGCGTCGGTGGCGACAGCGGCGAGGACCTCTTCACGTCGCGGAGTCGGCACCTCGCTGGAGAAAGCTTTGGCGATCCCGCGGCGGAGGGTGGCGATAGCGGTCTGCGACATGGTCGCCGCTTTGGCAACCAGCGGCCGTGCCATGAGTGGGGCGATGGTTGTGCGCACCTTGGCGCCGCTGACTGCGACCGCCCCACGCACCGCGCGACGAATGGTGCGTCCACCGCCGGTGTCCCACCAACTCAGCAGGCGATCAATGAAACGGTCCGACAGCGGACGGCTGCCATCCACCTGGGCGATTAAGATCCTGCTCGACGAGGCCGACATCAGCGTGCTCCATCGGCGCTCGGGTGCGCCGTCTAGGCCAGCTTGTGCGGCGCACAGCCGGGAAAGCAATGCTCGTTCATGCGACAACGCGACATCAGCAGGATCGTGCATGCCAGCACATCGTCCGCCTGCATGCCTGTCTCCGTGCGATCTGCACCTTTGCGACAACCCATCACCAGGATCGTCCAACCTTTCACGATTGGCGGTGGAGGCGGTCGGAACTAGGTTCCCGCCCGTGGAGCGAACGATGATCCAGCACAACGTGTTCTTCAAATGGAAGCCGAGCATGACGCGCGAGCTGGAGGCGCAGGCCTTCGCCGCGTTCCTGGCGATGAAGCAGACCATCTCAGGGGTGGTCAGCGTCAGCGTCGGCCACCAGAACAGCCCCGAAGGTCTCGGTAAAGGTTTCACCGCCGGGCTGTCGGTGGTGTTCACCGATGCGGCTGCTCGCGATGCCTACCTCCCGCACCCGGCGCACGTCGCCGCGGTTACGCCGATCAAGCCGCACATCGACGACGTGTGTGTGCTCGACTACGCCTTTTGAATGAGGGCGGCAGCTTGCCGCCGTAGCCACCAGAGCCGGATCAGCGAGGCGATCACCGCGAGGGCGAGGAGCGAACCGATCACGGCCAAGGACCAGGTGGTTGAGAGCTTGAACGGCACCAACACGGTGGTCGCCACACCGGCGGCATCGATCACGGTCTGTTCGACGGAGATCGCGTGCGCCAGCATCTTGCCGCCGACGAACAGCAGGATCGCGGACAGACCATACTTCAGGTAGTGGAAGACGTCAGCCATGCCGGCCAGGGCGAAGTAGAGCGAGCGCAGGCCAAGGATCGCGAAGACGTTGGAGGTGTAGACGATGAAGGCGTTGTCGGTGATCGCCAGGATCGCCGGGATGGAATCGACCGCGAACACCAGGTCAGTGAACTCGATCATCAACAGGACCAGGAATAGCGGTGTGACCATGCGCTTGCCGTTCTCGCGGGTGAAAAAGCGGTCGCCATCCGGCTTGGAACTGACCGGCATGATCCTGCGCGCCAGACGTATCACCCAATGGTGTTCTGGATCCATCGGCCGGTGTGGCAACAGCATCTTGATGCCGGTTATGATCAGGAAGGCACCGAAGATGTAGATGATCCAGGTGAAGTTCTGGATTAGCGCCACGCCGCCGAAGATGAAGATCGCGCGCATGACCAGCGCGCCGATGATGCCATAGAACAACAGCTTGTGCTGGTAAGCGGCCGGTACGGCGAACGCGGTGAAAATCAGCAGAAAGACGAACAGGTTGTCGACCGAGAGCGACTTCTCAATCAGGTAGCCGGCCAGGAACTGTTCGGCCCGCAGCGCGCCGTAGTCGCCCAGCCCGGCACCAGCCACCAGTTCACCGCGCGCGACCGCATGGGCGACGTTGCCATCGTTGAAGAAGATCGCCGGCATCTGCCATAACAGGACATTGAAGCTTAATGCGAGTGAAATCCACACACCGGTCCAGATCAACGCCTCACGCACCGACACCGCATGCAATTTGCGGTGAAAAACACCGAGGTCGAGCGCGAGCATCGCCACCACGAAGAGGTTGAAGATGGCGAAGACGGTCCAATTAATATCCACAGTTGATCCCTAGGCAGGGTGAGGCGGGCTTGTGCGGTTACAGCGAGCGGTCGCGGCCGAAGACGGCCGGGCTGATCAGACTGCGACCGGTTCGTCGAGTTCGATCTCGCGACGTAGCAGATCGAACGCGGCACACACGGCGGATTGCGGGCAACTGCGGATGGCGCAGATGCTGGCGAGTTCGTGGCCGGCCAGGTCGAGTTGGATGCGCACCAGGATGCCATCACCGACGGGTGATTCCTCCAGGTAGAGGTGCATCCAGCGGATGCGCGGCGCGAGATGGCCGAGCGTGTACCAGGCACGGTTGTCAGCCAGCCAGGTGATGTCCTCGCTCCAGAGGGATTGGTCGCCGAGGTAGGTGAGGGGAGAGTCGAGTTTCATGGTGTTCTCCACGGGTGTGGAGTGGTGTACGTCGCCGGCTTGTGGCCGCGCATCGGTAGTGGCAGCTTCAGGCATAGGAGAGCCCTATGGATCGTCCTGTGCTCAACCCCGATCAGCTCAACTTCCACCACCTGCGGTATTTCTGGGTGGTAGCGCGCGAAGGGTCGATCAGCCGCGCCTGCGCGCGACTCCACGTATCGCAGCCGACCATCAGCGGACAGTTGCGCGCGTTGGAGCAGTCGCTTGGCGGTGCACTGTTCACTCGTCGTGGGCGGAATCTGCAACTGACGACTCTTGGCGAGCTGGTGGCACGCCATGCCGACGGGATCTTTGCGCTCGGGCGTGAGTTGACCCAGAGCCTGCAGGGAAACGGCTTCGAGCAGGGACAACGGCTGACGATCGGCATCAGTGACCGGGTGCCGAAGCTGGTCGCCTATCGCTTGCTGGAGCCGGCGTTGGCGATTGCGGGAGGCGTACGCCTGACCTGCATCGAAGACACGCCCATCCGCCTGTTCGCCGAGCTAGCGATCCAGGGACTCGATGTGGTGCTGAGCGATGAACCGTTGTCGCCCAGCCTGGACGTGCGGGCTTACAGCCACCTGCTTGGTGAGTCCGGGGTGGCGTTCTTTGCCGCCAAATGTTTTAAGCCGGCAGCGCTCCGCCGGGATTTTCCCGCATCGCTCGCGACGGTACCGCTGCTGCTGCCGCACGAGAGCGCCGCCATCCGCCAGCAGATTGCCGGGTGGCTGGTGGATCAGGGACTGACAGTGCGAATCGCCGGTGAAATCCAGGACACCGCGCTGCTCAAGGTGCTCGGTCAAGCTGGCGTCGGCGTGTTCCCGGCGCCGGCCGCCATCTCCGATGCCATCGCCGACCAGTTCGCGGTGGAGGAGATCGGCCGCACCGATTTGGTGCGCGAACGTTTTTATGCCGTGACCGCGGAGCGTCGCATCACCAACCCGGCGGTCGCGGCCCTGACCAAGGCCGGCCGCCGGATCTTCGAACGCAAATGAACGCGCCCGGTGATTCGCTGAAGCGAACAGAGCGAAAAAAGTGAACAGGTCGGACAGCCACGAGCAGCGTGTTGCTGCACCGGCAAGCGGCCGGAGGAATCACGTGACGTGGTGAATCAACGCTGATTCCACTGGTGGTCGACCACGCTGTGGCGGAGCCCGGCAGGCGACGAGCTGATCGAATTCTTCGCGCGTCAACCACACACCATGGCAGCGTGGGCAGGAGTCGATGATCTGGCCGCGGAATTCCTCGGTGAGAAGGTAGACGTTGAGGCAGTGGACACATCTCATGGCGCATCTCCGGGTTGGGTTTGTTGCAGGTCACGCGCCAGCAGGCGCCGGGCTTCGTCGCTGATTTCCGCGCGGTCGATCCGCGCGGGCTGCGCTACGGCGAGATCGCCGGGATCGCGCAGAGGGGACGGTCCGCTGCGCTCGATAGGGTCGGTCGGATCGATTCGACGAACACGCAGCAGCTCGACCCGTGGACCTGGGGGCGGCGGATAGGGCGTGATCATGGCTGGTCTCCTTGCCGTGATTTTATGCCACGTTGTCTCCAGGTCCGCCAATCGGTTCGACGATCGCATCCATCGTCAGCACCGATGGATCCCGTCGTGGTCGGGTGAGGTCCTGGGCAAGTGCGCGCTGCCCAGCACACTGCCGGGCATGTCTGCTGAGGATCCGCTCACCATCGCCGCTGCCGCCATCCGTGCCGGTCACCTGGTCGGTATGCCGACCGAGACGGTGTACGGCCTGGCGGCGAATGCATTCGATGCGGCGGCGGTCCTGCGCGTCTTCAGTGCAAAAGGTCGGCCGACGTTTGATCCAGTGATCGTCCACGTCGCCGACGCGGCGCAGGCATGGACGGTGGCGAGGCCGTCACCGCGGGCGGAGCGTTTGGCCGCCGCCTGTTGGCCTGGGCCTTTGACGATGGTGTTGCCCAGGACATCAATCGTTCCTGACGTGGTCACCAGCGGCCTCGACACGGTGGGCGTACGTTGCCCCGATCATCCGCTGGCGTTGGCGCTCATCCGTGCCGCTGGCGTACCTTTGGCCGCGCCGAGCGCCAACCCCTTCGGACGTATTTCGCCGACCACAGCGGCGCATGTTCGTGAGCAGTTGGGCGACGCGGTGGCGGTAGTGCTCGATGGCGGTCCGTGCCGTGTCGGCATCGAGAGCACTGTCCTACTGCCGGATCCCAAGCCGATCATCCTGCGTCCAGGTGGCGTCACGCGTGAGCGCCTGGAAGAGATCCTGGGCGAACCAGTGACCGTCGCTGATCGCAACGTGCGCGCGGCGTCTCTGCCACAGCAGGCGCCGGGAATGTTGCCGAGCCATTACGCGCCGGTGAAACCGTTGCGCTTGCGTTCATCCGGCGAGGCGTGGCCGACGGATCCATCTATCGGTGTGCTGGCTTTCACCGGTCAGCATCTGCCGTCGTCACTGCGCCAGGTCGAAGTACTCAGTCGCCACGGTGATCTCGCTGAAGCGGCTGCCGGTCTGTTCGCTGCACTTCGTCGGCTCGATGCCAGCGACGTAACAGCGCTGGTGGCGGAGCTGCTGCCCGATCACGGCCTGGGTCTTGGAATCAATGATCGCCTGCGTCGCGCGGCCGGACTCGGGTGACCTGACACCCGCAATGGTGTTGCTGATGGCCAGCATGTTGGACCGTCATACCGTTATCACGCATCTGCGACCGTTGGGTCGAGCAACCAAGAGTGGATCATGACCATCGTCACCAAATGCAGAACCTACGGCCAACGTCGCCTTGATGCGCTCAAACGCATCACCTCTCGCGAGGACTGGGAGAAGCTCTGGCCGCGGGCCCGTTTCCCCTACGCGTTCACCTGGGGTGACTGCTGGAAGGCGGTTGCCGAATTCGGCGTCAAGGATTTCACGGCGGAGTTGGGATTTTATCTCGACATCCTGGGCATGAAGGTCAACGCGGTGTGGGACAACCACGCGATGATCAAAACTCCGGAGGATGACTACACCTTCACCATCTACAGTGCAAAGCGCACCTCGCCCGAGCTGAATCTGCAGTTCATGCTCGGCAACATCAGCGAGGCGAGCAAAGCGCTGAAACGCCGTGGCGTGACGGTGGTGCAGGATCTCAAAGCCGAGTGGGGTGCGGAGAATACCATGCGCACGTTCAAGATGAAGAGCCCCAGTGGTGTCGTGATCACCTTGTGGGGATTCGTCGCGGTGAAGAAAAAGAAGAGTGTGCTGAAGAAGGCCGGGAAAAAACCCACAAAACGTCGTCGCTGACCGGGCGAGGGATGGTCTTAGCTTAAGGTTCCGGAGTCGCCTTCGCCGGCCACGGCCGCGATAGCGGATCGCCCACGACCAGATACTGGTACGGCCCCGACATTGAGCGGTGTACCGCCTCGACCAGGCTCAGGCCGCGGGCACGGTGCACATGCACGAAGGCGCTGGGGAATTTGAACGGATGGTTGAGTGGTTCGGCCACGGTGCCGCCAGCACCAGCGGCACCCGCACGCAGGAGGGCGGTGAGTGGCGTCTGGCCGCCGTTCGGCTGCAACGCGCCACCAAGTGAAGTCAGATGATCACACCACGCGCCTGGTTGCATCAGCGCGCCGTTGGCCGCCCAATCAAAATCGGCGACGCCGATGGTCGCGCCGATGACGGAGGCGTCTTTTGGTGGCAGGACGCCCTCGCGCACCTCGGCCGCTACGCCGAGTTAGCGCAGCAACGTGGCAGCTGCGGCAAAGGCCCAACGGCGTGGGCCGGTACGCGCCTCATCGTTGGAAGCCATGAACCACACCGAACCCGTCGGTCGTGTGCCGTCGGCGGCGACACTGCGTTCGAGATTGGCGATGGTCTCATCGACGCTCAGTCCACGTCCGGTGGTCGCCCCGAGCATGATAACCAAACGTCCAGGAGGCGAGCCATCACGCGCCGGCACCGGACGGAACGGCGCACTCGTCCCAGGCGTGATGTGGAGCGCCTGCGTCTGCATGCGCGTGATCAGTGCCGGCCAACCGGGATCCGTGCGGAGTGCAGTCAAGTCTGGATCGCGCTGGCTGTGACGATCATCGAACCAGCCAGCGGTGACCGCGCGAGCGAGCGTTTTCAGCGCATCCGCTGGCCGCTTGGTGAGGGCCTGCACACAGGCCAGATTGTAAAGCACGATCGGCGCTTCGATGCTCTTCGCGAGATCCGTCAGCACGGCATCTGCCCCCGCCAGATCCTGGTCCTTCAGCAGGCGATCGACCTGTGCGATGCGTGGATCGTTCAACGCGCGCAGGTTTTCCTGCTGTCCCGGCATCTGTGGTCGGTCGGCATAGGTGTTGGCATCGGCCGCAGTGAAGGCCCTGGGTCCTGCGGTGAGCAATGGCGCCAACAACGTCAGTCCGGTTAGTGATCCCGGACTGCGGCAACCATCGGCCAAGCCGGTGTGATCGAAATCGATCGCCGTGGGGACCTGGTCACTCGCCGGGCTGGCGCGGTTGATTACCACGACTGTGGTGGCAGGGGAGACCTCTCCGCCAGGCGCAAGGGCGATCACTAGCAGCAGCAGGAGTCGATGGCACCACGTCATCCGACGACCGTGCGATGCAGGTCGCGGTAGAGGCGGTCAAAGATGTAGGCGCCGAGTTCCAGCCCCTGTTCGATGAAGTAGCGGCGCGCGGGATCGTCCCAGCGGGATTCGATTACAGCAAAGAACTCGGCCGCATGGCGTTCATCAATGTCGGCATGTAGCTTGTAGTGCACCAGACGTGCGGCCGGTACCCAGCCCTGGGACACCACTGCGGAACCGATCACGGCGGAGCAGTCGGCGAAGGCGTACTCGATGATACCCATGCAGGCGACACCGACCTCGAGTTCGTCGAACACGCAGGCGGTGGTCAGCACGCTGTTGAACGCCCGCAGGCAAGGCCACAGCGTTAAGCGATCGAGGGTCTGCGGATCGCCACCGATGGAGCGCAGAAACTCCTGGAAGGTCGCCTTGTGGAAGCGGAGTTCGTTGAACTCACCGTGCTCCTCCACCAGGTTGCGCAGGATGTCGAGGCGCTGCGCCGGGTCGCCAATACGACCGACCAGCGCGGCCATCGGTCGCGGGAAGAATTCGACCGCGAAGAAGAATTGTTCCTGAGTGCGGCGGAAATCCGCAACCGTCATGGCTCCCGAGCGCAGAGCGGCGAAGAATGGATTGCTGGCGATGCCGACCCGTGCGAGCACGGTCTGGGCTTGGCGGGTGACGTTGGGTGCTGGGGTGGTCATGCGAGAGTCCTTGAGGGCGGCGACTTGGACCTGCCGAGTCAAGTTTGGCGAAGTCGCCGCTCTCAAGGACTCGGGATTTGGGGGCGCAGCCGGCGCAGCCCCCGCAGCAAAAGGATTATCGGTGCTCTGCCCCAAAAATAGCCCATCGGGCTGGGGCAGAGTTCCGTTAGATATCCGCAGTGCTGATGGTCCAGGGGAGCGCCGAAGGGATTCCGGTGGCATAGATGGTGGCTGGTGCGCAGGTGCGGATGCGGTCACCCAGGAGTGGTCGCATCAGGTCCACCTGGGCCCGCGGTAGCGCGGTGAACAACATCGGATAACCCGCCGCCTGTGCCATGGCGAGCGCACCATGCAGCAGCCGCGCTCCGTCACGCACGTCACGGTAGGAGAAACAGGAGAGGTGTGCGCTGCGCATGTCCTCGCCGGTGGTCGAGCACAGGCGCTTTGCGCGCAGGGTGTCCTCCAGACGGCCGCACGCGTTGCCGTCATCACTGACCAGCCAACGTGGCGGCAGGAGCGAGCGCAGCGCCGGATCTTTCGTGTCCGGCCTGAGGTGTTCCGCGGCGAGGGTAGCGAAACGTTCCTCACCGTGTGCGCTGTTGACCACCCGGACCTTTGCGGCTCGCGCGTCGCCAGTGTGTAGCCACAGCACCGCGAGGGTGCCGACGGCAGCGAAGGGTGGGATCCCGAGACGGCCGGTGTAGGCGCTCGGAATCATCGTCGTGCCATCCATCACCACCGCATAGGCGGCGTCGGTGCGCGCTTGGAAGCGCGCCTGGATCGCGCGTGCCAAGCGCAACATGGTCATGCCACCGCGCGCGTCGGCGGTGATCTTGAGATCGCCGAGATAGACCACTGGTCGGCTGCTGCCGTCGGGCATCGCCGCCGTGCGCAAGGCGGCGCCGAGGATGCCACGCACCCATCCGTCATGCTCGGCGACGACATAGGCGCCCTCGCCCATGGCCTGGAAAAAACGCCAGCCGTTTCCGTCGTGGGCGACGTGGAATCGTGCATCGGGCCCCAGCGGGTAGCTGAACTCCGGTTCAAAACGACTGATGGCGGCGGCCAACCGGGCATCGGGATCCTCCGTCAGCACGGTGAGAGCCGATTTCATAGCCCATCCCGTTGCGCGTCCGAGCCATCATGGAGTGAGGCAAGGCGGACGACTGTTTTTGCGCGGAGGCATGGCCGTAGGCCATGTTGAGCACAAAAGCAGTCGGCCAACGCAGCCGCAACCCATGAGGGCCGGGCACAGTAGGGATGGGTTATGAAACCGGCTCTCAAATTCATGCGCGACGACCGAGGTGCAGGGCGCGGTAGAAGAAGCTGCGATCCTGACGATGCAGCATGTCGGCTTCCGCCGTTTCCCAGACGAAGCCCTGACCCAGGGCAGGGATGTCGAGGGAGCTGTTGAGCTGACGGATGATGACCCGCCCTCCTGGGCGCAGCGCCTGCCGTGCGAGTTCCAGCGTGCGCGCCGCCTCCTCATGGGACAGCCAGTCGAGGATGTTCGAGAGGTGCACCACGTGCGCCTGGCCGGTCATTGTCGCGAGCGCCTCGTCCATCACCGTGTTGCTCCAGGTGATTTGCGCCTGCGCCTGCTGACGTGGCAACCGGAGCCAATCCACCGGGTGCGACGCCGGATGGCGGCCGCGCAACACCTGCCAGAGCCAGGGATTTCCGGCCGCCGGCAGCGTGGCGAGGACGTGCCGCAGACGGCCAGCGAAGTGACGGTGGAACTCCTGCACCGCGTTGCCGGTGGCGCGTGCGCCGAACAGACGCACGAGGTGATCCAACGACATGACCTCAGCGAAAGCATGGTCGAGCGCGCGACCGAGGTTGGTGTGCGGAGCGACACGGCGCTGCTGTTCGGCGGGATCGTCGAGTGTCAGTAGTTCGGTGAGCGGCGTGGCTACGTGGGCGAGGTGTCGGCGCAGGGCGGCGAACAGCAACTCATAGCGACCTGAGTGGTCGGGACCGAGCTCGGCGACGGTGACTAGGGGTCCGAGGATGTCCTCGGGAAGCTCCAGCACGGTGAGTTCCTGTCGCAGCCACTCAGTGCGTGTCGCGGTCGGCAACGACGCGTGCCCGAAGTGGGCTGCGCGCGACGTGGGATCATCGTGGCGCATGGCCCGCAACTTAAGCCGCGCGAGGGTCAGTTGCGCCGGATTGGGATCAACCAGGTGCACCCGTGCGACCTGTGGCAGCGTGGCGAGCACCGCCGCGGTACAGCCACCGGAAGCGACCTGGATGATCGTGAGTCCATCAGCACCGCTGCTGCACCGCTCCACCACGCGGCGATCGATCAGCGGATCCTCCCGCACCTGCGCGAAGGCGACCGGCATGTGAGCGGCATCATCCAACCACGTAACGGCGAGATCGGGCATGGTCGCACGACTATCCCTCCGCCGATGGGGGGTCAATGCCGGCGCGCGGCCGTTGTTCTCGCGCGTGACAGCTTGCTTCACGGTCTACCATCAGCACGCATGGATCCAGCAGTCTATCAGCTCTTCGCGCAGGCCTGCCCGGTGATCCTCGCGTGGTTGATGGCCTTCATCGCGCTCACCGTGATGATCCTCGCGGTGCGTGGCTGGCGTGGTCAAGCGGGTTATCGCCGTGATTCGCTGATCGGCGGTGAACTGCCGGGAATCCCGCTGGTGCTGATGCATAGCGTCTGTTGTGGCTACGCGGTGTGGCGTAGCGACTGGCTGTCGGCATTGGTATTCGGCTGGTGGGGACCGGGTTTCCTGGTGGTGGCGACCTTGGTGCTGGCGAAACGGAAGGTCGACTGGCACCGCATCGGGTTCGCGACCTCAGTGGCGTGCAAGCTCAACTACCTGGTGCTGGTAGGTCTGTTCATCCATCACGGTGCGTGGGCGCCGGTGTTCGCTTACAGCCTGTGGATCATGCATGATCAGGTGCGCCTGGCTTGGTTGCAGCAGAACGCCGACCGTACCCGTCGCGTGAGTGAGGACTGGTGGCTGCCACGTATCTGTTATCCCAGTTTTCTCGCCGTTCCGGTATTCGTCGCCGACTTTCCGCTGCGCTGGGCGTGTGTCGTGGCGGCCGCGGTAGTCATGGTGTTGTGGCTGTGGGGACTGCTGCGCCTGGTGCGTGCGGGTGAATTTTTCGTCAGGCCGCGCTCCTACACCGAGAACCTGCGCGACATCGTCTATCTCACACGTGCGGAGCAGGTTCCGGAACGACGCTGAGTTGGACCTCAGGTCGTCCGTCTGCGGCTCAGTCTTTTTTCTTCCGCCACTTGTCGAGTGCGTCCTTGGCCTTGTCCAACAACTTGTCGCTGGTGCCCTTCACCGCATCGCTGTCGATGCCGAGTGCTTTCGCCAATGTCGCGGCGGCCGAGTCGCTGACGACTTCCCACAGGCCCGCGGCCTCGGCGCTGGTAGCACCGTTGAAGCGGTTCTCGTCCATCTCGACGCGGAAGGACAACGGCACGCGATCACGCTTGGCGTTGATGAACGCGACTGCAGGTTTGGCCAGCAGGGCCATGAGGGCGGAGAGGTCTTCGGGGACCTCGGCTTTCACCTGATTTAGCACCACCGACCAGTCCATCACGATCACACGTTCATTTTCTGACATCCGCCAGTGGTCGACCACGTGCACATCACAGGTGCCGCCGGTCAGCAGGGCAAACGGGCCGCCGATCTGGTCGGCCAGCACCGCTACCGGCAGGTCCTCGACATGCCATTGGGTATCGCGTCCCAGCTCGTCGCCGGTGGTAGTGATGGTAAACGGGCGGCCAGCCACTGTGCCGCTGGCGTTGGCGCGGAACAACACGTCGAACACCGCCCATTGGCTGCGCAGTGGCGTCGAAGTCAGGCGCGTGACGGTGACCGGAAGGATGAGCGGGCGTTTGCGCGTATGGTCGGCATAGGCGACCTCGACAGCGGTAATGGTCAGAGCGTTGATGGCGAAATGACGCTTTGGCTTCGGCTTCGTCTTCTGCTCATCATTGGCGTTTTTCTTCTTCATAACCGGAGCCTGACCTGGAATTCCACGTTCGAAGCGGCCCTGAATCCCTTCAACGCTCAACGACTGCACTGCGATTGGATTGGCGAAGACGCGCCAAACGGAAATTTCAGCGTCTAGCCGGCGCACCGTCAGATCAATGAGACCGGCGGGGTGATCCAAGCGACGGACAGTGATATCGGACGCGTGGAAACGTCCGGTGAACATATTCCCGTCGATGGTTCCGGCGGTGATCGCAATGCCGCTGCGTTGGTGTTGTTTGTCGAGCAACCACCGGGCTAAATCATCGATGAACCACAGGTTGATCGTGATCAATGCCAACAGCACCGCTCCGGTCAGGCCTGAGGCGGCAAACAATCCCCACCGTATCCAGCGTCGCCATGTGCCGGGCCTGCGAACTGGTGGTGCGGCGGAGTCGGCCGAGGTCAGGCGTGAGCCGAAAAAACGTTCCAGCAACGCTCCCGCGATGTGGAACAGCAGCGTGAGGACCGCTGAACAGGCACTGGTGATCAACGCCAGGAAACCACCCACCAATGGCGCCAGCAACGGTGCGAGCGCATCGATCAGGATCAGGATCAAGGCTTCCATGGAGCAAGACTCCTCGGTGATGGCATGCGCGAAATTACAAAAAAGCCCCAGTCATCCGACCGGGGCTTCCCTGAGGGTCAATCAGCTGCGCGTTACTTCGTCGCAGCAGGCGCCGCTGCCGGAGCAGACTTCGGCGGCCACGACAGCGCGATGTCGCCGAGTTTCTTCTCGCCCGCCTGCAGATTGGAGATCGTCACCACCCAGTCGTAGTCCTTGCGGCTCAATTCAAATTTCCAGCGGACTTCCAAAGCGGCAGTGATGCCGGCGGGGATTTCCAGGTTGTTCGAACCGCCGCCGGTGGGCGGACGGTAACCGGTCCAGGGGTTCCAGCTGCCGCCCTTCTGTTCGGCGATGAAAGTCTGGCCTTCAACCGTGGCGCGGAAGCCGGGCAGTGCGACGCCGTCGCCGTTCTTCACCAGGATGGTTTCTTTGCTCTCGTTGGTCAGGGTGATCTTGACGATCAGGTAACGGTCGGTTTGTTTGTAGTAGGTGATGCTGGCCTTCAGGCCGGCGTCATTGGTTGCGGTCGGCGCTTGTTCGAGCGACAGCTTCTGCTCGGTCTGGCGACCGGAGCCGCCGCCGCAGGCGGTCAGGGCAAGGGAGGTGATCGCGATCAGGGCGATGGTGAGGTGACGCATGGGAACTGCTCCTGGGGAAGCGGGATTGCGCGGCGTTCTAGCCATTCCATCGCATAGGTGCAACCGTGTGAACTGGTTGGAGTGGCAACGAGTGGCAACGCACGAGACTGGCATGGGATGGGCATCGCCATAGGCTCCCCGACCCTCATGGATCACCCGATGCCGCCGCCCCGCCTCGCACCAAGCTCGCACCTCGACAACGTCCGCTACGAAATCCGTGGTCCGTTGGCTCGTCGAGCTCTGGAACTGGAAAAGGCCGGCCACGAGATCATCAAGCTCAACATCGGCAATCCTGGCGCTTTCGGCTTCCGTATGCCGGAGTCGATGCGCGCGGCGATGATCGAGAACCTGCACCAGGCCGATCCGTACAGCCACCAGAAGGGCATCTTCCAGGCGCGTGAAGCGGTGGTGATGCAGCAGCAAAGCCGCGGCGTGATGAACGTCACCGCCGACGATGTCTATATCGGCAACGGTGTCAGCGAGTTGATCCTGCTGGCGATGCGCGCGCTGCTGAACGACGGCGACGAGGTGCTGGTCCCCACGCCCGACTATCCGTTGTGGACCGCGTCGGTGACGCTCAACGGCGGCAAGGCCGTGCACTATCCGTGTCCGCCGGAAAAAGGCTTCCTGCCTGACATCGACGAACTGCGCAAACGCGTCACGCCCAAGACCCGCGCCATCGTCATCATCACGCCGAACAATCCCACCGGCGCGGTGTATCCCAAGGAACTGCTCCAGCAGATGGTCGCCATCGCTGAAGAGCACAACCTGGTGGTCTTCAGCGATGAGATATACGATCAGATCACCTACGACGGCGCAGTGCACGTGCCGCTGGCCACGCTGGTGACTAAGACCCTGTGCGCGACTTTTGGCGGACTCAGCAAGGTCTATCGTGCGTGCGGCCTGCGCGTCGGCTGGTTGTCATTCGCTGGCGAAAAGAGCCACGCCAAGGACTACTTCCTTGCGCTCGACCTGATGGCGAGCCTGCGCCTGTGTCCCAACGTCCCTGGGCAGTACGCGGTGCAGACTGCTATCGGCGGTTACCAGTCGATCTACGATCTGACCAAGCCGGGTGGTCGACTCTATCAAACGCGCCAGGCGGTGATCGACGGCGTGAAACGCAGCAAATACCTGTCGGTGGTCGCACCGCAGGGTGCGATGTACGCGTTCGTGAAGGTGAAGACGCCGGGCTTCAACGACCAGAAGTTTGCCCTCGATCTGCTCGAACGTCAGCACGTGCTGGTCGCTCCGGGCACCAGCTTCAACGTGCCGTACCAGGATCACTTCCGCATCACGCTGCTGCCGGATGAGAAGACCATGGCCGAAGTGCTGGGTCGCATCGAGGCGTTGCTGGATGGGTATGCGGCGGGGAAAACTGGCGATTGACCAGAGCGCCAACGGCGCGGCCTCAACACCGCCCGGGGCAGCGCCCAATGGCGTAAAGCTAACACGTCTTCCCTGCGTGGGCGGAGCGGATTGGCCGCCAAGACGCCAAGCCGCCAAGACGCCAAGTGAATCAAGCGGCGTGAGGCGATCAGGCAGGGAAGACAGCGGTTTTCCCTTTGGTTTCACCTTGGCGCCTTGGCGCCTTGGCGGCCAATCAGGCTTAGGTTTACGCCATTGGGCAGCGCCCCAGGCGGTGTTGAGGTCGCGTCGTTGGCGCTCTTGAATGGGCAGGTCGTCGGTTACTTGGGCGTGTGCAACTTCGACTGCACCAACCACTCGACGAAACGTTCCGGCCACGCGCCTGCGGCGCTCTTATCGTCGGCCTTTACGCCGAACCCGTGCCCGACGTTGGCGTATATGATCAGCTC
>Ga0105046_10005674_pt1 | contig 19737 bp, 17 predicted proteins | sample MAT03_FD_78385 | JGI IMG/M metagenome (GOLD analysis project Ga0105046, IMG submission 78385) | Freshwater microbial communities from Lake Fryxell liftoff mats and glacier meltwater in Antarctica - MAT-03 (megahit assembly) | ecosystem: Environmental > Aquatic > Freshwater > Ice > Liftoff... | reverse complement strand
TGCGCTGGATGGTGGAGCCATTGGGCTCTCCACCTTCACCTTCCCAGATCTGAACGACGAGGAAGATCTCATCGCAGGTCATGCCGACCACCGTGCTGGCATGCCAGAGCTGCTGGGTGTGCAGCAGGTTCCAGCCCTGGCCGTCGGACAGGCGAGCGGGGTTCCCGGGGTTTCCGCTATTGTCGATGCAATGCGCAGCGGTCAAGATGGCGTTCGAGGCGATGATGGCGCCGCTGCACCCACCACCTAGGTTCACGAGCCATGGGTGTGATCCACCCCGATCCACCCCAAGGCCTGACTGACGAGGTGGGCAGGGCGCTTCACGCACCGAGCAGCGCGAGCACACGATCGAGCTCGTCGAGCGACCCGTAGTGGATCGCCAGCTCTCCGGTTCCCTTGTCATCCCGGACCTCGACGCGTGTGCCGAGACGGCGGGCCAGGCGGGCCTCGAGATCGCGCACTGCCGGGCTCTTCGTGCCCTTCGCAGCCGGGGCATTGGCCTGCGGTCCCGGTCCGCTCGTGCGCTTGCGCGCCTCGCGCACGAGCCGTTCGACCTCGCGCACCGGTAGGCGCCCGCGTACGACCTTCTCCGCCAGATCGGCTAGCGATTTGTCATCCGGTGCGCCGAGCAGCGCGCGCGCGTGGCCCTCCGTCAGCTCGCGGGCGACGACCATCTGGCGGATGCGGATCGGCAGCTTGAGGAGGCGCTGCGCGTTGGCCACCGTCGTGCGGTCCTTGCCGACGCGGGTGGCGATCTGCTCCTGGGTGTAGCCGTACTCGATGGCGAGCCGTTGGTAGGCCTCGGCGATCTCGATCGGGTCGAGGTCCTCGCGCTGAAGGTTCTCGACGATGGCCAGCTCGAAGGCCGCCTTGGGTGTGACGTCCTTGACGACGACCAGCAACTCACGAAGTCCGGCGCGCTGCGCCGCGCGCCAGCGCCGCTCGCCAGCGATGATCTCGAACCGGTCGCGATGCGGCTCACCGCTCGCGCCGCCGATGCGCCGCACGACCAGCGGCTGCACGAGGCCATGCTCGCGGATCGATGCTGCCAGATCCTCCAGCGCCGTCTCGTCGAAGTGCTGACGCGGCTGCCCCGATTGCGGTGCGATGCGCTCCACCGCGCAGGTGAAGACGGCACCCTCGCCGTAGCTGCCGCCGCTGGCGGGGCGGGGCGGCGTGGCCGGAAGGAGCGCGTCGAGCCCGCGACCGAGCCCGCGTTTCGGTCTTTCGATCATCCCGCGGTCTCGGCTCCGACGTGGCGTGGTGTCGCTTCGCCGCCCTCGCCCTGACCTGTGAGCTGCGGCTCGGCCTCGCCTTCGACGACCTCGCGCGCGAGGCTGAGGTACGCCTGCGCACCTTTCGACTGAGCGTCATAGAGCAGCACCGGCAGTCCATGGCTCGGGGCTTCGCTGAGACGCACGTTCCGCGGGATGACCGTGTCGAACACGCGAAAGTGCGCTTTGACCTGGTCGGCGACCTGATGGGTCAGTGAGTTGCGCGCATCGTACATGGTCAGGACCACGCCCTCGACATCGAGGCCCGGGTTCAGGCTGCCGCGGATGCGATCGATAGTCGCCATGAGGTGGGTCAGCCCTTCCAGCGCGTAGTACTCGCACTGCAAGGGCACGATCACGGAGTCGGCCGCGGTCAATGCGTTGAGCGTGAGGATGCCGAGGCTCGGCGGGCAATCGAGCACGATGTAATCGTATGCGTCGGGGCCCTGCGTCGCGGGGACGAGCGCTTCGCGCAGGCGCGTGGCGCGATCGGCGGCGTCGACCAGCTCCAGCTCGACTGCCACCAGGTCCTGCGTGGCCGGCACGACGAAGAGCTTCGAGATCGCCGTCGGCACGGATGATTCGGCGATCGTCGCTTCGCCCAGGATCACGTCGTAGACGCTCCGCTCGAAGCTGCCCTTGCGAACACCGACGCCGCTCGACGCGTTGCCCTGCGGATCACAGTCGACCAGCAGCGTCCGCTTGTCGGCCGCCGCCAGGCTCGCCGCGAGGTTGACGGCGGTGGTGGTCTTGCCGACGCCGCCCTTCTGGTTGGCGACGACGATCACCCGCGTGCGTGCGCTCGCAGAGCTTGGTGCGGCCTTGGTGTCCTTCGAACGCCCCCTTTCGACGGGTGCGACGCTTTCAGCTCGAACGGAGGCCACGGGAGCGGCGTTGGGTACACGACGCCTGCAGGAGCGTCGAGGGCCGTCTCACGCGCACGACATGGAGGCGGACATGTCTCGTCACACCGGAGTCGACTTCGTGAAGTGAGCTGCAATCGACGCCGATTCTTGGCCCCGATACGGCTGCTGAATACAGTCAGCGACATGTCAGCCAATGTAGGTGTGAGCCTCACCAATGGTGAGGGGGCGCGGAGGCAACGCAGTCGCCGCAGCGTCCTGCCGCCTCAGGCGCTCCACGAGCACGGCTCGTCGCCCGTCGACCGCGTCCTCGCGCAGAGCTTTTGGGCTCCGCGTTCCGACGCAGTGCCCGCCACACCGATCGATCTCGCCGCTTTTCGCTGCCGCTGAACCGCCCGTCGTCGCTTGCCCTCTGGAGACTCGCCCATGAAGCAGCCGCATTCGTTCCGCACGTACCAAGAGTTCGAGCGAGAAATTCTCGCCCCCAACAACCGCATCGGTCTCTCTCTCGAGGAGATGGTCGAGGACAACGCGTTCGATGCGGACATCGAGTCCGAAGCCGATCCGTTCGCCGAGATGGCTAGCCGCGACCGATGACGCGATGACGGGTCGCTCCCGTTCCTTCTTCGAAACTGACCGCTTCCTTTAGCTTTCGCTTCTCCCCGCGCGGCCTCCCCGCCCGGTCCCCACGCCTGCCGGGCTCCACCCCGGCAGGCGTTTTTTTTCGCAGTTTCTCAGGGTGATTCGCGGACCTTCGCTTGACCCCTCACGGCGTGTGTGGCACCCCGCGCCCTCCCGTTTTGTCGTCTTTCGAGGCGCAAGCGGCCGTAGGAGGCCCCGAGTGCAAGTCACCGTCGAGAAGCTGTCCCCCGTGATCCTCGAGTTCCAGATCGAGGTCTCTGCAGATCGCGTGAAGTCCGAGGTCGACAAGGCCATGGCCGGCGTCCAGAAGACGGCTCACGTTCGGGGGTACCGTCCGGGCAAGGCTCCCCGGCAGGTCATCGAGCATCTTTACTCAGGGCGCGTCCACCAGGACGTCGCGCAGCGTCTCGTCGACGAGTCGCTCCAGAAGGCGCTCGCCGAAAAGGCGATCCAGCCGCTGTCCAAGCCGGCAATCGCGCCGACCGAGCTGCGTCCCACCGCTCCGTTCCTCTTCAAGGCCCGCTTCGAGGTGCGCCCGGAGATCGATGAGGTGAAGTGGGAGGGCTTCCCGGTGAAGCGCCCCAAGGTCGAGATCCCCGAGGCCGACATCGACACCGACGTCGAGGCGCTTCGCAAAAGCCACGCGACGCTCGAGGCCCCCTCCGAGGAGCGGCCGGCCAAGGTCGGCGACATCACCGAGATCACGTTCTCACTGAGCGTCGACGGCAAGGTGAAGGAGGCCGTGGAGGCCCCGATCGAGGCCGAGCTCGGCTCGGGTCAGATCGTCAAGGAGCTGGAGGAAGCGCTGGTCGGCATGAAGGTCGGGGAGGACAATGACGTCGAGGTCTCGTTCCCCGAGCGCCATCCGAGCGCCGAGCTGCGCGGCAAGAAGGCGACCTTCAAGGTCTCCCTCAAGGGAATCAAGGAGCGCATCCTTCCCAAGCTCGACGACGAGTTCGCGAAGGATTGCGGCGACTACGAGTCGCTCGCTGCCCTGCGCGAGTCCATCAAGGGGCGCCTCGAGGCCCAGGCCAAGCAGAAAGGTGACGACTCCGTTGCCGAGCAGCTCGTGATCGAGCTGTGCAAGGCCAACCCGATCCCGGTGCCCCCGAGCCTCGTCGATCAGCAGACCGCCGTCACCGAGCGCGAGTTTTCGCAAAACGCGCGCCGCTCTGGCCAGCGCTTCGAGCTCACGCAGGAGCTGCACCAGCGCGTCCTCGCCGACTCCGAGGTAAAGGTTCGCGCAGGTCTCCTCATGGCGGAGATCGCCCGGACGCAGAAAATCAAGATCGTCGATGCCGATCTCGAGAAGGGCTACGCCGAGCTCGCCCAGCAGACCGGCAAGAACGTCGCGAAGGTCAAGGCGGAGTACCGCGACCCCAAGAAGCGCGAGATGCTCCTGGCCATGATCCTCGAAGACAAGATCCTGGACTTGCTCGAAGGCGCAGCGCAGACCACAGAAGCCTGAGCTTGCGACGGTCTCGCCCGCGGCTGCCGCTCCCTGCGGTGGTCGCGCGAGACCGAGCGAGTCGGCTGCAGCCAAGCTCAAGAACGACAGCGAGGACGAAGGCATGACGAGGTACGTCGAGACGCGGGCGCAGGCGATGCACTTCCTCGAGCGCGAGCAAGGGGTGCTCAAGGAGCAGGGCTACATCCTGCCAACGGTCACCGAGGTCACCCATCGTGGTGAGCGCGAATGGAACATCTTCAGCCGCTTGCTGAAGGACCGCATCGTCTTCATCGGGACCGAGATCGACGATTTTGTCGCGAACGCGGTCATCGCGCAGTTTCTCTTTCTCGAGAGCGAAGATCCCGAGAAGGACATCCAGGTCTACATCAACAGCCCAGGCGGCGTGGTGACCAGCGGCCTCGCCATGTACGACACCATGCAGTACGTGCGCTGCCCGGTGTCGACCATGTGCATCGGCCAAGCGGCCTCCATGGGCGCGGTGCTGCTCACCGCCGGTCAAAAGACCCGCCGCTTCGCGCTCCCCAACGCGCGCATCATGATCCACCAGCCGCTGGGCGGCGCGCGTGGTCAGGCCACAGACATCGAGATCCAGGCGCGCGAGATCAAGAAGATGAAGGATCTCCTCACCGACATCCTCCGCGATTGCACCGGTCAGACCCGCGAGACGATCGCGCGAGACGTCGAGCGCGACTTCTACCTCACGGCGATTGGTGCGAAGGAATACGGTCTCATCGACGACGTCTTGCCGAAGCGCGACAAGACCGCAAAAGCGCCGAAGTGATGACGGGCGGTTGACCTCGAGAGCCCCTCCAACTCAGCGACGGCGCGAACCTTCGCAGGACAGGGGCTCCGAGTTTTTTGGGGGTTTGGTTCTCGAGCAGGCGCTCAGCTCCCGGGCAGTGTGGGCATCGGCGAGCCATCAGCGGCGAGCCATCAGCGGCGAGCCATCAGCGGGCACCAAACAGTCGGCGACGCTGTTTGCCGGACGAGCGAGCGGGAACTAGACTGCTCGCCCGATCCGGGGTTTTGGAAGGACGAGACGTGGAGCGACGGCGCGACGATCACGGTGGTGGGAACCTGAGCTGCTCTTTCTGCGGCAAGTCGCAGAAGGAGGTCAAAAAGCTCATCGCGGGGCCCACGGTCTACATCTGCGACGAGTGCATCGGCCTCTGCAACGACATCATCGCAGAGGAGGTCGAGAAGGAAGAGCCGTACGCCGGCTCTGCCCCGATCCCGAAGCCGACCGAGATCAAGACCATCCTCGACGAGTACGTCGTCGGCCAGGAGCGCGCCAAGCGTGTGCTCGCCGTCGCCGTCCACAATCACTACAAGCGCATCGACTCGCGGGTCTCGACGAACGACGTCGAGCTGTCGAAGTCGAACATCTTGCTGCTCGGGCCGACCGGCTCCGGCAAGACGCTCCTCGCGCAAACCCTCGCGAAGATCATCAACGTCCCGTTCGCGATCGCCGACGCAACGACGCTGACCGAGGCCGGGTATGTCGGAGAGGACGTCGAGAACATCATCGTCCAGCTGCTGCAGAACGCCGACCACGACGTCGACCGTGCGCAGCGCGGCATCGTCTACATCGACGAGATCGACAAGATCAGCCGCAAGAGCGACAACCCGAGCATCACCCGCGACGTGTCGGGCGAGGGCGTTCAGCAGGCCCTCCTCAAGATCATCGAAGGGACGATCGCCAACGTGCCCCCCAAGGGCGGCCGCAAGCATCCCCAGCAAGATTTCCTGCAGGTCGACACGACCAACATCCTCTTCATCTGCGGCGGCGCGTTCGTTGGTCTGGATCAGATCATTCAGCGCCGCGTCGGTCAGTCCAGCCTCGGCTTCGGCGCCGACATCAAGTCCAAGAAGGACCTGAAGCTCGGCGAGCTGCTCCTCCAGGTCCAGCCGGAAGACTTGCTGAAGTTCGGGCTCATCCCCGAGTTCATCGGTCGTCTGCCCATCGTCGCGACGCTGCACGAGCTCAACGAAGAGGCGCTGATCGACATCCTCACCAAGCCGAAGAACAGCCTGGTCAAGCAGTACCAGAAGCTCTTCGAGATGGACGGCGTGAAGCTGAAGTTCGCCAAGGGCGCGCTCGCCGCCGTCGCCAAGGAGGCGCTGAAGCGCTCCAGCGGCGCGCGCGGTCTACGCGCCATCCTCGAGAACGCGATGCTCGACATCATGTACGACATCCCCTCGCGCCTGGGCGTGAAGGAGGTCGTCGTGAACGAGGATGTCATCCTCAAGCACGAGGCTCCGCTCGTGGTTTACGCAAAAGAAGCCGAACTGGCCTGATGTTTTTCAAGAACGACGGGCGGCCGCGGGTTGGGGAGCGGGGGGCGATGCCGCTCCTGCCGCTGCGGGACATCATCGTCTTCCCGCACATGGTCTCGCAGCTCTTCGTCGGGCGCGACCGCAGCATCGCGGCGCTCGACGACGCGATGAACCGCGGGCAGCAGAAGGAGATCTTCCTCGCCGCCCAGCGCCACGCCAAGACCAACGACCCGACCCCTGAAGACATCTTCGCGGTGGGCTCGGTTGGCGCGATCATGCAGCTGCTCCGGCTGCCCGACGGCACGGTGCGCGTGCACATCGAGGGTCGTCGCCGCGCCAAGGTGAAGCGCTGGACCCAGACCGAGCCGTTCTTCGCGGTCGAGTGGGACGATCTGCCCGAAGCCCCGGGGACGAACGTCGAGACCGAGGCGCTGATGCGGTCGGCTCAGTCGACGTTCGAGACCTACGCGCGCCTGAACAAGAAGGTCTCGCCCGAGATGATGATGGCGATCCAGGCCATCGACGATTCGTCACGCCTCGCCGACACCATCGCCGGCAGCCTGCCCACCATCAAGCTTGCCGATCGCCAGGCACTGCTCGAGGAGGTCGCTGCCCAGAAGCGACTTGAGAAGCTCATCGAGCTGATGCAGGCCGAGGTCGAGATCCTCCAAGTCGAACGGAAGATCCGCTCCCGCGTCAAGAAGCAGATGGAGAAGACGCAGAAGGAGTACTACCTCAACGAGCAGATGCAGGCGATCCAGAAGGAGCTGGGTGGCGGCGAGCGCGATGAGTTCAAGAACGAGATCCAGGAGATCGAAGAGCAGCTCAAGACCAAGAAGATGAGCGCGGAAGCGACGCTCAAGGTCAAAAAGGAGCTGAAGAAGCTGAAGATGATGCACCCGACGAGCGCGGAAGCGACCGTCGTGCGCAACTACATCGACTGGATCCTCGAGCTGCCCTGGTTCCACAAGAGCGAGGAGCGCTTCGACCTCGACGAAGCGGAGGCCATCCTCGACGAGGACCACTACGGCCTCGGCAAGATCAAGGAGCGCATCCTCGAGTATCTCGCGGTGCAGGCGCTCACCAAGCAGCTCAAGGGACCAGTTCTGTGCTTCGTCGGTCCGCCCGGCGTCGGCAAGACGAGCCTCGCCAAGTCGATCGCGCGCGGCACGGGCCGCAACTTCGTTCGCCTGTCGCTCGGCGGCGTTCGCGACGAGGCCGAGATCCGTGGCCATCGCCGCACGTACATCGGCGCGATGCCGGGCAAGCTCATCCAGTCGCTGAAGAAGGCGACCACGAACAATCCGGTCTTCTTGCTCGACGAGATCGACAAGATGTCCACCGACTTCCGAGGCGACCCGGCATCCGCCCTGCTCGAGGTCCTCGACCCCGAGCAGAACCACACCTTCAACGACCACTACCTCGACCTCGATTACGACCTGTCCGACGTGATGTTCATCACGACGGCCAACACGTTGGGCGGCATCCCGATCCCCTTGCAAGACCGCATGGAGATCATCCAGCTCAGCGGCTATACCGAGTTCGAGAAGCTCAACATCGCCAAGAAGTACCTGGTGCCGCGCCAGAAGAAGGAGTGCGGTCTCGAGGACGTCCCGCTGACGATCTCCGACGGCGCTCTGCGCGCCTTGGTGCACCACTACACCAAGGAGAGCGGGGTCCGGAACCTCGAGCGCGAGATCGCGAGCGTGTGCCGCAAGGTCGCGCGTCGCGTCGTGAAGGAGGGCAAGGAGATCCCCATAGCCATCGACGCCAAGGCGGTTCCCAAGCTGCTCGGCGCGCCCAAGTACCGCCTGGGTCGCGCGGAGGAAAAGGATGAGATCGGCCTGGTGAACGGCCTCGCGGTGACGAGTGTCGGTGGCGAGTTGCTGCCTGCCGAGGCGACGGTGTTCTCCGGCAAGGGCAAGCTCACGGTCACCGGTCTGGTCGAAAAAGGGATGGAGGAGAGCGGTCAGGCCGCGCTCAGCTACGTCCGATCGCGGCTGGTGCGCTTTGGCCTCGCCGAAGATCACCTGTCCAAGATCGACGTGCACGTGCACTTCCCCGACTTCGTGAAGAAGGACGGCCCGAGCGCCGGCGTGACCATGGTGACCGCCGTGGTGAGCGCCCTGCTCAAGGTGCCGGTTCGGGCCAACGTCGCCATGACCGGTGAGATCACGTTGCGCGGGCGGGTGATGGGCATCGGAGGCCTGAAAGAAAAGCTGCTCGCCGCCCACCGCGGTCGCATCACCACCGTGATCGTCCCCAAGGAGAACCGGAAAGACCTGCGGGAGGTCCCGCGTCGCGTTCTTTCCAGCCTGAAGATCGTGCTGGTCGATCACATCGACGACGTGCTCCGCGAGGCGCTCGTGGTGGAGGATCGGGACACGCTCTTCGGTGTCGCGGGCGACGTGGTGGTCTACGACCACGGCGAGATCGTCAAAGACGATCGTCCGAGCCCGCAAGGTTGGCCTGCCGGGATGCCCCCGCCCGGTGAGCAGCCTCCGGTGATGTGACATGATCGGTCGCGCCTTCCTGCTTCCGATAGTTGCATTCTGCGCGGAATTCTCGGCGGACCGAACGGCCTTTCCGTGGGTGCCTCGATCGAAATTGAGTGCTGTCTTTTTGCCGGCGTTCACTCTGGGTCACGACTGGTACTAGGAGTAGGGTCATGGCGGGCGGTTTCGGAGGCTCCTGGTGCCCGTTTCCGCCTGCGTCTCCCGCTGTCCACGCCGGAGGCGGGGAGCGACCGCGTGATTGACGACGACACGTGCAGCGATCTGGTCGACGCCGCCGCCCCGCCTGATCGTGCTGACCTGCGAGCCGCCCCAAGCGCTTGCGGCCTCGGCCCCGCGCGCAGGATTTCCCGACGCGCTCAAAGCGGAATGCTGCGCTCGGTGACACTGGATAGCCACGGTCGACGTGTGGCTGTCGGCGCGATACCCTGCGCCAATGAGCGAGTTCGTGCAGACGGGCGAGGACGCCGAGGCGTTGCGCGCGCGGGTCCACGCATCGCTCGAGTCGTTCGACTTCATTGAGTCCGTAGAGGTCAATCCCTACGTAGACGCCGGCGGGGACGCGGCGGCGAGGGTCAACGTCTACCTCAAGAATCGGGACGGTGCGGGCACGTTGTACGACGAGGCCATGCTCCGGCCCGTGCGTGAGGCCGTCACCGAAGCGTTCAAGGCAGTCAGCACGCAGCTTTGGCCTTACGTGACGTTCTTCCAGCGTGCGGAAATTCGTTGGCCTCCTGCCGACGCCGACCTCGTCGACGAACTCTGAGCCGTCACCATGGACCTGCCTGAAGGGCTGATCGAGCATGCCGAGGCGCTGGTTCGGCTCGACCCCCGAAAGCCCAAACAAGCGAACCTGCGCCGAGGGGTCTCGGCCGCCTACTACGCCCTGTTCCACCTTCTCGGGCGTGCCGTTGCCGATTCGCTGGTAGGGACGAAGTCGGTGAGCGTGAATGCCCGCTTCAGGAGAGTCCTTGGCCATCAGGCGATGAAGGAGGCGTGCCGGTGGTTCGCACCAAACGGCCAACCGCCGAAGTCCCTCGTGACGTTACTCGGTGCTGCGCCCCAGGTTCAGGCGAGCGTCGAGTTGCGCCGGGTCGCCGAAGCCTTCGTAGTCCTTCAGGAAGAGCGACATCGTGCAGACTACGACGTTCAAGCCCTGTTCACGCGGCAGTCAGCGACCGAGCTCGTTGCCAGGGCGAGGCTCGCGTTCGACGACTGGGAAGCTGCGAAAGCCGACGCTCTCCGCTCCGTTTTTCTAGTGATTTTGCTCGCTGGCAAAGGGGCGTTGCCCGACCGATAAGCAGGACGCAGAGAACTCGAAGCGGCGCTCTAGCCGCAGCTCCCTCACGGAACTAGACCGCGCGCCATGGTCAAGCTCGCTCTCGTCTCCGTTTCCGACAAGACCGGTCTCGTCGACTTCGCCAAGCGCCTCGCTGTGCGCGGGGTCGAGATCCTCTCCACCGGAGGGACGCTCAAGGCGCTGGGCGACGCGGGCGTCGCCGTCGTCGCGGTCGAGGACTACACGGGCTCGCCCGAGGTCATGCACGGCCGGGTCAAGACGCTGCACCCGCGCATCCACGGGGGCATCCTCATGCGCGGCGCGGTCGACGACGCCGATCTCGCGCGCATCGGCGGCAAGGTCATCGATCTGGTTGTGGTGAACCTCTACCCGTTCGAAAAGACCCTCGCCAACGAAGGCTCCAAGGTCGGCGACCTCGTCGAGAACATCGACATCGGCGGTCCCAGCATGGTGCGCAGCGCCGCGAAGAACCACGAGCGCGTCACGGTTGTATGCGATCCCACGGATTACGATGCCGTGGCGTCCGCCATCGAGGGGGGCGGCACCACCCCCGGCCAGCGACGCAAGCTGGCCGCCAAGGCTTTCGCGCACACCGCGGCGTATGACGGCGCGATCTCGGGGTGGCTCTCGTCGATTGCGGTCGATGCGCCGGTCGATGCGCCGGCGGCGCGCGAGCCCTTCCCCCCCTATCTCTCGCTCGATTTTGAGCGCGTGTACGGCCTGCGCTACGGGGAGAATCCCCATCAGAAGGGCGCCTTCTACGCCGAGCGCTCGGCGCGCGGCGGGTCGGTGGCGCGGGCGACATCGCTCGGCGCGGGCGGCAAGGAGCTGTCGTTCAACAACCTGGTCGATGTCGACGCCGCCCTCGAGGCGGTGCGCGAGTACGAGGGCCCGGCTGCGGTCGTCGTGAAGCACACCAACCCGTGCGGCGTCGCGCTGGGCGCTGACCTCGCGGTGGCGTATCTGCGAGCACGCGAAGCGGACCCGACCAGCGCTTTCGGCGGCATCGTGGCGCTCAACCGCGCGGTGGACGACAAGACGGCGCTGCTCCTCGCCGAGACCTTCCTCGAGTGCGTCGTTGCGCCGTCCTTCGAGGCGAGCGCGCTCGAGATCCTCCAGAAGAAGAAGAACCTGCGCCTCCTCGCAACAGGCGCCTGGCTCGGCGCCGACCACGCGGAGCTTGTCTACAAGCGGGTAGGGGGCGGCATTGTCGTGCAGGATCGCGATGCCACCGGCCCCGGCGAGGTCATGGCTGCCAAGGTCGTCACCAAGCGCGCGCCCACCGAGGCCGAGCTGCGCGCCCTCGATTTCGCCTGGCGCGTCGCCAAGCACGTGAAGAGCAACGCCATCGTTCTCGGCACAGGCGGAGAGACCGTCGGCGTCGGGGCCGGGCAGATGTCGCGCGTCGAGAGCGTGCGCATCGCGATCTCCAAGGCGGCCGACAAGGCCAAGGGCTCGGTCCTCGCATCGGATGCGTTCTTCCCGTTCCCTGACGGCCTCGAGCTCGCCCTGGCGGCGGGCATCACCGCGGTGGTGCAGCCCGGCGGCAGCGTGAAGGACGCGGACGTCATCGCCGCGGCCGACAAGGCGGGGGCGGCGATGGTCTTCACCGGCGCTCGCCACTTCCGGCACTAGGAGGGCGCGGAGGACGGGGCGCGCGGGCGGCGCGTGCTCGAAAGCGGATGAACCTATAAAACACAGTCATTGTAGACACTTATGAGACAGTCTTAACAGTTGGTTCCAGGTCCTTCGCGCCGAGCTTGGCGCGCACTTATTTGGCCCGACCCAACCACCTGTGATGACAGGAGTCCTCGCCCGGCGGGTCCGGGTCGGTTCTGCGGGACACCCGCACCGGGAACAAGGAGCTCCGCACGTGGCCATCCGCGAGACTTGCAGCGTCTGCTCGAACCTCTTCGATGTTCAATTTCGCTATCAGATGGAGGAATGCCACGGCGGCTTCTCCTTCTTCTGCTCGCAGAAGTGCCTCGAGACGAGCCAGCGCGCCGGAGCCGGCGGCGACGGGGTCAACTGCGACGCCTGCGCCAAGCACTTCACGCCGTCGCTCGTCTCCCAGGTCTTCTACGTGGCCGGCAAGCGGGTCTACGCCTGCGGCCTCGGCTGTCGCTCGCAGCTGCTGCGCGAAGCTTCGGGCGCCCGCCTCGGTGACATCGCCCGGGAGGCGCTGACCCCGGCGCCGGAGATGCTCGGCGGCGCGGCGGACCTGTCCGATCGCACCTCCTACGACTCCGATGCGCCCGCGCCGCCCAGCGCGAACGGGCGCTCGTTCGTCCCGCCGTCCTTCGGTCCGCCCAGCTCGGGGCCGTCGCGCTCGATCGACGCGGCCGCGACCGTCATCTCGACGCTCCCCAAGCCCAAGCCGCCGGCCCCGGTGGAGATGCCCCCGGTGGGCGCACGCCCGCGCCGCATCGCAGTTTTCAACCACAAGGGTGGTACCGGCAAGACGACCACCGCGGTGAGCATCGCGGCCGGCCTCGCCGCCAAGGGTCACAAGGTCCTCCTCGTCGACACCGACGCGCAGGGCAACGTCTCGGTCTCGCTGGGCGCCAAGGGTGAGCGATCGCTCTATCACGTGCTCGTGATGGGCCTGCGCGTGTCCGACGTCGCGCAGACCATCCGTCCCAACCTCGACCTCGTCCCCTCCAACGAGACCCTCGCAGCGGCCGAGCTCTACCTGGCAGGGCGCCAGAATCGAGATCGCGTCCTGCGCGATCGTCTCTCGGCGGCCTCGGAGGGCTACGACTACGTCGTCCTCGATTGTTCGCCCAGCCTCTCGCTCATGAACCAGAACGCGCTCGTCTTCGCCGAGAGCGTCCTTGTCCCCGTCGCCTGCGATTACCTCTCATTGGTCGGTGTCCGCCAGGTCATCAAGACGGTGAAGAACGTCAACGCGCTCCTCCACCACCCGGTGCAAATCTGGGGCGTCTTGCCGACGTTCTACGACGCCCGCGCCAACATCTGTCGCGAGGCGGTCGCGACGCTGAAGAACCACTTCGGCGACCGATGCCTGCCGCCCGTCCGCGCTGCCATCAAGATCAAGGAAGCGCCGGCGCAGGGCCAGACCATCTTCGAGTACGCGGCAGGGTCGAACTCCGCCGAGGACTACGGCGTCGTGGTCGACCGCATCGTCGCGTCGCGCGCCGCCTCCGAAGCCGAGCTCGCAGCGCTACAGCGCCCAGCTCGCCCCGCGCCGGCAGCGGCGCAATCCGCGGTCGCCGCGGCCATTTGAGCCCAAACTTTACCTCGACACGAACCCCCAGCACCGAAAGAAGCATCATGAGCAGCGACCACGTCTACGGAACCGCGGCCCGTTCGGTCCTCGATCGCGAAGAGGTCGAAGGTGTCCTCTCCGGCTCGTTCTATCGCCCGGAGAGCGTCCGCATCGCCCGCGCCAAGGCGGCCGCCGAAAAGCCCGCTCACTACAAGGTTATCTGCATCTCGATGTACACGACCGATCTGACCGAGCTCGATCAGATGGTCGACGCGCTCAAGGCCAAGGGAATCACCAAGGCCAACCGCAGCGCGCTCATTCGTCATGCGCTCGGGCAGGTCGATCTCGACAAGGTCCCGCGCGGTCTCTGATCTGAAAGCGCGCGATTCGGGCGCCGACCGGCGCAGGGGTCACGCAGGGGTCACGCGGGGTCACGCCCGACGGAAGAGTGAATCCATCGACACTTCGACCTCGGGAAACGAGACCGGAGCCACGGATGAACCCCGACCGTGGCGCGACGACGACGAGTAGGCGCCGCCCGCGGGGCCCCGGAACACCGTCAGCGCCTCAGCTTCGACGTCGACCACCCAGTACTCGGCGACGTTCGATGAAGCGTAGAGCTCCGCCTTGGTACTCATGTCGTAGGACAGCGACGACTCCGCAACCTCGATGACGAGCAGGGCTCGGTCGGGGTGATGGTCCCGGTAGTCACCGCGCGGGACGATCGCGATATCGGGCTCCGGCTCCGAGGTGTCGCCGGCGACGAGGGGCTGTTGGATGCGCACACGGGCGCGGCCCACGAGCGCAACCACCAACAGCTCGGTGAGGAGATCGACGACCTCGGTGTGCGGCGGACCGATGGGAGCCATACGAACCACCATGCCGTGGATGAGCTCGACGCGTTCGCCCCTAAAGAAGCCCAGCTCGGCCATCCGATCGAACTCCGCGCGTTGGAGCGGACGTGGATGGGCGAAGGGAATGTCGAACGCCGCAGCCATGGTCCCGAGCGTACCGCGCCCACAGCGAGCGGGCCATTGCTGCAGAAGCCGGAACGGGCGACGCGTGAACGTCAAAGCCTGAGGTTCGCTCCCAGGCCGAGCTGCAACACGGCAACGCCGGTCCGACCCTCGCTCGAGGACTCGCCGTTCAGCGAGATCGGACTGTAGAGGAGCACCATCTCGGGGAAGAGCTCGAAGGTCTTTCCGATGGCGATCGCCACCCCGACGCTCGCGCCGGGCCACACGGTGATGACGGTCTCCTGGCCATAGCTGGTCGAGATGAAGGCCGCGCCGCGTGGGCCGAACACCAGCTCGTGTGGGCCGAAGTCGTAGCCCACGAGGAGCGGAATCGTCCCTCCGAAGATGTGCTGCGGGGCGTCGGCGTACAGAATCTGTTGGTAGCTGAGCGACAGCCCGGTCGCGACGTTCCACAGGCGCTTCTGGGTCGGATCCGGCCGGTAGACACCGAACTTCGAGTCGACGGCGGCACCGTAGCTCGCCGCGACGTTGGGAAGGCCGAAGCCCCACACGCGCCCGCCGATCTCCACCCGATCGTGGAGGCCGTAGTGGGCGGCCACGCCGACTTGTGCCCACGGCACGGGGATCGATTGATCCTCGCCCTGGCCGGCGCTCGCCACGTCGAGCTCGCTGCTGGCTCCCAGCACGAGCCTGCCGCGGTCCAGCGTGCGCGCCCGACCCATGCCTATCTGCGAGCCACAGGCCGACGGGAGCAGCGCCGCCGCCGCCACTCCACAGCTGAGGAATTGCGCCCGCCGCCCACGGAAGCACCAACCACGGCGGCTCACTCGTCGTCCTCGGTGAACGAGACGAACGCCGCGCACATGTCCTGGTTGTCGCCACCCCACGCGATGTCGCGGGGCTCGCTGCCGTCGGGTTGGTTGGCCTTCGAATTGTCGAAATGACACTCGAGGTAAAGCTCGTCGTCCGGCCCCAGGGTAAGGGGTTGGTCGAGCCAGAAGGGCTGCTCCCAGCCAAAATGCCAGCTTCCGATCTCGAGTAGGCACGTCGTCTCGCCATCCTCGTGTTTGGCTAAAACGCGCAGTTTCGTCGCGAATTCGTGCATGTGCGGCGTGATGCTCTGGATCGCGATCGTGCCGTCTTGGGTGAAGAGGTCGGGCTCCATCCGGTAAAAAAACTTCGCGTCGCGGTCGCCCGCCTCGATGTCCATTCCTCCAGCGGCGAGCCAAGCGGGATTCGCGATGGGTATCGTCTTGGCCTCGGTCGCGTCGTCGTCGACGCGGAGCCGGATCGCGCTCAGGTCTGCCTGTTTGCCATTAAGCGTGGAGTAGTGGATGTGGAGCAGGATTTTCGAGCCGGCCTCCACTTTGTGGCCAATGCCCCGCGGAAAGTCGCCGCCAAGGAGGCTCCCGCCGAGGGTTTTGATGTCGCGGATGTCGAGGTCGCCGAAGCCGCCGGAGCAGTCGAAGCCCGGCTGACCATCCGCACCGTCGCGCGCCTCGATCTCGTCGACGCTATGGCCAGAGACGGCCGCGACGATGAGGTGATGGACGACGTCGCGGGTGCCGGGGAGGGGCTCGAGCCCGGTGACGAAGATGTCCTCGTCGTACGGCCAATCGAGGATGAAGCAGCGCAGATCGTCGGTGGTGCCGTCGCGCGGATTCGGGGTGTAGGCCTCCTTCATCTTGAGCTCGATATCGGCGCGCGACACGCCGCCGATGCGCGCGAGCGGCGGCGGTTCGTCCTGCGCATCACCCTCTGGGGTGCCGTCGCGATTCCAGGCTCGGAAGGTTTCGATTTCGGCGGCGGAGAGCGAGTAGTCCTGAAAGTAGGTGTTGCAGCAGCCTTCGGCGAGGAAGGGCGGCATCCGTCCAGAGACGATCGACCCCTCGGAGTCGACGGCGTGCGCCTTGACGTCGTTGAAGGTCGACAGTGCGAAGGGCCCGATGCCGCCCTCGACGTGGCAGCGGACGCATTTCTGATCGATGAATGGCTTGACGTCGGCGTAGTACGTCGGGCTCGAAGCCCCCGGCGCGGGCGCTTCCTCGCCGGCGGAGCACCAAGGGAACGGATCCGGCTCGCCCTTGCAGGCGCTCGTCGCAAAAGCGAGCCCACAGGTCGCGAGAAGCCGCGCACCTCTCCGGCCCGGCAGCGCTCTGTTCGCCAATGCCTCCGCCGCTCTCCTCACTCGCTCCTCGTAGTCCCGAGCCCGTCCCAGAAAGCCTGCAAATCGGCTGCGAGCGGGGCCTCGATGGCGATGGTCTCGCCGTCGCGATCGGGGTGCATGAGCATCAGGCGTTCGGCGTGCAGTGCGTGCCGTGGGTGGACGAGGAGCGCGAGGTCTTCGTCAGTCATGTTGCCGTCCGAGCTGCGGCGGAAGGTGTCGTCGCCCTGTCCGCCGTAGAGCTTGTCGCCCAGAACGGGGTTCCCGGTCGCCGCCAGGTGGACCCGGATCTGGTGTTGGCGGCCGGTCTCGAGGTGGCAGCGGACGAGCGCGTAGCCGACGCCGCTCGCGCGGTCGGTGCGCTGCCCCAGCACCTCGACGCGGGTCGCCGCGGTGAGGGCCGCCGCCTCGTCGGGGTGAGCGACGCGCATCTTGACGCGAAGTGGGCTCTCGTCCGGGCACAGTGGCAGGTCGATCCGGAAGCTCATCGCCTCGGGTGCCCCGCGGACGATGGCGAGGTAGCTCTTCTCCACCCGGCGGACGTGATCGAAGCGGCCGCTCACCGGGTCCTGTCCCTGGAACTGCCGCTTCACGTGGCGGTCGGCGTCGGGGCGCTTCGCGAGCAGGAGCACGCCGCTGGTCTCCCGATCGAGCCGGTGCGCGAGATGCAGCCGCTGCTCGGGCCTCAGCGCCTCGAGCATCTTCACGACCGTCGTGCGGTAATAGCGGGCGGACGGGTGGACCGGGATCATCGCGGGCTTGTTGACCGCGAGCAGCGCTTCGTCCTCGAAGAGAATCGGGATCTGGATCTCCGGATCGCCGACCTCGTCCCAGGCGGCTCGCCACAGGCACACCAGCTGCTCGGCGCGAACGCGAGCGCCAGCTCGCAGGGGGACGGCGGCATCATCGTAGGCGCTCCGGCGGAGGATCTCCTGGACCCGCGTGCGGCTCGTCCTCCGGAGCTGGGACTGCACGAAACGATCGACCCGCATCCCGCTCGACTCGGGGGGAACGCGCAGGACCGTGACGACGGCGTTGTCCTCGATGCCTTCTGGCCGCTGCACGGGGCGCTCGAGCTCGTGTGCGCGGAGGCGGGTCAAGGAGTGCTCGGGCATGCCGGTCGACCTCGCCGAGGCCGGAAGGCGGCTCGGTTGGGGGTCTCGCGCGCCGGCAACCATGCTACATCGCGCGCCCCATGGACATTCTCTTCGTCGGCGGCGAGCTCGCGCCGATGGTGCGCCGCAGCGACGCTGCGGACGTGATCGCTTCGCTCTCCAAGTCGCTTCGTGCGCTCGGGCATCGCGTCACGATCGCTTTGCCGCGCTTTGCTGCGATCGAGAAGGCCGGCAGCCTCGTCGCCCGCCGACTGTCGCCGCTCGTCCTCGCCGGAGGGATGGCGCCGGCCACCGAGGTCGTCCTCTACGATGGGCGGCTCGGGTCCGGCGCCGACCTTCTTCTGATCGACATCCCAGGCGGGATCGAACGTCCCGACGCCGGCGACGCTCGCACATGGGGAACGTTCGCGCGCGCCGTCGCCGCCATCGTCGTCGAGCGATCACGCGGCGAAGCGCCCTTCGATGTGGTGCACGGGCACGACTGGATTGGCGGCGCCGCGCTCTACCTCATCAAGGAAGCTGCAGCGCGGGGAGAGCTCGCTTCGCCCGTCACACGGGTGCTGACGATCCATGACGTCGCTGCGCAGGGCGCGTTCGGTCGCGAGGCGATCCCCGCGCTCGGCCTCGACGATTCGCACTTCACGCCGGACCGCCTGGAGTTCTGGGGTCTCACGAGCTTCCTCAAGGCGGGGCTCCTCGCCGCCGAGACCGTGACCACGGTGTCGGAGACGTACGCGCGCGAGCTCGGCAGCGAGGAGCGTGGCGAACGGATGGACGGCCTGGTGCGCGCGCTCAGCACCGGCATCGGTGGCAGCATCCGAAGCGGTGTGCTCGGCGTGGTCAGCGGCGTCGATCATGCGGTCGAGAACCCCGCCACCGATCCGGCGCTCGCCGCCCGTTACGACGCCGACGATCCCAGCCCCAAAGGGCGCTGCAAGAGCGCGCTCGCGCAGGAGCTCGGTCTCGAAATCGATCCGGAGCGGCCGACCGTCGGCGTCGTCGTGCGTGCCGGCCACCGCGGTGGTGCCGAGGCCTTGCTCGCCGCGCTGCCCAAGCTCCTCCGACTCGACTCGACGGTCATCGTCGCTGCGACCGCCCTAGACGATGAGCGACTCGGCGAACGTCTGGAGGAGGCGATCGCTCGCGAGCCGGAGCGCGCCGCGTGGCTCGCTCGCCCGACGGACGCGCAGCTGCGCCGGTTGCTCGCCGGCTCGGATCTTCTGGTCCTCGCCAGCGCACACGATGCGTGCTCACCGTGGCCCATGCGCGCCCAGCGCTACGGCGCGGTGCCGGTGGCGGTTCGCGCCGGCGGCACGATCGACACGGTGATCGATCTCGACGCCGATCTCGTCACCGGCACCGGTTTCCTCTTCGATCATCTCGGCGCCGAGAACCTGGTCGGCGCGGTCGCCCGCGGCGTTTCGGCGATGCGCTCGCCGCGCTGGGGTGCCGTTCGCCGGCGCGTGATGCGCGTCGACCACGGCTGGGAGCGCCCGGCCCGTCGGTACATCGCCCTCTACAAGAGCCTCGTTCGCGAACCCGTTTCGGTCGCAGCGCCGCTCGCCGTGAGCCCCTGAGAAGGGGCGACCGGTGCACGCCGCTCTCGTCGCGAGGCGCGGCTCGCGCCTCGGAAGCCGCTCGGGTCAGGCCCTCGGCCCATGCCTCGTTCTGGCGTTTCTGACGGGCCTCGCGCTGACCGCGTGTGGGCCCGGCGACGACCCTCCGGGGCGCTCGGCGACGCACCCCGATCCGCAGAGGCTTCCGTTTCCCGATCGCGGCACACCGACCCTCGAGGTGGCGGACAAGCCGCCTCCCGAGAGCCTCGAGCCGGGTCAGGGCGACAAGGTCGCGAGCATCGCGATGCGCACGTGGATCTACGACGCGCCGCGCTCGCGATCCCAGAAGCTCGGCT
>Ga0105046_10005672_pt1 | contig 19744 bp, 18 predicted proteins | sample MAT03_FD_78385 | JGI IMG/M metagenome (GOLD analysis project Ga0105046, IMG submission 78385) | Freshwater microbial communities from Lake Fryxell liftoff mats and glacier meltwater in Antarctica - MAT-03 (megahit assembly) | ecosystem: Environmental > Aquatic > Freshwater > Ice > Liftoff... | reverse complement strand
CCCTCATCGAACGCCTGCAGGCCGGCGACGACACCGCCGTGGCCGAGCTGGCTCGCAACTACGGCGCCAAGATGTACCAACTGGCGCTGCGCTACACCCGCAACAAGGAAGACGCGGAAGAAGTGGTGCAAGACGTATTACTGAAGGTGCGCGACAAGATCGACGCCTTCCGTGGCGACGCCGCGTTCTCGTCCTGGATCTACCGCATCACCTTCAACACCGCGATGTCGCGCCTGCGCGCCACCAAGTCCACGCGCATGCACGAAGCGCCCGATGAGCCGCTCGGCACGCACGACGACGGCGCGCCGCGGGAGATGGAGCCGGCCGACTGGTCGAACCTGGGCGACGACCTGGTGCACCGGCGCCAGCTGCGCGACGCGCTGCGCGTGGCGGTGGCGGAACTGCCGGCCATCTACCGCGCGCCGATAATCCTGCGCGACTTGCGTGGCCTGTCCACGGAGGAAGCGAGTCGCCGGCTCAACGTGAAGAACCAGACGCTGAAGTCGCGCCTGCACCGTGGCCGGCTGATTCTGCGTGACCGTCTGTCGGACTTCGCTGGCGGCCTGAGCCTGCACAACGCCTTCCCGGTGCACTAGCAGCCGCCAGGCGGTTCTCAGGTGAAGCGCGTTCGATGGCCACCTCGGCGTCGACAGATCGATGAGGTGGTCGATGGCCTCCAACAAGCCGTCGAGCTCCGCCCGCTCGCCTGAGCGTGACGACGCGCGCAACGTCGACGGGGCCGTGGGTCGTCGTCTACGACGGGATGCAGCAGGCGTAGGTTTACTGGCGCACTGAGCCGTAAGCGTTCCCGACTGCTTGACAGGGCGGAACCAGCGTTATCCGACGTCGGCCCCCGCCACGGCAGGTGAGCCGGGGCCACCGCCCTGCGGTGTGCCCGCGCCACCACCTTGGCCGCCGCCTGAACGTCGAGGCTGGCTGCGGTTACTCATAGCTCCGCGGTCGCACCACCGTCGAGGCGCGCCGTCCGGGTCATTCGGCGTAACCGCGGCCATTCTACGTATCTCATATGCGACACGTTTCAACGAATTACCGCACGATGCGCCCTCTCTGCCGGCCCAGTCACCTGGACCTCCCCGGGAGGCTCCGACCGCGCGCGGACGTGATAGAACCAACGCACTGAGGAGGTGCCCATGAAGGAACCAACCGTACCACGCGAGGGGCATTAGGTGCCCCTCACGAAGGCAGAGTTTCGCGACCGCTTCTTCGCGCGCTTGTACGACTCGGCGTTCGATGAGGTCGCGCCCGCACTCGATCAGGTGTTCGAGAAGGCGCGGGACGGTCACCACGTCTATCGCAAGTCGCCCCGCACGCTCATCTATCCGTGCAAGGCCTGCGTCTCGACGGCGCAGCCGCTGTGTCACTGGCCATGCTCGTGCTATGCGAGCCACGCGCTGTCGCAGGCGGGCGACTGGATAAACGAGATCGATCCCCGCTGGAGCGCGGCCCACGGCGTGTTCCTCACCTGTCCGGTGCACTGGTATCAGGCGCCGGCCAGCCTGACGCTGATGATCGACCGGCTGGTGTGCGCCGACGGCGGGAACTCCGACCCGACGACCACGGGTGGCAAGAACCCGCTGCGCGCGAAGGAACCGGAGCTGCAGGGCTGGGACCTGCGCCGGATGCTCGTCGACTGGCTCACCGACATCGGCATAGTGCAGGCCGGCCCAGCGGCCTCGCTCGATACCTGGATTGGCTAGTATCGCCCCTACGCGACGAGCCACGACGATCTCGATGACGATGCCGCGCTCTTCACGCGAGTCGGCCGCGCGGCCCTCAGCCTGGCCGCCATGGTGGCGCAGCTACGCTCGGGGTCGCATCGGGCTCCGAACGCCGGTCTGCACAACCCGCGCGAGAAGTAGTCCCCGGCAGGTACTCAGCCTCGCCCGCTGCGCATGCGGTTCTTCGGGCTCTTCTGACCCATCTTCTTGCCGGTCGGTTCGCCCATCCGCTTGTCGAGCCGTTCCTGCGGCGGGGGCTTGCGATGGCGCTTGCCCGGCGCGTCCACCGCGCCCCGGCTCGCGCGAGCCGTCGCCGCGGCGGCCGACTTCACGGCGGCCGCTCGCGCGATGGGAATCGCGCGATTCATCTGCTCGAGCAGATCGGCGGCGCCGTCTCGAATGCGGCCCACCTCTTTGAGGAGCGCCTCGCGATCGAGCCACCCATCGGCCTTCGCCCGCACGGTGCCGAGGAATCCCCCGATCTGCTCGGCCAGAGCCACCACTTTCTGCTCAACGCCATCGCTGGTCGCCTTCGCAGCTTCTGATCGATTGCTTTTCGTCGCCTTACGTGCCGCCATGATGAGCCCCTTTGGGGAAATTCCGCCGCGGCCAGTATGCCTGAAACGGCGGCGATCCTGGTGTGCCGTTTGGTACAAGCCAGGGTCCGGGTGCGGCCCGCAACATCGTTGTCGCCCAGCGTCGACTCACACAGCGCCAAGCAGTCGCGCGACATAGGCGACGTATAGGCTCAACATCGCCACCCCTTCGAGGCGATTGATGCGCAGCCCAGTGACCATGATTGGAAAAAGTACCAGGGCGGACCCTAGCATCCACCAGTTGTCGGAGGCGATGATCGTCGGGTGCACGGACAGTGGCGCGATCGCAGCGCTCAGACCCAGAATGAAGAGAATGTTGAAGATATTCGAGCCGATCACGTTTCCGAGCGCCACGTCGTCCCGCCCGCGAGCCAAGGACACGATCGAGGTCACCACTTCCGGAAGACTGGTGCCGGCCGCGACGATTGTCAGGCCGATGACGCGTTCGGACAGACCGAACCAGGTGGCTAGTGCAATGGCACCCGTGACTGTTGCCTGTGCTCCCGCCGCCAACAGACCGATGCCCGCTCCCACCAGGGCGACCAAGACCGGCAGCGTTCGCAGCCCAGGCTTTGTCGAGAGAGTGTCGGCGGCCGCACTGAACTCCTGCCTCTCGGCGCTATTCATCTGCCCGCGCACCAGCGTCACCATGTAGGCAGTGAACGAGACATAGACCACCAGCAGCAACACCGCATCGAGCCGATTGAGCGCGCCGTCCTGCGCCAAAGCCAAGCACATCAGCGTCACGATCGCCATGACGGGGTACTCCAGCCGGACCGTATTCCCGCCGATCGTGAGCGGCCGCACGAGTGCGCAGAGTCCCACGGTCAAGAGCACGTTGAAGATGTTGGACCCCACCACGTTGCTGACCGCGAGGTCGGTCTGTCCTTCCATCGACGCCAGGGCGCTGACTGCCAGCTCTGGCACCGACGTGCCCGCCGCCACAACCGTCAGGCCGATCACCGCAGGGGAGAGCCGGAGGCGGCCAGCCAGTCCAACCGCGCCCCGCAACAGCACCTCACCGCCGACCGCGAGCAGCAGAAGGCCGAGCGCCACTAGTGCGAGGGCCATCAGCATACGAGTGTCCTGGTCAAGACTGAGCGTCTCCTCAATGCCGCGAAATTGGTCAAGCAGCGCTTCCGATCAGGCGAACAAGTTCGATCGCGCCGCCGTTGTGATCGCCGTGACGGCGGGGTTCTGAATGCGGCGTTCACCGGAGATCGCATAAAAGCGTTCGCGAACGGCCGGAATCTCAGCTACCGCGGCCAGGCGGTAGCGCCGCCGAACCTCGTCAGCAACGACCGACGGCACGAACAGGGCTCCCGCGCCACCTTCTCCGAATACCTTGGCGAGGCCGAAGTCGTCGAATTCCCCTGCGATAATCGGCTCAATACGCATCTGTCGCAGCCAGTCGGTCACGAGCCGTCGCAGCGTGGTGCCTTCGCTCGGCAGCAGTAAGGGGGCCTGAGCCATCGAGTGGGGAAAATTCTTACGGAGCCGCCGCGCCAGCGTTGGATGCGCGAACACCGTAACGCTGGATTCGCCCAGAAGATGACTGAATGCCTTGACGTTCACCGTCGGTGGCACCGGAACGTCGGACAACACGAGGTCCACTTCATGAACGGCGAGAGCCGACAGCAGCCGCTCGACGCGATCTTCGCGACACACCAGATGAATCGGCGTCTTCAAGTGCCTGGCCGGCTCAAGTAAGCGATACGTCACGAGTTTGCTCATCGCGTCCGCAATGCCCACCACCAGCCTCAACGGGCCGCCGGCCGCACGCGTTCGGACGGCGTCCATCAGCTCGCGTCCAAGAGAAAACACGCTGTCGGCATACTGAAACACGGTGCGACCCACGTCCGTCGGCACGAGTCGTCGGCCCACACGTTGGAACACCGGCACGCCCAGTGCTGATTCGAGCGAGTGAATGTGGCTGCTCACGGTTGGCTGGGTCACGCAGAGCACCTTCGCAGCGCGCGCCACGCCGCCCTCACGAACAACGGTCCATGCGCACAGCAGGTGGTGGTAGTTGAGAGTCGACACGCCATCAATATATCGATGATCTCGATGTGATGACCATGCAAAGTTGCTCTTGTTCGAGTGGAGCCACTCGCCGACACTGGGCGGCGTAGGAGGGCACAGGCTTGTCTGAACCGGGCACCACACCGTCTGTCAGCAATGTACTGCGCCCGTGGTTCGACCTCAAACACCTGCGCTCGGATCTCTTGGCGGGGCTCACGACCGGCGTGGTCGCCCTGCCGCTCGCCCTGGCGTTCGGGGAGGCATCGGGCGCGGGGCCGATGGCGGGACTCTGGGGCGCCATCATCCTCGGTTTCGTTGCGGCACTCTTCGGGGGAACGCCGACGCTGGCCTCAGGGCCGACCGGCCCGATGGTCGTGGTGTTTGCCGGGATCTTTGCCGCGTCGAACGGAGATCCGTATCAGGTGTCCGCGGCGGTTCTCCTCGGCGGCGTGCTTCAGGTGATGATGGGCCTCGCTGGCCTCGGCCAGTACATCACGCTCGTGCCGTATCCCGTCGTTTCCGGTTTCATGAGTGGCATTGGAGCCGTCATCATTTCGTTGCAGGTATCCCGGCTCTTCGGGCACGAGCCCGTTGGCGGCGGAACGATTCCTGCGCTGACGTCCATTCCCGGGGCCATCGCGAACCCGAACTGGCCCGCCCTGGCGGTCGGCTTGATCGCCCTCGGCACGGTCTTCATCTGGCCGAAACGCTGGGGTAAGGTGCTCCCAGGCTCGCTGGCGGCCCTGGTCATAGGCACGTTCGTCAGTGGGCTGCTGACCGGTGCTCCTCTGCTCGGGGCCATTCCCGCAGGGCTACCAACCTTCGTGCTCCCGAGCGTGTCGCCTGACACGTTCATGGTCGTGCTCGAGGCTGCCGTGATCCTTGCGGCACTCGGGTCCATCGACACGCTCATCACGGCGTTGGTCGCGGACAACTTGACGGCGACTCGCCATGTGCCGCGACAGGAACTCGTCGGACAAGGCGTCGGCAACGCACTTGCGGGGGTGTTCGGCGCCATCCCGGGTGCCGGGGCCACGATGCGGACGGTGGTCAACATCAGAGCCGGGGCCAGGACTCGGCTGGCAGGGATGACACATGCGGTTGTGCTACTCGCCGTGGTGGTGGCCCTTGCACCGCTGGCCTCGCGCATTCCCCACGCGGTCCTGGCCGGCATCCTGGTGAAGGTCGGCTACGACATCATCGACTGGACATACATCCGGCGGGCACACCGGGGGCCGCGTTGGGACCTGGTCCTCATGGCGCTCGTGCTGGGGCTCACGGTGTTCGTCGACCTGATCACGGCCGTGTTGGTCGGCGTCGTCTTGGCCGCGGTGGCCTTCGTCAAGCAACTGGCAGACGTGCAGATCGCCGCTCGCGCGCAAGCGCCCGAGCGAGACTTTACGGTTGAAGAGTCGAGACTGTTCGAGATGGCGAGGGCGCACGTGACCTGGTTCAGTTTCGCGGACGGCCCACTGAGCTTCGGCGCGGCTGCCGATCTCGGTCATCACGTGCGCGAGCAAGCCCGAGGCGGCGCCAGCACGATCGCGCTTGACTTCTCGAAGGTGCCCTTTCTGGACCTGTCTGCTGCGATGGCGGTCAACACCATCTTGACCGATGCGCGAAATGCGGGACGACAGGTCTGGATCGTCGAAGCGAATGCCGACGTCTCGGGAGTCCTCTCCACGTTGCAGATCGATCGAGAGCTCAGCGACGACAGCCGGTTCGAGACACGTCTAGACGCGCTGAGACGAGGCGCGAGCTGGACCGCGCGCCCCAGCGAACCTGCGGCCCGATAAGCCCCGACTAGCGGTGCCACGCGGCACTGTGGCCTTGACCCCATGTGCGGTGGCGGAGCTCAATCCTCCACAGGTCATCGACACCGACACGAGTGCTCAGATGGGCCGGGCGCCTTCTGATAGTCCGCGCGCGCTCGCGCCTCGCGCAGCGCGGCATCTGCCGTCGCCAGTTCGCGCAGGTTCACGACGAACTGCGTCGAGTCTCCGAGTGCGAATCGGTCGCGTTCGAGCGATTCGAGCCCGCGCGGCCGCCACCTCTTCCGTGACATTTCGAGGTCGCGAGCAGCGGCGCACAAGGCGCTGCCAGTGACATCAACGTGGGTGTGCGCGCCACGCGCCGCGCGCCCACGAACGCAAAGAGGTCGCCGGACTCGACGTGGTGTTCGGCGCCGAACCGGAACCCGCCTTGAACGGCGAAATGCAATGTCTCCGGTGGCGCGTCCTGTCGAAAGAAGCCAAACAGCCGTTCGGCGGGATCGAGGAAATGATCGCGACGGTCAAGCGCAACGGAAAATCGTTTGGCCCCTTTACCGGTCGCATGGGGGCGCGCGAACCGGGCGTGGTCGCGACGCAGCACATCTTCACCGCCGCCGGCGAGTACGAGGCCACGCTGACGTTCACGAAGAAGGGCGACGCCACCGTCCACTCGATCACCTTCCCGTTCAAGCTTCGCGACCGGAAGGAACTCGAGATTTCGTAACGCCGTCGCTGCTATTCGACGGCGAACACGAACGTCGCCCAGTGCACGTCCCAGTCGGCGTCAGCACCTGCTGGCGCCGGCAGCACGTGGATGGTGCGGACGTTCCAGAGGCCGGCGGGGCCGACGCGGACGCTGACGATCCCTTCGTCGGAGGTGGTCAGGTTGAGATCCGCCGTCGCCGGCTTGCCACGAGCCGGTGCGATGCCGGCATGCACAAGCGCCCCCGCCAACGGCTGGCCCTGAAACAACAATCGAAATCGCAATTCGGAAGATGAGCGGACATCACTCGGGTCCGTCAGCGGGACGAACTCGAGCGGCTGCCCGGCCTCGCGCTGATACGCGCGCGGCCCTTCTCCCACTTCGACGGCCGTCTTGGCGTATTTAGCGTAGCGTCGAACGATTGCCCCGGTCGGCAACTGGCCGGCCCGATCGTAGCGCGCCAACGCATCGGCAGCCCCTTCGAGCACCAGGTACTTGCGGAAGCTCGCGGCGGTTTCCTTGAGATGGCGCCACCCTACCGACGTGGCGACAATCTTCTGACCCGCCGTTCGTGGGCGATGACCTAAGACGAGCGATCGGTCCTGTGTCGACAGCGCGCTGATGGTTTCCTCATCGGTCGCGCCCACGATCCTCGCCGACGTCACGCGGTCGGGCGTGACCGCAGACTCGCTGGTCGGAAACGCGCTGCTCGTGTGCCCGCGGAGTACCAGCTCGCCGTCAGCCGCCACTTGAAAGGCGTCTGGCACGAGCCAGAAATCATGCGCGACGGCCAGCGCGGTCGTTACAAGTATCCCGAGCATCATCAGCAGGGTGGTGCGGCGAACATGCGACATCGAGGGCTCCTTGGAGTGGTCCACCGGTGCGGCCGCCGCGGCTCTCGCGGGCAGGGTCGCATCGTCCGCCGGTTCAGGCTCGACCGACGACTGCGTCAGCTCGACGACCAGCACCCCGCCCACTGGATGAGTCCGGATGTCAGCGCGGTGGGAGCGTGCCACCTTCGGCCAGCGTTTTGATGTTCTGAATGGCGCGCGTGAACGTCGTCGTGCGCGACGCCTTGTCCTTCTCGCGCGCTGCCTCATCCGGCAGCATCGAGTTGTCGTAGATCAGCGTGTAATACAGCCGTGACGTCCTGGCGGTGACCGGCCGCACTTCCATCGTGCCGTGATAGAGGTTGTAGGGCCGGCCGGCCCGCACGGTTTGGGTGTAGGTGTAGGAGAACTCGGTCTTGCCGACCAGCACCTCGTTCGCCACCGACCGCACCGAGCCCACCTCGCCTTCGCTGCCAGACAGCAGCTTGCATCCCGCCGGAATCTGCAGCCACTCGGCGATGTCGCAGTACTTGCCGACGCGCTTCCACACCTCGGCAGCGGGGCGGTCAATGGCAATATCCAGGGGAATCACGAGGTAGGTCGGGTTGTCGACGACGATGTTGGCGCTGGGCGCGGGCGTCGCGGGCGCGGCGGGGGCAGGCGCTTGCGCCGCACCGGTTGACGTGAAACACGCCAGCGCTATTGCGCCAGCGACCATCGTGCGAGTGAAAGCAGTGCGCATCAAGTCCTCCGGCGCGAAGCTTACCGCAGGTGGGTCCTTCGGAGATACGACCAGGAAGCGATGCGGCCCGACCTCTCGCATCTCGCCGCGATCGACGCGTTTCGTCGCTACACGGCGTCGACGACCAGAGGCTATCTCGAGCGCGCGAGCGCTGGGGAGCTGAATGCGCTCCGAGCGATGATCTCGGATCCGGATGTGCCGAACCCTCGGCAAGCCGAATGAGGCCACCGATGTGGACTACCCGGTTGATGCGGGCGACGTCAACGAAGCTGTCGGAGCTCCACCTCCGACACGATCAATCCGAACCCCGGCCAACCGCCCGACTGGATCGATCGCTCGAACCACCTGCGCGCCTGCGCCTTGTCGCCCCGCACGAGCTACCAGTTGCCAAGGCCGTAGGCGAGTGTGGCGACCTGTACGTCTTCCGTGTCCGCCGGTGTGAGCACGGCGTCCGGACCGATCTCGCCACGATAGAGCCCGGCCGTCGTCGTGTCCCGGACCTGGCCATCCCGCGCTCCCGTTCACTTATATAATCCGCCCAACGGGGTGGGGCTATGGCCGACATTCATCGTGCAGGGTGTCACGCCGACGACGGGACGCAGTCATGAATCCTCTCGTGTTCTTCCTCATCCTGCCGGTGGCGTTCTTCACTTGGATTCTCTGGGTCACGCTTCGCGCCGGCGAGTATCGGATCAAGAGCCGCGGCCCGCGCGGCGAGACACCCGTGACCATCAGACGGAGTGAGCAGCCTGCCGTGTTCTGGACGCTGGTGGTGCTTCACTTCGGGCTGATCCTCTACATCGCGTCGATTGCATTCAGCTTGGAGTGAGAGACCTGTCGAGCCTCGGCCCGGTGAAGGCGGGTGCCACGCGCTCGGCCGCATTCGAGGTCGTGGGACTCGACGAGGCGAAGATGCCGGGATGGTAACGTTGGAGGCGTCGTCGAGGACGTATGAACATGTCGATGCTGTCCCGTTCCCTGGTTGCGGTCGCGAGATCTCGGGACTCTTCCAGGCCACATTCGCGAGCGTCGGCGACGACCTGTTCATCGCCAGCCAGCCCACAGAGAAGGCGCTGCGCGACCTCGAGGCGAAGGGCGTCACGACCGTGGTGAACCTGCGTATGCCGGAAGAGGTGGCGCAGATCGGCTTCGATGAAGCGCCGGAGAATCCCTACGGCCCGAAGGAACTCGACACGTTCGCGGCGACGCTGGCCTCGGCTCAGGGCAAGGTGCTGCTGCACTGCACCGTGGCGTGGCGGGCCAGCCACCTGTGGGCGGCCTACCTGATTCGCGATCGCAAGGTGCCGGTGGCGGAGGCGCTGTCGCAGACGCGGATGATCAACCTGCGTGACGGGGCCCTCCTGCAGCTTCCGGTTGGCCGTGCATCCGCCGCGGTTGTCCGCCGACTGCTGCCGGCCAAGGCAGCGCTCGAAGTGGCCGACCGCGAGCACCCGGGGCGCCGACCGGGGCAGGGTGGGGTTGCGTGGCGGCGGGGCTTCGGAGGCAGGTCTAGCTCGTGCGCCGCTTCGTGGCCTCATAGCGCGCCAGGTTCTCGACGTTCGCAGGGTACAACCCCGGCAGCGCGGCCCCGCCCTTGATCTCGTTCATGATCCACTCTTCGAGGCGCTCTTGTTCGCCGGCCAGCGCGGCCACGTCCTCCACCAGCGCGGCCGGGATCACGACGGCGCCGTCGCCATCGGCCACGATCACGTCGTCGGGGAAGACGGCCACGCCGCCGCAGCCCACCGGCTGCTGCCAGTCGACGAAGGTCAGTCCAGCGACTGACGGGGGAGCCGCGGTGCCACGCGCCCACACCGGCAAGCCGGTCGCCAGCACGCCGGCGAGATCGCGCACCACGCCGTCGCTCACGAGCGCGGCGACGCCGCGCATGGCCATGCGCGCGCACAGGATGTCACCCCAGAAGCCGGCGTCCGTCACGCCGTTGGCGTCCACGACGGCCACGCACCCGGCCGGCATCTGCTCGATCGCGGCACGCGTGGACGTGGGCGAGTTCCACGAGGCGGGCGTCGCCAGATCTTCGCGCGTCGGGATGAAGCGCAGCGTGAACGCCCGGCCAACAATCCGCGGTGCGTCACTGATGAGGGGGAAGGCCCCGCGGATCCAGACGTTGCGCAGGCCCTTCTTCAGCAGGATGGTGGTCAGCGTGGCGGTGGCCGCGCCCGCAAGAGCGGCAAACGCCGTGGCGTCGTTGGCAGAAGACATTCACGCTCTCCTTTGAATTGGCCTGCGGAACACCGTACGATCAGCCGTGCTTGAGGGCGATGGTCTTGAGCACGGTGAATCCCAGCAGCGCCTCGAAGCCCTTCTCACGGCCGTGTCCGCTCGACTTGACGCCGCCGAACGGCAGCTCCACGCCACCGCCCGCGCCGTAGTTGTTGATGAACACCTGGCCGCAGCGCAGCTTTCTCGCTACGCGGAACTGACGAGCCCCGTCGCGTGTCCAGACGCCCGCCACCAGGCCGTAGTCGGTGCCGTTGGCCAGGCGGATCGCCTCGTCCTCATCGTCGAACGGCATCGCGGCCAGCACCGGTCCGAAGATCTCGCGTTGCGCCAGGGGGCTCTCGTGCGGCACGTCGCGGAACAGCACCGCGGCCTGGTAGTAGCCGGCGCTGGCGGCGTCAGGATGCAGTGTGCCGCGCGCCATCACGGGTATGCCCGCCTCTTCGGCCTGCTGGATGAAGCCCTGCACCAGGTCGTACTGCTTCTGGTTCACGAGCGGGCCCATCTCGAGTTCGAGCGCGGGCGGACCGGCGCGCAGCGCGCTGAACCGCTCGGCCAGGCGTTCGAGCAGCGGCTCGTAGACGCCGCGCTGCACCAGCAGGCGGCTGCCGGCCGAGCAGGTCTGCCCGGCATTCTGGATGATGGCGTTGACGACGACGGGCAGCGCGGCGTCGAGATCCGCGTCGTCGAAGACGAGCTGCGGCGACTTGCCGCCGAGTTCGAGCGTGACCGGGCAGTGCCGCTTCGCGGCCGCCTCGGCCACGAGCCGTCCGGTCACGGTCGAGCCGGTGAACGAGATGTGGTCGATGCCCGGGTGGGCGGTGAGCGCTGCACCGGCTTCGTGGCCGTAGCCGGTGACCACGTTGAGCGTGCCGGCAGGAAAGCCGATCTCCGCGGCCAGCTCGGCAAGGCGCAGAATCGACAGGCTGGCGTCCTCGGCCGGCTTCACGACGCACGCGTTGCCGGCAGCGAGTGACGCGCCGACCGTGCGCCCGAAGATCTGCATCGGGTAGTTCCACGGGATGATGTGCCCGGTGACCCCGTGCGGCTCGCGGATCGTGAGCACCGTGTAGCCCTGCTCATAGGGCAGCGTCTCGCCGTGCAGCTTGTCGCAGGCGCCGCCGTAATACTCGAAGTAGCGGGCGAGCGCCGCGGCGTCGACGCGCGCGGTCTTGAGCGACTTGCCGGTGTCGCGCGCTTCGACCTGCGCGAACTCTTCGGCGCGCTCCGTGACGGCGACCGCCAGCCGAAACATGAGACGTCCACGCTGGGCCGCCGGCAGGCGTCCCCACCCGCCGTCGAAGGTCTCGCCGATGGCCGCGCGCGCCGAGACCACCGCCCGCGCGATGTCGGCGTGCGTGCCCCGGGCCAGTGCGCCGAACACCTGGCCCGTGCTCGGGTCCACCGCCGGGATCGTGTCTCCGCTGCTTCCGGCCTGCCAGTTGTTGTCGATGAAGTGCTGCTGCTGCATGTCTTCTGTATTCTCACTCACCACTGGGCTGCGCGCCGCCCGACGCACCAGCAGCCCGAGCGTAGGCGCAATGCCGCAGTGCCACGCCATGCGTGCGGCATTTCCCGCGACGTCCTGATCTCGTTCGGACATGATGGGACCTGTGAACACGGAGTTGGTGCGTCGCCCACGGGTCGCGCGCGAGACCCGGCTGCTCTTCACGGTGGCGCTGCTGGCCGTGGTGGCGCTGTGGGCGCTGGCCCGTCTGAGATTTTCCGACAGCGTCCCGGTCGGACAGATCGTTCCGCCGATCCTGGCACCCTTTGTCGTGCGCCAGGGATTCTCCGCCCTGGAGAGCCAGCTGGCCGAGGTGTCGACGCGCACCGCCCCCAGCCTCGAGGCCGTCGCCATCGGTGGCCCTGATGGCGCCGCCGCGGCCGGACGGACTCGTCATATCGCCGCTTTGCGGCTCCGCGACGACGTGGCCGTCGTGCTGCCGGGCCCGGCCGAGGGCCTGGCGCTCGACGGCGCCGCGGCCGTCATCGTGCGCGACGCCGCCACTGGTCTTGCGGTGGTCCGGCTCACGCCGGGACCGGCAGCGCCGATCGCCCAGGCGTGGCCTCGGCGCGATCCGATGCTGTCGCGCTACGTCATGCAGACGATGGCCTCTGCTGCCGGTACGTCGCTCGCCCCGGTGGTCGTCGGTGCACTGACGCCGACCGAGGCGCCCTTGTGGTCAGGCGCGCTGTGGGTGCCGAACACGGACAGCCAGCTGGCTCCCGGCGCGTTTCTCTTCACACCCGAAGGCGAGTGGATTGGACTGGTCGTGCGGCATCACGACGGGCCGGCCATCGCTCCGGCCGAGCTGGTCTCGCGTCTGGCGGAACGGCGTCTATCCCGCGCCGGTCAGAGTGCGGTGAGCCTGGGCATCGAGGTCCAAGCGGTGACGCCGGCACTTGCCGATGTCCTTGGTCATGCCACAGGCGTGGCCGTGACGTGGATTGCTCCGGATGGTCCGGCGCGGGCGACGCTGCGGGTTGCCGACGTGCTGCATGCAGCCGACGGCCGCCCCCTGCCGACAATCGAGCACTGGCATCGCCATCTGGCCGACCTCGGCACGAACCCGACGGTGTTGACGGTGTGGCGAGGAGGGCAGTCGACCGAGGTGCCGGTCACCCCGGTCGCGGTGCCGGTGTTCACCACGTCGCCCGCCTCGCCACCGCACGCGCCGCCTGCTGCGCCGCCCAGTGCGCGTCGGGTGTTTGGCGTGACCGCGCGCCGGGTGGTGGGCGTGGGCGCGGCGATCACCGCGGTCCAGCCGCGCTCGGTGGCCGAGACGGCGGACCTGCGCGTTGGCGACGTCATCACGTACTTCGGTACGATCTCGGCGCCGACGCCGGCCCAGGTTCGGATGCTCGCGGCCGCCGCCCCGATCGGCCACTCCCTTCTGGTGGCTGTGACCCGCGACGGAGCCTACCACCTGACGGTCATCACCCCGTGAGTGTCACGCCAGCGGCGCGACCGTCCAGGCGCCTGCTCGGCTGGTCGGCCACGAGCCTGCCGGTCGCACCGCTGCTGCTCGTGGGCGTATTCCTTGGGCCCCACGGCGTGGCCGTGCTGTCCGAGAGCGCGCTGGCGGCCGTGGACCCGGCCGTGCCCGTGGCTCTGGCCGCCTTGGGCATCCTCATAGGTCTCGAGTTCGGCGAGCGGCGGGCCGGCGCGCCCCCGGGACGCGCATCGGGCGGCGGCCTTGCGGTCGTGACCGTGGCTGTGGTTGCGGCCGGGCTCGTTGCCGCGGCGACGCGCGGACCCGCGCTCGAGATGGCGCCGTGGCTCTTCGCCCTGCTCTGTGGCATCTGCGCGGCCTCGTCGCTGACGCTGCCCGGTCGGTCCCTGCCGGAGCCTCGCCGCCAGACCGATGCACTCGTCGAGGCTGAAGTGGCGGCCGCCATCGCCGCCGGCGCGGCCGTGCTCACCTACGTGCGCCGCGAGGCACCCGCACCCGCCGCGCTGTTGCTGGCACAGAATGTCGGGGTCGCCGCTGTCCTGGGCCTGGCGGGATGGCTGCTCGCCCGTCGCACGACCTCGACCACCGAACGGCGCGTGTTCGTGATGGCCACCTTGCTGCTCGTGGGCGGGGCCGCCGACTTTCTGGCGTCGTCGCCCCTGTTCGCTGGCCTGTGCGCCGGCCTGCTGTGGCAGCGGCTCGGCGGCACCTCCCGCGAGGTGCTGCAGCGCGAGACCCTCTACGTGCAGCACCCGTTCGTCGTGCTCGTCCTGCTCGTCGCCGGCGCGCGCACCGATCTGTCGCCGTTAACGCTGAGCCTTGCCGCCGCCTACGTCAGCCTGCGCACCGTCACGCGGTTTGCGGGCGGCGCCCTGCTGCACCGGCTCGCGCCCACGACGTCGCGCGACCTGCGGTTCGAGCTCGTGTCCCCTGGCGTCTTCGGCGTGGCGTTCGCACTGAGTGTTGCGCGGGCCGTCGCCGGGCCCGCGGCCAGCGAGCCGTCGGTGCTCTCAGTGGTGGTCGCCGGCACCGTGGCGGCGGACGTGCTCGCGCGGTTCGTCGTCGCGCGGGAAGTGTCGGCATGAACCGCGCTGCCGCGCTCGCCCTCACCGTGGCCGGGGTTTTCTGGGCCCGTCAGATCGCTGGCGAGGTGACCGAGCCCTCCGCTGGTACCGCGCTGGTGCTCGGCTTCACGCTCATCGGCGCCTGGCTGACGGGCAACCTGCTGAAGCGCCTGCGCGTGCCACAGCTCACCGGCTACCTGGTCTTCGGCGTGCTCGTCGGGCCCTACCTCGGCAACGTCCTCACGACCGCCATGGCCGGACAGTTGGCCATCGTCAACGGCATCGCCACGACGCTCATCGCTCTGATCGCCGGCTTGACCCTCAACGTCGATCGGCTCGGCGACCGGCTGGCGCCGATCGCGAAGACCACCGCGTGGACGCTCGCGGTGCCGATCCTCGGGCTCATCGCCATCGGCTGGTTCGCCTGGCCGTGGCTGCCGATCGCACCGGACGTGATCGGGCTCCCGCGCCTGGCGATCGTCGCGCTGGTGGCGGTCATCATCGTCAGCTTCTCGCCCACCATGACGGCCGCCGTCATGGCCGACGCCGGGGGACGCAACCGCCTCGGCGAACTGGTGCTGGCGATGGTCGTGCTCGCCGACCTGGCGCTGCTCGTGCTCTTCGTCACCGCCATGCAATTTGCGCGGGCCGCTTTCAGCCTCGACGCGGCCGTGAGTGGCGATGCCCTGCTCATGCGCATCGTCTGGGAGATCGGCGGGGCCGTCGCCTTCGGCGTGCTGGCCGGATCGCTCTTCGCGCTCTACTTGCGCTACGTCGGTCGCGAAGTGCCGCTCGTGCTCGTGGCGCTGTGCGCGCTGCTCAGTCAGGTGGGATCGGCCCTGCAGTTCGAACCGCTGCTCGCGGCCGTCGCCGCTGGCTTCGTCATCGAGAACCTCGCCGTGCGTCAGGGCGATACGCTGCGCACGGCCGTGCGCGACGGCGCGCCGCCGGTGCTCGTCGTGTTCTTCGTGTCGGTGGGCGCGTCGTTGCGCCTCGACGCCATTGCCGCGATCGGCGCCATGGCCCTCGGCCTCGCGGCCCTCCGGCTCGCCCTCGTCTGGCTCGGCGTCCGCATCGGCGTCCGGATGTCGGGTCTGGACGAGCCCGCCAGCGGCTCGGTCTGGACGGGACTCATCTCGCAGGCTGGCATCACCCTGGGCCTCGTGGCGATCGTCGCCGCGGAGTTCCCCGACTGGGGCCCGCGGGTGCAGGTGCTGGTCGTCGGCGCACTCGCGCTGCACGAGCTGGTGGGCCCCGTGGCGTTTCGCTTCGCCTTGGCACGCACGGCCAAGGCTGACGACGCCGCGCCGAGGCCCATGATGGTCGTGTCGAACCGCGAGCCGTATCTGCACAACGCCGCCGCTGATGGCTCGGTTGTCGTCACGCCGTCGACGGGCGGAGTGGCGGTGGCCCTGGACGCGCTGATGCGCGAGCGTGGCGGCGTCTGGATCGCGCACGGCGCCGGCACGGCCGACCGCCTGGTCGTCGACGCGGCCGACAAGGTGCGCGTGCCCCCCGACGGGCCGGCCTACGACCTGCGTCGGCTCTGGATCGAGGAGCCGGCGTTCTCGGCCTACTACGGTGGCTTTGCCAACGAAGGCCTGTGGCCGCTCTGCCACGTGGTGGACGTGCGCCCGAAGTTTCGCAGCGAGGATTGGCGCGCCTATCAGGCCGTGAACGCCCAGTTCGCGCGGGCCGTGCACGAGGAGCTGGGCGACAGCGACGCGCCGGTCTTCATCCAGGACTATCACCTGGCGCTCGTCGCGCCCGCCCTGCGCCGGCTCAGGCCCGAGGTGCGCACGGCCATCTTCTGGCACATTCCCTGGCCGTATCCCGACCGTCTGCGCATTTGTCCGTGGCGCCGCGAGCTGCTGGACGGCATGCTGGCCAATGATCTGATCGCGTTCCAGGTCGAGCGCGATCGCCGGAACTTCCTGCTGGCGGTCGAAGAAGACCTCGGTGTGGAGGTGGACGAAGAGGCGTCCAGGGTCGCCGTGGACGGACGTCACAGCACGGTCGTGTCGGTGCCCATCGGCGTCGACTACGACCGCATCCAGCGCATGGCGTCCGATGCCGCGCTGCCGGCCGAGGCCGCCCGCCTGACGCAGCTCTTCGGGCTCTCGGCCCCGATCGTCGGCCTGGGCGTGGATCGGCTCGACTACACGAAGGGGATTCCGGAGCGCCTGGCCGCGCTCGATGCGCTGATGACCCACCGTCCCGACCTGCGCGGCCGGCTGACGTTCGTGCAGATCGGCGTGCCGTCGCGCTCGTCACTCGAGAGCTACGCCGCCGTCGAGCAGGAGATCGGGCACACCGTCCAGACGCTCAACGCCAAGCACGCGGTGCCTGGCCGCGCGCCCCTGGTCGTGCTGTCGACGACCGCCCTCGATGCCTTCAGCCTGACGGCACTCTACCGGCTGGCGCACTTCTGTGTCGTGAGTTCGCTGCACGACGGCATGAACCTCGTGGCCAAGGAGTTCGTCGCGGCCCGGGATGATGACCGCGGTGTGCTGGTGCTCAGCGCGATGGCCGGCGCCGCCCAGGAACTGCACGACGCGCTCATCATCAACCCCTACGACGTCGACGAGTTCGCGCGGGCCCTGGCCACGGCTGTGGCGATGCCGGCGGCGGAGCAGGAACGCCGCATGCGCGCGATGCGCAAGGTGGTGGCGGGGCGCAACGTGTTCGGCTGGGCGTCGGACATCCTCGAGGGGCTCGAAAGCCTCTGGACCAAACCCCTGCTCTACTCCGTGCGCGGCTGGGACGACACATCGGTGTGAGCGTCCACGGTGCCTGGACGGCACCGCGCAGTCGGCGCCCCGATCCGCCGGCCCGAGAGCGCCGCGTTTCTCTGACCAGGCGAGTGGCGGTGCCACGCCGGCTAGAGCGACAGCAAGAATGCGCGCAGGGCTGCGCGTTCTGTCTCACTGAGGCGCTCGTGCCTCACCCGCACCGCGTCGGCTTCTCCGGCGTGACGCGCGATCGCATCGTCCACCGTGGCGGCCGAGCCGTCGTGCAGCAGCAAGTCGGCGTAGAGCCGCACCGGGCGGCGATCGAAGAGCGAATTGGCCGAGGGTCCGGTGGTGAATTGCGGCGTGTGGCAAGCCGGTGCGGAGATCGGCCACGTCTTCGGGATCGGGAATCGGGTCGCACCGGCGAAGCTTGTCGTCAGAGATGCCCATCTCGCCGCGATCGGCGTCGGCCGAGAACGCTTTGAGCGCAGCGTGCTGGGCCTTCCAGCCGAAGCGGCCGACCCGGACCTCGTCGCTCACCAGGTCGCGCACGAGTGCGGCGCGTCCGCTGATGCCGTCGCGATCACGATCGGTGGGATCGGCCTGCGCCTCGATCGCACCGTCTGGAACGGCCTCCGCCAGCCCCGCACCGAACACGGGGATCGGAATGCGACTGGCCACGACGTTGACACGAGACCGGCGCCGCCAATGGCTGGCACGCCGTGGCAGACCGCACAACTGGCGCCGTCGAACGCCGGTCCCAACCCATCCTCCGCCGTTTCCGCCTCGGCGAAGTCGTCGAGCCCGACACGGAACAGCCGGCACGCGCTGTAGCGACGGGCGCCTACGCGGGCGGCTTGGCTTCGCGGGCTCGCACGTCGGTGCCTGGTCGCAGTTCGTCGGTGCCACGTCCGGCCACGTCATCCCCAGCCTTCAGGTCGCCGAAGACCTCGACCAGCGTGCCCGAGGTGAGGCCGGTCTTCACGTCCACCCATTCCGTCTTGCCGCCGCGCACGCGGATGACGAAGCTCCGGTCGGTCGTGGAGGCCACGCTGCCACTCGGCACGAACAGCGAGGGGGCCGTGCGCCGGACCTGCCAGCGCACCTGACAGAATGTGCCGGGCACGAGCCGTCCGTCGCCGTTCGGCACGTCGAGTTCGACCGCCATCGTGCGGGTGCCGACATCCACCGACTGCGCGATGCGCGCAATCGTGCCCGACCACGCCTGCCCGGGATAGGCGGCGACGGCGAACGGGATCGTCGTGCCGATTGGCAGCTCGGCGGTGTACGCCTCGGGCACGGGCACCACCAGCCGCAAGCGGGTGTTCTCGACCAGGCGCAGCATCGGCACCGCGCCCGTCGATCCGCCCGTCGGCCCCACCAGCGCGCCGGGATGCACGTTGCGCTCGGTGACCACGCCGCTGAACGGCGCCGTCACGCGCAGGTAGCCCTCCATCTCGCGCACGGCGTTGCCGGCCTGCCGCGCGGCCTCGACGTGCTGCTCACCGGCCAGCACGAGATTGCGGCTGGCCTCCGCCGTGCGTTCCGCGACCACCACGTCGTTGCCGGCCACCACCCCCGGCGTGGCCGAAGCCGCCTTCAGCTTGTCGAAGGTGCCCTGGTCGGCACTGGCCTTGGCGCGCGCGCTGGCGAGCTGGGATTCAGCCGCCTGCAGCGTCGACTGCGCTTCGGACCGCTTGGCCACGAGTTCTGGCGCGTCGAGCGTGACGAGCACGGCCCCAGCGCGCACGCGCGAGCCGCGATCCACGGCCACCGATTTCACGAAGCCACTGACTCGTGGGTAGAGGGCCACGTCTTGATAGGGCAGCAATTCGCCCGGCAGCGAGAGCTGCACCGCGAGCGGTTGCTCCACGACCTTGACGAAATCGATGGTGAGGGGCCCAGCTGGCGTCGAGGCGGCAGCGGCCGCAGGCGTGGTCGTCGTCGGCGCGCCGGTTCTGCCGCCTCCACCGCCACAGGCGGTCGAACCGAGAAGCACCGCGCCGAGCATCAGCAGCGTCGTGCCGACGGCCGGCCGACTGCGGGGGGTGGGGGTCTGTAGCGAGATCATGATCATGCCACCTGGGCGCGATGCGCGCTGTCTGGGTCGTCGGGATCGAGCGAGGGCGACGCCGTGCCTGCCGACTGCTGAACCAGGGAATAGACCGACGGCAACACGAGCAGCGTGGCGAGGGTGGCTGCCGCCAGCCCGCCAATCACGGCGCGGCCGAGCGGCGCGGTGGCCTCGGCCCCTTCACCGAAGGCCAGCGCCATCGGCACCATCCCGGCGATCATCGCGGCGCTCGTCATGAGCACCGGACGCATGCGGGCCTGGGCCGCCTCGAT
>Ga0105046_10005671_pt1 | contig 19746 bp, 19 predicted proteins | sample MAT03_FD_78385 | JGI IMG/M metagenome (GOLD analysis project Ga0105046, IMG submission 78385) | Freshwater microbial communities from Lake Fryxell liftoff mats and glacier meltwater in Antarctica - MAT-03 (megahit assembly) | ecosystem: Environmental > Aquatic > Freshwater > Ice > Liftoff... | reverse complement strand
CGCTCGTCCGGGCGGTTCGGCCCAGGGCGGAGAGAGCCTGCCCTTGGAAGAGGTCAGCTTCAACTACGGCAAGATCGAGTGGATCTACACCGAGACCGATCACCAGACCGGCAAGCCCAAGGGCGATGTGAAGGCCCACTGGGACCTGGTTGCCAACAAGGGCGGCTAGTTCTTGCTGAAATGCGGGCGAACGGCCCGCATGTTCAAGAAAGTCATGATGCGGGGAGCGGGTCTGTGCCCGCTCCCCGTTTTGATAGGTGGCTTGCTGATCTTTGTGGTTCGGGCGCGTACAGTAGCAGGCACACTCCGTGTGCCGTCCGCCCGTTGTGGTGCTCGGAACACAACACTAGCCCGACGCGCCAGCGAGGGGAAGCTCCAGGCGACGTCGCCGCCATGTTCCCCTCGCTGGCGCGTCGGGCTAGTGGAGGAGGTGAACAAAGAATCACAGCGTCTCCGACCGCTGGATCGACATTTCGGAATCAATGCGGAAAGTGTTGAGCGGAACAGCCCGCTCGCACGTTGGTGTGGAAGCGGCCAGGCTGGGCGAGTTTTGCAAAGCAGCAAAGCTCCCCCTGCACGGCCCTTTTCCCGTGCTTACTCAGATTACCCATAAAAATAACGTCCCCGCCCGCTTTAGCGCGCGGGACTTCACACACGCATTCACGCCGAATTGAGCGGAGCAGCGTCATGGCAAAGATCCAACAGGTCAATCGTCCGTCGAAGGTCGAAACCCCACTGGGGACCGACAAACTCGTCATGGTCTCGTTTTCGGGACATGAAGAGATGTCGCGGTTGTTCACGTACCACTGCGAGATGACGTCGGAAGACGACAGCATCGCGCCGGAAAAGATCGTGGGCAAGAAGATCACCTTCGGCACCGAGCTGGCCGACGGCACCCTCCGCAGCTTCAACGGCTTTGTGAATGCCTTCACCACCGGCGACCGGTCCTCGGGGGATCGCTCGTATCGGGCGACCGTCGTCCCCTGGCTGTGGTTTCTGACCCGCACGGCCGACGTGCGGATCTTTCAGAACAAGACGGTGCCGCAGATCATCGAGAAGATCTTCAGCGACCTGGGCTACACCGACTTCGATCTGTCGGGCGTCCGCGGAACGCATCCCAAGCGCGACTACTGCGTGCAGTATCGCGAGACCGACTTCAACTTCGTGTCTCGGCTGATGGAAGAAGAGGGCATCTTCTACTTCTTCAAGCACGAGGCCGGCAAGCACACGATGGTTCTGGGCGATCACAAGGGCGTCTTCAAGACGCTTCCCGAAAAAGAAGTTGAGTACGAAGTCTCGTACGGCTCGCGCACCGATATGACCGCCACTGTGACCGCCTGGGAGCACAAGTACGAGTTTGTGACCGGCAAGTACGCCCAGCAGGATTACAACTTCGAGACCCCCAAGACCAGCCTGATGACCACGGCCAGCACGGTCGTCAAGCTGCCGGACGCCGCCAAGTTCGAGGTCTACGACTACCCCGGCCTGTACCCCAAGAAGGACGAGGGAGACACCGAGACCAAGATCCACATGGAAGAGGAAGAAGTCCCGTTCGACATCTCCTCGGGGGCCGGCACCTGCAAGTCGTTCGCTGTCGGTGGCAAGTTCACCTTCAAGAAGCACGACTGCCAGGCTGAAGAAGGCAAGACCTATGTCATCACTGGCATTCAGCACACGTTCAGCTCGTCGGCCGGTGAGTCGTACCAGAACTCGTTCACCTGCATCCCGGACTCGGTCAACTTCCGCCCCTCACGGATCACGCCCAAGCCGTTCGTGCAGGGGCCGCAGACCGCGGTCGTGGTCGGCCCTCAGGGGGAAGAGATCTACACCGATAAGTACGGCCGCATCAAGGTGCAGTTCCACTGGGACCGCGAAGGCAAGAAGGACGAGAACAGCTCGTGCTGGATGCGTTGCATGCAGGGCTCGGCCGGCCGCGGCTGGGGAACGATGTTCATCCCGCGCATCGGACAAGAAGTGGTCATCACCTTCCTGGAAGGGGATCCGGATCGCCCACTGGTGACCGGCGTGGTCTACAACGCCGATCAGATGCCGGCCTATGAGCTTCCCAAGGAGAAGACCAAGAGCTACATCAAGACCAACTCTTCGAAAGACGGCGACGGCTACAACGAGCTCCGCTTCGAGGACCTGGCCGGCAAGGAGCAGATCTTCATCCATGCCCAGAAGAACTTCGACATGCGGGTGCTGAATAACCGCTTCGAGCATGTCGAGGGGAGCATGCAGCTCAAGATCGGCCATCTGAAGTCGGGCAAGCCCGAGGACGGCGGCAAGCTGGACATCGTGATCGAGAAGCGGAAGCGCGAATTGATCGGCGAAGACGGCAAAGAGCTGCACGTGAAGGGTCCGCACAAGGAGTTGATCGACGGGCAGGCTTCGCTCACCGTGGGCGGCGACTTCCATACCAAGGTCGACAAGCTCTACGCCCTGGAAGCGACGGACGAAGTCCACATCAAGGCCGGCATGAAGCTGATCCTCGAGGCCGGCACGCAGATCTCGCTCAAGGTCGGCGGCAACTTCATCGACATCGGGCCGTCGGGGGTCTCCATCACCGGCACCATGGTTAACATCAACTCGGGCGGTGCGGCCGGAAGCGGCAGCGGCTCGAAGCCGGAAGAGCCGAAGGATGCGGAGGCAGAAGCCGACGATTCCAAGACCGGCCGCAAGTCGTGCTCGTGAGCTGTTGCGATGGACATTGCGTTTGAGCGGCAGGGCGCTAGCCGCCGGTAGCCCTTCAATCCCGAGAGTTCGCGTTACAAATAGGAATGCCCCCCCTCGCCCCGGTCCTCTCCCCGAGGGGAGAGGGAGGGATCAGGAGAGGTGAAAGGCGATGTCGTCGAACATTTCGGAAAGCATGATCATCCGCCAGGGCCCCGCCCTGCGTGTGATCATGGAAATCACCAACGGCCCCTTCAACGGCCGCAAGACCTGGCTGCGGGCCGGACAGATCCTGCGGATCGGCCGAACCGAACGGGCCGATTTCACCGTGCCGCACGACAAGAACATGTCGAGCCTGCACTTCACCCTGGAATGCGGCCAGGACGTGTGCAAAGTTCGCGACGAGCAAAGCGCCAACGGAATCACCGTCAACGGCGAGAAAGTCGCCGAGAGCCTGCTGAAGCACGGCGACGAGATCGGCGCCGGCAGCACGAAGTTCCGCATCAACATCGAGGGAAGCCGTGAAGTTCCCACGGATGTCGCTGGCCGCACCATCCAACTCAGCGGCACCGAACTGAATCTGCCCAAGCACTTCGGCCCGCCGGCCTCGAAACTGCCGCCGACCTTTCGCATGCGAACCTGCATGACGGGGCTGGCGCTGCTGGAAGGAAGCGCGGCCGAGCCCGCCCCTGCTCAAGTAGCCCAGACGCTCACCAAGCTCGGCTCGCTCTATCTGCTGGTCGACTTCAACCGCATGGCACTGGCGCCGCCGGCCGAGTTGACCGCTCCCGAGTACTTGTACGACTGGATTCCGGCCTCGCTCGCGGCGGACCAGTCGCCCGTGCTGCTCTCGGCCAGCGACGCGGTCGATCCTTTCCCGATCCTGGCATCGGGTTGGGGACTGAACGGAATTGTCACGCTGATCTCCTCGTGGGAAAAGTCCAAGCTGGTCGACCACCTGCGCGGCGTGATCCGGGGCAAGACACGGGCCGATGGACCGACCCCGCGCAACTCGATGGTCGGCATCTGCTGGCCCGACATTCTGGGCTCGATGCTTCGCGACAGCATGCCCGGTTCGCGCGACTATTTGTTTTCGGCCTTCGACGCCGTGCTTCTCGAAGGGGCAGAACCCCCGCAGTGGCAGATTTTTTGCAAGCCGGGCACGGTCCCCACGTTGCAAAAGTTTGGATTTGTGAGGGTTATGGAAGACGATCCCACCAAGACCGTCACCTCCGTTGCTCCGCCAGCGTAACCGCCAGGCAAGTAATCCAAACAGGCGCGTCAACCGTTCTGAGTTTGCGTCCCACGCGCTTCAGCGATACCATGAAATACAAGAAATAAACGAGGTACTTATGCCCCCCGCAGCTCGAATCGGCGACTTGCACGTCTGCCCCATGATCGATCCTGGCCCCAAGCCACACGTGGGCGGGCCGGTTTTGAAGGGCGATCCCAAGGTGATGATCGGCTTCTCGCCCGCCGCACGCGTCGGCGACACCTGCACCTGTGTCGGTCCTCCGGATCCCATTGCCAAGGGCTCGGCGACCGTCAAGATCGGCTACTGCCCGGCCGCGCGGATGGGGGACATGACCTCGCACGGAGGAAGTATTACCTCCGGATGTCCCACGGTCATGATCGGCGGGTAGCCTTCGTCTCAGATTGCCACACCGATCACACGACCACCAGTCTGGTAAAGATTCACAGCCAGTTTCACGAAGAGGTCCCCGCATGCCTCCTGCTGCCCGTATCACCGACATGCACGCGTGTCCTGCGTTCACCGGTCCCGTGCCGCACGTGGGGGGGCCGATTCTTCCACCCGGTTGCCCCACGGTGCTTATCGGCAGTCTTCCGGCGGCGCGAGCCACCGACATGGCCACTTGTGTGGGTCCCCCCGATACGATCGCCAAAGGCTCGGCGACTGTCCTCATCGGCAACATGCCGGCGGCCCGCATGGGGGACTCATGCGCTCACGGGGGTACGATTGTCGCTGGCTTACCCACAGTCATTATTGGCGGATGACCACGGGCATCATTCGCGGCCGCGTTTGGTGAAACCATTTCGCCAACTTGACATCACAACCATTGCGAAGCAGTCTTCAATGACCGTTCTCCTCGTCAGGAATGATTTTGCCGGCACGCGTTGAAAAAGGGGCCCGTAGTGTTCGAGAGCTTGCGAGCCCTGATGGCCGGCGCGATCGACTACGCGGGTTTGTTTCCCCCCGCCCGTCTGCCGCTGACCGAGGCCTGGAAGAACCACCTCGCCTATCTCGAGTCGCCTCACTCCTGGATGCTGGCGCGGTTTGTAATCCCCGCCACGAAGCTAGCCGACCTGTCGACACTGCTGGGCTACTCGATCGAGTCCGATGAACCCTCGGATGACGGCACCGGCCCGGTGGCGCCCAAGCCTTGGCCTGCCCACGTGCGGCTGACCGTGCTGAACCAGTTCTCGCGCGATCTGGAGCAGTGGGCCGCGCAGTGGTTGCAGGACTGCAACGCGATCGCCCGCTTCCAGAAGCGGCACCATCTGATGCTCGACGTGTTCGAGGTCAAGTTGCCGGCGGCCAATCAGGCCAATCTGTGTATGCCGCACGTTGACGGGGGCAAGTGCTTTCTGGAGATCAGCGACGCCGCCCAATGGCGTACCGAGCTTCCCGCGCATCTCGATGCCATCACTGCGCAGGTGCGCGAGCATCGCCCCCTGGCCCTTGATCTGGGCTACAAATTGCGCACGGGTGGGCTCGAGGCGGCTGCTTTCCCCTCGTGCGTGCAGGTCGCCACCACGATCATCGCCTGCCGCAACGCGCGCGTCATGTGGAAGGCCACCGCCGGGCTGCATCACCCGGTGCGGCATCTGGACGCCGGCCTGAACACCTGGATGCACGGCTTCTTGAACATCCTGTTCGCCGACGTGCTGGCCCACGTCCACCGGCTGGATGTCTCGCGTGTCGAGGCCATCATCAGCGATGAGGACCCCTCGCACTTCAAGTTCGTGCCGGAGCAAATCATGTGGACGGGCCCCGGGGGGCCATTGGCCGCCGACAAGTTCGAGATCGCCGAGGTCCGCCAGAAGTCGCTGCAGTCGTTCGGATGTTGCAGCTTCGACGACCCGCTGGAAGGGCTGCGGAAGCTGGGGCTCTCGCTGGAGAACTGACGCAACGCGGCTTCATGCGCTGGCGGAATTGCGCGTCGCCGCGGGGAGAGCTGGGCGAAGCCGCCGCTCAAAGATCATGAGCCGGCAAAGGATGCCCGCGCTCATGGCCAGCACCCCCAGCATCGCCAAGTCTTGCCGCGATAGTCCGCCATAAACGACCAACATCAAGGTCAGCACCGTCTGGGCCACGATGCTGGGCCACAATCCGCACAATCTCCGGCAAAAGATGCCGAGCCCGCCGACCCAATACGTCAAGGAGAGGACGCCCAGCAACCACGGGTTGACGTCGGCAAATTGCTCAAAGAAGTAGCCCATGCCCGACTCATGAGCCTGTCGGCTGTGAAGCTCGTGCGAGCCGGAAAGCGAGACGAGCCCCACGGCTGCCCAGGCAAACTGAAAGAGCCCGAACAATCCCAGCTCCAGGCGATCCGTCGGCGAAAGGGAACCTTGCATGGGTTGGCTTGCCGTGAGAGTTCGAACTGCCCCACCGACCTAAGAATACCCGTCACAGCAGGGGGACTCCAACGGAATCAGCCGATTCGCCGCACCCGGTATCCCCAGCGAATCGTCTGTGGCCAGCGCTGGCCCGAAGGCAACGTGGGCGAGATCACCAGCCAGCCAGGGGTATCGATAGCCAGCGTGGTGCCGGTCAGAAAGGCCTCGACCGACAATACGGCTGTGTCGTCCTCGAGCCAGAGCGTGGCCCGATCGTGCTGGATCTCCCAGTGGCCGTCGCCACCGGCTGCACAGCGGCTGGCCAGTTCCCGGGGGAGCTCCTTCACACGACAGGCGATATCGAACAACAGCTCGTCCTGGGCCAGGCCGGGCTCAATGCAGGCCGACCAATGGCTCGTGCCGGCCATGCCTACCAGAAAGGCGCGGCTTCGGCCGTCCTCGACCGGTTCGATCGAGAGATTCTGATACGGAGGGCTGACCGGCCAGATTTCTTCGGCATCCCCTTCGACGCTTGCGAACAGCAGCCGGCGAAACTCCCCCTGGCAGTCATGCAGGGTGTGCGCAAAGCGGTCCCCTTGCCGCTGGAACTCCAGTCTCAGGCGCCCGGCTTCCAGCGTCCCTCCGACTTCGTTCCCCTCAGACGATGACGCGGCGCTCATGCTTACTCAACGAACCAGAAGGGAAGGAAATCGGCTGCCGTGAATCGGATCTCCCCCAACCTACGCTTGCGCGATCTCGTCGAGAAGGGCCGTCTCCTGACGCTGTTGCTGGGCCTGCTCGACCGTCTGCTGCTTCTCCTGCAATCGCTCCAGGACTTTCACTTCCCGGTCGGCAGTCAACAGCGACTGCCGCGCGGCGTAGACCTCGCCCGTGGCCGCCGTGAGCTGGGCCTGGATCTGCTGATACTGCCGGTTGAGGGCCGCCATGCCCGCCCGAGCGTTCTGCAATCGCCGTAGATCGACCGTGCCGGCCAATGCCAGGCGGGCTTCGGCCTGCCATTCCCGGAGCCCCGACTCCAGTCGCACCAGTTCTTCGCGCAGTGTGGATTCAAGCTGCAGGCAAACGGCCAGGGCTTCGCGACGCTCGTCGCGCACGGTGCAGCGAAGTCTGGCAATGGCTTCCCAACGGTCAATCGTGGTGGGCATAGATTCTTTCAGGAGTGTCGATAAGACAGCAAGATTTCGGAGGGACAAAAGCTCAGGCGGTGCAGGCGGCCAGGTCCAGCAGCTTTCGCTGCGCGGCGTCCATGGTCTCGCCGGAATCAACCGGCTGCGCCAGGTAGGCGTCAATCCGGTCACGCAGGGCGATCGCCCGATCGACCTTAGGCTGCGAGCCCGGTCGATAGGCGCCGATGGAAATCAGGTCTTCGTGCCGGCGATAGTTCTCCATCAACTCGCGGATCGATTGCGCGGCGGCGCGATGCTCCGGCGAGGTCAACGCGGGCATCAGTCGACTGATGCTCTCCAGCAGATCGATTGCGGGGAACTGCCCGCGCGAGGCCAACGCCCGCGACAGGCGAATATGCCCGTCGAGCAGGCCGCGGACGGTGTCGCTCACCGGTTCCTGCGCGTCGTCTCCTTCGACCAGCACCGTGTACAGGCCCGTGATGCTTCCGTCGGGCGATCGCCCGGCGCGCTCCAGCAGCTTGGGAAGCGTGGCGAACACACTGGGCGGAAAGCCGCGCGTGGTGGGCGGCTCGCCAGCAGCCAGGCCAATCTCGCGTTGGGCCTGCGCCACGCGGGTGAGCGAGTCCATCATCAACAGCACGTCAGCGCCGTAGTCGCGGAACGACTCCGCAATAGCGGTCGCGGCCAGCGCGGCGCGCAGGCGAACCAGCGCGGGCTCGTCGCTCGTGCTGACTACCACCACGCTGCGGGCGAGCCCTTCAGGCCCCAGGTCGCGATCCAGAAACTCGCGCACTTCGCGGCCACGTTCGCCGACCAGCGCCACCACATTCACATCGGCGGCCGTGTAGCGAGCCATCATGCCCAGCAGCGTCGACTTGCCAACGCCGGCGCCGGCAAAAATGCCCAGGCGTTGCCCTCGGCCGCAGGTCAGCAGACCGTCGATCGCCCGCACCCCTGTGGCCAAAGTTTGATCGATGCGAGGACGGTCGGTCGAGCGCGGCGGCGCGCGGCGAACCGAAGTTCGCCGGCTCAGGACGAGCGGAGGCCCGCCATCGATCGGGCGCCCAAAGGCATCAAGAACCCGCCCCAGCATCTCGGGGCCGACGCGCAGCCAATCGGTGGTCCGAACCAGCCGCACGCGATGTCCCCGGCGAATGCCGGTCATATCGCCCAACGGAGCGACCAGTGTTTCTTCGCCCCGAAAGCCAATCACTTCGGCCCGAAGCGGAGTCGTAGAAGAGTATTCAATCTCGACCATCGCCCCCAGCGGCGCAGGAAAGTCGGCCACCGCGGCCGCAATGCCCACCGTGCCGGCAACGCGGCCGATGAGTTCCGTGGGCATCAAGGTGGCGATCTGGTCGAGCATGGAAGGCAATCAAAAAACTGGGCCACTTCTCATTACAAAATTCAAATCTCAGATTTCAAATTTGAGATTTGAGATGGACGAATACGGGAAAAGGACAGGGGAGGACAATACGTGTCTAACAACCGGTCAGTTCTTCAAACATCCGCCGCAGTTGCGTTTCAATCTGCTGATCAATAATGCCGTGCGTGGTTTCAACACGGCAGCCGCCGGAAGTCAGGGACGCATCAGGCAGGAGTTCGACGTTCCGCTCGGCTCGACCGGACAGCAGGCTTTGCAGTTGCGGCCGCAGCGCCAGCTCATCGGCCGGATTCAGGAAGAGCCGCACACGCGGGCTGCTGCCGGCCAATTCGAGCGCTTCCCGAACGAGCGCCAGGGGAATGTCGGTGCTGTGCCGCAGCTCGCGGCGGATGATCCGTTCGGCCATTGCCACGGCAACACGCAGGCAGGCGGTCTCGGCTGCGGCTTGAGATTCGTGCCCGGCCTGGGTCAGCTTCTGAGACGCCGCCTGATACGCGGGGGCGAGTCGACTCAAGCGGCGCTCGACTTCAGCGGCCACGCGCTGCTCTAGTTCCACTTCGGCTTCGCGCCGCAGCTCTTCGATGCACTGGGCCCGCAAGGCGTCGATCTCGCGCCGGGCGGAAGCGCGCAGCGTATGAGCCTCGTCGCGAGCCTCTTCTAGGCAGCGCTCGGCGCGGCGCGAGAGATCCTCAAACGGCAGCGCGTCACTGCGGGCGGGGCGGGGAGTCGGTTGTTTGATCAGGTTCGCCATGAAAGGTTCCGTCTTTCGACGTTAGTGTCGTCCCGGGCCGCGCCGCGGAAGTTGCAATTTGCCTTCCGCGTCCAACTGCCGCGCCAGCGCCAGCAGCTCGTGCCGCGCGGCTTCGACATCCGTCAGCCGCGTGGGGCCCAAGTTCTCCAACGCGTGTTCCAGCAGCCGCGCCTCGCGCGTGGGGAGCCGCTTCACCACGCGATCGACTAGTTCCACACTCGATCCCGCCAGGGCCAGAATGCCCAACTCCGGATCGGCCGATTGAAAGACCAGCAACAGCGTCGCGTCGTCCAGATCCTCGATGTCCTGGCAGACCAGCCGTTCGCGGCTCAACTGACCGGCCAGCCGACGATCGTGCCGAACCACGTTCCGCAGGATGCTCCGTTCAACGCCGTCCTGGGCGACCTCCAGAATCTGCGTCACCGCCGCCAGGCCCGCACTGGATCGCTCACGATTGCGGACCAGCCCGGCCAGTCGCGACTCCAGGCCGCGCTCCACTTCGCGCACCGTCTCGGGGTCGGCCTCGTCCAGATCGATCAGTCGGCGAATCACTTCCACTTGCACATCAGGGGCGAGCGCTGCCAGCAACTCGGCCGACCGATGCGGCGGCAGATGGGCCATCACCAGGGCGATGGTCTGCGGATGTTCGTCGGCCACCAGGGGAGAGAGATTCCCCCCTTCGGTATCGCGCAGAAACTGAAACGGCCGACCGGGATCGGCCTCAGGTCGGCTAAGCCGCGGCTTGGGCGCCTCGACGGGTGCGGGGGCCAGACTGCCCGCCCACTCCACTCCGGGATAGGGAACCGACGCCTCGTGCGAGCCGGTCCGCAGGAATTCTTCGATCACCCGCCGGCGTTCACTCTCGCTCAACTCGCCCAGACGCGCCACGCCGGCCAGCACATAGCGCCGCTCGTCGGGCTGCAGTTGGGCCAACAACAACTCGGCGTTCTCTTCATCGAGACTGGCCACCAGGATGGCAGCTTTGCGGAGATCGAGGTCGCGGATGTCCATGATGTCGGCTCAGTGATGTTCTGTAAGGACGGACGTTGCCCGGCTCGCGGGCGAAGCAACGGGTTTAGCCGGCTTTCCCCAACCAGTCGCGCAGGATTCTGGCGGCCGCGGCGGGATCGGACTCGACCATCTGGGCCAGCTCCGCTCGAACGGCCGCAGTGGTTTCCGCGCCGATGACTCCCAGTCGCGGTCCCGCAGGGCCCGGTTCGTCTTTGGGCTTCGACCGGAACATCGGCCCCAGGATCAACACGCCAGCCACCAGCATCGATACGATGCCGATCGCGCCGGAGTACGGAGCCAGCCACGCCAACGCACCTGGCGCCGGGCGGACGTCGGACACCGGCGTCAGCCGCTCGAACCAGTTCACTGAAATGCGCTGCGCTGCAGTCGTTGGATCGGTGCATCCGGGAATCACCTGCGCCACCGCCGCGCGGAGCTTGGCGTTCTCGTCCTGGGCCAGCATCGAGACTTCTAGGTTCGACGGCTTGCGAACCGCTTGCCCCTGTTCGGACGGATTGCGCTGCTGCCAGAGCTGCTCGTACCAGGTCCGCGGGATGCTGATGGAAACCGTGATGCGATCGGGCGTGTAGCCGCGCGATTCGCTATGCGCACTGAAGTCGGGGCGAAAGACCGCGTTGTCGGCGCCGGGCTCGCCCGGCCGCGGAGGAGGCGCCAGCGGAGAACCGCGCGAGTCGTGCGGGCTCTGATCGAGCTCGACGTTCACCACGGCCGTGGCCTCGGGAATGTAGGCCAGCACGTCCAGCACGGCCTGGCGATAGTACTCTTGGAAGGCGGTCATGCGTTCCAAGTAATGCCCTTCAACCCCTGTGCCTGAACCGGCCGCACTGAAGTTGGGGCCATTCAAGTCGACCACCGTCACATGAGTAGGATCCAAGCCCGCTACAGCCGATGCGACCAGATGGCGGATCTGCGGAATGCGATGCTTGTCGAGCGGCCGCCCATTGTCCGACTCGACCGAAACGCTGGCCGTGGTCTGGCTCTCGCGCTTCAGTCCCTGTGGTTTCTTGCTGTCCAGCAACACATAGGCTTTCGAGATGCCGTCCATCTCGCGGATGATCCGCGACAGATAGGCCTGCGTCGACTTGCGTTGCGATTCCCCCAACTGCTGCGAGGTGAGCCAGGGGCTGACCTCCTGATCGGTCTTCAGCAGCTCATCTTCGATGTTCGAGGGGAGCGCGTCAGCGTCGGCGAGCGCCGCCAGATACTGTGCCTGCTGCGCGTGCGGCACGCGGACCTGACCCTCGTCGACGCGGTAGTTCGAGAGATTCTTCTTGGCGAAGGCCGACTCGATGCGGGTCAACTCGTCGCGTGAGAAGCTGCGGCCCGATAGCAACAGGTGATTCGGTCCGCCCATATTGCCGCGAAAGAGCAGGCTGATCGCCAGCAGCGAAATGACTGCCAGACCGCCGACCGCCAGGCGTCCGCTTTGCGGCAGCGCCATGAATCGGGCGACGATCTGCATCCAGGTCTTGCTGATGACGTTCATCCATTACGTCCGATGTGAAGCGTGCGGCCCCTTGGGGACCCACGCGTAGCGTTGCACGCGGCCTGCCGAACTTCGGCGAAGGCTAGTGCCTCGTCAACGCTTAGATTTAGGTCTCACGGAAGATGCTGGCATTCACTAGCCCGACGCGCAAGCGAGGGGAATCTCAAGGCCACGTTGCCACCTGTTTCCCCTCGCTTGCGCGTCGGGCTAGTGTTTAACCCCAAATGCAAGCCTTGACGGGGCACTAGGCGGCTTCGCGGCGATCGCGCATCTGCACGGCATGCGGAAAACGGAGCGTGAACGCGGTTCCCCCCTCGGGGCAGGTCACGGCCGAAGCCGAGCCGCCATGATCCAAAGCGATGTGCCGCACCACGGCCAGTCCGAGTCCGCTCTCCAGATCCTTCGAGGCGCCGAACGGCTCGAAGATCCGCCGGCGCACTTCGCTGTCGAGCGTGGGACCGCTGTCGGCGATCTCCAGCTCCAGCGCGTCGCCGCCGTCGTACGAGGTGATGACCAATTCGCCACCGTCAGGCATCGAGGTCAGGGCGTGCCGCACCAGATTCTGCACCGCCCGCTTCATCAGGTCGCGGTCGGCCATCACGGTGTGCAACGGAGAGATATCGAGCTTCAGCGTGACCTCTGCCGACTGCGGACGCGTCGTCAAAGATTCACAGGTTTCGCGAACCAACTCGCGCAGGCTGACGATCTGGCGATTCACCCGACGATCGGCCGAGAAGAACAGCAGGTCGTTGGCCGCGGCGTCGACCGCCGCGAAGCCTTCTTCGAGCTTCTCCAGCACCTGGCCGGCTTCGGGGTTTTCCTCGGCGACCGCCCGCAGGCGATTGAGGTGCATGGCCACGGGGACCAAGGCGTTGCGAATTTCGTGCGCAAAGTGCGATGCCATCTGGCCCAGATCGGCAAGACGGTCGCGACGCGCAAAGGGGATAGAATCCGAGCGATGTGCGGGAGGCATTTCGGACCAGGCTTTCGTGTGGGCGGCCAGGAAATCCATTTCAAAGCCAACGCCGACCGTTCGCCAGCAGTGCCTGCACACAGAATGGATGCAGTCGCCGATGGAGGGGTCAAGCCAGCGGCCGGTTATCTACTCGAAATCGCGAAGAGGAGTCAATTGCGAAAGCGCGCTGCGAGTGCTTGCGTGCTTTCGTCCTTTGTGGTGCAGGCGCGAGCGATGGAGCACGAGAACCTCCGCAGGCAGGCGGGACGCCCGCACCACAATCGTGGCCTACGCGTGGGCAGGCTGGCTGGCCGCGCGTCCCCGAACATTCAAGCTGGGGCAGAACTCGGCGACCGGGCGGACTTCCACGGTCATGCCGTAACGCAAGCTGGGGCAACGCTGGGCAATCTCGGTCGCCTCGTCCAACCCCGAAACCGTGAGCAGAAAGTACCCCCCGATCGTCTCCTTAGCCTCGGCAAACGGGCCATCCACCACCCGTTCCCCTCGCACCCCGGAGACCATGCGGCTTTCCGGATGCAGCGGATGCCCGTGCTGCACTTTGCCAAGCTCCGCCAAACCGTCGTACCAGGCGTTCCACTGGTCTGCCAGCACTTGCTGCTCTTCGGCAGGCATGGCGCGGTACATATCGTGGGGCGGCTCGCGGAAGAACAGCAGGTAGGATGTCGCAGCGTTTGTCATGGCAGACTCTCATCGATAGGAGGTTCAATTCCGACTCTTCGAACGTAGCGAAGCAGGGGGCGAGGCTCAAGTTGCAGGACATTCTCGACCTCACAAGCGACGAAATCGGGCCTGGGGTTTCCCCGGCGCTTGGGGCCAGCTAGTGTGAACATTCCTCCGCCCGGCTACCTCCCTCGCCGGCGCCGATACAACGAGAATCCCTGATCGTTTTCCTCGAGGCGCGCATGTCCGACGACCATTCTTATTGGAATGCCATCTCCGCCGACCTGGACAACGATCGTCCCCGCCTGGCCTATGCCCAGTGGCTGGCGTCGCAGGGGGACTCGCGCGGCGAGTTCATCCGCGTGCAGTGCGAACAGGCGGCGCTCCACCGGCCGTTCGCATGGAATCGACATCCCCGCTGGACGATGCCCATTCCGCGCTCGGGCGAGGTCTACGATCGCTTCTATGAACTGAGCGAACACCGCGAGCAACTAGTTAAGGAGCACTTGAACGAATGGACCAAGCCGCTGGCCGAGTTGGGCTGCGTGGCCTCGCCCGGCACGTTTGAGCGCGGGCTGGTGGAGCGGGTGCAGATCGCGGCCGAACGGTTCCCGGATGTCGCCGAAGAGCTCTTTCGACTGGCGCCGGCGCTCCGGCGGCTCTCAACCCGCGGAGGAGTGACCCACGCCACGTTCGAGAGCCTGGTCGCCTCCCCCGGCATGCGGCGGATCATCACGCTCGAATCGTACGGCAACAATCTCGACGCCCGGGCCATGGAAGCCCTGGTCAAAGTCGGCAATGTCGAGAATCTGCAGGACCTGCTGCTGAAGGGCCCTATCGGCGATCCGGGGGCGATTCTGCTGGCCGGTAATCCCAAGCTCGCCAGGTTGAAGCGGCTTAGTTTGCGCAAGTGCATGATCGGCAACATCGGTTTCGCCGCGCTGGTCACGTCACCTCACTTGCGAAACCTGATCGAGCTGGATGTCTCCGAGAACGGCATTCACGATCTCTCGCTGGCCATTGCCTCGTCGGCGGGCCCCCGCCTGCAAGTGCTCAATCTTTCCTCCAATCGCTTGGACGAAAAGGAACTGCGGGCCTATCTACGTTCGCCGCAGTTGTCGGGACTGCGCACGCTGGATGTCTCATACACCTCGCCCGCCGAAGGGGCCAACTTTCTCGATGGCTGCGCCTTCCGCGATTCACTGCGCGAGCTGTATCTGTCGGGGCTGAGGCTGGGCCCCGCGTCGGCGGCGGCGCTTTCCAGAGTGGAGTTTCGGGCCTTGGAGCTGTTGGATGTCAGCTCCAGCGAATTGGGCGAGCTGGGTTTCGCGGCGCTGGCCAACTCGCCGGTCCTGGCGCAGCTCTGCACGCTCCGCATGGGTTCGAGCGGAATCGACGACCGCGCCATGGGACACCTGGTCCGCTCTGTCCCCTTCTCGCGGCTGTGGTGCCTGCACCTGGACGAGAATTGGATTGGCGAAGCGGGCGCTCGCCTGCTGGCCAGCGCGCCCTGGATGGGCGCCGTGCGCGAGCTGGTTCTGAATCGCAATCAGATCGGCAACGACGGGCTGGCGGCGTTGGCCGCATCGCGGCACCTGGCGCCTTCGACACTGTTACTCGATCGCAACCAGATCGGCAGCGAAGGGGTCCGGGCGTTGGCGGCCTCTCCTTGGTTGGGAAAGGTCCGTTCGCTCACGCTCTACGAGAACGACCTCGAACAAGACTCGCTGCGGGAACTGGCGAAGGCTCCTCACCTGCGAAAGCAGGTAGCGGCATCTTTGGCTTAAGTCCATGCACGCTCCCACACATGTGGCTCTGACGACGGCCATCATGCTCACGATCAGTGGGGCCCCTCTCCCCACTCGCGCCGACGAGCCTTACGACGCCACGGTGCTGTCCGTACCGCGGATGACCGACGAAGCGCCTGCTGCCGGAAAACTCGTGCGGCAAGTGGCCCCGGAGTACGCCGGCGCCGGCGTCTATCACGCCCTGTACCTGCCAACCGACTGGAAGCCCGGCCGGCTCTATCCCGTGATCGTCGAGTATGCGGGGAATCAGTCGGGCCTGGTCTGCACGGGCCGGGTCGAGGATTGCCGCATGGGCTATGGTCTGTCGGGCGGCACGGGATACCTATGGGTCGTGATGCCCTATGTGAACGAAGCGGAGAAGAAGAACCAACTGACCTGGTGGGGCGACGCGGGGGCGACTCGGACTTATTGCCGCACCAACCTGCGTCGCATCTGCCAACAGTACGGCGGAGACACCAGCGCCCTGTTTCTGACGGGCTTCTCGCGAGGGGCGATTGCGGGCGGCTACATCGGCCTGGGAGACGAAGCCACGGCAGACTTGTGGTTGGCGATGCTTCCTTTCAGCCATCACGACGCAGGCAGTTTTACCCGCGAGGGGGGCCGCGAGCGGCTCGCCCGCCTGCGCGGCCGAGCATCGTTTTTGACCTACGGCAGCCACGACAACGGCAAGGCGAACACGCTCTTGGGCGGCAAGCTGCTTGAGGAGCTTGGGAACCCGGTCGTGGTTCGCGAGATCCCCGATACGGCCCACACCGACCGTTGGATCTCGGTCGACAGCCCCGTCCGCCGCGAGATGCGGCGCTGGATGGCCGATGTACTGGAGCGCCGCCCCGGTACGCACACCGTCCGAGGGCGCGTGACGGATGCGGAAGGCAAACCGCTGGCCGGAGTGCGGATCTCCGGCGGCGAGCTGCACTGGACGACCACTGATGCGCACGGGACCTATGCGCTGCGGAGCCTGATCGACGGCCCACGAACGATCACCGCCGAGCGCGGAGGGCAAACGTTTCAGCCCAAGCAGCAGCAGATCGAGCTGCGCGGCCAGGACGTCGAACGGGTCGATTTCGGGGTCGCCCGTTGATTTCGCGTTAGATTTCGCAGTGGCTGGCGGTTCTTGTGGTTCAGGCGCCCCGCCTGCCTTGACGTGCGCTCAAGTGCCCAGCAGGCGGGACGCCTGCACCACGAGCCACAAAGAATCGCCATGATCAATCGCCTGCAATCCTTGGAAGCCGGACCGCGCGACTGGCGTCGCTGGCCATGGAAGCTGTGGTGCGGACTGGCGGCCTTGGCGGTCGCAGGTTCGATGCTCTACGGAGCCTCGCTCGGCTTGATCCGGCCGGAGTGGTCACAGGGAGGGGCCGCCCTGGTGACCCTCTCGGCCGGATTGAGCTGGTGCCTGCTGGGGCCCGCCTTGGCGGTCGTCACTTCCCGACGGCTGGAGACGCTGGCTCACGCCACGTTGGTTAGCATGGCCGCGGGTGAAGTCGTGTTGCTGCTGATGGCGCTGGCCAACGTGGTTCTCTCCGCAGATGTCGTGACGCTTGCCTTGCCCGCGCATCACAACCTGGCCTGGTCGGCGAATCTGATCGCCCTTGTCGGAGTCAATCTGCTGATGGCAGGCGTCTTGGCCTGGCAGTTGGGTGAAGTACAAGTTGCCCCCTGGAAGACGCTGGCCACATGGCTTGTCGTGCTCGACGGCGGCGGGCTGATACTGTTCCTGCTGCTTCGCGCCCCGTTGCTCGCCCGGTGATCCAATGCTCAAGAATCCACTGACCATGCAGGGCCGCATCGACCGTTGCTGGCTCTTTACCTACGAGGCCGCACCGTGCGATCTGGCCGCCTTGGTTCCCGCCCCCTTGGAACTGGTCACGCACCACGGGCGGGCGTACTGGAACGTGGTCGTCTGCCATGTGCAAAAGATGCGACCCTGGCCGCTACCCGCGCTGTTGGGCGTCAGCTACTGGCATGTGGCCTATCGAATGTACGTCCGCTGCCATCCGGTCCAGGGCAAGCCTTTCGAAGGGCTCTATTTTGTCCGGAGCGACTGCGATCACCGGCTCATGACTGCCGGCGGCCGATGGCTGACCGATTTCAACTTCCACAACGCCCGCATCCAAGTGCAAGAGGACGATGCGCGGAGCCGCATTCGGGTGGCATCGAAGGAGGCCCCCGCGGAAGTGGTCATTGACCGCTCCGTCCCCGCGCGGCTGCGCGAAGGCTCGGCCTTTAGGAACCTGGAGGAAGCGGCCACGGCCCTCAAGTATCATCCCGCGGGGATCTCGGTCTCTCCGCAAGGCATCGTGAGCGCAGTCCGCATCACGCGCGACGAGGCAGCCTGGCAGGCCCGTCTGGTTCATACCGAGCAAGGGGACTGGGGCTTCTTCAGGGGACGAGCGGTTCAACCCGAGATTGTCTATGAAGTCGCGCCGATCGACTACGTGTGGAATCGCGGCCGGCAGGTAACCCACGGCGAGTCTGCGATTCGACGTTGCAGGTGATCGGCAAGACGCTAGCCGCCGGTAGCCCCTGTGACAACAAATGCACGGCTAGTCCAGATACACTGCACTAGTTGGGGCTCGGTGTCAGGCGATCGCGCGAGCCCACCATACCGCCTGCGGTGAAGCCCAGTAGCCCGAGCACCTGCTGCTCGAAGGGCTCCAGGTGATCCAGCACCTCGGCGATGCTGGCACAGACCGAGCGATTGTCGCGCTCGGCGGTGATCTCGAGCCGGCCAATCGAGCGGCCGTCGGCGACCAGCGGAATCTCCACGCGCCACAGTTCCTCGGCGTGGAAGTCGCGCATCCGACGCCACGATGCGTAGTAGCCTTCGTGCTGTTGCGGGGCGTTCAGGTGCAGCCCGACGCTGGCCAGATTCAGGCGCTCTGCCGTGTCGGTCAGCGCGTCCCAAAGTTGCTCCCACTCGCGAGAACCCTGCAGGCGGATGAAGTCTTGTTGAATGCGGTTGGCCTTCTCGCTCTTGGGAGTGCGAGCGGTCGAGACCAGCGACTTGGCCAGATGGAACAGCCGGTGGTTGACCAGCATCAGTTCCACATGTCCGAACATACGTGTCGAGATCAGAATCGCTAACACGGCCCCCACGCTGGCGAACGCAAAACCCTCATTCTGCAGATAGACGCTGGTGAAGGCGCCGAGCGCCGTGCAGCCAGCGAAGAAGCTGATCCAACCTAGAGTTGCCCGTCCCGAGAAGCCCCGGGTCAGCAGGCTATGGTGCAAGTGGCCCCGATCGGTGGCATAGATGCTGCGGCCTGTGAGCTTGCGTCGCAGGATGGCCGCCGTGGAATCCAAAATGGGAATCGCCCAGATCGCCAGCGGAGCGGACAGGGCCACCGTGGCCGGCCCCTTCAGCGAGCATTGGATGGCCAGCACGCCCACCACCAGGCCAATCAGCATGCTCCCCGTATCTCCGAGGAAGATCGAGGCCGGTGGGAAGTTGTAACGGAGGAAGCCCAACAAGCCGCCGGCCAGAGCCAAGGACAACGTGGCCGCGACAAAGTTACCCGTCAGCATGGCCAGGGCGGCGATGGTCAGGCTCAGAATGATTCCCAAGCTGCTGGCCAGTCCGTCGATTCCGTCCAAAAGGTTCAGCGCGTTGATGGCACCCAGCAACCAGAACATTGTGAAGGGAGTGGCCAGCAGGTCCAGGGCAATCGGGTATCCAAAGAAGCTGATGTGCTCGATCGTCAGGCCCATCGCCATGGGAATGGAGACTGCGACCACCTGGCCCAGCAGCTTTTGCCGACCTCGCAGGCGATAGCGGTCGTCGAACAGTCCCACGCAGCACAGCACGAAGCTGCCCAGCCACAGACCCAAAACCTCCCACGAGGATTGAATCAACTTGGCCTGCCAAGGGTTGGGCACCAGGTAGAGCAAGCCAACGGTAAAGGTCGCGGCTAGAAAAACAGCCACGCCCCCTCCCAGGGGAGTCACCCGGGCGTGCATTTTGCGGTGCGTATCGGGCCGATCGACCAGATCTAAGCGAATTGCCCAGCTTCGAACCACGGGGGTCAAAAGTAACCCTGCCAGTGTCGAGACGGCGAAGGTGAGCAAGAATGTAGTCATGCGATAAACTGGAAGTGATGAGATCGCACGGAGGGTTCAAATCCGGCATCGCGAGGAGCTGAGGCATCGGTTGCGCGCGGAAGGTTCCAGGCACCGCTCAGCACGCGGGCCGTTGGCGACGGCGGACGAACCAGGAGTACACGACAAGGCGCGGCGCGCAAGAGTT
>Ga0105046_10005670_pt1 | contig 19747 bp, 20 predicted proteins | sample MAT03_FD_78385 | JGI IMG/M metagenome (GOLD analysis project Ga0105046, IMG submission 78385) | Freshwater microbial communities from Lake Fryxell liftoff mats and glacier meltwater in Antarctica - MAT-03 (megahit assembly) | ecosystem: Environmental > Aquatic > Freshwater > Ice > Liftoff... | reverse complement strand
TTTAAATCTTCATGAAGATTTTTAAATACTTCAACGTGGCCTTTCGCTACTTCTTTGATACGTTTTCGAACTACTTCGAAAATCCTCAAATCTGCTCTTTCTGCAATGATGTCTAATGGTTCAAAGTATGCATCATTGTGGAGAATTTCTTGTTCTCTTTTTTTACTCAAAAAACCTTTTGGGTGGTTTCTTTGAATGACCAACGATGCTGGATACAAATTTTCGCCTTTTATGACGATACTTGCTTTGTATTCAGGAAATTCTTCCATGAGTTTGGCCACAATTCTTTCACGACGTTCGCGAGTGTAAGAAGCACGTAAACCGTCCGTGAGGAGGATACCTCCAGGTTTCAGAATATTTTTCGTTAAAAAGCGGCGAAGGTCTTCAACAAACATTTCGTCGGTTTCATGAGAATCTGAACGAGATGCGTAAACAAACATCATTGAGTTCTCAGGATAATGTTGGTCAAGTTCAGTAAAATATCCCAATCGAATATTTTCAAAGTAGACACTGGTGTGGTGATTAAGATCGGGGATGTCTGCTTTAGAAAATTGGTTTTCTTTGAGTTTGGCATCACTGATGCCTTCTACAAATTCTTGAGTGAAAATTTTATGAAAAATTTCCATGTTGGTTTCTTCAGAAACTTCGGTTGCTAAAGTTTGGGGCTGATCCTTGAGAAGTCTTTTTACTCGTGGTTCAAGAATTTTATGGATTTCCTCTTTTCTTACCAACGGGTCTTCATTTTCTAAAATTATTTGAAGAAAAAGACGATGTACTTCTAACGAAAGTTTTACATTTTTTTGGTCATCTTCAAATTCTTGTGAACCAATAAATGACCCTTTGGAATGATCGAACCATCGATGTTGGTGTTGATCTTTTCCTATCCATGCAGGGAGCCAAGCTGAAAAATCTGCCAGCAATTTATAAATTTCATTGTTATCAAAAAAAGTTTGTTTTGGAATCCACTCACCGATGATATTCCCTTTTGCCTCATACCAGCGTTTTTTAAGTTCTTTACATAAGAGCAAATCAATAAAACGCACTAATTGTTGAGTGGTTTCATCGAGTGCTTCAGGCTTAATGAACTGACTGATGGTAATTGGATAATATAATTTGTCACAAATGCCATGATTCTCAAAATGTGGAGGCTCATTTTCAGAATCTAAGTTAAGTTCATAGAGAGCTTGGGCATTTCCAGGGCCTTTTTCTAAAGTTCTAAAACGTGGTTGATTCGGGGTTTTTGCGTCGTAGTGACATTGATCAGAATATTCTTCGGCCAGTACTTTTTGAATAGTTCGCAGATTTTTAATACCACAATTTTCTTCAGCGGCAGCTTTGCGGTTTACTAGCCAATCTGTAGCTACAATAGGAACAAGCTTTCCTGTGAGCATGAGGGCATATTTCACATCGTTACATTCTGCGGAATTGTAAAATTCCTCTCGTGAAGTTCTTTGTAGATAAGCTTTATCAAGTTTTTCAAAAAGCTGAGCTACATATTCATCAATTTCTTGTTCGATGTTTTCAGTAGATATTTTTTTGCTTGTACATTTTTGCAGCCGTGCAATAAATTGGGAAATTGGATGATTTTGTGGACGGTTGTCTTTTACTCCACCAAATGATATTGAAAGATTTTCACTATTTTCAAAAATTGCGTTTCTAAGTGTAACCTTTATCCCAGCCCAAATATCTTCTTGGAAATAGATTTTTTCCTTTGATGCTGGAGATTTGATTTGAGGAGCATCAATAACTTCAAACTCGTCAGGCGACTGCAAACTATTTCTCATGACAAAAACTAGTAATGAAGTACAATCCATAAATTAAGAATATATTATTAACTCTTTTCTGGGCTAAGTGCAAGTTTTTGGGAGAAAACATGGACAAAAGCTTCTTAGAGTTTAGGAAATTGCCATATTATAGAGTTCTAAATCCTTAATGCTAATGATAGGCATGTTAAATTTTTTTGAAACGTTCAATAAATCGGGAAGACGGGCCATGGTTCCATCTTCATTCATAATTTCGACGATGACGCCGGCTGGGTACAATCCTGCAAGTTTGGTAAGTTCAATAGTGGCCTCGGTATGGCCTGGACGGGCTTTAAGGCCTTGCGGATGAGCTTGGAGAGGAAAGATATGGCCTGGACGTGCCAAGTCTTCGGGATTTGTTTGCGGATTGATGAGTGCTTGAATGGTTTTGGCTCGGTCAAAAGCTGAAATGCCGGTAGAAACTTCACGCCCCTTCAAATCTACAGAAACAGTAAAAGCCGTTTCATGAAGGGAATCATTACTTGCAACCATTGGGTGCAATGCCAGTTCTTGGCAACGTGATTGGATTAGTGGAACACAAATAAGGCCACGCCCGTGAGTTGCCATGAAATTAATTGTTTCTGGTGTAATATTTTCAGCTGCAGCAAGAAAGTCGCCTTCGTTTTCACGGTTTTCGTCGTCAACAACAATGATGATCTTGCCTTCTTTTAGAGCCGCAAGCGCTTCTGGAATTGAATGTAACATTGTTTTTAGAAAGGTTTTACCACGGTAATATAATCGTAAGTCGAGAAAATGAAAAGGTGAAGCGGTTAAACCTTTCTAAAGTTATTCTACTTAGCCTATTCCCAGAAGTCTAAGAAGTAGAATAACTGCAGCAATAACTAATAAAATGTGGATAAGGCCACCGCCAATACGAAGGCTGAAACCACCCAGCCAAGCAATCACTAAAACAATGATAATGATATTAAGAGTGCTCATATGTGTTGCAGATTAACGAAATAAAAGAAATTATTTTTTTCTTTTGTTGGTTAACTTATCTTTTGGAGATTTTTGCTCAGGAATCGTGTTTATGTCTTGCCAATCCTGTTGGATATTTTTAATGAGTTCATTGATGGATTTAACGGTCCAATCCCGTCCTTCAGCATACTTTGCTACGGCCGTTTCAACTATTTCATTATATTTACGTTGAGTTAACTCAGAACGTTCCTTGAGGTTTTCTACTCCTTCCAAAACGTTTGCTCTGACCTGAATATAATTTTTTTCTAGTTCTTCGCTGACATCACCGAAGATTTCTTTTAAACTTTTTTGAATATCTGCGCGGGTTTTGGTGAATTTTTTTGCCAACAATGCTGCTTGTGCAGAAAGGTCATCGCGAGTTTCCTCACCTGATTTAGGGGCAAATATAATTCCAGCAGCAGTTCCAATGGCTGCAGCAATAGCTAGAGCCAATAATCCACCGCCATGATGTTTATTTTTTTTACCTTTTTCGTGTTTGTCCTGATTGTCCATGTTTGAAGTGTGCATAATATTAAAATTAAAAAATAAAGTTGTATTGAATTACTGGAATTCCGGCGAGTGTCCAAGTCGCCAGAGGCTTTCAAAAACTACATTTCGGAAAAAGTTTGTTAAGTCAGCATTTTGGATAACGGTGACGGCAACACGGCCATCAGAATGGGCAGCTAAAGCAATGTCATCGTTCCAAATAAGAATTCCACAAGTCCAGTCAGTTCCTCCATCTATCACTTTAAAATTTAGCCGATATTCTTCATTTTTTTCTTGCAGTGTTTGAATCATAGGAGTTGAAGCGAAGATGGCGCGGGTTTGAATTCCTGATTGTCCTCGTCGACGGTGAAAATCCATAAGATAATCTTTATCAACTAAGTCGGCAAAGAAATTCAGGTTTCCAATCATTAAAGTCTCGTTTTTGGCATCAAGAGTTTCTTCAATCACTTTTTTCAAACCGTCAATGCCTTCATAAAAGCGCACTGAAGGAACAACATCGGTTTTGGGTAGTGATTGGCTTAGAATTCTCACAATGTAGTCCATGTTAATTTCCAGCAACTTCAAATCGTTATACTTCTTTTGGAGAAGACTCATGAGTACTGTTGGATTTTCCGCTCCCACCAGACGTTTTTTACCTTTGAAGGTTTCATATAGAAAGCCCTTTTTAATCATTTGTTCAATGATACTGTGGGTGGTGATGCGGTTACTATTCATGTTGTGGGCAATGTCTTTTACTGGAGTTGGTCCTAATTGCAAACATGTCAGGTACGTTTCAGCTTCTCTTTTGTTACAACCAAATTGCTCAAAAAATAGGATGAGTCGATTTTTGTTATAATTGTTGAACATAGGTTGATGGTTAGGAAGGACGGAATACAAAATTTCTCTGCAATCTCTTCAGTATCAAACTATTTGAATATGTTTAGTATCCTTGAACAACTTATAAAGGTCAAAGTTAAATGGTCCACTGCTTTAGCAGTATCCATGGAAAACCTTTAAGGTGAGCCATATTGAGGCGCAAGAATGATGTTGGGCTTTATCCTACATAATTTTCAAGGTTATAATTCAGTTCATGAAAGTGCATTGTTTTTTATAGGATGGTTTGCTATATTTTGCTGGTCTGATTTATATATATTTTATTTGAAAATAAAAAATGAATTTGGACTAGAAATGGACAATATGTTGATGCGATTATGCGAGAATGGAATGAGTACGCTTTCTGTAAGTTGCGTGAAAGATTCATCTCAAAGTGAGACATCGATTTCTTTGGTCAAGAGTCAAAAAACTTAAATATACTATTATGCGTTTCACTTTTATGTTACAAAGTGGAACGTATAATTGATTCCCTTTCAAGGGCCTGTAGCTCAGTGGTTAGAGCAGTCGGCTCATAACCGATTGGTCGATGGTTCAATCCCATCCAGGCCCACCAAAAGAATCTCTCCATTGCGGAGGAATTTTTGTTTTGAGAGAAATGCGCTTGTTTACCGTATAAGCTAGCGGTTTATAGGAGTTCGGCGCGGTTCGAACTTTTGGAGACCATTCGGCTAATTCTTGGAGTCTTGGCAAATTTTGTGGCTTAGATTAGAGGTGAAAGACCTTTTGGTCAGCGGTTCGAGTTTAGTAAGGTCTTTTTGATTGAATGGTTTGTAAAAGGAATCAATCACGCTATAATGTAACCAAGTTTTACCAGCCAATGATGGCAACCAAAAGGACAATCGGGGCTAAAATTAAAGCATGGAGGGCGACAAAGGATTTGACCCAGGGTGAATTGGCTAAGAAGGCTGATTTGGCCTATCCAACGCTTGCCAAAATAGAATCGGATGCTGTTCAAAGTCCATCGATTGATACTGTGACGAAGATTGCGGGGGGGCTAAAAATTTCTTTAGATGATCTGATCAAATAGCTATGTATATACCAACTTGGATAATCGTTATGGCTGCAATCGTGGGGATTTACTACTTCAGCAGATCAAAAAAGCAAAATTTAAACATTGTTCATATGAAAGAAGAAGCAACTACAGGAAAGTTCTCTTGCGGGCTGGACATTCACATTGAACCGTGGTGGTTCAAGCCCTACAAGAATGCTTCAGGAGAAGCCTCAGAAAAGAAGTTATCTAAGGAAAAAGAAAAAAAGAGCGAAGATGTGGACCCAAATTTGTACGGACGTCGTTGTTATTTCACTGAATATTATGACCCATCTACTGGGCTCACCACTAGATTCCAGAGAACGTTTTTTCCAAGTGGGAAACAGGCCCCTTATCCGGTAGACGAGTTTGGTGATCGAGGTTATTTCTTCGATTGCGATAGTGGTTTAGGGGCTTCGGCTAATGAAAGCGATGAGAAACGAGAACAAAGGAAAAAATTATCTATTGATATTGGTGATAATTTTATACGCAACGATATTTTTGATAAATACATCGGCGGGCCTCGTGCTGATTTTGATTATGAGAAGGGGGGTTATCTTTTCGCGTTCCCTTTGCATGAGGTATTTAACTTCCTCTTTGCTTTGGAGCAAAGGTTTCATGAAACCGAGGCGAATACTGTGATTAAATGGCCAGACGCGATTGAAAAGAAGATTCAGGAGCTTGGAATAAAATATGAAACTTTTTTTGATTATGAGCCTACAGAATTTAATATCGAGGAACACGACAAAGAGTTTTTTGAGAAATGGGGAAAGCCAAAAATTTCGCTCCACTCCAGTGAACGTAGCGGTGGTCATTTAGCATCCGAAAAAGACGGTACGTCTTTTGGGGTGAGTCTGAAGATGTTCAGACCAGGTGAAAATGACCGAATTCAGTCAAATTAACAACTATTATACATCACATGAATAGCAGTAAGCTGAAGATTACGGAAATCAACCATCAACTCAAACAGCTTTTTAATAATTCAACAATTAAAAAAACTCAAGTATATTCAAGAAAACAGAATGGTGACTGGAATCAATTTTGCGCAGCATTAGACACTATTGAGGATACTTGTCTAGCGATCGAGAATTTCCAGAAAGACCCCAGTGATTTGTTTATTAAAAATCCTTATCTTGCAACCTACGGACTTTTGCAGGCTCTTTTCATACAACAAGATGCTGTAAATTTTTTAAAAATATCACTGTTTGGCGAGAGCAAGAAAATCATTTGGAAGGATTCAAAATATTCTGAATTAGCAAAAATCAGACAGATAAGAAATGAAACCGTAGGACATCCAGTTAAAAAAGAAAATGGAGGTAAAAAATCAAAATATGAAAATGATGAAATCACTTCTTGTACAATTGATCGCTCATCCCTGGGTGGGGACGGGTTTCGATATATATTGCGGATGCATTCAAAAGCTGAGACTAAAAGTATAGAGTTTTCAAAAGTTGTTAGTCAGCAAGATAAATATCTAGGAGAAGAATTGGAAGCCATAGTTCAAGAGATCCAAAAAGAGGAAGAGCAGCACAAAACTAAATTCAAAAAGGAGAAACTGGCTGAATCCTTGAATAGGCCCTCTTTATATCAAATCAACTTAATTTATGGGGTTCAGCGGAATGATCATCTGGCTTGGCCGAGTTTCAATCATTATTACGATTTATACAAGAAAATTCGAAAGGGATTAGAAAATCGTTATGGGGAATTTGGCAAGACTTTGAGAATTACTGGAACCGAAGAGGTGATCAAAAAATTAGATTTTGTATTTAGTCGAATTGAAACTTTTAAAAATACTGGAAAATTTGAAAACTATGAACTCGAAGTTTACATCGATGCCCTCGATGCTGGACTGAATGAATTGAAAACTCACTTATTGGAGGTAGATACAGAGTTTGAAATTTAAGCAGTTCCAACCTACGGACATTTTGTCCATAGGTTCAAAGGGTGGGGACAAATTGTCCCTGCCCTTTTGGAATAGAACTGAATATAGCTACTGTTTAAGTAGGCAACAGTCTGTCACGGTTTCAGCTCCTCATTATTTTCTGGCACTTCCCCAGCCGCCCCTTTTGTCTCTTACACAAACTCCTTCATTTCCTCAAGGTGGTCCTTGAGCCAGATATACCAGAATAAAAACTGTTCCTTCGAAAGTCGCCAATTTACCCGATACCAGATGGCAGACTCGGAATCCAAAGAGCTTGAAATTTTCTTGGCATTAGCTAGTTTTGACCTTTTGGCTTCTGGTTCGAACTCTAACCCTTTGGTTGACGGTTTAATCTGTATCAAGGAGCCACCACCATTCTCTTGGTTTATCTTGGAATTCTTCATCACTTCTTTGAGGAGTTCAAAATGGAAATTTTTTGATGATTGGCAAATCATGGTTTTTCTTTTAAGATTTAGGCGAAAATTATTTTATTTTACAACCCATGGAAATTGGGGGTAGCAATGGTGCAATTTTGGCTGATGGGGATTCAGTGCAGTTGATTAAAGATATTCAAGTGAAGGGATCTTCATTGAAATTAAAACGTGGAGATGTGATTAAAAATATTCGTTTGGCGGATCATGAAGAAAAAGGCGTTGAATGCCGTATTGGTGGGTCCACGATATCGATTCGGCCGGAATTTTTGAAGAAAAGAAGTTCGTTGTAAGATTTGTAGGCGTTTGTATTGAAAGAGCTTCCAGATTGGAAAAGACCTTTGCAGCACTAACAAAACAAGTCCTCATACTTTTAGGTAGTGAGGACAATGAATTGGTAATCATGAAGATCTTTTTGATCTTTTGAGAGGTGACGCGTGGAGTAGCGGAATGAGTTTGGAAGAAATAACTTTACGCTTCGCCTTTGCAGAATTTTTTATCGAGGGAGAATTCTTGTGCGCCACGGGCGAAAAAGATGAGGAGAGAGGCAAAAAGTATAAGTACTAATTCGTAACCTCCTTTACCAATAAAACCGGCGATGAAGGTGTCGAGGGTAAGAGGTAATACTGTTGATTTGAGGTGGGCAGCAAAGAAGGCAACCAGCATGACAAACATCATTGGAATGGTTACAAAACGTGTGAATAATCCTAAAATGAGGAAAAGTCCGCCAACGAATTCTGTGAGGATCAAGAGCCAGCCGAAAAATTCTGGAATAGGAAATCCGGCTCCTTGTGCTGCACCAATGCCCATGGCTGGATTCATTAATTTCATGTAGCCTGGTGCCATAAAAGCCGCTCCTATAATTATGCGAAAAAAGGCAAAAGCGAATGGTTTAAAACGCTCCGCGAAATTTTTGAGTTTTAAGCAAATTTTGTTTTTCATGTTACTTTTTTAAGAATAAAGACTCCTAGATTATAAATTATTATTTTTTTTTGCGCAAATTCTTCATGAAAAAAAATTTCTTTGGCGGATTTTGAAAGGGATGTGTTACTATATTTACAGTGCAAATTTTGAGTTGTGACACATTTTCTGATAAATTTTTCTGATAAATTTTATATGGCTAAATATTTAGTTATTGTTGAGTCCCCTGCCAAAGCTCGAACGATTGCTCCTTTTTTAGGAAAGGATTATAAAGTTGAAGCATCAATTGGCCATATTCGAGATTTACCCGGGAGTGCTGCTGAAATTCCTGCTGCTTACAAGAAAGAAAAATGGGCACGAATTGGTGTTGATGTCGATCATGATTTTAAGCCGCTTTATATTGTTCCAGATGAAAAGAAAAAGCAGGTGAAGAAGTTGAAAGATGCTTTAAAGGGCGTCGAATTTGTTTATCTGGCGACTGATGAGGACCGCGAAGGAGAAAGTATTTCTTGGCATCTTTTAGAGGTTTTAAAGCCGAAAGTGAAGTTGGCACGTTTAGTGTTTCATGAAATTACGAAAGATGCGATTTTGGAGTCTTTGAAAAACCCGAGACAAGTTGATATGAATATGGTGCATGCTCAGGAAACACGACGGGTTTTGGATCGTTTGTATGGTTATGAAATTTCTCCGCTTTTGTGGAGGAAGATTGCACCGAAATTGAGTGCGGGGCGGGTACAATCTGTGGCAATCCGGTTGGTTGTTGAGCGGGAGAGAACGCGGCAAAAGTTTGTTGCGGCGGAATATTTTGATCTTATTGCGACATTTGCAACGGAGAAGCAAGAAAAATTCAATGCTGAATTACGTGAAATTGATGGAAAGAAAATTGCGCTTGGCAAAGATTTTGATTATGAAACTGGTAAGCTCAAAAATGCTAAAACGATTTTGTTGTCTGGGAAAGATGCTGAAGAATTGAAGATGTCCATCGAAAAGCAGCAATTTAAGGTGAAAAGTTTGGAGACGAAACCTTATAAACGCAGCCCTGGTGCTCCGTTTACAACCAGCACACTTCAGCAAGAAGCGGCGCGAAAATTGAAATATGCTGCGCGAAGAACCATGCAAGTAGCACAAAGATTGTATGAAAATGGATATATTACTTACATGCGTACGGATTCTGTAGCACTGAGTGAAACGGCAGTAAAAGCTGCTCGTGCGCAGGCTTCTGATTTATATGGAAAAGAATATATTACTGCTGCTCCTCGTCATTATGCTTCCAAAGTGAAGAACGCTCAGGAAGCGCATGAAGCTATTCGTCCAGCTGGAACATCTTTTCGACTTCCAGAAGAAGTTCGTGGCGAACTTGAAGCAGAGCAATTTGCTTTGTATGACTTAATTTGGAAACGTACCATCGCTTCGCAAATGGAGGATGCGCAACTTATTCAAACCAGTGTTCAAGTGTGGGATGAAAAGCATACTTTTACCACTTCAGGAAAACAAATTAAATTTGCGGGATTTTTGAAGGCGTATGTTGAAGGTTCCGATGATCCGGAAGAAGACTTGGCAGATCAGGAAAAGATTTTGCCGCCGCTCGTGGCAGCGCAAAAATTAGATGTGGATAAAATGGATACGAAAGGACATCAGACGAAAGCGGTGGCGCGCTATACTGAGGCTTCGCTTATTAAAGAGCTTGAAGCGCGCGGGATTGGGCGTCCTAGTACGTATGCTTCGATTATGGATACGATTGTGCGACGTGAATATGTCTTCAAGCAGGGCGGCGCACTCGTCCCAACTTTTATGGCTTTTGCCGTTGTCAAATTGATGGAACAATATTTCACGAAATTAGTGGATTATGATTTTACAGCGGAAATGGAGGAACATCTTGATGAAATTGCGCTTGGGAAAATGAAGCCTGTGCCGTATCTTCAACAATTCTATTTTGGAAATGCGAAGCATGAAGGTTTGACGACGCTTTTGCAGCAAGATATTGATGCGCGTGAAGCTTGTACTTTGGTGCTTGGAAAAGATAGCAATGGGCATGAAATTCGTTTGAGAATTGGGAAATTTGGACCATTTTTGGAATCAGATGAAAATAAAAAAGCAAGTTTGCCAGAAGGTTTTGCGCCTGATGAGTTAAATTTGGAACGCGCGATGCAAATTCTGGAAGATAATTCTGGGGGGCCAGTAGAACTTGGTATTCATCCTGAAGATGGCAAAAAGATTTTTAAAGGTGTTGGCCGATTTGGACCTTTTGTTCAACTTGGTGAAAAAGCTCCACCTCCCCCAAAAGATGAAGAAAAACCGAAAGTAAAAGGGAAGAAAAAAGAAGTTGTTGAGAAAGTGAAGTTCAAATCAATTCCCGCTTTTCTGAAAATCGAAGATGTAGACTTGGGCATTGCGCTGAAACTTTTGTCATTACCAAAATCACTTGGAAAAAATGCTGAAGGTGAAGATATTTATGTTGATATTGGACGATATGGTCCTTACTTAAAAGCGGGAACAAAGAATCGAAGCATTCCTGAAACTTACCAGGTTTTAGATCTTACTTTAGAGCAAGCTTTGGAAATTTTTGCGACCGAACAAGCTCCATCAGCAGGAAGAGGTGGGTTTGCGAGAAAAGCCCCGGCAACTGCCCCGCTCAAAGTTTTAAATGAAAAAATTAAAGTTCTTACTGGCCGTTATGGTCCTTACATTACTGATGGGAAAGTAAATGTAAGTGTTCCCAAAGATATTGAAGTGGCAGATTTGACGCTTGAACAAGCGACGGATATGCTCGCAAAAAAGAAGAAAAAATAATTATTATTTTATTTTCTCCCATATGGGTAAGTCAATTAAAGAGTTGATGAAGTGGCGTTTTGCCTGCAAACAATTTGTTGCCGATAAAAAAATTATCGTTGCAGATCTTCATGACATTTTAGACTCAGCTCGTTTGGCACCAAGTTCTTTTGGTCTTCAAGGCTGGAAATTTGTGGTGGTGACAAATCAAGAACTCAAACAAAAACTTTCTCCTGTTTGTTATAATCAACCTCAGATTGTAGAAGCTTCAGCATTAGTATTTCTTTGCGCCGACACGGTGCTGGAAGGTGAAAACGGAGTACTTAATCGGTACATGATGAAATCTCAAAAAGATTTGGGCACGAGTGATGAAAAGCGAGATTCTTATCGACAAATGATTGTGGGCATGACTCAAAATCGTAGTCAAGATGATCTTAAAAATTGGTTGCAAAAACAAGTGTACATTCCGTCAATGGCATTGATGTTGGCTGCAGCCGAAAAAGGCATTGATTCTTGCCCAATGGAAGGATTTGAGGCAAAAGGAGTGGCTCACGTACTTGGACTTCCAGAAACCCAAATTCCAACGGTTCTAGTGAGTTTAGGTTATAGAAATATGGAACAACCACCAAAATCTCGTTTTGATTTTGAAGATGTAGTTGATATACGTGTTTAAAGTAGATTTTTAAAAGCCTTTTCATATTTTCAATGAAGAGGCTTTTTTTTTGCAAACTTTAAGCTGGCGGCGATAGAAAATAAATTCCTCGCGGGCTGTTGAAATCAATTTTGGATTCAACGGGCATTGCGCGGCTTGAGTTATTGTTGACTGAATACGCTTGATTACCTGAAAGGTAGGTCACAATACCAATATGTTGATGGCCTGGCACGACTAATCCGTCACGAAGGTGAGAGGGCGTTCTTCCCCAAACAATAACATCACCTGCATTTGTTGGAGATGTATGTTTAGTCCAGCCTTTAGCTACCAAGAGTTGCACTGCACCATCAACATTGTAACTCACTTTGTCTACAATGCCGGCGCTTTTAAGAACTGTGGTCGCAACTAAAGCGCAGCCCAGTTTTCCTCCGGCAACTTCTGAGCCGCGAAATTCTGTTGAGCCCACATAACTTCGTGCTGTTTCAACAATTGCGCGACGACTATCATTTAAATATTCAACTTTCTGAATTGGAATATTGGTAAGCGCAAGTGCTGAAGAAGCTAAATCTTCGGGTGGCTTTGGCGGCTTTGTATTCCAAATTTTTAGTGCTTCTGCTGGTCTGGCTTTTTGAAATTGTTGGGTAAAATTTACATTTTGGATGTTATCAATATATCCAATTCTTTGAATAAGATCTTTAGATTCTTTGCGAACTTTTTCCAGATCAAATGAACCATTCTCTTGAAATCCTCGCCAAACTTCTTGACCCAAATTTTGGAGAATTTGGTCTAATTCTGTATCAAAAAACTGTTCATCTGTTAGAAAACTTTTCCCAACTTTTTTTGCCTCTACCCGAATACTATCTTTAAGTACTGTTTTTTGCTTGATTTTCAAAAATTGCATTTCATCTATAAAACTATTTTTATAGGCCTCGCTGCCTGCTTCTTGGCGCACTAGTCCCAGTGATGGCTGGGTTTCTTTCATCACCACACTGAATCCGGTATGGACAAAAGCGTACTGGCCATCCGCTGTGTAATATCCAGCCTTTCCATTTTTTATTCCACGATGAGCATTAGCAAAAAGCAGCTCATGATGGTGGTCATAAATGTCTACACTTAAAATATTAGGTGGGAGAATGTGGCCGAGTCCTAGGTACCACTCGGCAAGTTCATTATTTTTAAAGTTCACTTGGAAAGAGAGTTGCGATGAGTCTGTTTGACGCTCTAAAAATGCATTTGAAAGTAGGACATGACTTTTAAGTGGGTCTTTTTTATATTCAGCAAGACTTATACCAGCGGTTCTTAAAAGATCAACATCGCCATTTTTTTCATATTTGAGAATATTTCTTTGAAATTCTTGGCGAACTTCAGTTTTTAAATTTATGCAGCTAAGTAAAAAATTAGCATTATCATTTTTATGATTTTCTGTTTCTAAATGCGTTTGAAATGCCACTTTTTCTCCTGATTTTTTTTCAGAAATATTGTGGTATTGGTTTTCGATTGGCAGAGGTTCCATAGATGCTTTTAAATCTCAACATTGTAGCATAGAAAAGCAGTTTTTTCCATGGGGTGTGGCAACATCTTCTTCTATAGATTCGGGGGCATCTATAGATTATAACATAATTTTATCCTAAAAAATAGTAATATTTCGAAAAGCTATTTCAGTTTTAGTCCTGGTATCTGGGACTATTAGCCTTGACAAAGCCATTATTTTTAGCTACGTTTAGTTAAGATTAAAAATCTATTTCATGGTAGAAAACTTATTAGATATTCAAAATTTGCAAGTTGAGGTTGAGGGGAAGAAAATTCTTCAAGATTTATCATTGCAAATCAAAAGTGGGGAAATTCATGCAGTAATGGGTCCAAATGGCAGTGGTAAATCCACATTATGTAATGCACTCATGGGTCACCCTAAATATGCGGTTGTGTCAGGTGATGCATTGCTCAATGGCGAAAGTTTGATAACTTTGTCTCCAGACAAACGTGCGCAAAAAGGTCTGTTTTTGGCTTTCCAGTATCCAAAAGAGGTTCCAGGAGTTACATTTGGGAATTTCTTAAGATTAGCCAGCAATAATTTGAAGAGGGCAAATAGCCCTGAATTTGCTGCGATTGGGCCGGCTCAATATTTTAAAGTTGCGGCGGAACATATGAGTGAACTTCAAATGGATAAAAAATTTGTTGGACGAAGCTTGAATATGGGCTTTTCCGGTGGTGAAAAGAAGCGCGCGGAAATTGTACAAATGTTGGCTTTGGAACCGAAAATTGCGCTCTTGGATGAAATTGATTCTGGATTGGATGTAGATGCGCTAAAAACTGTTGCTGAAGGCATTCAAAAAGCTTATGAAAAGTTGGGGATGGGCGTTTTGCTTATTACCCACTATCAACGAATTCTGAACTACATTAAGCCAGATTTCGTCCATATTATGATTGATGGAAGAATTGTAAAATCTGGTGATGCGAGTTTGGTTTTGGAAATTGAGAAAGAGGGGTACGCGAAATATCTAACGAAAAAATAATATGTCTACAACTAAAGAAGAACGAGTTAAAAATCCAGAGAAATTTGATTTTAAAACTGAAGAAAATTCGGTTTTTAAGATGGAAAAGGGCTTGAGTAAGGAAATTGTAATGGAAATTTCTCGGCAGAAGAATGAGCCACAATGGATGCTCGAATATCGATTGAAGGCTTTGGAGATTTTTTATAGCAAGCCGATGCCAAAATGGGGTGGTGATATGAGTGGTATTGATTTTGAAAATATACATTATTATTTGAAGCCTTCGGAGAAATCTGAGCGGACTTGGGATGAGGTTCCGGATGAGATTAAAACCACGTTTGACCGATTGGGAATTCCGGAGGCGGAACGCAAGTTTTTGGCTGGGGTTGGCGCGCAATTTGAATCGGAGATGGTGTATCATAATTTGCATGAGAGTTTGACGGCGAAGGGCGTGATTTTTGAAGGAACGGATGAGGCTTTAAAAAAATATCCTGAACTTTTTAAACAGTATTTTGCGACGATTATTCCTGCACATGACAATAAATTTGCGGCTTTAAATTCAGCGGTTTGGAGTGGTGGATCTTTTATTTACATTCCAAAAGGTGTGCATATTGAATTGCCGCTTCAGGCGTATTTCCGCATCAATGCCCAAAATATGGGTCAATTTGAACGGACGTTGATTATTGCGGATGAAGGCTCATCGGTTCACTATATTGAGGGTTGTACCGCACCGACTTATTCATCCAGTTCACTGCATTCTGCGGTGGTGGAAATTATTGTAAAGAAAGGCGCGAAAGTGCAATATACCACCATTCAAAACTGGTCCAATAATATTTATAATTTGGTGACCAAGCGTGCGAAAGCTGAGGAAGATGCGACAATGTTCTGGCTTGATTGTAATTTAGGTTCGAAATTGACCATGAAATATCCGGCAGTTTATTTGGTTGGAGCACGGGCGAAAGCGGAAATTTTGAGTATTGCTTTGGCTGGAAAAGGCCAACATCAGGACGCCGGAGCGAAAGTGATTCATGCGGCGGTGGACACGACTTCGACGATCACTTCTAAATCGATTAGCAAAGGCGGTGGAAGGACTTCGTACCGCGGTTTGGTGAAAATTCATAAGGGGGCGAAAGGTTCAAAATCCCGCGTGGTTTGTGATGCTTTGTTGTTGGATAAAGAATCACGTTCGGACACTTACCCGACCATGCAAATTGATGAAAATGATAGCGCGATTGCGCATGAAGCGACGGTGGCGAAAATTAGTGAGGAGCAACTTTTTTACCTTATGAGTCGTGGATTTTCTGAATCAGAAGCTGCGACAATGTTGGTGAATGGCTTTATTGAGCCAATTGTGAAGATTTTACCGATGGAATATGCGGTGGAAATGAATCGGTTGATTGAGATGGAAATGGAGGGTTCGATTGGGTAATTTATAAAAATTTTATTGTCGTTTTTTATGTATATTCCAACTCTTACTCATATTGACCAAGGCTACCGTTTTGAGTCTGTGCTTCCGCCGGAAGTGAAGTTTGAGGATGGCCAAAAAGAGACTTTGGTGACAGAGAAATTGGAGGATTCAAAAATTATAGTAGAAGCTGGATGTAAAGCGACTTTGATTGCGGTATTGACTGAAGGAACGCAACCCTCGACTGATCCACTTTTGGCCTCTAAGGCTGCTGATATTCAGATCGAATTTGGCGGACGTGGTGCGGAATTGGTGATGTTGGTTTTTATTGTGGGGCGAGAGAAAGATCGATTTCACTTTAAGACGACTTCGCGGCATGGGGTTCAAGGTACGAAGGCTTCATATTTTGTAAAGGGGACCATGTTTGAGCAGAGCAGCGCGGATTATCATGGGAATTTGATTATTGAAAAAGGCGCCGATGAAACGGATGTTTATTTGGCGCATCATACTTTGCTTTTGGGGCCTGCGGCCAAGGCGAATACGTTTCCGGGTCTGGAAATTGAGGCCGACGAAGTGAAGGCTGGCCATGCGGCAACTGTTGGGCGGGTGGATGAGGAAGTGCTTTTTTATTTACAGGCTCGGGGGTTTGAGAAGCAAGAGGCGGAGCAACTTTTGGTTCGGGGATTTTTTGAGGATTTGCTGATGAAAATTGCGAATGAAAGTTTGAGGGATGACTTGCGGGAGAAGATTTTGGCGAGGTTGCCTTAGTGCTTTATTACACTTTGTATAGTTTCAGTATATTAAATTTTTGCTTACATTTTCAAGATAACATAAATTGAAAGACTATTATTATAGGTTTTTCGTCCATTCATGTACAAGTATGAATGGTTTTATGAGATTAGCCATGATGATACTCTTTTTCTTTTTTGGGTTTTTTATGCTTTTGTCTTTCCAAGATTGGTTTAGTTTTATGATTATGACGTCACTTTTAGTATTCAATTTCTTATTGCTGCCCTATTTGCAGTACAAAAAAATCTCAAATTTAACCCAAGCCAAAGAATTAATTTATAGTTTTGATGATCATGAATTTACTTATGTATGTGGATATTTGAAAAATACTTTACAAAAGGAGTCAATTATATCCATCGCCATTTATAAAAATTTTTTGAAAATTGATTTTCTGAAAAATTCTATTAAGCTTTATCCGATTTTTGACCTTGTAGACCGTGAAAGAATTACTACTTGGCTACAGCAATCTGCTTACAAAAATTTGCTTCAACTCAAGTAATTTTTCCTGCTTTTTAGCGACTTCATACTTGGCATGAGGTTGTTAGGATTCAATAATGTTGTGGAAGTACCAGCGGGTCACATCCCAGTTGTTGTTTTTGGGGACTAAAATATATTCTCCACGGTCGGTTTTTTTGCATTCTGGGGCTTTTCTTGCGGAAGTGTCGGAAGTTTTTGGAGTAGTTGATGCTGATTCTCCTGCTGAATTTGCTCTACTTTCTTTCTTTTCTCCAGCTGTTGCAGCTTCTTTACATGGCGCTTGCGGTTTTAATTCGCCGGTGAATTTTGACTCTAAAACGTTGCCTGAGGAGAGCACGTTTCCGCCTTCAATTTTGAAGCTTTGGTAGCGGAAATAGTCGAGGAGGGCGTCGGGCAGGGTGATGTCGGTTTCGGTTTTTTGCAGTATGGTGCCCGCAATTTTACGTAGAGTTTCGGCGTTGCCGAGGCCGAAAGTTTTGGCTTTGGTTTGCAAGGCTTTCAAAATTGTTTGTTGGCGGTCGGCGCGGGCGAAGTCGCTGGAGGTGTGGCGGGTGCGTGCTAGGCGCAAGGCTTGTTTTCCGCTTAAGTGATGATCCCCGGCTCGGTAATACAAGGTAGACCAAACGCCGTTGTCTAAAGTTTTGTAGGTTGGGTCGATGACAGCGGCATCTAAATGTACATCAACTCCTCCAATCAAATCAATCACCTCAATAAAGGCGTACATATCAATTAAAATAAATTTGTCAATTTTGTAGCCGCTGATAAAAGTGATGGAACGTTTGAGTTCTTCCATGCCATAAAGCGCGTATATGCTGTTGATTTTTCGGTTGTTGTAATAGAGGTCGCGGGGGATGCTGATGAGCGAAATGCGGTGTTTTTCTGGATTGATATTCGCCAAAATCATCGTGTCGACGAGGCCGCCGTTTTTTCCGGCAATCAAAATGTTCATTTGCCCAGGAACTTCAACGGCTTTATTCCCATACTTCGGAATGGCTTGCGGCAAAATTAAGGTTTTTTTTTTGAGCCGTCGTCCAAGAAGGAAGTTACTGCGATTTCTTGGTCATCTTTGAGGATTTTTACCATTCCGGAAGTTATTTCGATGGCAAAGCTGAATTTTACTTTGCTGTCGGGGCCTGTTACATCGTAAATAATTTTATTGGTTTCTTGGCGAGGTTGTTCACTTAATTTTCCGCCGGATTTGGTGAGAAGGTCTTGGAAAGCTGGTTGTTGGAAAATTGCTGTCAGTTCATTGAGACGTTCTGTGGTAAGTTTTTGTTCAGGGCTTGCTGACTCAATGCTGTTGAAGGCACGAATCAAAGCAGGCTTCATTGCTGTGGCATTTTCAAAATTTTGTTCGCCCACCATCAAATGCATGTCACTTTTTCTGATATTCAAAATTGGGATTCCGTCTTGGCCAACCTTAAAAATATAACTTTCAGCATTTTCTTCAGGATTTGCTGGCCATTGAACTTTTTTATCAGCTAAAATTTTTTTAATTTCGTCATCTTTCACTAAATCTGCAATTTCTTGAAGGCGATTTTTGTAGCTTTTTTTGAGTTTGCTGACGTGATCTACGGAATCAACGAGGTGTCCCAATAATTCAGTTAAAAAACCACTGTCGGTGAAACTCTTTAAATTCTTTATGCCCGCGATGCTTTGGATGGTGCTGCTGCCAGTTTCAAAGTTCAACAAGACGTTAAATAAAGGCTCTTTCTCTTCCGTTCCGGATAAAAATTTTATACTTAGTGTTGAGTTTTCCGCTTTCACATCGCCTAAACTCAAAGCTCCCTGAATGGTTCTTCTTACTTCAGAATCCGCATATTCTTTCATTGTCGGATCAACTTTAAATTTGTCTACCAACGAAAGCGCGATGGTTTTATTTTTTGAAATTGCATTTTCTTTGTCTAAACTATTTAAAAAAGCGTAGACGCCCAGTTCTGTTTCAGAAGCGGGCTTTTCATCAATATTTCCCTCAGTCGCTTTCTCTCCAAAAGAATATTCTTTGGTTGGTAAAAGCAAATATTCACGAATTTCAGTGAGATCAGCTGCGAAAGCTTTTACATCGCCGTTCATGGCACCAATTTCGTCGACGACTCCTTGATTGTATTTATCAACTTTCGTTACTATCATGCCCAAATTGAGCAATTGATAGGTATTAAAAATGAGCATGAATGCTAAAACTAACATTGCGAGACTTTTGATTGCGGGCCAGAAGCGTTTTTTCTTTGCTGGCTCTTTTATTTCTTTCGTTGAATTCATGAATAAGTTACGAGAATCGAATAATTATTTTTTCCAGATATCATTCCAGCCGCGGATGATGAGGCCTTGTAAAGTTGGGGAAGGAATTCTTTTTAAATCGCCATAGGCTGCGGTGTAGCAGGCTTCTCCGGCTTTGCAGAAATCACTTGAGCCGACTTGGCCGTTGGAATTTTTGGTGCCGAGATGTGAATACGTTTCCGTGCCCCAATATCCAAAGCCTACCCAGGTAGTGTTGAATTTTCCGAGGCGAAGTTCGCAGCGCAGACCTTTGCCGAATTTACCAAGGTTTCCGGTAATTGCATCATCAAGGCTGTAGGCGGTGTAGGAAGTGAGGTGATCACCACACACAAGCGGATTTGCTAGCCAGGAATAGTTCATTTCGGCTACCCGTTTCCATTCTTCGCCCCAGGAGCCGGTGACTTGAATGGTGTCGCGGTCGATGATTTTTACGGTGAGATTGCCGGGGAA
>Ga0105046_10005669_pt1 | contig 19747 bp, 16 predicted proteins | sample MAT03_FD_78385 | JGI IMG/M metagenome (GOLD analysis project Ga0105046, IMG submission 78385) | Freshwater microbial communities from Lake Fryxell liftoff mats and glacier meltwater in Antarctica - MAT-03 (megahit assembly) | ecosystem: Environmental > Aquatic > Freshwater > Ice > Liftoff... | reverse complement strand
GTTCAGCATCCATATCGAAGGCGGGAGCTGGTGATGCTTTTACGCCCCGGAACGAATACAAGTACTCCGACGAAGCAATGTCGTTGGCCGGTTGGCCGAGCAGGTAGATAACATCGGCGGTTGGCCGCCCCCCCGCTTTCTGGAAATTGAGCGTCATGCGATTGTCCAGATCCTCCATCAAACCCAGCATACCAATTGTTGGTGTCGGGAATACCGGCCCGTCGTCGGACGATTGGTTATAAAAGCTTACGTTGCCGCCCGTTACGGGTGTAGCGAACCGAAGGCAGGCATCGCCCATACCCTTAACGGCTTCCACAAAATGCCAGTAAACTTCCGGCACGTAGGGGTTTCCGAAGTTCAGGTTATTGGTTACTGCTATCGGCTCTCCACCCGAACAAACAATATTACGGGCTGCTTCGGCCACGGCGATTTGCGCCCCCACAAACGGGTTTGCGTTTACGTAGCGGCTGTTGCAGTCCACCGTGATGACAATGGATTTGTCGGTTGATTTTCCGTCGGGAGTTTTCACCCGAACCACGGCTGCATCCGAAGGTGCATTGGTACTCCGGTTAGCTGTTCCTACCATGGAGTCGTACTGCTCGTAAATCCACCGGCGCGAACAGATATTGGGGTGGCTCAACAGATGCTTAGCCACCGTCCCAATTTCGTCGGCTGTCACATCGGCCACATCGGCAATCTGAAACTTTTGAAACTCTTTTATATAAGCCGGTTCGCGGTATTCGCGGTGGTATTGAGGAGCGCCACCACCCAGCACGAGATCGTGTGCAGGCACGTCGGCCACCAGTTGCCCATACCGGTAGAAATATAATCTACCATTTTCGCCTTCGGGTGCGGCAATCACCTCCCCAATTTGGGCGCAATGAAGGTCCCACTTCTCAAAAATACCGTTGATAATGTGCTCTTTACCCTTTTCAACCACTACCAACATCCGCTCCTGCGACTCAGACAGCAGAATTTCGAACGGCTCCATGTGAGCCTGACGAGTAGGCACTTTGTCGAGGTCGACAATCATACCATGCTCCCCTTTTGCGCTCATTTCAGACGTCGAGCAAATGATACCTGCCGCCCCCATATCCTGGATACCAATTACGTAGCCCGACGCAATGATTTCGAGCGTAGCTTCGAGCAGCAGTTTTTCCATGAATGGGTCACCAACCTGTACGGCAGGCAGCTTCTCTGTGGATTTGTCGCTGATGTCTTCAGAGGCAAACGTGGCCCCGTGAATGCCGTCTTTGCCCGTTGCCGAGCCAACAATGAACACCGGGTTACCCACACCATACGACGTTGCTTTAGCCACTTTCCCCACTTCGACAATACCCGCCGAAAACGCGTTCACCAGCGGGTTGGTGTTATAGCACTCATCGAAATAGACCTCGCCCCCCACCGTCGGAATGCCAAACGCATTGCCATAGTCGCCGATGCCTTTCACGACACCCCGCAGCAAGCGCCGGGTTTTAACAGAGTCGGGGTTACCAAACCGGAGTGAGTTCAGTTGGGCGATGGGCCGGGCACCCATCGTAAAAATATCGCGGTTGATACCGCCCACGCCTGTTGCTGCACCCTGGTAGGGTTCAAGTGCCGAGGGGTGGTTGTGCGACTCGATCTTAAACGAACACGCCAGGCCATCGCCAATGTCAACAAGCCCTGCGTTCTCTTCGCCCGCTTTAGCCAGCATCCGCTCCGAATCGCGGGGCAGTGTTTTCAGCCAGACAATAGAGTTCTTATACGAGCAGTGTTCCGACCACATGACCGAGAAAATACTCAGTTCGGTAAAGTTGGGGTTGCGCCCCAGAATGGCCTGGATACGCTCGAACTCGTCAGGGAGTAAACCCAGCTTACGGGCGGTTTCAACAGTAGGGTGAGTTTCCATAGGGCAAAAATAGGGGTTTCAACCGCAACGATTCACAAATCAAAGCCGGTTAGTTTCTGAAATCGAGTGTTTGAAAGATAGCCATATTGTTTCCCTTCGCTGCCGATAGAGTTCTTGGCATAAGGGAAAAGCAGAACGAAGTTTGGAGTGTTTTGCTGGAAAATTCGGAGTTGGTAGTCACGTTCTCCGATTCGGGTAATAGCGGCCATATCGCCAGGTGCGGCCAATTTAGTCTTATTCAGTTTCGAGGTTAGCAAGCGAAAATCGAGATTATTTTCTGCCTCAAACGTTATTGTGCTTTTCGGGTTTACGATCCCTAAATCCACGTAGTTCAGGCTGATTTCAGCACGGTAAGTGGCCTTAACTCCTCTTCGGTTTGGAACAATTAATGGCGGAAAAAAGTCATACGAGTCTTTACTGAGAAAAAAGTATTGTGTTCCCACAGGTTTCCCTGTTGCCTGAATCCTGGACGTATCATTATGTACTAATGTAAGCAACAACGTCGTTTCCTGGGTTTCCTCTAATTTTACATCTTTCTTAAACTCATCGTATAGCAACGCCCAGGCCGGGTGTTCATCGTCAGCAATGTCGGGTTGACTAACGTCCCATTTCTGGGAAAGTATAGATTGAATCAAATCCGGCCAGCTAAATCCAGATTGCTGAATGTGTTCGTGATTCAGTAAGACAGATGCTTCCACATTCTGCGACTGCGACATTCCGGGGCCAGTAAAATTAGCAGAACTGACTACCAACGACTGCTTTTCTGGGGATGCAAACCCATAACATTTGGCGTGCATGATCCGCTTCCGGTTCACGATGTGAACATCCCCTCCGACTTCAATCAATTTTTTGACGACTTGCCTACTTGAAAGACTCTGAGAAGCACTCCCACCCAGCACAGCAATTAATTTCCCGCCCGCTTTGATGTGTCGTTCAAAAACATCGTAGAACCGAAGACCTCCATTAAAATTGGCGAAACCGGATATAATATAAATGGTGCCATGGCCAGATTTTAATTCACGAACCCATGCCCGTTCGAGCATATTCATCACCCCTTTAATACTCACATCTGTATTATAAACGTTTGGCTGTAAGGTAAATGAGAACATAATTATTTCATGAGGACAATGAGTGATTCCTGATTAATAGCATTCTGACTGTGTAAACTAAATCGCTGATAGGCTTGAAGTTGTGTTAATTCAAAAGCCTTCCATCCAACGCTGATAGCCACTTGTTCCAGTAGGGCGGGCGTATCGAAACTATACTTCACACCGCCGATTGTCGTTTGATTATGTCCTACCACCAAACAGAACTTTCCGTTTTGTTTTAATAGTCCATGAACATTTACAAACACCTGTTTCATGTCCACAAAATAGCGATAAAGCAATGTTGGGACTGCTTGTCGTCTGAAACCGTCCTGATTTGTCAACGCGTTTTGGAGTTGATTACAAAAATCGACAACAGGGGCGGGCAGGTCGTCAATGTTATTTTGCATCCGGTCAATCCATTGTTTTTGAACCGACTTCCGAAATTCCCGGCTACCGATTAGGGTTTCTTCCAGACTGTTAATAGCTTTTGCCTGACTTAATCCAAGCCAGACAAGGCTCAACCGTTGTGTATCAATATAGGGCAGAGCCGTTGCGTAAGGGGGGCTGGTCACGGCGATGTCAAACGATTCGATCAACTCATGATTAGGAACTGTCTGGCGTATGTCGTGCAGCATAGCCCGGCCAATGGAAGGCATTCGCCCCAAAACAGCCTGGGTTGCCCGCAACTCGCACAGGAACCGATGAAAACTTTGCTCAACAGCATCCAGAAACGAAGTTGTTGGAAATGGGGAGCTTCGGCGACGAATCCGTAGGTCAGCCGGCTCCTGAAGCGAATAGTCCCGCAATAGGTTACTGACCAACACCAGAAAAATTGCGGCAGAATCCTGTGCCTGTTCGGCTATAACATGGCGTAGAGTTTCCATCTGCACCAATATAGTAGCCGGAAACCAATTCATCAGATAAGCATAACGTTCGTCTTCGTCTGTGGTTATTAGCCAGTCAGACGCTCGACAACGGGCTATAATGATAGTGGCGTATTGCGTTAAAAGATCGCTGTCAGCACTCAGTGCCTGTAGTTTGGCTGTAGAGATAAAAACCGCCATTGGATTTATATCAAATCCAAATGCCTGATTTCCAGCATGAACAGCTTCGACAAGGGTAGTCCCACTACCGCAGAAGGGGTCTAAGACCTGTATAGGCTGACGAGAAGGGCCAAAAATATTGAGTAAAGAACGAACTACCTGTGGATTGAATTTGCCTTTGTATTCGTGCAATCCGTGAGACGAGTACCGCGTTACCTGTCTCCTGCTTGTACGCGGCTTATCATTGGCCGTTTCAAGCAGCCGTTGAGTAGTCGGTACCAGTACCCCTTCCTCCCCGAAATAGGAGAAATAAGCTAATTTTCGTAACGTATCAGCTTGTGCTGATTCAGGTAACGATACAACGTCATTTGTGGTTTCGGGAGTCTGCCCTGTCAATTGCTGAACCTCCCTGACAGCCAGTTCTTTTTCGTAGGGAAAGTATTTGTAGGGATGCCAGTATAGTTTCATTCAGTGATGCTGTACAACAACAATATATTCTGATTTAATGCGGGCATGAGCCAGATTGAACGACTTGCGCGAGCTTTTCATCGCCCGGACGATGGTGGTACGATGTGTAAAGTTATGGGTAGTCGCAGCTCTTGCAATCAGTTCTTCGTTGGCATACTCAATACCGTGAATGATTGATCGCCCAACGACAAAAACGGCAAACGCATCCGGTAGCATTACCTGGTCAAGTAATGAAAATAACTGACTCATCTGATGCAGAAAATCGTCGCCGGTATGATGGTTTTTTTTAAAAAAATGCGATCGGGCTCCAATTTCATGTTCTTTAACAGCCAATGGGTCAAATCCCAACCACCACATCCGGTATTTATGGTAGAGCCAATATTCATAAGCGTTAGGATAGGGGGGAGAAGTAACCACCAGGCCAACGCGCCGTTCAAAAGTCTCAGGCTGAACCGCCAATACATTACTATTGAGGACAGTTACTTTGTTTTTGGTTAAGTAGTTTTGGCGGCTTTTAGCATGGATTAGTTGCCGTACGGCTTTATAGAACAAGTCATACACGGTTTGTTCCTCAACCGCTTTCGCAACGGCAGCATATCGAGTATCGCTGTCCTGATTGGACACCTTCACAATGATACTCGAACACGCTATCAATAAAGCCTCGCGTAGTGTTTCGTCCTCAATAGCCCGAATGATAGTCGTTAATCGAGTTAAACCAATTTGAGCATTTTTGTTAAACCAATGATTCAGATTTGGAATATCCGGGATGCAATAGGGCAACAAAGATTTGGCTCGGCTTATAACTTCATCCGCACAAGTCGCCAGCGAAAATACGTCTATTGATCTGGTTTTTACCCGCGATAGTAAACACGCAATCGGATTTAAATCGATCCCAATTGCATCATAACCACATTGTTGGGCCGCCACCAAAGAAACACCACTTCCACAAAACGGATCAAGAATAACGCCCTGTCTATCAGGCTTTAACGTTTCAATCACTGCCAATGGAATTTCAGGAATAAATTTAGCCGGATAAGGATGAATTGAATGAATTGTTTTACCCTTGGCCGACTCGTTGAAATCCCAATTTATTTGATGAAGTGTTTTTAATTTACCCTCTAAGTTTCCTTTATCAATGTCATGACTTGCATCTTCACCAGACATTAAGACCAGCTTACGGGCAGTTTCAACAGTGGGGATTGAAGCAACAGCGGCTTGGTCAGCGGGGGTCTGGTCGATGATTTCCACAAAGAGAAGTAAATTTTTTGCCCAGTGGGCTACGAACGATTTCTCGCTAATAACGAATCAATTAGCGCATTTTAGCGAGTAAGAACAGGGCAAAAATACGCTTTTTTGCTCAAAACGGCCTTCTGTTTCTACATCACCCCTTGACAAATCGTAAAAATCGACATACCTTTGCACCATCAAACCACGAAGAGAGATGGCAGAGTGGTCGATTGCGATGGTCTTGAAAACCATTGACTGTTACAGGTCCGGGGGTTCGAATCCCTCTCTCTCTGCAAAAGCAGGCTAAAACGCTCACATTCATCATGTCGAGCGTTTTTTGTGTCTATATAGTCTGTTCTCTGATTGACAAAACGCATAAAAAGAACTTTACCATTCCCTTCTTGTTGTGTAACACAACGACCATTACCTTTGGTGAGTAATCCCACAAACACAAACCAAACGTGGTAGAAAAAGAGATTAATCGTTGGAAGCTGACCATTGCCCGCCTGGAAGCCATTATTGAAAATGAAGACCTCTCACTTACACAAGCAAAAAGTCTGCGACAACAATATGAACTGGCTCATTGGATGCTCGACCAGTTGACTGGTGAAAAGGGCGATAAACGGCCTAATGAGTAATGTACTGCTACAAAAAGTCGATTCGTTCCTACTAATCCAGATTAAACAATGAACGCCCAACAACTTATTCAGGATATCAACACTGCGCAAACACCCGATCAGATTCGGGCAGTAAACCGGGTCATGTCTGCTTTTCTTTCTACTGCTTCCCCCGATGACGCGAAGGCCGTGCGAACTGAATTTGCCCTTTTAGTCGAGCAAACTTTAGATGAAATCGACCAGCAGGCCGAAGAGACGCTGCGCTTTTTGGCTCTGAACGGTAAACGATATAACCTCGATGAATGGCTGACTCCTGCGGAATACGCCAAACAGTACGGGTTGCGGTCTGTTAACAACGTAACGAACTGGATGGTACGGGGCATTATTCCAGCCGTTGATATTCTGGAAGTGCCAGAACTAAACGGACTACGATTAGTCCGAAATAAGCCCTACCGGGAAACGTCCGCAGAAGTGGATCACTAAACTAAAACTCCCCTCAACCATGTGGCAGGAACAAGACAACAAACTCGTCCGCGATTTTCAATTCGCTGACTTCTCGGAAGCATTCGCTTTCATGACTCGCGTGGCGCTCATCGCCGAGAAAATGGATCACCATCCCTGGTGGTCGAACGTGTATAACAAAGTTCGCATCGAACTAACTACTCATGATGCGGGCAATACGGTTACCGATAAAGACCGAAAACTGGCCGCTGCCATTGACCGGTTAACAGCCAACAACCAGCAGTAAGCACGCAACAAAACGTTACAGAACTTCTGACTCATTCCTTATTGTCGGCTGTTCGCTGATAGTTGTTATCTGAAAATGCTCTACCTCGTTCCTACTCCCATCGGTAACCTCGAAGACATTACGCTTCGGGCGGTAAATGTGCTTAAATCAGCCGATACGATTCTGGCCGAAGATACCCGTACGTCCGGTGTGCTGATGAAACACCTCGGCATCAATAAGCCGTTGCAGAGTTACCACATTTTCAATGAACACCAGACGGTTCAGCGGGTTCTCGACCAGTTGAAACAGGGTAAAACCTACGCGCTGGTTTCGGATGCGGGTACACCCGGTATTTCAGACCCTGGCTTTTTGCTGGTGCGCGAGTGCATTCGTCACAATATTACTGTAGAGTGCCTGCCCGGCCCAACGGCCTTTGTCCCCGCTTTGGTCAACTCCGGGCTGCCGACCGACCGGTTTACGTTTGAGGGCTTTTTGCCCCACAAAAAGGGACGACAAACCCGATTGAGTCAGCTGGTTGAGGAAGAACGGACCATGATTTTTTACGAATCGCCCCATCGCCTGCTAAAAACGCTGGGGCAATTTGCCGAGGTATTCGGGCCGGAGCGACCGGCCAGTGTGAGCCGGGAATTAACAAAACTATTTGAGGAGACGGTTCGTGGATCGTTGTCCGAAATTATGGCTTATTTTGCCGATAAACCCATCAAGGGCGAAATTGTGGTGTGTGTGCAGGGGCTGGAACCCATTAAATCGAGTAGCAAACGTGATAAAAATAGCGCTTACTATAAACAAGACAGCGATGACGTGGACAATGAAGACGAGGATGAATAGACTTACGCTCCTTCTGCTTTTACTGCTCACTGTCAACTGCTCACTGCTCACTGCCCAAACCCTTTCTCCTTCAGCGCGGGTAAGCCTGATTACTTACGGGCCGGGACAAGACGATATTTCGTCGGTGTTCGGGCATACCGAAATCAGGATTTATGATCCATCGGTTGGTCTCGACCGAAACTATAGCTATGGCGGGTTCGACTACAAAGCCGACTATTTTATTCTCAAGTTTTTGCGGGGCACATTACCCTATACCTTATCGGTTCATGCGCTGTATCAGGCAATTTATTACTATCAGCAAAACAACCGGAGCATTCGGGAGCAATTACTGAACCTATCGGCAACGCAGCGGCAACGGCTTTTTGAGGCACTGGAAACAAATTACCTGCCCGAAAATCGCTTGTATCGTTACAAATTCTTCTACGACAACTGTGCTACCCGCCCCCGCGATGTGATTGCGGAGGCTTGCGGGGACAGCCTGCAATTTCCGGCCCCCAAGAAACTCACCAAATCGTATCGGGATTGGATGAACGACCTTCTGGGCGAAAAGCCCTGGGCGCAACTGGGCATGAACATCGCTATTGGCCGCCCGGCTGACGCCGTTGCTACCACCTGGGAGTCGATGTATTTACCGAACAACGTATTTAATCAGTTGGCTCAGGCAACCATTCAGCAAAGCAGCCGACAACAGGTTTCGTTGGTCAGTAGCACCCAAACCTTATTTGAACCGCAAAACTTGCCCAAACAAAATCTACCTCTACCGCTCTATCCGGCTTTTGTGTTTGCCGTGTTTGGCACGTTGATTGGTTTTATTACTTATCGGCAATACGTGCAGGGCAAAGTCGACCGATCAATCGATAGGCTGCTGTTTGGGTTTGCGGGCTTGTGTGGCTGGCTCCTTCTTTTTCTATGTATCCTCCGGGATGACGACGTTACGGCCTGGAACCCGTCGATATTGTGGCTGTTGCCGCTACACTTGCCTCTGATTTTCCGGGCAACAAACGGTAAAAGCCAACGCTTCACCAATCTGTATTTTGGTATCACGGCAGTACTGTTGCTGCTTGGTTTATTTACCTGTACTATACCCGGTGGTGCCCATGCGCTGTTTATTCTAACACTGTTAATCCGGTGTGTCGCCAATATTCAACAGGTTCGGAGAACACGCGCTTTAACTGTATCATCATAAGACCTGCAAGGTTTTTAAAGCCCTACAGGTCAACTCAATACCCATTTCAATGACTCAACTTACCGACGGCTTCCTTACCTCCCTTTGCTCGATTGCCCGCGATGCCGGGGCTTTTTTGCTCCAGGAGCACCAAAAGTTCAGCCTTGACGCAGTCGAATACAAAGGCACCAACGATCTGGTGTCGTATGTTGACAAAGAGACCGAAAAGCAGTTAGTGGCAGCCCTTAGCGAGCTACTCCCCGAAGCGGGTTTCGTGACCGAAGAAGGAACCACGGGAAACAGCAGCGACCGTACTGCGCTCAACTGGATCATTGACCCGCTCGATGGCACCACCAACTTCATTCACGGACTGCCCGTTTTTTGTGTCAGCGTGGGACTTGCCATTGGCAATAGACCCATTGCGGGCGTAATTTTCGATCCGAACCGCGACGAGTGTTTCTTTGGGCGCGAGGGTGCCGGAGCCTTTTGCGGGCGGGGCACCGCCACGCCGGAGCGCATCCGGGTATCGCCAACCACGAAACTGAGCGAGAGCCTCATTTCGACGGGCTTCCCCTATTACACCTTCGACCGGATGGTCGATTACCTGAGTATTCTCGAAAACCTGATGCACAAAACCCACGGTCTGCGCCGGATGGGTTCAGCCGCCATTGATCTGGCGTATGTGGCCTGCGGGCGTTTCGAAGGGTTTTATGAGTACAATCTCCACGCCTGGGATATGGCGGCCGGTGTACTGCTCGTGCGCGAAGCAGGCGGCATCGTCACCGATTTTAAAGGCGGTAACGAGTTCCTGTATCGGGGCGACGTAATAGCCGGATGCGGGGTGCATACGGAACTTTTGGCCACTATTCAGCGATATTGGAACAAATAATGGGCATCGATTTACTTCGCTATCCCATCGGGGATTTTGTCTACGGCCAGACCTACACGCTTGATCAGGTTCGGGCATCCATCGACGAAATTGCTAACCTGCCCCACAAGCTGACCCGGCTGGTGGGCAAGTGGAGCGACGACCGCCTTGACACGCCTTACCGGCCCGAGGGGTGGACAGTACGGCAGTTGGTACATCACATAGCCGATAGCCATATCAACGCTTACGTCAGAACCAAGCTGGCGTTAACCGAAAACAACCCGACTATTTCGCCTTACGAAGAAGGTGAATGGTCCAAATTACCTGATTCACTGCTACCCATAGAGCATTCTCTGGTTATCTTGAGCAACATTCATGACCGTTGGGCAGTTGTTCTGAACAGCATGACCGAAGCCCAACTCAGGCGCACCTATTTCCACCCCGGCAATCAGCGCCAATTTGAACTGGCAGAAGTAGTGCTGTTGTACAGGTGGCATGGCGAACATCATTACCAGCATGTGTATAAGCTAGCGCAACGGAACGGCTGGCTTTCCTAATTTGTTGGATTGATATGCAGGAACTCATCATCATCGTTCTCTTTGCGCTAGCGGCTGGTTACCTCGGCTGGCGGGCCTTGCGGTCGGTAAATCGGACCGATGCCGGATGCGGCAAAGGCTGCGGGTGTGCGGTCGATAAAGCAGCCGTGAAATCTGCGGGTCCCGGACACTAAGGTTACTTAACTTTTTAAAATATTCGTAGGTTTGCTGTGTAATGAAAACGCAGCAAACCTTTTTTATTTTTTTACTTGGCGCCACTCTACTATTGGCAAATGGTTGCCGAAAAGTGAACCCAAAGCCGCCGGCAGCTGAAGGCTTTGATGACCCTATTCCAGCAACAGTCTCCTACCTTACGGGACGAATTACGTTTGAACTATCTGATCTGGAACGGAAAATAAACAAAGAGCTGAAACCAGTTTTGGTGATGGAAGACGCGCTGGAAGGCCGCAAAGGCGAAAAATGGCAACTTCGTGTAGAACGAAACGGCCCAGTAAAGTTACGCTATGAAAAGCAGCGCGTGTCCATTACCGCTCCATTGCAGGTATGGATCAGTAATCCACTGGCTTTCAAACGCAACAAACGACGGCTAGCCAAAGACTCCACGTTTGTTGCCAAAAAACAATCCCTTTGTGCGCTATCGGTTAATTTCGACACGCCCTTGGTCGTCACCAAAAAATGGACACTAGCCACAAAATTGCGATTTGTCGATTACAAATGGATTGAGAAACCCAAATTGCGCATTTTAGGCGTTCGGTTATCCATCCAGAATATTGCTGAAAAAATTATTGACTCCCGCAAAGGAGATATTGAAGCAGCCATTGATCAGGCTGTTGCGGGAGAACTTCACCTTGACAAGGAAATTCGAAAAATCTGGCGTGATATTCAGCGGCCGTTGCTACTCAACAAAACCCCCGATTCGGTCTGGCTCGTGCCTTCTCCATTGAGTGTTGCGGCTGGCCCTATCTCGGGAAACTCCCGAACTATCACTGTACCGTTGCGTATTGGGTTTGCTACGGCCACTTATTTTGGCAAGCACCCTAATGTAAAGCCATCCTCAAAGCTACCTGTTTTACAAAAAGTAGCTCACCTTCGCCCAATATCAGACCTCAAAGTGCTCTTTACTATTCCCTTTGCCGACCTTAACCGGGTATTGAGCAACAATCTGAAAGGTCGTAAGCTGGAATTGGCAGGGGGACTGATTACTGTGAAATCAGCCTCGGTCTACGGCGGTCAACACGCACTAATTTTGAAAACTGATGTAGGAGGATCGATGAAAGGCACCTTGTATTTTCACGGTAAGCCCTATTTCGATACATTGAGCAATACGTTACAGATTCGGGATGTCGATTTCGATGTACATACCGAAGAACAGTTATTGGCTACTGCCGACTGGCTTCTGCACGATAAGCTCCGGGACACACTTACTGCTGCCCTAAAAATCCCGATGGGTCGTCAGTTGGCGGCATTACCCAAAAAAATTGAAACCGCTTTTGCCCGTGGAAAAGCGGGCAAAAAAACGGAGCTTGATATCGATGCGTTCCGCTTAGTACCACAGCGTATCGCTGTTCGACCTGAAGGCGTTCAGATCCTGATTGATATTCAATCAAAAGTGACCCTGGAGGTAAAGAGACTGTAACCCCTCACTCTTTCCCCAAACTTCCATCAACTTCTCTCCATATTCCTAATGGATTTGCCAGCTGCAATGCCAGTGGCAGGAGGGCATCGGGAAAACTTTGGTAGCTAACAGGGCGCGCAAACCGCTCAATGGCCGCCGTACCAACTGAAGTTGTACGCGAATCGGAAGTGGCAGGGAACGGTCCACCATGGGTCATGGCTTCGCATACCTCTACGCCCGTTGGGTATCCGCCAAACAACACCCGACCTGCTTTTTGCTGTAACAGCGATACCCAATTCTGTGAACTAGCTTTCAAATCGGCATCCGTTGCAAAGATGGTAGCCGTTAGCTGTCCTTCCATCGTTTGGAGACAAGCAGCCATTTCCGCTTCATCAGTGCATACTACCACCATCGAACTTGGCCCAAACACCTCATGGCTCAACGCTGGGTTTAGTTTAAAAGCTCCTCCTGTAGTTGTCAGTATGGCGGGTCTACCTTCTGTATGATCCGGGCGGGCATTACTTTCTGACTGGGCAAGCAGGCTCACCTCAGAAGCGTGAGTCAGTGTGCCGATACCCCGACTATAGTTGTCGCGGATACTGGGTGTGAGCATGGTAGCGGGCACCGTAGACCGGATTTTGGCACCAAGCGTGCCCAGAAAATCGGGCAGTTTGTCGGTTTGCAACACAAACACAATACCCGGATTAGTACAAAACTGCCCTACGCCCATGGTAACGGAGGCTGCCAACCCTTCGGCAATGGCCGTTCCTCGCTCCTGCATAGCCCCCGCCAGCACAACCGTTGGATTCACTGAACTCATTTCGGCGTATACCGGAATCGGCTCCGGTCGTGCCTGGGCAACTCGCAAAAGAGCTAGTCCGCCCGCCCGTGAACCAGTGAAACCAACTGCTTTACTAGCCGGATGCGCTACCAAAGCCTGGGCTACCTCATTATCGGCATGAACAAGTGAAAACGTACCTTCGGGCATTCCCGTTTCAACGGCCGCTGCCTGAATAGCCCGGCCAACCAGTTCGCTCGTGCCGGGATGAGCCGGGTGGGCCTTCACGATTACCGAACAGCCAGCAGCTAAAGCCGAAGCCGTATCACCACCCGCAACGGAAAAAGCCAGTGGGAAATTACTAGCCCCAAAAATTACAACTGGCCCCAGTGGCACCAGCATCCGGCGAATATCGGGCCGGGGTAATGGCTGGCGGTCTGGCAGAGCGGGATTGATACGGGCATCTACCCACGAGCCTTCGCGAACGAGCCGGGAAAACATACGAAGCTGTCCACAGGTACGCCCCCGCTCACCGGTAAGCCGAGCCAACGGCAGACCACTTTCGGCACTGGCCCGTTCGAGCAAGGGGTCACCAATGGCTTCGATCTGGTCGGCGATAGCGGCCAGGAAGTCGGCACGCTTGTGAGGATGAAGTTGTGAATACCCATCAAAGGCAGCCGCTGATTTTTCGACAACCTGACTAGCTTGAGCCAGATTCAGATTGCGAAAAGAGCCGGGCAGGGTTTCGTTCCGGGCGGGGGCTGTGGCCGAAAATTCGTTGCCTTCACCCAGCAGGGTGGTAGAGCCAATCAGGCTTTCGCCGGTCAGGTTTGTGGTAATCATAAGGAGATTTTCTAGTTCAGGTTCCAGGCGGGCCTATCCATTTGGAATAAATGGCGTCCCGAATCCCAAAAGTCGGGCTTTAAGTCGATCTCCGCAAAATAGCCCCATCAAAATGCAAAATACTCTGTTATGCGGGACAGACTGGGCAGAAAAAAAGACGACTGACAGGCTTTTACGTATCTGTCAATTTCCTGCTTACTTGCTATTTATTTCTGCGGCCTTTTCGGCTTCCCGTTGACGCACTTTTCTCATAATAACTTTTGCCTTCTCAATTTTGTGAGGAAAAAAGGGCGGCTGATTTGTGGGGGTAAATATCTGTTGGCCGGCATCAGGGGGCTGTTTCCAGCAGCTTCAGAGCCTCGTCGTCCCTGTAGTGAATAATCTGGCCTTTCAGCTGCTTTTTCAACTGTATCGTCACGTTTTCGTACCCCTTTACACCGTACAGGTTTTTAAGATTTTTGGGGTCTTTCTTGATGTCGTACAGTTCCCAGAAATTTTCGGGACCGTAGAACCGGGCGAGGGTGTACTGTGGTGTGCGCAGCCCGAAGTGGGGCGACACATGGTGCGGCTGCGGGTATTCGTAGTAATGGTAGTAAGCCTGCTGGCGCCAGGGCGCTTTTTTACCCGTCAGCAGGGGCAAAAACGATTCGCCCTGAATCCCGGCCGTAATGGTAGTACCCGTCATGTTCAGCAGCGTAGGAGCCCAGTCGACGTTAGAAACCACCTCATTCACCTTCGTACCGGGCTTGATTACGCCTGGGTAACGGACAACAAACGGCGTTTTCAGCGACTCTTCATAGATAAACCGCTTATCGAACCAACCGTGTTCGCCCAGGTAAAAACCCTGATCCGAAGTATAGACCACAATCGTGTTCTGGGCCAGCCCCGCCTTGTCGAGGTAATCGAGCAGGGTACCGATGTTGCGGTCCAGCGAGTTGGCCGTTGCCAGGTAGTCTTTCAGGTAACGCTGGTATTTCCATTCCACTAACGCCTTGCCACTCAGTTTCAGCGAATCGAACTCCCGGCTGATCTTATTTTCGTAATAATTATAATAAGGTGCTTTTTGCTCCGGCGTAAATTGATACCCGGCCCCCGGTTTATCGTAATCGTCGTGGACCTTCAGATCCGTTTTCAGGTTCATGGTTTTATCGATGCTCATATCCTGCTTCTGAGCTGCCAGCCGACCATCGTAATTATCGTAAAATGTAGCGGGAATGGGGAAATTCACCTTATCGTACGATCCCAGGTCTTCGATAGCCGGCTGCCAAGTGCGGTGGGTTGCCTTATGCCCGACCACCAGAAAAAACGGCTTCGACGCGTCGCGCTTGCTGAGCCAATCAGTCGATAGTTTCGTGATCACATCAGTAACGTAGCCAATATGCCGGGTGGTCTTGTTATTCGAATCGATAAAGTTCGAGTTATAGTAAGTACCGTGGCCGGGCAATACGTTTAGGTAATCGAACCCGTTGGGTAGTGCACCCAGGTGCATTTTACCAATCCAGGCGGTCTGGTAGCCGTTTTTCTGCATTTCTTCGGGAAATACTGGCTGGTTAACGTCGAATTTCTTCTCGTTCAGTTTGTAGCCGTTCATGTGGCTGAACTTACCAGTCAACAGGGTGGCTCTGCTCGGCCCGCAGATTGAGTTGGCCACTACGTTGTTGTACAGAATGGCCCCTTCGCGGGCAATCCGGTCGATGTTGGGCGTGGTAGCCAATTTGCTCCCGTAGGCACTGATTGCCTGCGACGTATGGTCGTCGGAGATAATAAAGATAATGTTGGGGCGCCCCAGCGGGTTTATTCGGGTGGGAGTCGCTCCGGGCAGGCCCTCGGGCGCAAAACCGGGGGCCGCAGCCAGCACCGTAGCCACGGCCGACAGGCCGAGCGCGGAACGAAGCAGATTTTTTTTACTGAATAATCGGTTCATTGGGTTTGATCAGGTAAAGGGTTTTGAGTTGTTCCGGTGCCGGGTGCCTGCCCGGCGACTAAATTTCGTTAATTTTCCGCATGGTATACGTTGCACAGCTGGCCAGCTGGCTTTTTTTCGGACTTATACACAGCCTGCTGGCTAGCCAGTTGGTCAAGCGGCTCGCCCAACGTTGGCTGGGTCCCTTGTTTCCGTATTATCGGCTACTTTATAATGCCGTTTCGCTGCTTACTTTGCTGCCCATTTTAATTTTGTATACACAGGCCCCAGACAATTATTTGTGGCCGCCCAATGGCTGGACGTCGGGACTCGGTGTGCTACTACTTATAACCGGGTTAGTTATCACTGTTATAGCTCTTCGAAGTTACGACCGGCGCAAGTTTCTCGGCTGGCCGCTGCCTAAACCACAAACCGGCGGTGATTCCCTGCAACAGGGCGGGTTACTCCAGTACGTCCGGCATCCGCTTTATTTGGGCATCGTTTTAGCGCTCATTGGTCTTTTGTTCTTCCGGCCAACAGCGGCTTCCCTCGTATCCCTGCTGGCTGCCGTGCTGTACATCCGGATTGGTATTCATTTCGAAGAGCGCAAACTGATACGAACCTTTGGCGATCGCTACCGTACTTACCGCCAACGGGTTCCTATGCTAGTTCCGTTTTTACCGGGCCGGTAAGCGGGATTAGCCAAACCGACTAAATTGGACTACCGCTTCTTTTTCCGTTTACCGTAGTCGCAGGTACTGTTATCGGCTTTCGCAAAATACGATTTATAGTTCATTGCCAGGGGGTCCATGCATCCTTTCAGGTTCAGAAGCTGTACCGATCTGAATTCTACGGGGTGGCTTTCGCTTTGTAGCGAAATGGAGCCGTGGTCCAATAATTTTCCGTTTACAATCAGCGACGGGTCATTACCACTGACGTTGCCGCCACCCAATTGTGGTTTGTTGTATTCCAGCACCTTTTCGCCGTTGGCAAAATGCTGAATGAGCGAATCGCCCAACACCAGTACTTCGGCCCGCACCCATTGGTCGCTATCGTAGGTTTTGGAGGTTGAATTAATGCAGTGTTGCGTCCGCAGTTTACCATCAATCACTACGTTTGTTCCGGGCGTACAGAGGTTGCAGGTAGTCCGCTTTGTACCGTCGCCTTTTCCGCCCAGCAACTGCACTTCGATGGAGGCCGGGAAGTCCTGGCCTTTGCCCATCGTTTGGGCAGGTTGCCCGTGAACCATAATGCCACTGTTGCGAAAGGCCCACCCCTCCCCTTTTGGGGCCTGATCGCCCACAAAGCGATACTCCACGGCGATCCGGTAATACGAGAAATCGCCTTTGTAGAAAATGTGGCCGTATTTCTGCTTGAAGTCGTCGTATTTATCGTACCGAACAACCATTTTCCCTTCTTCTACCCGGAAGGTATTGCCGAAATTGTCGTTCAGGTCGTTACCCCGGATTTTCACATCCCAGCCATCGAGGTTTTTTCCGTTGAACAGTGGTTTCCAGTCTTCTTTAGCCACGTTGTTCTGGCCGAAGGCTACACTTGAGAGGAGCGCGAAAAGGGTAATTAAGGGGGCTTTCATAGGGGACTGTGGTTATTTTTCTGATTGGAAAAGAATGTGAACAGCAAGGCCAATTCGGTTGTTGGCGGGGTTGGCAGCAACCTACACATTAAGCCAGTAGGTAAGCTTCAAGGCCAGAAAACGGTTTTTAATGTTGAGGTTGGGAGGCAGGTAGTTCTCCTGATAAACCACGAAAAGGTCAGAGACGGGTTTGAAACGCCACTGAAAACGGGCATTCAGGTTGACGTTGCGGGCTTGTTCGTTATACTGAACCACGGTCGTTAAAAACAAACTGCGTGTAAACGACAGTTCCAGCCGGGGGCCAACCAACCAATAACTGGCTGAATTGTAGGGCTGTGGCAGCCGGATATTGTTGTGTTCGGCCACAACACTGATGGAGCCGTAAGGCTGAAAGCGGTAACTTATACTGGGTGCCACATTGACGTTGGTGCCATTGAAATACCTCCCAAACCACCCCTCAGCCTGCACCTGAAACAGTTTTCGACGATCCGACGCAAACGACCAAAAACCACCGTGTGTACGGTAGGTGCTACTTTGGGGCAGTTCGGGGCCGTCGCTGTTGGTAGGGTCGAAGGGCGAAAACAAGTAGATGAAATAATTGTAATACCCAACGGATGCCTCGGTAGTATTTCGGAGCGCTACATCGTAGGAAAAATTCAGTTCGCGGTCAAGTAACTTACCCCTTGGGCTGGTGTAAATGGTGGCTTCGGCACTGGGCCCGTGGCTCACAAAAAAGCGACTTTTTTCGGGGTAGGCGGTGTACGCGGCATTCGGAAAAAAGCCCCACTGCCCTTGCCGGGCCACAAACCCGACATCGTTGATCTGGTATTGCTGACCAATGTATTCATGTGCCCATTCAACGGTCAGATTTTCACTGGTGTAGGTAAGCAACGCACCGTGGGCGGCCTGGTCAGTGGGTTTGCCGGTCAGGTCGGGCCGAAACACCTTGTGTACCCATACTTTGCCCGACCACCGGTTGTCGGCGGTCAAGAGGTTGAACTCCCCCCCGGCCACTCGGGTGTAGGGGCCATTGCTACTATTGCTGCTACTTTGCCGGTCCACTAAAAACGCGACCACATTCGAGCGGGTGAACACCTGCCGTTGTAAAATGGCTACATTGTACAACTCCCGCTCGATACCCCGTTCGCGTTGCCGCCCGGTTAGGGTACTCAATACCCCAATACGCCAGTTCTTATCAATTTTGCCGCTCAGGCGGGCACCCACCGAAATTGGGTTCTGCACAATCAGCCCGGTGGTGGTATCGACTCCAATGCCAATTCGGCGCGAGAAAAAAGGCCTCGACTGCTCAAAGCCGAGGTTAGCAAAGAGGTCGTTATTTTCCAGAAAAAACTGCCGCCGTTCGGGGTAAAAAATCTCAAATCGATTCAGGTTCGTTACCTGCTGATCGACCTCTACCTGCGAAAAATCAGGGTTTACCGTTACGTCAAGATTGAGCGAGGGGGTCACGGCAACTTTAATATCGCCCCCAATACTGGAGCCATACACCGGTCGGCGACTCCCTTCCACAAAGTTCTGCGCGCCATTGCCTGCAATATAAGGTATCAACGAAATATTGGGGCCGGGGTTGGGCAATGGCCGCGTAAACCGGACGGTATCAGCAAAGGCGAGTCCCGAAATCCGGTACGCAATCGGCACTCGTCGCCACGATGCCCGCTGGTTATTTTTAAGGTCGTGCCGGGCAAAGTTCATCAGGAAAAAGGTCGTGTTTTTCCGATACCGGAGGCTCTTGAACGGAATCGCCATTTCGCCCTGCCAACGGTCGGGAAAGCGTTTTACCGCCGATTTCCACTTATTGTCCCATTCCGGGGCAACCCGCTCGCCATTAAACATTTGCCCTTCCCGTTCCACACCCAACGGGGTAATGTTGAAGGTAAAACCATTCGTTCGGTCGCCAAACGGGTCGATATACACCGTAAAATTGTCGTTCTGATCCCACTCCCAGTCGCGCCGGAGCGAGGAGGCAATGATCCTCTTTTGGGGGTCTTTGTCGTAACAGACAACTGCAAGATACAGGTAATTGGCATCGAAGGTCACCCGCACATTGGTGTGGTTGTAGGCCAAAGCCGTATCGTTGGGGAAATTCAGCACAAAACCGGTTGCCAGTTGCGCCCGTTGCCACACACTCTCAGTATGCAGCCCGTCGAGCCGAACAAGCGAATCAGTTGGTGAAACGAGCAGAGATTGCCCTTGAGTGATGGTGTGTGCAAGCGAAAAAAGAAAAAGAAAGCAACGTAACGTTGAATGCATACAGGCAAAGGCTTGTGGGATAGTAGTGCCGTTTGGCCGTGCAAAAATACACGCCTACTACCCAGTTACCAACTTCTTGCCTGCAAAGCTGATGCTGCTATCCCAGTTCCTGTCCGTTTTTTACGCTGTTTTCTCCGCCACCAACCCCAATTCTTATGCTACTTGTTGCCGGAGCAGGGACTTCTGAATTTTGCCTGTTACTGTCATTGGCAATATACTCCCCACGGGCTAAGTTTGATCAAATCC
>Ga0105046_10005668_pt1 | contig 19749 bp, 18 predicted proteins | sample MAT03_FD_78385 | JGI IMG/M metagenome (GOLD analysis project Ga0105046, IMG submission 78385) | Freshwater microbial communities from Lake Fryxell liftoff mats and glacier meltwater in Antarctica - MAT-03 (megahit assembly) | ecosystem: Environmental > Aquatic > Freshwater > Ice > Liftoff... | reverse complement strand
TGCAAGATCACTATTTTGGTTCTGTCAAAGGGCGGATTTTAGCGTTTATGCACGACTTTGAGCAGCGTGCTTTGAAACTTGGAATTCCTGTAAAAACACGTCACAATGAAGTGGCTCCCGCCCAACATGAAGTGGTGCCTATTTTTGAACGTTCACCTTTGGCGATCGACCATAATTTATTGTTGATGGAGATCATGCGACAAGCGGCAGCGGAGCATGACCTGGCATGTCTCTTACATGAAAAGCCTTTTCAAGGTTTGAATGGATCAGGTAAACATGCCAACTGGTCCCTTTCAACGGATACAGGCATTAATTTACTCGATACGTCCGATACACCCGGTCACAACATCCATTTCCTAGTGTTACTCACAGCTATTTTAAAAGCGGTATATCGACATACGGCGTTACTGCGTGCTTCTATTGGATCGGCTTCCAACGATTACCGTTTAGGGGGACATGAAGCACCTCCTGCCATTTTATCTGTTTATTTGGGAGCAGAGCTAGAACAGCTACTGGATAATTTAGAAAAACATGGTGCCCATCATGCATCACGCTCCAAAGATCAGTATGATTTAGGACTCTCTTCTTTACCCGATCTTTCAAAAGAGGCGACCGATCGTAATCGTACTTCGCCCTTTGCTTTTACGGGCAATAAGTTCGAATTCAGGGCTATCGGTTCTTCAGCAAATCCAGCTTTTCCCATCACAGTTCTGAATGCGATTGTGGCTGAAAGTGTCAAGGAGATGGTAGATGAGATTGTGAAACGTGGAGGAATTCCCCATGCTGGAGAGGTCATTCGCGAAGTCTTGATGGCGTCCAAACCGATCCGTTTTACAGGAGACAACTACAGCGATGCGTGGAAAAAAGAGGCACATAAGCGGGGGATTCCTGATTACCCATGCGCACTCGATGCCTTTCCGGCATACACGGCTTCTTCTACTGTGAAAGCCTTTCAAGGTATTTTGACAGCGGGCGAATTGAAGAGTCGACAAGAGATTGCGGAAAACAATTACCGGGCCCAAAAACAGATTGAAATGCATTTGATGCGCGAGATGTTTCAGACGCAGATCCTTCCAGCGGCGGCTGAAACCATCCAACATTACCAAACAGCTGGGGTTGCTTCGCCGATAGTAGCGGATCTTAAGGAAGCGCTGGATCATGCATTTAAGGCAGAGAAACAGGAAGATCTCGATTCCTTTCGAGAAGCGGTGGATTGGCTGGAGACGTTAGTCGATGACAGGTTATGGCCTCTTCCCAAGTACAGGGAACTTTTGTACATTAACTAACCATGAAAATAGGCTTTTTAGGCGGTACATTCGATCCGATTCACAATGGCCATATCGGTCTTGCGCTTGAAATCGCCGAAAAAAAGGGGCTTGATGAAGTTCTGTTTTGTCCAGCCTCCCAAAGTCCCCATAAACACAGCGCTCCCACTGCCCCCATTTATCGATTGGAGATGGTACGACTCGCCATTGAGAAAATTCCCGGATTTCGTTTGTTAGCGTGGGAAGCTTCGCGTCCCGGTCCCTCCTATACAATCGACACTCTACGTCATCTAGAAGGATCCGACGAGCTTCACCTCTTGCTGGGGGATGATTGTGTAGAACGGTTTGCGGATTGGAAAGAGGCAGCAGAAATCCTCAGGATTGCTCCACCCTACATGGGGACTCGAAGACGCACTCCTCCCGTATTTGCGCAAGGGATGGACCCGCTTATGGTGCAGGCTCTCAAAGAGGGGGTGGTCAAGACCACTCTATTGGAAATCAGCGCTACCGATATTCGTCACCGTCTCGAAAATCAGCTTTACTGCGGACATCTTGTGCCCCCAGAAGTCCTTGCGTACATCCAAATACAAGGGATTTACTATTAACGAAGAACTCGACCAGGTCCGTCAAGCGGCGCAAGCGATTTTCGATAAGAAAGGATCTAATATACTAGGCGTTGATTTACGTCAGGTATCGAGTATTACCGATTATTGTTTAATCGCTGAGGGTACAGTGGACCGGCATCTCAATACATTGGCAGATGCCGTGATGGCTGTTTTGGGAAATCCTTATATGCATGAGGGAACGGGAGGGTGGATTGTCTTAGACTATGGCACTGTCATGATCCATCTGATGGATGAGGAGACACGCGACTATTACAGGATCGAAGAACTTTGGAGAGAGGGATCGATTGTCGATCTGCAAATTAAAACGGGAGCCACTCATGCTTAAGAAACGAATTGTGGTCACAGGAATGGGGATCGTTTCTCCTTTAGGCCATGAAATAGACTCTTTTTATGCCCGTCTTCTTGCGGGAGAAAGCGCGATTTCCCTCATTCCTTCTATGGGAGAGGAATATCCGACCCGTTTTGCAGGCTGGATTCGAGATTTTGATCCCGAAGGGTATCTCGACAAGAAATTAGCGCGTCGTGTCGATCCCTTTATCGCGTATGGGATTGTCGCAGGCAAAAAAGCGTTGGCAGCGAGTGGAATTTCACCCGAGACTATTCTCGACAAAACACGCGCTGGCATCCTTCTATGCTCGGGAATGGGGGGCATGCATATGTTCAATGATAACGCCCATATCTTACAGGAAAAAGGACCGCAACGCCTTTCTCCTTTTTTGATTCCTTTCATCATTACCAATATGGCGGGTGGGTTGTTAGCCATGGATTATGGATTCATGGGACCCAATTATTCGATTTCCACGGCATGTGCAACAGGCAATAATGCCCTCATTGCAGCGGCGGACCATATTCGAAAAGGGGATGCGGATTTGATGGTAGCGGGAGGAGTAGAAGCCGCTCTATTACCTCTGGGAATGGCCGGTTTCAACGCATGCAAAGCGCTTTCTGAGCGGAATGAGGCGCCTGAAAAAGCCTCTCGTCCTTGGGATAAAGGTCGCGATGGATTTGTCATGAGCGAAGGAGCTGGTGTGCTTGTTCTCGAGTCGCTGGATCATGCGCAAAAAAGGGGCGCTCCTATTTTAGCTGAATATTTAGGGGGAGGAGTTTCTTGCGATGCGTGGCATATGACTAATCCACGTCCCGATGGAGAAGGGGTTGCCTTATGTATTCACAATGCGCTTAACGATGCAGGGATTAAGGCAGAACAAGTGGATTACATCAATGCGCATGCCACTTCAACACCTGCCGGAGATATAGCAGAAATTAATGCCGCTAAAAAGGTTTTCAAACATCCAGAAAAAATTGTGATGAATGGGACCAAATCCATGCTTGGGCATGGTTTAGGAGCTGCCGGAGGATTTGAAGCTATTGTCACGGTTAAAGCTCTTAAAACGGGTCACATCCACCCCACTATCAATTTAGAAAATCCTGAAGAAGGGCTTGCGTTTGAAATTCCCGTCCAAGCCATTCAACGTCCTATCCAGCACGCCATCTCCAATTCCTTTGGATTTGGAGGGCATAACGCCACGGTGGTATTTAAAAAATGGAATCCATAAACGCGGCAGGTATTGTGCCTTTGCAAAAGAGAAAAATCCTTCTCGTGTTCAGCCATCGTCGTTTTTGGGGATTTCCCAAAGGCCATCAAGAAACGGGCGAGACTCTCTATCAAACAGCTTGTCGTGAATTGCAAGAAGAGACAGGTCTTCGGGTCCGAAAAAGTCTGTTAGAGGAAGCGTTTGTTGACATATATCCTGTTAGCACTAAGCAGAAGCGCGTGTCTTATTTTGTGGCGGAAGTAGAGGGTGTTCTCATCCCCCAGGCTTCCGAAATTCTGGAAGCGGCTTGGTTCACCCCGGCTGAAGTTCTGAAAACCCTTTCTTATCCACCCCCTCCACTCTTGCTTAGGTATTTAAATAACTTAGATCACACCTCTAAGAACTAAAAAATATTGCTGATCACCTGAAGGCGTATTTGTAAATTTTGTTTATAAAATTTTGATCTTTAGAAAAGCCTTATCTACGCTCTCAACCACCTGACCAAAACTCACTAATCGGATATACTGGGACAATATTGGAGAAATAAATGCGCGTTGTTAAACATTTTATTGCATGGCTCATGCATCTCGTCATTTGGTTTCGGTACCGGTTGCGTGTAAAGGGACTGGATCGGTTGTATCCTAAGAAAGGGGGCACACTTTTTTTACCGAACCACCCAGCCGTTTTTATTGATCCCATTGCTGTAACGCTTTCTCTTTGGCCGAAATACCCGATCCGTCCTTTAGTAGTCGAATACATGTACTACGATCCGGGTATCCATTGGATGATGAAGATAATCGACGCGCTGCCCATTCCGAACTTTTCCACCTCTAGTAACAGTTTGAAGAAAGCGAAGGGCGAAAAGGCGATTGAGACCATGATCGAAGGGTTACGTAAGGGAGATAATTTTCTTATTTACCCGGCTGGAAAAATTAAGCTCTCTAGCTATGAAGCGATTGGAGGAGCCTCGGGAGTCTATGATGTACTCCGCCAAGTTCCTGATATTAACGTCGTATTGGTGCGCACGAAGGGCCTTTGGGGAAGTCAATTTTCGCGGGCAATTACCGGACAAACGCCGCAGATGTTCAGTGTGGTTTTTTGGGGAATTAAACAAATTTTAAAGAATCTTTTGTTTTTTACACCACGTCGTGACGTAGCACTGGAATTTGAAGATGCACCTGCTGATTTCCCGCGCCAAGGAACTAAAATTGAGATCAATCGTTGGTTAGAAAAATGGTACAACAAACCAGACGGTTTAACCACGCAAGAAGGGGAATACCCAGGTGATTCGCTTATGCTCGTCTCCTCGAGTATATGGGGACAAGTGCTGCCTAAAATCACTACTCCATCTCCTGAAAAAAGTGCTGTAGCAATGGAGAAAATTCCTGCTGATATTCAGAAAAAAGTCAGCAAGAAATTAGCCGAACTTTCCGATGTTGAACAAGCCTCCGTTCTACCGACGATGTCGATCGCGACCGATTTGGGGCTTGATTCGCTGGATATTGCCGAAGTCGCTGCCTATCTTCACGATGAATTTGATCTTCCAGGGGTACCTGTCAGCGAAATTACGACAGTGGGGCGTGTGATGGGAATTGCTGCTAAACAGGTGAGCTGGAAAGAACAACCTGAAGAAGAAATCCACGATTTAACAAAATGGCGTAAGAGTATTCCGCATATCCGTGCAGCGATTCCAGAAGGGAAGACGCTTCCTGAAGTCTTTTTACGTAATTGCGAAAAGATGGGAGGACGCGCGGCTTGTGCGGATGGACGATCAGGCGTTTTGACTTACAACCAAGTCCGTTTGAGAGCGATGTTACTGGCGGATCATTTGCGCCAATATAAAGGAGATGACATCGGGATTTTGCTTCCTGCAAGTGTCGCGGCAAATATTTGTGTCATGGCATGTCATCTGGCGGGTAAGGTGCCCGTGATGATCAACTGGACCGTAGGAACAAGGCATTTGGAATCGGTGATTGCAACCACAAAATTGACGACGATTATATCCTCATGGGCCTTTATCGATCGACTCGAAAACGTCGATCTGGGCGTGATTGAACCCAATCTCGTTTTGCTGGAAGATTTGCGTCAAGAATTTGGGATGAAAGAAAAAATCAAATCGTGGTGGTTATCGCGTAAATCTCCCGAAGTGATTTTGAAAGCCTTATCGGATAAACCGCTCACAGCTGATTCAACTGCCGTTGTTTTGTTCACAAGTGGTACGGAGAATATGCCTAAAGGGGTTCCTCTTTCCCATGAGAATATTTTAAGTAATCAACGTGCGGCTCTGTCGGAGTTAGAGATTTACCAAGATGATATTTTATTTGGGATTCTTCCTCCTTTCCACTCTTTTGGTTTTACAGTAGGGGGAATGCTTGGTTTAATGGCAGGGATTCGTATCGCCTTTTCTCCTAACCCAACAGACAGCAAACGTTTGGCTAAAGAATTTCCGTTGTGGGGAGCCACTATTTTCTGTGGGGCTCCTACTTTTATTAAAGGCTTGATTAAAGCCTCGATGGGAGGACAATTGGGGACGCTTCGTCTTTGCGTGACCGGCGCCGAAAAAGCACCTCCGGAACTTTTTGAGATGATGTCTCAAATTGGAAAACGGGATTGTCTTTTCGAAGGTTATGGGATTACAGAATGTTCGCCTGTGATCTCGTTTAACGTTCCCGGACGCCCTTCCAAAGGGGTCGGACAACCTTTCCCAGGGATAGACGTCAAAATTGTGAATCCCGCTACTTATGAATCTCTCCCTATAGGAGAGATAGGGCTCATTTTGGTAAACGGTCCCAACGTCTTTAAAGGGTATCTCAATCCTGGAATTGAATCTCCTTTCTTGTCCCTTGAAGGGAAAAACTGGTATAAAACGGGGGATCTTGGAAACCTGGATGAAAAGAGATATCTCACCATCTCTGGTCGTTTAAAACGATTTGTGAAGATTGGAGGAGAAATGGTGTCGCTCGGAGCGATTGAAACGGCTTTGTTACAAGCAGCACCTGAAAAAAAATGGCCGATCTCGCAAGAAGGACCCACTTTAGCGATATGCGCAAAAGAAGTGGAAGGCGATCGTCCACGGATTACGCTCTTTAGCCATTTTGTGACCAGTGTGGACGAGGTGAATAAGACCCTGAAAGAATCAGGTTTTAGCAATCTTGTCAAAGTGTCGGATACACAACAGTTAACTGACATTCCGATGATGGGAACAGGAAAAGTGAATTACCGCGAACTGGAAAGCAAATATCTAAAGGATGTATGAATCACGCCCTCGACTTACTGTTTTATAATACAGCTTCACGCCAAAAAGAGCTCTTACGCCCCCTTCAAGAGGGGCGTATCAAAATGTATACCTGTGGTCCCACGGTCTACAACTTTGCGCATATTGGTAATTTCCGTTGCTATGTTTTTGAAGATTTATTGCGACGTACCTTGCAGTTTTTTGGCTACCAAGTGACGCAAGTGATGAATCTCACCGATGTGGATGACAAAACGATTCGGGGTGCCATCCAAAATCAGATTTCTTTAAAGGCCTATACACAACCTTTTAAAGAGGCTTTTTTTGAAGATCTTGCCACTTTACGGATTCAACGGGTGGAACATTATCCCGCTGCCACCGATTACATTCAGCCGATGGTGGAGATGATCCAAAAGCTTCTCGATTTAAAAATCGGCTATTTGGGTGGGGATGGAAGTATTTACTTCGCGATCCGAAAATTCCCGCATTACGGCTGTTTGTCGCATTTGAAACTCGAAGAGTTGCAAGCCGGGGCCTCAGATCGTATTCAAACGGATGAGTATGAAAAAGATAGCGTAGCGGATTTTGTTCTCTGGAAAAAATACGATCCTGAGCGGGATGGGCAGATTTATTGGGAAAGTCCTTTTGGGCGTGGACGCCCCGGCTGGCACCTAGAATGTTCGGCCATGGCATGTGACATTTTAGGTGAGTCGATTGATATTCACTGCGGGGGTATCGATAACATGTTTCCGCATCATGAAAATGAAATTGCGCAGTCGGAAGCGTGCTCAGGTAAACGGTTTGTGAATCTCTGGATGCATTGTGAGCATTTAGTGGTCGATCATAAAAAAATGTCCAAAAGCTTGGGCAATTTTTACACCTTGCGTGACTTAGTAGAAAAGGGATATTCGGGACGGCAAGTCCGGATGCTTCTGCTACAAACCCACTATAAAACGCAGCTCAATTTTTCTCTCGAAGGGCTCGAAGGGGCACGTCATTCGTTGCAGCGTCTACACGATTTTGTAGCTCGTCTTCGGGAAGTTGAAGGAACGGGGACTGGTAAAGCTAAAGATCCCATTAATAAAGCCTTGAATGATTTTTCTGCAGCTCTTGCCGATGATTTGAACATTTCGGTGGCTATGGCTGCCCTTTTTGATTGTGTCCGATCAATTAACATATTAGCTGATAATCAAGGACTTGGAAAGGAAGATGCGGAGGCTGTTATAGCGCTTCTCCAAAGGTTCAACACCGTTTTGGACTTGATTGACTTTGAAACCACGCACACATTTTCTCCCGAATTGTTGGCTTTGCTTGAACAAAGACAACAAGCGAGAAAAGCCAAAGAGTGGTCTGCAGCCGATGAAATTCGAAAAATTCTTTTAGAAAAAGGTTTTTTGATAGAAGATACTCCTCAAGGGGCCCGTTTGAAAAAGGTGGGCTCGTGAGTAAAGCCCGTACGAAAGAAGAGAAATACATTTTAGCCGTTTATGATACGGCTGTGGGGCTTGGAGATCCTGAGGCTGTGGTCGACCGTTATATGGTTGGAAACAAAATTGGTATACAAGGGACATCAGTGGATAATATCTGCAATCAACTCTTGCAAGCCAATTTTCTCAAGAAAAAAGGGGTTTCTGAGATTTCACTCTCTTCAAAAGGAGAGGGGCTGATTGAAACCCTATTACAAGAGGATTAGTCATGATGGTGTCAGCTGTTACCCGTCTTTTAAGACAGTGGAACAATCCCATCGCACCTGCAATTGAAAGAACAGGAATTGGCTTGGCCAATTATATCAGCGAAAGAAAACCTGGAGTAGCGCTAGGCGCTTCTGCTGTGGGTGTTTCTACCGGAGTATGCGTTCTTTTATTGTCGTCCGCTTTTGTCATGATCCCTATAGCCAGCCTAGCCGCTGTTATCGTAGCTGTTTTCGTGAGAGAATTTAAATCCAATCCTTCTCTACCTAACCGTGGTTCAAGTTCATGTGTCTATGATCAAGCGATCTGTTTCGGTTCTGAATTGGCCCGTGTGAATGGATGGGAACGTGTTCCCTATCTGTTTGTACACAAACCCGAAGAGGTCCAATTCACTCTAGGAGTCACAAAAGGGGTTGGAGCACTGGATAGACGTTATGTCGTCATTCGAACAGCAAAGAGCCAAGAGATATATACGCGATCTAATGGGGAATGGACATCTGCTAAAAACGTCACTTTGGCCGGACAAGCCATGGCCGACCGCGTGCAAGAAGCGCTTCGTCTGCGTCCTGTTAGCGCAGCTGGCGGCTAGTCCGCTTTAGCGGAGTAATGGAACTCCCTTCTTTTATCACCCCTGCGTTGGCTTATACGGCCAATGCAAAGGAAGAAACTGCGCTTTTTTATCTATTGCGAAGTCATGGACGCGACCTTTGGGATTTTGTTCAAATCGCTGCAGCAGATGTCACATGGACTGAGCAACATCTTTCCTTTTTTAAAGCCGTTTTAGGATATGTCACTGTTGAACACTTGCGGGGATCTCTCTCTTCTGAAACGGGAGGGATGATCGCAAAAATAGTCCAAAGTCATTCCGCACTTTTTCAAGAACTTCCTCTGAATATGACCTTAGAAGGGTTTCCTTTTAATACGCTGCTTTTCTCCTTGCACTCACGTAAACTCCAGGATCTCATCGTGAAAGAGGGACGTGATCAAAATGTGACAGCGCTGCATTGGAAGGGAGTCGATCCCAAATGGATTGAGGTGGTGATTCACTTTACGCACCAAGGCACCGATCTTTGGAAGTTATCGGAAGAAGAATTGAAAATACTTCTCTCCTTGAGTGAAAGGTGGGAAATCCCGTTGCTGACACAAGAGACGCAACAGGTTCTCAAACGGTATATTAATTTCGATAATGCACTCAATTGGTTTGTGGAGGCCATTCGCGAAGGATGGCCTCTTTTACAAGAAGCGGCCATCCAGAAAGCTAATCAACAGGAAAAGGGATACCGTCTTTTTCTGCCTGCGGGGTTTGCTTTTGAAAATTTTGACCGGGGATGGGACGCATTTGAACAAGTCGCTAACATCCTCACCCATCTTCAATTCGTGGCTGATTTGCCACGTCAGTCCCCATTTATCAGGGCTTGCACACATGTTCCCCACCTGATTGGACTCTCCCTCGAAGGCGCACAGATGCCTTCCTTCGATATATGGCCCCCTCATCTTGGCGAACTCGATCTCGCCTTTTGTGCCTGGCTGGATGATACGACGCTACGCCATCTTGTAAGCCATTGTCCTTCATTGATCCGTTTGCGACTTACTGGTTGCCAACGGCTGACCTACAATGGATTCCGCGAACTCGGTAAACTTCGTCTTCTTCGTGATCTCGATCTCTCTCTCATTTCCCACCTTAAAGATGAAGATATACGGCTTCTCGCTCAAACAAATCCTCGTCTTGAAACGCTTAAAATCGACAAGTGCCGTCTCTTGACTCCCGATATTCTTCGCGAATTCCCTCGCCTCTTTCGATCCCTTAAAAATCGTTTTTAAATTTTTAGAAGCCTTTTTAGAAACTTAAACGAGACGTTCACGCGCGTGGTTGAGCCATTGGTGGGCATTGTGAATGTCCCGTTGGATTTGGGCATAGAGCGCCTCTTGAGAGGAAAACTGTTGTTCAGGGCGGAGAAAATGGAGAGGAATCAATTCGAGGTAAGAAGGAAGAAAAAGGGACGTGTCAAGAAGATGAATATCAAGTCTTGGAGAGGGATCTGTGCGAAGAGTCGGGGCAAAACCTAAGTTAGCGACCGCATCGTGGGGAGCGTCTTCGATAAGAGCCGTACAAGCCCATACACCGAGTGGAGGATAACAAAGACCGTCGAGAGAGAAATGGAGAGTAGGGATCGTGTCTTGGGATAAGCTTATGGAGGCTCCATATAAGTTAAAAGGACGTCCAAGAAGCGCTTCTGCGAGGGTAAGATCCCCTTTGGAGACGACATCGCGGATACGTGTGCTAGAAACAGGCTCGCCGCCAAGAAGAACAGGAGACACGGTTTCGACAGTGAATCCCATTTTTTTGCCAAGTTGCGTTAATTCGGCTTGGCTTGCATGACGATTGTGTCCTAATTTGGCATCATAGCCCAATATCAGATGGTGAAAAGGGACTTCGGCTTGTAGCGCTGTCAGAAATTCTTCTGCACTTTGCTGAGCCAATGTGTGTGTAAATGGCTTCATGAGAACATGCAGGACACCATACGCTTTGAGAAGCTTGTCTTTATAAGGAGCTGGAGTGAGGAGGGGAATAGGATGTTCGGGACGGAAAAGTGTCGAAGGGTGATTGGAGAAGGTAACGACTGTCTCACATTTGGCAATAATGGCTTGATGGCCCAGATGAATCCCATCAAACATTCCAATGGTGAGGCTCATGGGGATTTCCTTAAGGCTTTTAAACAAGCCTCTCGTTTCTCCTCTGTAGCAGGACGTAATTCTCCATCTAAACAATCGGCAAGAGTATAAGACCCACTTCGTGTGCGTCTGAGAGCGGAAAGATGGGCATGGCAGCCGAGTTTTTCTCCCAGATCATGGGCGATGCTGCGAATGTACGTGCCTTTAGAGCAGCTTACACGGATACGTACGTGCGGATACGTATAATCCATCAAAAGCGTATCCAAGTGGATAGGAATAGCCTGACGTTCGATTTTCACCCCCTTACGTGCTAATTCATAGAGTTTTTTTCCTTGGACTTTTTTTGCAGAAAACATGGGAGGCACTTGTAGAACGTGTCCTTGGAAAGCGTTTAGAGCGGTTTTTAAGGCTTCTGAAGAGGGAATGAGAGAGCTTTCAGCGGTGATCTCTCCTTCCGCATCATAGGTGGTCGTACTGCAGCCTAATGTGACAATAGCTTCGTATTCTTTATTGGAAGTAAGGAGCTGATCGGATAGTTTGGTATAGGCGCGCCCAATCAACATCACCATCACACCAGTCGCCATCGGATCTAAAGTCCCGGCATGGCCTATTTTTTGGACGTTTAATAATTTGCGAAGCGCCGCAACTAGGGAAAAACTAGTGATCCCTTTGGGCTTGTTGACAAGCAAAATTCCTTCAGGAGGTGAATACATGGCGGTAATGTGTCACATTTTTGTGTAGTTGTTCATCGAAAAGGGGGGATCCCCACAATGGGCTTCCTAGCATTTGGAAGAAAAAACTCCATTGGGCTGAGGCCACTTCATCGGGACGCAAAAAAATCAAATGGCGATGAAAATGGGGCACAGATTGACCGGCTTCCACCCCTTTTTTTTCCAAAATATACAGTTCGCTAAAACCCTCTTGGAACATTTTCTGGGCCACAATATGCGTTAAAGCGGCCACTTCCACATAGGTTTGGGGAGTCAGTTGGTCAGCACCTTGGACTTTCTCCTTAGAGATGACTAAAAAATGGGCTTGGGAAGGACCTATCGGTTTACAATTGTACCAGACATCTGCTTCTGTTCCCACCAGGACTTCTTGTGCTTCGCGTCTCTTTTCACGACTTAAGGGGGTATCGAGCGGAACTCCCGCGGGCGCTGGCGAGGTTGGTTCAAGGCTATAATGGTCCGCGATAGCTTCTTGTTCCTCTAGAGAAAGGGGGGAGGTTCCCCAACATACGTGATAAAAAATCCGCATCTGCTGGAAAAAAGGAAAAATAGACGAAGAAAAAGGGATGAGTTCCCAGGCATTTATCCCTTTAGAGGTTTGTTTCGCGTAGAGAAGATAGCTGGAGATTCCATCTGCATGCCAAAGGGCCGCTTGTCTCACCATAACCGCGTGCAGGGCAAGGGGATCTTCTGTTTGGATATGAAGGGCTCCTGGAGCGGCCGGATATGCGGAGACCGTGACTTCGACGTTAGGTATCAGGAGGGGAATCGGGACCATGTGGATGCCTATTTTCTCTTTCTTCTGAAATTTTATTAAGTAGGTTTTCAATCCGCATGTGCTTATCCACACTATCATCGAGAACAAAAGAGAGATCGGGAAAATAGCGCATCACCACTTGTTTAGAAGAATTGACTGCAATAAACCCGGCCGCTTTGGTGAGAGCTTCGATGGTTTCGGCTTTTTCGGTCTCGCTACCCAAGACACTAATGTAAACCTTGGCATGATGAAGATCTTTAGAAATATCCACCCGTGTGACGGTAATCAAAGCCGCCACATGGGGGTTGCGTACATCTTTGCGGATTACATCGGAAATGACTTCTTTAAGAAGAGAATTTAAACGATCTACCCGCTGCTTTGGCATCTTATAATTCTTGGGTTAAGTAGGTCACTTCAAAGGCTTCCAGAATGTCACCTTCTTGCACTTCACTGTAATTGACAAGCAAGATCCCGCATTCGGTTCCTTTTGTCACTTCCCGTACGTCCTCTTTCACACGGCGTAGGGATGCAAGTGCTCCTTTCCAGACAACCTCTTGACCACGTCGCACGCGAATTGTATTGCCACGCGTGATAGTTCCTTCTATGACTTGGCATCCCGCAATAAGACCAAGTTGAGAGGATTTGAACACGGCGCGCACTTCGGCTTTCCCTTTCTCTGTTTCGACAGCAATGCGGTCGAGTAATCCCGCCATTAGCAGCTTCACGTCGTCGATAGCGTGATAGATGATGTCATGGAGGCGTACTTGAATGCCCATTTCTTTGACCAAGGCATCGGCATGGCTTTCAATTTGTGTATGGAAGCCAATAATAACCGCTTTAGAAGCGGCTGCCAGCTGCACATCGGATTCGGAAATTTCGCCCACACCGGTGAAAATGATATTGATTTCGGCTTTGGTCGATTCGATCTTTTGCAACGCCACTTTGAGCGCTTCAAGGGAACCTTGTACATCGGCTCTGAGAACGATAGTGAGGATTTTCTTGCTAGACACGTTGGCTTGTAACAACCCTTCCATCGAGAGTTTTTTCTTAAGAGCCAAGTGGCTTTGACGCACGCCTTCAAGTCGTTTTTCCGCAATTTCCCGAGCTTCTCGTTCGTTTTTCACAACAATAAATTCTTCACCCGCATTCGGCAATCCTGAAAGCCCCGTAATTTCTACAGGGGTCGAAGGGGGTGCGAGCTCAAGCTCTTCTCCAAGCTCATTTCTCATTGTTTTAACACGGCCCCAATGCTGGGAGAAAACAACCGCATCGCCGGGGTGTAAAGTCCCGTTTTGGACCAATACAGTGGCAACGGAACCAAGCCCTTTATGCATTTCGGATTCGATGACTGAACCGCGGGCGCGAGAGGTTGGATTAGCGCGCAGTTCAAGCACTTCAGCTTGCAGCGCTAACATTTCAAGTAATTGTGGAATGCCTTCGCCTGTCATCGCGGAGCAATTGATCGTAATCGTTTGTCCTCCCCAAGCTTCTGGAAGGAGATTATTGTCGGCAAGTTGCCGATAGACGTTTTCGGCATTGAAGTTAGGCTTATCACTCTTGTTAATGGCCACCACAATGGTTACTTGGGCGGCTAGAGCGTGTTGAATCGCTTCAAGAGTTTGTTGACGAATTCCTTCATCACCTGCCACGACTAAGACGACAATATCGGTCACATCCGCACCACGTGCACGCATTGATGAGAATGCTTCGTGGCCCGGTGTATCAAGAACCGTGATATCCCCTACGGCTGTATGGCAACGGAAAGCTCCAATATGCTGCGTAATAGCGCCTGCTTCACCCGCAACACGGTTGCTTTTCCGAATCGCATCAATCAAGCTTGTTTTACCGTGGTCCACGTGACCCATAAAGGCCACAACTGGAGGACGTGTTTTCCGTTCATCTGCATTGGATTGATTGATCTCATCTCGAATCGATTTATCCGTAATACGAATACGCTCTTCCTCGGCAGTATCGATGGTAATAAGACAGCCAAATTCTTGCCCTAGCAGCTGTAGGGTCGTCTCATCATCAAGCAAGTCATTAAGCGTAAACATGATGCCTTGAAGGAAGAGCTTTTGCACCAGCTGGGAGGATTTAAGTTTCATTTCAACGGCGAGATCTTTGATGGAGATCGGAGTACGTACCTTAATTTCAGTCGGGCGAATGGTTGCATCTTCTTCAATGCGGTTCTTATCGGAAGAACGTCTTTTTCTCCAACGATTCCCTTCATCTTCATCTCTTAAACCCTGACGGTCACGTCCATCGAAGCCACGGGAGTTGTCTGTTTTACGCGCAGGTTTGATATCGCGGAATTCTTTAAAGCGCGCCGGTTTCCCTTTCTTATCGTCAGCGGGACCTTCTGTAGTTTTAGGCGCGGCTGTTTCAGGACGACGAGGAGCCGCCGCTCCACCTGCTGTGACTGGCCGTGCAGTGCGTGATTCTTCCGTTCTAGGACGAGGGGGTGGAGGCGGGGGTGGGAGTAAATCTTTCACATGACGGCCAGTGGGGCCGAGACGCTCTTTTTGGGCCAAGACCTCTTTATGCTGGTCGAGATGCGCTTGGCTGACACGTGAGGTCATTGAGAGATTAGGCAATAAAACAGGAGGCTTCAAAGGTTTCTTCGGGGGGCGAGGTAACGGCTCTGTACGCGCTTTACGTGGAGGAGGAGGAGGCTCTTCGGCTTCCATATTGGTTTCAGGTTCTGCAAACGAGGCTTCCGTCTTCACTATCGCAAGGGGTGGTGGTGGCACTTCGACGGCAAGAGGAAGCGGAGCCGTAGCTTTTAAAGGAAGCTCTTCTGCAAGCACCGAGGGAGGGGGTGTCAAACGAGCAGCACGTGCCTTCGGAGCCCCTTTAGGAGCTTCTTTGGTTTCCGTCTGAACAGGTTCTTCCGCTGGTGTTGCTTCTTTCTTCTTGGCTAATTTCCCTTTGAGCGACTCTAAGTTGATCGCTTGGGCAATTTGCGTGTTTTTAATGTTGATTTTCAAATTTTTAGCCAAGGACTACATCCTCTGTTTTCTAATTTGGTCCAAAATTTTATCGGCCATATCCATGCTGATTCCTGGGATCTTTGTCAGGTCTTCAGGCGTGGCCAGTAAGAGATCACGTGTCGTCTCAAATTCTTCTTTAATATGTTGGAAGATAAAGGAGTTGATCCCTTCAATCGGTTCCAAAGGTTTGAGAAGACTAGGGTCTTCAGACGACGCCAACTCAGCCCGCTGCACAGCCATGGCTTTTTTGTAGTCGCCGATTTTCTGAACTTCCAGCTCAAAGCCAACAAGCTCTCCATTCAATCGGGCATTCATCCCTTTTTTCCCGATGACAGCGGCAAAGTCATCATCTTCGATCACAATCGAAATCACTTTGGAATCAGGATCGGTGTTTACCTTCCGGATCTCAATAGGGGAGAGAGCATTTTGCAGTAACTCTACCGGGTCATTCGAAAAGGGAATGATGTCGATTTTTTCGCCATGAAGCTCTCGCATCACGTTTTTCACACGCATCCCGCGCATCCCCACACAAGCGCCGACAGGATCGACTTTAGTATCCGTCGAACGGACGGTCAGCTTGGTTCGGTATCCAGGATCACGTACGATCCGATCCACCACCACGATGCCGTCATTGAGTTCAGGCACTTCTTGCACCATCAATTGTCGAACAAAATCAGGATGGGAACGTGACAGCACGACTTCTGCACCGCCATTTTCGGTATCGTTCACTTCAAAAAGAAGAGCGAGCACTTTATCCCCGATATTGTACTTTTCGGTCTTCGGATAATGGCGCATCGGCATGATCGCTTCTACTTTGCCAAGGTCCACAATCAGATTGCTTCCTTTGATAAACCGTTTGACGGTTCCCGAGATCAGTTCTCCTAAACGGTGGCGGTATTCTTCATAGATCACATCACGTTCGGCGCCGCGTAATTTTTGCGAAATCACAGCGCGTGCTTTTTGGGCAGCGATCCGTCCAAAATCTTTGGGAGTGGCGACGACATCGATAAACTGCCCAATCTGGCATTCAGGATCGATTAATCGGGCTTCTTCAAGGCCAATCTCTTGGGCAGGAACTTCCACCACATCGACAATCTCTTTTTCACAATATACATCGATATTGCCGTTTTTAGGGTTGATTGTGACAGTGACATTAGAAGCGCCGTTGAAACTTTTACGTGCGGCAGCTTTCAGCGATTCTTCAATTGCTCCAATCACGATGTCTCGTTTGATTCCCTTTTCCCGTTCGAGGTATTCAAAGATGGCTATTAAATCTTTATTCATAATGCTTACAGTGCTCCCTCGTGATCTTAAAAATCGAGGCAACCTGCAGTTGATGTCCCGCGGGTTGCCTCTTATCGGGGGACTGCTTTGGCAGTCTTGTCCCCGTGGCTCTTATCTTTAGCTTCCCTTCTTCCGTTTTGCAGGAGGGACAACAATATCGTCGCGATTGACTTGGTTCTTCTCAATCAAGAATTCTTTGATTGAGAGCGCAATCTTTTTGTGTTCGGGATCAATTTTGATCACCTTCGCTTCGACCTCGTCTCCTTTAGAAACGACATCTTCCACTTTACCGAACGCTTGATCGGAAAGCTCTGTCACATGAATCAATCCCTCAATCCCATTTTCCAGCGCTACAAAGGCTCCGAAAGCGGTGATTTTGGTGACAACGCCTTTGACAACTGAGCCGACCGGGTAGGTCTTTTCAATCGATTCCCAAGGGTTATGGCCTAATTGTTTCATGCCGAGCGTAATCTTTTTGCTCTCTTTGTCTACCGACAGAATCACACACTCAACGACGTCACCCTTTTTTAAAATTTCAGAAGGGTGAGAGACCTTTTTTGACCAGCTGATGTCTGAGATGTGAATGAGGCCTTCTACACCAGGCTCTAGTTCGACAAAAGCCCCGTAGTTGGTCAAATTTTTAACTTCGGCTTTAACGCTGGCGTTGACTGGGTATTTCTCTTCTACGTGATCCCAGGGGTTTTGCATCAATTGCTTCAAACCGAGCGAAATCTTCCCTTCATCTTTCTGAATACCGAGAACAATCGCTTCTACAAGGTCGCCTTTATTGACCACTTGGCTTGGATCATTGATTTCACGGTCCCATGACATTTCGGAAACGTGGATCAATCCTTCAATCCCATCTTCAATCTCGATAAACGCCCCATAAGGGAGAAGATTTAAAATTTTCCCTTTGATTTTGGTGCCGATAGGATATTTGGCTTCGATTTCATCCCATGGATTAGGTTCCATTTGCTTTAAACCGAGAGCGACGCGTCCTTTATCTTTGTCGACACCCAAGATCATCACTTTGAGCTTTTGGCCGACATGCACCATCTCGGAAGGATGTTTAATCCGCTTCTTCCAGGTCATATCGGTAATATGGAGGAGGCCGTCAATCCCATCGAGATCCAAGAAAACTCCGAAATCGGTGATGTTCTTGACGATGCCTTCCCGAATGTCTCCTTTCTGGATGAATTCAAGAACTTCGGCTTTCTTCGAAATCCGCTCTGCTTCCAGAAGTTCGCGGCGAGATACCACCACGTTTTTCCGTTCCGTGTTGATTTTGATGATCTTAAATTCGTAAGTCTTGTCGAGGTATTCGTCGAGGTTTTTAATCCGCTTGTTGTCGATTTGGGAACCAGGAAGGAAAGCTTCCATCCCTATATCGACCATAAGACCCCCTTTCACTTTCCGGAGGACGCGGCCTTTAACAATAGAACCCTCTTCGCAATGTTCGAGGATGAATTCCCACTGACGCATTCTTTCGGCTTTCTCACGGGAAAGGACAATCTGTCCATTATCGTCTTCAGCTTTATCGAGAAGAACTTCCACTTCTCCATCCAAAATCAGAACGGAAGGATCAGAAAATTCTTGAATAGGCACGAGCCCTTCTGATTTAAGGCCCACATCGACGACCACGTGGTCTTTCGTAATTTCAACGATACGGCCTTTTAAAAGGGTTCCGGGAGCCATGTTAGAGGGTTCATCAGCAATTGCGCGGACAGTGCTTTCGCCCAGCAGGCTTTTAAAAAGGTTAGCATCGCTTTCCTGAAAAAGAGCGTCGTCGAGTATGTTGCTCTGGTCCCAGGAGTGTTGAGGTTTATTGGACATTTAAAGGTTACTCCCTATTCTTTTCGATCTAATTCTAAAATCGTACCAGAGAGTAAAGGAAAAATGCAATGAAAAAGGGGGAATCTCGAGCAAAAACGGCAGACAAGTCCGTCTCTACCCTCTATGAACAGATTGCAACCCCTCCCATCCATACGCCTGGCTCCCATGTTACTCTCAAATTTAGGGGAATCTTCCCAGCTTTTCCCCGCCCCCCCCCCCACTTCAAGACAAGCTAACCAACCGCTTTCGATAATTTGAAAAATTTTATTATAGAAAATTTTATTGGGGATCCTATCCGCTGGATGGAATTTGAGCTGCGTCAATGAAAAGAGTTTTTAAGAGCTGAACTATCGACATTTCGTCCTTTTTTAACATTAGCACTTAAGAGGGGAGGCGACGCTGCCTTTGACCTTTCGTCTTTGGCTGCTGAATCAAGTCGGGATTCGAGTTGGATGGGAAGAAAATCCTTATACCATGCAGGATATCGCCGATTTACATGCTTTGGTTGTACGTGCTCCTCCACCTAAAGAAACAGAGCCTTTCTTTCTGCGGGCGGAAGTGGAAGTGTCTCTCACAACCCCCACCGAAGAAGAGCTCGATCGAAGAGAGGAATGGAGAACGGCATAAAATCAAAAAGATGATTGGATTGCAGACGCGTTATTAGATGGGTGGGAAAGAATCTCCCTACACGATCCAAACGCTCTTTATGTGGAAACATCTCAAGATTTAGAAGTTTGGTTAAAGTGCTTTCCAAAAAGAGTATTCACCCTATTTTGGTACCCTCGGGTACTTGCTTCGTTATCGCTTCGGGGTCGTATGAGGGTCTTAATTTAGCTGTGGAATTTTTAAGTTTATGGCTAAAAAATCATCCAAATGTGGATCATTCCCTCTTTCAAATTCTTACAGAAAATCTATCGAAATTGGAATTTTTAAGATTTGTAGTCGTTCTCGACGAGATAGATACAATCCAAACAATCGCTTGGCGTGCCGTTTCTTTCCTCCAATCTCCTTCCCCCTCTCAATCTTCATTTTCTCAAAATTTAGAAACCCTCTGTCAGTGGCCTTCTCCTCAAAACGGCATGGTCAAAAAGATTATATTGCGTTGGATTGTGGCATGTTTAAAATCGGAGAAACC